>Ga0213872_10000043_pt1 | contig 117678 bp, 120 predicted proteins | sample VelepicomBERX_R2_FD_160071 | JGI IMG/M metagenome (GOLD analysis project Ga0213872, IMG submission 160071) | Rhizosphere microbial communities from Vellozia epidendroides in rupestrian grasslands, the National Park of Serra do Cipo, Brazil - RX_R2 | ecosystem: Host-associated > Plants > Roots...
AATGACCGTACATGGACATACATGGACGCGTCGGTTTGCCAAGCAAACTGTTGTCGAAGACATGAAGAATCAATTGCGGCCGTACGGCCGTACTTTGGACCTTCGCTGCGGTAGGTCCCGCTGTCCCCGGTGGGATTGGCTGGTTCGCTTCTCGATCGCTTCTCGATCGCTTCCTCGCACTCATGGTGCCTTGATCATTCTGGGCTTTGCCAACTACCGTGTCCTCATTGCCGACCGCCGCTGCCGAGAAGCGATGTCAGCTGAGGGATCCCAGCGTTCGTAGGCACAGGGCATTCTGCGCCGCGTGACCAACAGACTCGGGCCACGGCGACACCGCAATTCCGCCCCAACGTCTCGACTCAAATCAGCCGCGTCACCCGACCCAGCGCAGCCGCCGCTCGCGCCAACTGCGGCGCCAGTCGATCCGTGTGAAGAGACCCACGAGGCCGATCGACACGAGTTGCGCAATCACGAAATACAGCACAGACGCACGGCTGCTGATCTCGACCTCGAGCCGATCGGCGACCACGGCGCCGCCCGCGAACGCGAGTGCATAGCTCACGAACCGGCCTACAAAGAATGGGACGGCGAGCAGCAGCAACGGCGCTTTCGACAACCCGTAGGCAAGGAAAAGCGCATTCGACGGAAACGGGCTGAACGCGAACAGAAGGAACGCGGCGGAACTTGCCGCGCGGCGCTGCGCGATCGCCTCCGACACCACGGCTAGGTTGGCGCGCGCCGACGCGGGAAACCGCCGGCTGTCGGCCACGCGCTGCGCGAGGCTCGCGAGCACGGTGCGCCCCGCGGTCGCCGCCGACGCAGCGACGAGCGCGACGAGCCATGGATCGGCGTCAGGGAATCGCAGCCCAAAAAACGACAGCACAATCCAGGTCGGCGGCGCGAACGCAGGCAGCACGTTCAGCAGCACGATCAGCATGAAGAGAGTCAGCAGCGCGGTCACCGATCCATTGTGCGATGGTCGACCGCCGTGATCCATGGTCCGGGCCGACCGTTGACGTTTGATGCAACACAAGCCTCGATTCGGCGGATTGAGCACCATAGACCATTCTTGCTGGGCTGTCGCCCGTCTATCATGTCTGCGACCTGGACAAGGTCTACCGCGCGGGCGACGTCGATGTCACGGCGTTGCGCGGCGTCGATCTCGACATCGCGGCCGGCGAGTTCGTCGTGATGGCTGGGCCTTCGGGCAGCGGCAAGTCGACGCTGTTGAACGTCCTCGGCGGGCTTGAGGTGGCATCGAGCGGCTCCCCGTGGGTTTGAAGGTCATCTTCAGCGGGGACGCGCTTGCGCCATTGAGTAGTTGCACATTTGGGTCATCCTTTCCCGGTCATGCTGGCTCTTTGAAGGGAGAACCTCATGAGTACGCTATTCGAAAATCGCGCGGATGCCGGCAAGCGGCTGGCTAAGAAACTGGCCGGCATGGGGCTGGCGAAGCCTGTCGTGCTGGCTCTGCCACGCGGCGGTGTGCCGGTCGCGGTGGAGGTGGCGAAAGCCCTGGATGCACCTCTGGACTTACTGCTGGTGCGCAAGATTGGTGCACCGATGCAACCAGAGTTGGCGATCGGGGCGGTCGGCGACGGTGATGAACCGACGCTCTACATTGACGAGGAGACCCTTATCGCCAGCGGCGCTACGCGCGAGCAGGTGATTCGCGAGGTGCCGCGGCAGTGGCAGGAAATTGGTCGCCGCCGCCAGGTGTATCTGCAAGGCCGGTTGCCGCTGAAGCTGCTAGGCCGCACGGCTGTTCTCGTCGACGACGGGATTGCCACTGGAAGCACGGTTCGTGCGGCACTGCAGGTTTTGCGGCGGCGTCAGCCGGAGCAAATCGTGCTGGCCGTGCCTGTGGCGCCAGCCGCAGAGCTGCCGCACCTATGTGGACTGGTGGACAAGTTGGTGTGCATTGAAGCGCCAGAGCGATTTGGTTCCGTTGGAGCCTTCTATATGGACTTCGCACAGGTCGAGGACGACGAAGTCGTCGCGCTGCTGGGGGCTCAGCGGCATCGTGAGGTCACGTCAGGTGGCCGCACGCAGCTGTGAACTCTCAGTGGCGCTCGCGTGCGCCGTCTCGGACGCCAATGGCGCTGGTCAGCACAAGGAGTCGGGCCACGACAATGAGGCCTAAAGTCAGCAACAACGGCGAGGCTGAAACCGCATTGACCTCGAATGTGACCGCGATGCGGATCATCGAGTAGACCCGCAGCGGCACCTTCCGTTCGTCAAGTGGCTGATCCCACGGTGGGAACCCTCTAGGGGTGGCGTGTATGCCTGGGCGTTGGATGCGCGATAGGAGCCGTGCTCACACGCGAGCCAATTAGCGACAGGAACCTGAATCGACGGTTTGAGGCGCTCATTATCAGCCTCTTTGCCGTGATCGTTTGGGCATCCAGTGGCTGATGGCGGCGCGAAGCCAGCCAGTGCGGTGCGTTCGATGTCGATGCCGGGTCATGCATGCCAGTCTTGCTTGCTCATCGAGTTTTCGGCGAACGACGTAGCGCAGCGAAGCATCCGGCGCTGCAGCACTGCGCCGCCTGAGAGAAGCGAGCTTCCCTTAGTTGACGCTCAGCGTCCAGCCGCCGCCCATCGAGCGCGCCACCGCCACAGCCGCAAGGAGGCGTTGGGTCGCGATCTGCGCGCCGTCGCGTTCGGTTGAAAGGGCGCTGCGCTGCGCGTCAGTCACGTCGAGATAGTTGGATACGCCGCGCTCGTAGCGAGCTCGGGCTACCTCATACGCGCGTTCTGCAGCGATTCGGGCCTGTGCCTGAACCTCGGCTTGGTCCTGCAGGGATTGCGCATCGTTGAGCGAATCCTCGACTTCACGCAGCGCCGTCATCAGGCGTTGCACGTGGTTGGCGGCGGCTTCCCGATAGCGGGCCTTGACGGCGTCAAGATTGGCCTGGTTGCGCCCGCCGTCGAAGATTGGCAGCGACAGGCCCAGCGGCCCGACGCTGAACTGCTGTGACGTGCTCTTGAGCAGGTCGCCGAGCGGCTGCGAGGCGAATCCGAAGCTGCCGGTCAGAGAGATCGACGGATAGAACGCCGCCTCGGCCACGCCGACCTGGGCGTTCAGGGCACGCAGCGTGGCGACGCTCTCGGCCAGGTCGGGGCGCTGGGCGAGCAGCGAGGCCGGCAGTCCGACAGGGATTTGCGGCGGCAAGGCTTGCAACGGGCTCGCAGCGGCGGGCACCAGCGGCGCACTCGGCGAGGCGCCGACAAGCACGGCCAGCGCATGCTCGATATCCGTGCGCTGGCGCTGCACGTCCACGAGCTGCGCGCGCGCGTTGGCCGTCTCGACGCGGGCGCGCGCGAGATCGAGTTCGTTGGACACGCCGGCGTCGAAGCGCGACTGCACGAGCTGCTCTGTTTCCACGCGGCTGGCCAGCGCCTGTGCCAGGATGATCGCTTGGGCGTCGAGGCCGCGCAGCTGGAAGTAGTTGCTGGCGATCTGGCTGCCCAGAGTTAGCACAACCGCACCGTGGTCGTCCTCGGCGGCCTGGACCTGGGCATTGGCTGATTCGACCAGGCGGCGCACGCGACCCCAGGCGTCGACTTCGTACGACATCGACGCGCCGATCTCGTGGTCCATGCCCTTGACCGAGGTGTGGTGCAGCATGATGCCCTGTGAGGTGTTCTGCGAGCTGTGCGACTCGGCGATCGAAGCGGCGACGCGGACCTGCGGCGTCAGGGCTGAGCGTGTGACGCCGAGCTGAGCGCTGGCTGCGGCCAAGCGCTCGGCGCTGGCCTTGACGCTTGGGCTTTCTTGCAGCGCTCGCTGCTCCAGCGCATCGAGCGTGGCGTCGCCGAAGACCGTCCACCAAGCAGCAGGCAGCTTGGCCTCGGCCTTGCCGGCGGCATGGCGGTAGGCGGACGATTCGGGCGCGGCGGGCGCCTTGAAGTCAGGGCCGACGGCGGCGCAGCCGCTGAACAGGGCCAGAACCGCGGCGGCGGCGATCATAGGAGTCTTGATCTTGAACATTGCTTGTCTTTCAATGGGCCGAGGACGGTGCCTTCAGTGGGCAGCGTTGCCACCGCCGGAGGGTGACTTGACGCCATCGGCCAGCCAGAGGATGAGGATGCAGCCGAACAGCACGGCCGCCATCGCCATGAAGGCGTCGTTGTAGGCCATCACGTAGGCCTGTTTGCGCGTGAGCAGGTCCACCACGCCGATGGCTTTTTGCGACGCGCCCGCGGCGTCGATGCCCTTGGCGGAGAGGCCGGCGGTGAGCGCGTCGAGGCGGCCGCGCGTGGCGGCGGCGAACATCGAGACCGACTCGCCCAGGCGCGCCGAGTGCAGGTGCTCGCGGTTCGTCAGCATGGTCGCCAGCAGGGCCAGGCCGACCGAGCCGCCGAGGTTGCGCGTCATATTGAACAGGCTCGAGGCCGAGGGCGTGTCGCGGGGCGCGACGCCATGCATGGCGAAATTGGAGAGCGTGAGCATGATCAGCGGCTGGCCGATGGCGCGCACGATCTGCGACCACAGCAGCTGGTCGTAGCCGTAGCTGGCGTCCATGTGAGAGTTCATGAGGCAGGAGACTCCGAACAGCGCCAAGCCGATCGAGCAGAGGAGGCGGTTGTCGATGCGCGTCGAGGCCTTGGCTACGAAGGGCATGATGAAGAGCTGAGGCAGACCCGACCACATGATGACCTCGCCGATCTGCATGGGCGTGTAGCCGGCGATCTGGCCGAGGAACAGCGGCAGCAGGAAGGACGAACCGTACAGCGCCATGCCGGTAGTGGCCGCCAGCAGCGCGGCGACGATGAAGTTACGTTGTGCGTAGAGCCGCACGTTGACGAAGGGCTCGCCGCGCAGCAGGCTGATCACGAACCAGCCGACGATGCCCACGAGCGCGGTGATCGCGAAATTGCGGATGAAGCTGGAGGCGAACCAGTCGTGCGAATTGCCTTCCTCCAGGAAGATGGTCAGGCTGGCTAGGCCCACGGCCATGAAGCTGATGCCGATCCAGTCCGCGTTTCGCAGCAGTGCCCAGTTGCGTCGCTCGGGGTCAAGGCCCCAGGCGATGCCGACCATCAGCAACAGTCCGGGCACCCAGTTGATGTAGAAGATCGAAGGCCAGCCGTAGATGTCCGTCAGATAGCCGCCCAGGGTCGGTCCGAGCGTGGGCGCCATCGTCGCCGTCAGGCCGAACATGGCCAGGCCAACGGCGCGCTTGGACGGCGGCAGCTTGGACAGCACGAGCGTCATCGCCATTGGGATCAGCGCGCCACCGGTGAAGCCCTGCAGCATGCGGAACACGATCATGCTCGGCAGGTTCCAGGCCGAGCCGCACAGCGTCGAGAAAACGAGGAAAAGTGCCGTCGTGCCCATCATGTAGGCACGAACGCCCAACACGCGGGCGAGCAGGGCGGTCAACGGGATGACGACGATCTCAGCGCAGAGATAGGCCGTTGAGATCCACGAGCCTTCTTCCTGCGTGGCCGACAACGTGCCAAGGATGTCCTGCAGCGAGGCGTTGGTGATCTGGATGTCCAGCACCGCCATGAAGGCGCCGAGCAGGCCGGCGGTCACGGCCAACCAGGTGCGCAGGTCGACCTTGGCGTCGGGGAGCGCCAGCATCGGCGCGAGGGCAGGGGCGTTTTTGGACATGGAGCTCTCGCTTGGGCGTTCAGCGCTGCGCGGTTTGGGTCGGCGCGGCTTGCGGCGTGGCCTGGCGCAGGTCCACCGAGATGACGGCCGACATGCCCGGGGCCAGGCGTCCCGAGAGCCGCTTGATATCCGCCGGCGCGAACATGATCTTGACGGGGATGCGCTGGACGATCTTGGTGAAGTTGCCGGTCGCGTTGTCGGCCGGCAGTAGCGCGAACTGGTTGCCCGAAGCCGGCGAGAAGCTGTCGAGGCGGCCGACCAGCGGCGCGTCGGGCAGCGCGTCGACCTTGACTTCCACGGCTTGGCCTGGACGCAGGTTGGCGAGTTCCGTTTCCTTGAAGTTGGCCTGGACCCAGACGTCGTCCCGCACGATGGCGGCGATCTGCTGGCCCGGCTGGACGCGCTGGCCGACTTCCATGTCGCGTTTGCCGATGCGGCCGTCGACCGGCGCGACGACGCGGTTGTAGCCGAGCTGCAGGGCTGCATCCTTGGCCTGTGTCTGCAGCACCTTGATCTGCGCTTGCAGCACATCGTGGGCGGCCTGGCTCGCACTGATCTGCGCCTGGGCGGCGACCACGGCGTCCTTGCGCGCTGCGAGATCGGCGACAGCGCTGGAGCGGGCGGCGACGGCCGCGTCCAGCTCAGCCTTGGAGATCGCCTTCATCTGCTTCGTATACAGCTCGGACAGGCGTGTCGCATCCTGCTCGGTGCGCAGCAGCGTCGCCTGGGACTGCGCGACCTGAGACTGCGCCTGGCTCGCGGCCGCGCGCGCCTGGGCGGTTTGCGCGTTGGCCTGGGCGACTTGCTCCTTGACCTGGGCGATCTGGGCGTCGATCTGCTCGGCGCGCACGCGCTGGTCGGCGGGGTCGAGTTCGGCGATCACATCGCCGGCGTGGACGAATTGGTTGTCGTCGACGAGCACTTTGGCGATCACGCCCGGGATGCGGGCTGAGATCGGGTGCAGGTGACCAGCCAGGTAGGCGTCGTCGGTCTCGACGAAGTAGTGGCTGCGGTAGACCATGCGGCCGCCGACACCTAGCGCGGCGATCGCGATCAGGCCTGCGATCACGAGCACGCGGCGCTTCGAGGCGGGGGCGGCGGGCGGTTGCGGCGCGAGGTTGGGCTTGCTGTCCATGGTGGTCCAGATGAAATGAAATTGATGTATTTCATTATTGGTTCAGCGGATCCAACTGTCAAGAAATGAACTCTTTCCATTTCATTAATAGGGCATTAGACTTTGGACATGGACAAGACAACTGCTTCGACCGTCGCAGCTTCTTCTTCGGGCAAGCCTGTGCCGACACGTCACGGCGCCGGGCGGCCGCGGGCCGAAGAGGTCGAGGCGCGCTTGCAGGCGCTGCTGCAGACGGCGGGAGAACTTTTCATCAAGCACGGCTACGGCAAGGTCAGCCTCGAGATGATTGCTCGGCAGGCGCGCGTGGCCGTGCGAACCATCTACGTCAAGTTCGGCGGAAAGGCCGGCATGGTCGCGGCCATGATCGAGGCCAAGCGTGGTGCCTATATGTCGGCCCATGCACTGATCTCCGACGCGCGGCCCGTGGTCGAGGTGCTCGGCGAGTTCGCGCGCGGCCTTCATCGACTGCTGCATGCGCCCGAATCGCAGGCGCTGCGCCACATGATCGCGGCCGAGGGCAAGGACAACCCCGAACTCGTGGAAGCCTTTTATAAGGCTGGCCCTGGCATCACTCTGGAGCTGCTGGGCCGGTACTTCGAGCGGACCGAGGTCCGGGCGCAGTTGCGCGAGGATCTGCCGTTCGAGCAGTTGCCCACGTTCTTCACGAACTGCGTCATCGGCGACACGCTCGCGCGCATGCTGGACCGGCCGCAACACGACGAGTCGATTGCCGCGCTCGATGCTCGCATGGCGCTGTTCTTCCGCGCGGTGCTCAGGTAAACAAGTCGGTTCGCCGGACTCCGAGTTGGCAGAGTTGGAAAGCGCGGTGGTTTCGGACCCGAGCGCGCATATGAACCGCTGTCGACATACTCAAGGCTGACTGCGCCCTGGCGCCCCGAGTTCGCCCAAGTCATGCGTGTCATGACGCAGGGGCGCCTCTCGTTCACATCAACTTTGGGTGGACGCCACGAAAGGCGCCGCTCAGGGGGAAATTGATCTGGCGTGCGTAGCGCTTGTGAATTTTGATTTGAGGGGTGGCGCCGCAAAAAATGAACACGCCCATGAGTGGAGACTCGGTCCAGTGATGCTCGTCCCGCGGCGGTGCGGGGGCAGCAATGAGCGAGACCATGAGCGGACGATCCCGGCCGGAACCACTCACCGGCATTCAAGGCCAAGGTGGCGCTGGATCCCCGCAAAGGTATGTCTCCAATGCATCCAGTTCCTCGCTGAATGGGGCCCGGTTACGGAAGTCGCGGCCGGCTTTCCCGTACCAGTATTCTGCGTCTTCGAGATCACCTTCCTGTACATGCAAGAGGGCATGCAACCATGCCGCAGCCTCCGAATCGTAGAGCTGGACCTGATTGTGGGCCTCGGTCCATTGGCCGTCGCGCACCAACGCAATGATTTGTAGCAATGGGCTCATGAGACATCCTCCCGTTCAGCTTGGTGTTGGCGATGCATCAAGCGCCAGATCCCAGGGCGCACGGTCCCCGGCAAAGCGTGCCGCCAAAAAATCCACCAACAGACGCAGCGTCAGCGGCTGGTGCTGACGCGACAGATAGATCGCGTGAATGCCCAGCACATCGGGCTCGTGATCGGGCAGCAGGCGCACCAAGCGACCCGTGCGAAGCGCATCCCCCAGATAGTAGGTCGGCAGCATGCCGATGCCCGCACCGCAGAGCACGGCGCGCCGCAGCACCGCCGTCTCGTTGGTGTGGAAGCTCCAGTCGACCGGCACCGTGACCGTCTCGTCGCCGCGGGTAAAGCGGTACTGCTTGCCGATGCCGAAGGCGTGGGCGATGCAGCGGTGCTGACGCAGGTCCTCTGCCCTGTGCGGCTGGCCGTGGCGCGCCAGATAGGCGGGTGACGCGCACAGCATGGATCGGCATGCCGCCAGGCGCCTGGCAATCATCGTCGAGTCCAAGGTGTTGGTGAGGCGCACCGCCAGGTCGACTCGCTCCCCGACCAGATCGCTCGCCTTGTCGCTGACCGACAGCACGATCTCCACCTGCGCGTACTGGCGCTGGAAGTCCACCAGCGCCGCGGTCAGCTCGGCCTCGGCAAAGGAGCTGGAACTGGCGACGCGCAGCACCCCCGCCGGCTCGCGGCTACGTTCGGCGGCAATGTGCGTGGCCTCGTCCGCCAGCTCCAGCAGTTGCCGGCAGGAAGGCAGGGCGGCAACGCCGGCATCGGTCAGGCTGACCTTGCGGGTGGTCCGGTGCAGCAGCCTGGCCCCGAGCCAGTCCTCGGCCGCCGAAAGATAGCGGCTGACCATGGCGGCGGACATCTCCAGATGCTCGGCGGTTTGGGTCAGGCTGCCGCGCTCAGCCACTTCCACGAACACGCGCGCCGCGGTCAATCGATCCATTGCATCGATCCAAGCAATAAATATTCAATTGATATGGACTTTATCAACCATAACGCAAAACCTAAAGTTCACTCCGTTCCCAGTTCTTCTGCCATCCACGGAGATCACACCATGTTTCAGCCCAGCCGCCTTGCGCGTTTCCTCCTGTCCGCCATGAGCTTGGGTGTCGTTGCAGCTGCAGCCGCGCAGACCGCTGCACCACTGACGGTCAAGGTCTACAACGCCGACGCCAACAGCTTCCACGTCAACGCCGTGGTGGTCAGCGGGCAGACCGAGGCCGTGGTGATCGATAGCGGCTTCACCCGCGCCGATGCGCTGCGGGTGGCCGCCAATGTGCTGGACAGCGGCAAGACGCTCAAGACCATCTTCATCAGCAACGCCGACCCGGACTTCTACTTCGGCGCCGAAGTGCTGAAGACCTACTTCCCGCAGGCCCAGGTGCTGACCACCCCGGCCGTGCGCGAGAGGATCCAGGCCAAGCTGGCCGGCAAGCTGGCCTTCTGGGCGCCGAAGATGGGCGCCAACGCCCCGCAACAAGCGATTGTCCCGGACCTGCTGCAGGGCACGACCCTGAGTGTCGACGGCGAGACCATCGAGGTGCGCGGCACCACCGGCGAGTTGGCGCACCGCCCCTATGTGTGGATCCCGTCGATCAAGACCATTGCCGGCAACATCGCCATCTTTGGCAACATCCATGTCTGGACCGCCGACACCCAAAAGGCCAGCGAACGCAAGGCTTGGTTCGCCCAACTCGACGAGATCGAAGCGCTCAAGCCCGCCACCGTCGTGCCCGGCCACATGGCGGCCGGTACCGCCCTGGACGCCAGCGCCATCCGCTACACGCGCGAGTACCTGCTGCGCTTCGATGCAGAGGCCGCCAAGGCCAAGACCGGGTCCGAGCTGATCGAGGCAATGAAGAAGGCCTACCCGCAGGCCGGTCTGGGCATGGCGCTGGATATCGGCGCCAAGGTCAACAAGGGCGAGATGCAGTGGTGAGCCGCCCCATGATCGCCACATTGCATTACCTCTACGACCCGCTGTGCGGCTGGTGCTACGGCGCCGCGCCCTTGGTGAAAGCGGCCCGCGAAGTCGTCGACGTGCGTGCGCACGGTGGCGGCATGATGACCGGCCCGCGCCGCCAGGCCGTCACGCCGCAGCTGCGCGGCTACGTGATGCCGCATGACGCCAGGATCGCGCAGTTGAGCGGCCAGCCCTTCGGCGAGGCCTACTTCAACGGCCTGCTGCAAGACACCGCGGCGGTGTTCGACTCCGAGCCGCCTACCGCCGCCATCCTCGCCGCCGAAGCCTTGGCCGGCCGCGGGCTGGATCTGCTCGCAGCGCTGCAGGTCGCGCACTATGTCGACGGCCGCCGCATTGCGGAGCGCGCGGTGCTGATCGAGGTGGCCAGCACGCTGGGCCTTGCACCTGCCGAGTTCGCCAGCGGGCTGGATCGCCAGTCCGGCGCGGCAGTGCAGGCGCATTTTGAGGACACCCGCGCGCTGATGATCCAGGTCGGTGCGCAGGGCTTCCCCAGCTTCGCGCTACACATCGGCGACGTCATGAAGAGCGTGGATTTTTCTCGCTACCTGGGCCGCCCACAGGAGTTTCAAGACTGGCTGCGCGAGCAGATGCCCACTGTCGCGGCGCGTGCAGTTCATCGCTTCGCCTGCGACGCCGACGGCTGCACCATCTGAGCACCGGAAGGTGGGGAAGACCCATCGGCAAATCGTCGCCGACCACGACGCCGCATCGGTGCAGCGTGACATCGCCGGCATGATGGCCGGGGTGTCGCCCGGTGTCGCTTGGACCGAGATGGTGGGCTTCCCCTGCGCCGGAACCTGGACCGACCCAGCCCAGGCCATCGCCCATATGTTGGTCATGCTCGGCCGCGAATGGGAGGGCGATCGCTTCACGCTGGAGCAGCTGATTAGCGGCGACGAGCAGGTGGTGGACATGGGCACTTACTCGGGCACGGCCTGCGGGAGCCCCTGTCAGAGATCTCGGCCAAGCGGCGCTTCAGCTTCTGATCGTCGAGCTGCGCAGCTCGGATGTGGCCTGCGGCCTTGCTCGGAAATCGAATAAGGATGGGAGATTTCATCGCTTAGCCAAATGGCCTGGGGTACCTAAGCTGTGGCCACCTCATGACCAAGGCCCGCGCCAGGCAGCGCGGAATCGGAGTTTCCTATGCCAGCTGTACTTGATCGCCCCGTACTCGCTCCCGATCTGCAGTCCCACCTCGACCAGGCCCGCGCCGCGGCGTACGCGGCGAAACTTCCCTACGCGGGTGGCTTGCGACCGAGCCAGGCTTGGGCTCTGGTGCGGGCTGGCGGTGCCACGCTCGTGGATGTGCGCTCCGCCGAGGAATTGCATTTCGTTGGCCGAGTGCCAGACAGCCTGCATGTGGCCTGGGCCACCGGCACGAGCCTGACGCGCAACCCGCGCTTCGTGCGCGAACTGGAGTCCAAGCTGGCGGGTGACAAGCAAGCGGTGGTTTTGCTCCTGTGTCGCAGCGGCAAGCGCTCGGCCCTGGCGGCCGAAGCCGCGACCAAGGCCGGCTTCGGTCATGTCTTCAACGTGCTGGAAGGCTTTGAGGGAGAACTGGACGATCACGGTCAGCGCGGCCATCACGATGGCTGGCGCTGGCATGGTCTCCCGTGGCAGCAGAGCTGAGGTGACGCTGTGAGTGCCGTGCCTGCCTCTATCGAGTTGCCGACTTCCGCGTCCGAACCTGAGCTACCGCTCGACGACGTCGTGGCCGGGCTGCGTCAGGCCCGGCATGCTTGGCGAGAGCGTCAGCACCGCACGCGTGAAGCCGGTGGCCGCGAGCTGCCATCCGCCGAAGTGTTGGATGCCGTCATCGAGGGCCTGCGCGGTGCCTTGTTCCCCTTGCGGCTGGGGCCGCCTGACCTGCGCCAGGAGGCCGAAGACTTCTATGTCGGCCACACCCTGCACACGCAGCTGCATGCCTTGCATGGGCAGATCCAACTCGAGCTTCGCTACGCAGCCCGGCACACGGTGCAGACTGCGGCCCGCGAGGACGGGCTTGCGAAGCGCGCCAGCGAACTGACGCGCCAGTTCGCCCTGAGCCTGCCCGAGATCCGGCGCCTGCTCGACAGCGACGTGCTGGCCGCCTTCGAAGGTGATCCGGCCGCGAGCAGCGTGGACGAGGTGCTGCTCTGCTACCCAGGCATCGCCGCGATGATCCATCACCGCATCGCGCATCGCCTGTACCGCCTGGGTGTTCCGCTGCTGGCCCGCATGGTGGCGGAGCTCGCGCATGCGCAGACGGGCATCGACATCCACCCGGGCGCGCAGATCGGACCGGGGCTCTTCATCGATCACGGCACCGGTGTGGTGATCGGCGAAACCGCCGTGATCGGCGCGCGGGTGCGAATCTACCAGGCCGTGACCCTGGGCGCGCGCAGCGTCCCGGTCGATGCCGAGGGCCACGCGCAGAAAGGACTGCCGCGGCATCCCATCGTCGAGGACGACGTGGTGATCTATGCCGGCGCCACCATCCTAGGCCGGATCACGCTGGGGCAGGGCGCCACGATCGGCGGCAACGTCTGGGTCACGCGCAGCGTGCCGCCCGGCACACAGGTGACCCAAGCCAATTCCCAGCAAGGCTGATCCAACAGCCTCTCTCAACCACCAAGGAAGCCCATGGCAGACAGCCAAGAAGCCCAACTCGCGCTCAGTGACAGCGCCGCCCGACAGCTTGCCAACGCCACCAAAACGGTTCCGCAGCTGTCCGTCATCAGCCCGCGCTGGCTGGTGCACCTGCTTCAATGGCTGCCGGTGGAGGCCGGCATCTATCGCCTCAACAAGGTCAAAAACGCCAACGAGATCCGCGTGGCCTGCGCGGCGCGCGACGAGAGCGAACTGCCGCAGACCTTCGTTGACTACGAGGATCAGCCGCGCGAGTATTTCCTCAATGCGGTGTCGACCGTACTGGACGTCCACACGCGCGTGTCCGACCTCTACAGCAGCCCGCACGACCAGATCAAGGAACAGCTGCGGCTGACCATCGAGATCATCAAGGAGCGCCAGGAGTCCGAGCTGATCAACAACCCGGACTACGGCCTGCTCGCCTCCGTGGCGCCGGAGCAGATCCTCACGCCGCTGACCGGCGCGCCCACGCCCGACGACCTGGACGAGCTGCTGACCAAGGTGTGGAAGGAGCCTGCGTTCTTCCTTACCCACCCACTCGTGATTGCCGCCTTCGGCCGTGAATGCACGCGGCGCGGTGTGCCGCCGCCGACCGTGAGCCTGTTCGGCTCGCAGTTCCTGACCTGGCGCGGCGTGCCGCTGATTCCGTCGGACAAGGTGCCCGTGGCCGACGGCAAGAGCAAGATCCTGCTGATCCGTGTCGGCGAGAAGCGCCAGGGCGTGGTGGGGCTGTTCCAGCCCGGCCTTGCCGGCGAGCAGAGCCCGGGCCTGTCCGTGCGCTTCATGGGCATCAACCGCAATGCCATCGCCAGCTATTTGATCTCGCTCTACTGCTCCCTGGCGGTGCAGAGCGACGACGCACTGGCCCTGTTGGACGACGTGGAGATCGGCAAGTTCCATGACTACCACGACACTTACAAGTGAGGCTGCCGGGCTCCCCGATGTGGCTGCCTTGAGCCGCCTGGCGGGGGCGCTCTTTGCCACGCTTCCCGACGGCAGCGCGAGTCCCGCCTTCCCGGGGGCCGGGGCGCCTGACAGCATCGATCTGCGCGAGACCGTCTCCCCGCAGCCGCAGGCGGCCCCCGCGGGCGAGACGGGCGCCGTGCGCGCTCCACGCGCGGGCGGTATCGCTTCGGGCGTTCCCGAGGCCTACGCTGCGGCCCTGCCTTCTGCTTTGCCGACGAGTTCGCATCCCAAGGAGCCGCAAGCCGGCGGCCGGCCGGCCAGCTATTACTTCGTAGATGAGGCGAGTCATCCGGTGAGCAAGAGGCATGAGGATGTCGCTGTTCCTGAAGATCGCGTCAGTGCCCAATCCTTCGGTCTGCCCGGGCAGGACACGCTGAAGGCCCTGCTGTCGAACCTGACCAGCAGTCGCCCGGGTACGACCGAACTCAGCGGATCGCGCGATGAAGCGGGTGGCTACTATTTTGTGCATCCAAGCCAGGTCCAGGCTCACGAGTCACGACGCGGCGCGCCTCAGACACAGGCGCGTTCCGCGCCCGGCGGCTTCGACGTGCAGGCCGTACGCAAGGATTTCCCCATCCTGCAGGAGCGCATCAACGGCAAGCCCCTGGTGTGGCTGGACAACGCGGCCACCACGCACAAGCCTCGCCAGGTCATCGAACGGCTGTCCCATTTCTACGAGCACGAGAACTCGAACATCCATCGTGCGGCGCATGAGCTCGCGGCCCGAGCGACCGATGCCTACGAAGGCGCCCGCAGCACGGTGGCGCGCTTCCTAGGAGCAGCCTCGGCCGATGAGATCATCTTCGTGCGCGGTGCCACCGAGGGCATCAATCTCGTCGCCAAGAGCTGGGGCGTCAAGCACATCGGCGCCGGTGACGAGATCATCGTCTCGCACCTGGAGCACCACGCCAATATCGTGCCCTGGCAACAGCTGGCGGCCGAGAAGGGCGCCAGGCTGCGCGTGATTCCGGTCGATGACAGCGGCCAGATTCTCCTGGACGAATACCGCAAGTTGCTCAACCCGCGCACCAGGCTGGTTGCGGTGACCCAGGTCTCCAATGCGCTGGGTACGATCACGCCGGTGCAGGAGATCGTGGCCTTGGCCAAGGCCGTTGGCGCACGCACCCTGGTGGACGGCGCGCAATCGGTCTCGCATCTGCGCGTGAACGTGCAGGCGCTGGGCGCGGACTTCTTCGTGTTCTCGGGACACAAGGTCTTCGCACCCACCGGCATCGGCGTGGTCTATGGCCGCAGCGAGGTGCTCGAGGAAACACCGCCCTGGCAGGGCGGCGGCAACATGATTGCCGACGTCACCTTCGAGCGGACCCTCTTCCAGCCGCCGCCGGCGCGCTTCGAGGCCGGCACGGGAAACATTGCCGATGCGGCCGGCCTTGGTGCGGCGCTCGACTACCTGCAGGCACTGGGGCTCGAAAACGTGGCGAAGTATGAGCACGACCTGCTGGACTACGCCACGCACGGCCTCAGCCGTATCCCAGGCCTGCGCCTGGTGGGCACCGCACTGCACAAGACCAGCGTGCTGTCCTTCGTGCTGCCGGGGCACACGACCGAGGATATCGGCCATGCGCTGAACGAGGAGGGTATCGCCGTGCGCTCGGGCCATCACTGCGCGCAACCGATCCTGCGTCGCTTCGGCCTCGAGGCCACGGTGCGCCCCTCGCTGGCGTTCTACAACACCTGCGATGAGATCGATCACCTGGTCGCAGTCGTCCGCCGAATCGCCAGGCGTTGAGGCGAATAGAGTTCAGATCGGCGTGCGCAGCGGTTCGCCGGCCAGATGCAGTGCGGCGTTGTCGAGGAAGCATTGCAGCGAGGCCTGGTTCGCTTCCGGAGACCAGCCCGCGAGGTGCGGCGTGAGCACGACGTTCTGAAGGTCGATCAGCTCGGCCGGTGGTGCCGGCTCGCTTTCGTAGACGTCCAGCGCCGCACCGCGCAGGCCGCCTGAGGCAATGGCTCGTGCAAGCGCTGTCGTATCCACGAGACTGCCTCGGGAGATGTTGACCAAAAACCCATCGGGCCCGAGCGCCTTCAGCACCGCAGCGTTGACCAAATGCTTTGTGGTGGCTCCGCCCGGCGCCGCGACGATGAGGAAATCGCTCCATCGCGCGAGGGCCTCAGCGTTTTCGAAGTAGGCGTAGGGCAGATCCGTCCGCGGCGACCGGTTGTGGTAGCCCACGCTCAGGTCGAAGCCTTCGCAGCGGCGTGCGATCTTGCGGCCGATCGCGCCGAGGCCGAGGATGCCCACCCGCTTGTGCGCCAGTTGCGGAAACAGCGGCAGTGCGTCGCGCCAGATGCCGTGCCGGGTGGCGGCATCGAGCCGCGGGATCGATCGCACGATGGACAGGAGCAGCGCCAGTGCGTGATCGGCCACGCAGTCTTCATTGGTGCCTGCGCCATTGCTCAGCGCGATGCCGCGCTCGCGCGCTCGCTCGACGTCGAGGTTCTCGTAGCCCGCGCCAAAGGCACTCGCCAAGCTCAGCATCGGCATGGCATCGATCTCGTCGCCGCGAAGACCGGTGGTTCCATTGGTCAGCACCAACCGGATACGGGCACCGTGGACCTGGATGGCCTCGGCTCTTTGGGACGGGGTCGGCGCATACCGCACATCGAAACGCTCACGCAGCTGAACGAGAAATTCATCCCGAAGCGTGATCAGGAGCAGCAAAACGGGTTTCACAAGAATGCTTAGGTTGGTGATGGACTCAGTGGGCGGCCTCGGCGGTCGGACACTCCCGCAGGCAGCTGGCACTGTGAACATCGGGCCGCGGGTCACCGACGAAGCCATTGCGATTGGGCATCTTCAGATCGGTCAAGACCTTGGCATCGACGACAGCGCCTTCGCTCAGCAGGCCGTTCAAGTGCAGGACGTAGCCCGAGACTGCGTAGACTTCCGTGTCGGACAGCGACTGCGGCGAATTCAGCGGCATCGCCCGGCGGACGTAGTCGAATAGCGTGGTGGCGTAGGGCCAGAAACTGCCGACGGTCTTGACCGGCGTTGACGTGGCCAGCGTCCCGGCGCCGCCGACAAGCTTGTCGCCCAACCCGCCCTGGCCCTGCTCGCCGTGGCAGCTGGCGCATTGCGCCATATAGATCGCCTTGCCTTGCGCGACCGTGCCACTGCCGCGCGGCAGGTTGCGGCCATCCGGGGCGACGTCGATGTCCCAGGGCCTCAACTGCGCTGGCGAGACGGTCTGACCGATTCCGTAGCGAGCCTGCGCTTGGGCCGGCCCGATGGCCGCACTGGCCAGCAGCAGGGCGACCCGCCATGCCTGCGACATCCTAGGCATTGGCATTGCTGACCTCGCCGCTCGCCGCCACGCGCCAGGGCTGGACCGCGTTGTTGTGATAGAAGGAATTCTCGCCACGCGCGCTCAGCAGTTCGCTGAAGTCCGGCTGCACATAACCCGATTCGTCGACGGCACGGCTTTGCAAGATGGTCGGCGCGCCATCCCACCGCCAAGGCAGCGTGAAACGGGTGAGGGCGCGCGACAGGACCGGATCGTGCAGCGTGGCTTCGGTCCAGTTGCGACCCCCGTCCACCGACACGTCCACCCTCGCGATCTTTCCGCGGCCGCTCCATGCGAGACCGCGGATCTCGACAAAGCCCGGGGATGCGATGCGCTGCCCGCCGGAGGGCGCGGTGATGATGGACTTGGCCTCCATCGTGAAGGTGAACTGGCGCGCCGTTCCGTCGGGCAGCAAGTCCGTGTACTTCGCCGTTTCCTCGCGCGAGTGCACCGGCGCGTCCACCACCTTCAGCCGCCTGAGCCACTTCACGCTCATATTGCCCTCGAAGCCCGGCAGCAGCAGCCGCACCGGATAGCCCTGCTCGGGCCGCAGGCGTTCGCCGTTCTGGCTGTAGACGATCAGGGCATCGTCCAGGCATTTGTCCAGCGGCACGCTGCGCGTCATGCCTGCGGCGTCCGCGCCTTCCGCGACGACCCATCTCGCGCCGGGCAGCAGGCCGGCCTCTTCCAGCAGGGTCTTCAGGGCGACGCCGGTCCACTCGGCACAGCTGACCAGGCCCATGATGTCCGAGGCCGTCTTGCCGAAGGGCTTCTTGTAGCTCGGGTTGCCCGAGCATTCGAGAAAATGGATCGTCGTCACCGAGGGGAAGCGGCGCAGCTCGTCGACCGTGAAGAGCAGCGGCGTTTTGACCAGACCGTGCAGGGCCAGGCGGTGGCTCGCGGGATCGATGGTCGGAATGCCGCCGTGATGGCGCTCGTAGAACAGGCCGTTGGGCGTGATGATGCCGTCGAGATCTTGCAGCGGCGTGCGGCTCGAGGCGGAGATGTACTGGGGCAGCTTCGGCGCTACGTTGCGCACGACCTTGGATTCGAAGGGCGAGGGCTCGCCGTACAGCTTCGTTCCGACCGGCGCGCCGGGCGTCTGCATCGACGCCGGCACTGGCAGCGGCAGCGCAGGGGCAGCAGACCCGCCCTGGGCGAGCGCATCGCCGACGCCACCCGCCGTCGCGAGCGCGGCCACGTGCCGCAAGAGGCCGCGCCGGGCGACGTGGAAGGAACGGTCTGGCTGGCTCATGACGGTCGGGGACGCGGCTCGAAGCAAAGATTCCGACGCTATGTCGGGTTCGGGCCGAAGTGAACGAAGCGTTTCGTCGATGCTTATGCAATGTTGGAAGGCATGAACATAGTTACTTTGCTTCGTTGGCCGGACCTGAACACCACACGCATCCTGAACGACCGCATCTTCACAACCGATCGTTCTCTCCATGCCCCAGACCCATCATTCCTACCGATTCGCTTCGCGCAGCGGTCTCCGACCCACCGTCCTGGCCGCGGCCGCGGCGCTCGGCTGCCTTCCGGCCCTGGCGCAACAGCTTGACAGCCTGCAGCAGGTCGTCGTCACCGGCACGCGCCGCGCTGACCGCACGCTCGGCGAATCCGAGTCGCCGGTCGACGTGATCAGCGGCCGCGAGCTGCAGCGCACCGGTTCCACCGAATTGGCGACCGCGCTGGCCCAGCTGCTGCCCTCGCTGAACTTCCCACGCCCCTCCCTGACCGATGCCTCCGATGCCGTGCGGCCCGCGCAGCTGCGTGGCCTCTCGCCGGACCAGACCCTGGTGCTGATTGACGGAAAGCGCCGCCACAGCGGCTCGGTCGTCAACATCAACGGCAGCCAGGGCCGCGGCTCGGCGCCGGTAGACTTGAACGCGATTCCCGTCTCCGCCATCGATCATGTGGAAGTGCTGCGCGATGGCGCTGCCGCTCAATATGGATCCGACGCTATCGCCGGCGTGATCAACATCGTGCTGAAGAAGGGCGCCGCAGGCGGATCCGTCGCAGCCGGGTTCAGCCAGACGGACAGCGGCGATGGCGGCACGACCACGGGCTCGGCCAGCGTCGGCACTTCGCTCGGCTCGTCCGGCTGGGCCCGCGTCGCCGTCGAGGCGCGGCATCAGCTGCCCACCAATCGCGCCGGCGTGGATACGCGGGACGCCGCCACCGAACCGCGCAAGGGCCAGGTCAACAACCGGTTCGGAGATCCGGAAAGCACGCAGCAGGCCCTGGTGCTCAACAGTCAGCTCGATCTCTCAAACGATCTTCAGGCCTACGCCTTCGCCAGCCTGAGCCGCCGCAACACGACTTCAGCCGCTTTCTGGCGGACCAAGGCCACCGCCACGGCCAATGGCGTGGCCAGTCTCTATCCGGAAGGATTTCTGCCGCTGGAGGACAGCCGCACGACCGACGCCGGCCTCGTGCTCGGGCTGCGCGGCCAGTTGGGCGACTGGCAATGGGATTTGAGCCTCAACAGCGGCCGCAACCGTTTCGACATCGACGTGGACAACACCGCCAACTACTCGTTGGGGGCCAACAGCCCGAGGCATTTCGACGCCGGTGGACTGCGGAATCAGGAGTCGCTGCTCAATCTCGACGTGTCGCGGGAGATCGATGCGGGGCTGGTCAAACCCGTGACTTTGTCGCTGGGCGCCGAGCTGCGCGAGGAACGCTATGACGTCGTGGCCGGAGAGCCGCACTCCTACCAATCTGGTGGCGCCTCGGGCTTCCCGGGTTTCCAGCCGAGCAATGCCGGCAGCCACCGCCGTCACAACTCGGCCGTCTACGCGGGTCTGGAAGGGCAGCTGACGCGCGAGTTCAGCGCATCCGCCGCGCTGCGCGCCGAGCACTACAGCGACTTCGGTTCCACCACGGCGGCCAAGCTCTCGGGCCGCTATGTCTTCAGTCCGGCCATCTCGCTGCGCGGCACCGTCTCCACGGGCTTCCGTGCGCCCTCGCTGGCGCAGCAGTACTTCGCGACGACCTCGACGAACCTGATCAACGGCCAGCTCGTCGATGCCGGCACCTTCCCGGTCAGCTCGGCAGCGGCCATCGCGTTGGGCGCCACGCCGCTGAAGGCCGAGAAGTCGCGCAACGCCAGCCTCGGTGTGCTGCTGCAGCCGACCAAGGACTGGCAGACCACGATCGACCTCTATCAGATCGACATCGACCACCGCATCCTGCTGTCCGGCAATCTGAGCCTGCCCACGGCGCTGCGTACGGCGCTGGCGAATCAGGGCGTGTACGTTAGTGCAGGGCGTTACTTCACCAACGCGCTGGACACGCGCACGCGTGGCGTGGACCTAGTAAGCACGTTTAGACAGGACTGGGGGAGCGCCGGCCGCACGGATTTCACGCTCGCCTACAACCACAACCGCAACAGCATCCGCGACATTGCCGACAACCCGGCCCTGCTGACGGCGAACAACCTGACCCTGATCGACCGCGTGACTCTGGCGCGCGCCACGGTCAGCTCGCCCGAGAGCAAGCTCGTGTTGTCGGCCGAGCACCAATTCGGGCTGTGGACCGTGCGCGCAGCCGCCAGCCGGTACGGCAGCCTGATCGTGCGCCAAAGCAATCCCACGCTGGACCAGACCTTTGGCGCCGCCTGGCTGTTCGATGCGTCGCTGGGCTGGAGCCAGGGCGCCTGGAGCGCCAGCGCCGGCATCGACAACCTGAGCAACCGCTACCCGGACCGCGTGCTCGCCGCCAACTCGGTCGGCGGCATCTTGCAGTACAGCAGCTTCTCGCCCTTCGGCTTCAACGGCCGGACCTACTTTGCCAATGTCAGCTATCGCTGGTGAGTTCGCGGCACCTTGACGGTGCCCCCCAAAAAAGGGCCCCTCCGAGAAATTCTCGGAGGGGCGTCAATCACCCTCAGGGTGCGGAGACAAATCAACCACTGCTGCTTGCGCAACGATCGCGACGGATCGGGTGTGACGATAGCAGTCGACGAGCGACCAGTCTTCGAAGCATTCCGGCGATGGATATGCACGGCTCGCATTGCATCCTCATTCGCTTTTCACGCAAGAACATGCGAGTTCGTTCGTTTTCAGTCGCGCGAGCTCTGCTTACAGTAAACCTCTTTGCATGAGCCCTGCACGACGATGTCCGCGACCCTGCTTGCCGATCCGCCACCTCCGGCCCCTTTGCGTTCGAGTGGCGAGCCTGGCATTCGCATCCGGGCCTTCGAGGGCCCGGCCGGTGCTGAAGTGCTGGGGCTCGATCTGGCAGAACCGCTGAGCGGTGCGGATTTCCAGCGCCTGCATCGCGCCCACCTTGATCACCATGTACTGGTCTTCCGAGACCAACGCATCACGCCGCAGCAGCAGATCGATTTCAGCCGCCGTTTCGGGCCGCTGCAGATCCATGTGCTGCACCAGTTCCAGCTCGCCGGTCATCCGGAAATCCTGATCGTCTCCAACATCATCGAGAACGGCCGGCCCATTGGCCTGGGTGATGCCGGCGTGTACTGGCACTCCGATCTGTCCTACAAGGAGCGGCCGAGCCTGGGTTCGATGCTGCATGCGCAGGAGCTGCCTGCCGAAGGCGGCGACACCTTGTTCGCAAATATGCATCTGGCCTGGGACACGCTGCCCGCGGCGTTGCGCAGCGCCACCGAGGGCCTGCGGGCCGAGCATTCCTACCTCGCCAAGTACGAGGAGCTGCGGCAGCGCAGTCCCTGGCGCCCAAAGCTGACTGACGAGCAGATCGCCGAGGTCCGGCCCGTGACGCAGCCGGTCGTGCGCACGCACCCGGAGACTGGCCGCAAGGCGCTCTTTGTGAGCGAGCATTTCACGACCCGCGTCATCGGCATGCCCGAGGACGAAAGCCGAGAGCTGCTCGCGCAGCTGTTCGCGCACAGCGTGCGGCCCGAGCACATCTACCGCCACCGATGGCAGGCGCACGACATGGTGTTCTGGGACAACCGATCGCTGATGCACCTGGCCACCAGCTTCCCCTCGGCGATGCGACGCCGGCTGAACCGCACCACGATTGAAGGCGATGTGCCTTTCTGATTGAGTCCTTCCTGCATGCAAGTTCCTTTCCGTCGCGGCCTGGCCGCCCTCACTCTGGCCGCCTTCGGTCTGGCCGGCGCCTTGCCCGCGTGGGCCGAAGGTCAGCTGCGCATCGCCGAGCAGTTCGGCATCGTCTACCTGCTGCTCAACGTGGCCCAGGACCAGGCCCTGATCCAGAAGCATGGCAAGGCCCAGGGCGTGGAGATCAACGTCGAGTTCGTGAAACTCTCGGGCGGCGCCAACGTCAACGATGCCCTGCTGTCAGGTTCGATTGACGTGGCCGGCGCCGGCGTGGGGCCGCTCCTCACGATCTGGGACCGAACCCAGGGCCGGCAGAACGTGCGCGGCATCGCCTCGCTGGGCAACTTCCCGTATTACCTTGTGAGCGACCGCCCCGGTATCAAGACGATTGCCGACTTCACCGATCAGGACCGCATCGCGCTGCCTTCGGTGAGCGTGTCCGTGCAGGCCCGCATCTTGCAGCTGGCCTCGGCCAAACTCTGGGGCGATGCGCAGTTCTCGAAGCTCGACAAGAACCAGGTGGCCCTTCCCCATCCGGAAGCGACGGCGGCCATCATCAAGGGCGGCACCGAGATCAACGCCCATTTCGGCAACCCGCCGTTCCAGGAGCAAGAGCTGGCTGGCAACCCGAACGCGCACATCGTGCTGAAGAGTTACGACGTGCTTGGCGGACCGGCCTCGGCGACCGTGCTTTACGGAACCGAGAAGTTCCGCAAGGAGAACCCGAAGACCTACAAGGCCTTCGTCGATGCGCTCGCCGAGGCCGCCAGCTTCGTGCGTGCCAACCCTGAGAAAGCGGCCGACATCTTCATCCGCACGAACAAGTCCGGCATTGACCGCAAGCTGGTGCTGAGCATCATCACCAACCCCGAGGTCGAGTTCAAGCTGACGCCTCAGAACACGCTGAGACTGGCGCAATTCATGCAGCGCATCGGCGCGATCAAGAACAAGCCGGCCTCGACGCGAGACTACTTCTTTGACGACGCGCACAATGTCGCGGGCAGCTGAATGAGCGCGCAGGCCCAGAGGCTCATGTCTCCCGCGGCGTCGCCGCACGTGCGCTTGGTTCCGCAGGCGGAGGCGGCAAGCCTTGTGCAGGTCGAGGGCGTCAGCCTGGAGTACGCCACACACGAGCACATCGTGCGGGCCACGCATCGCGTCAGTTTCGAGGTCCGGCAAGGCGAGCGCTTCGTACTGCTCGGCCCTTCGGGTTGCGGCAAGTCTTCGCTGCTCAAGGCTATCGGCGGCTTCATCTCGCCGAGTGAAGGCCGGATCATGCTCGACGGCGTCGCCGTGCACGAGCCGGGGCCGGACCGCATGGTCGTATTCCAGGAATTTGACCAACTGCCGCCCTGGAAGACCGTGCTCGACAACGTGATGTTCCCCTTGCTCGCCTCGCGCCGGCTCGCCAGGGCCGAAGCGCGCGAACGTGCAGCGGACATGCTGACCAAGGTGGGCCTGGCCGACTTTGCGAACGCCTATCCGCACACCCTGTCCGGCGGCATGAAGCAGCGCGTGGCCATCGCCCGCGCGCTGGCCATGCAGCCCAAGGTACTGTTGATGGACGAGCCGTTTGCCGCGCTCGACGCGCTGACGCGCCGGCGCATGCAGGAGGAGCTGCTCACGCTGTGGGAAGAGGCGAAGGTCACACTGCTCTTCGTCACCCACTCCATCGAGGAAGCGCTCGTGGTGGGGGACCGCATCCTGCTGCTTTCGCCACACCCAGGTCGCGTGCGGGCGGAACTCAACGCACATCAGTTCGACCTGCAGAACCTCGGCAGCCCCGAGTTCCAGGTTCAGGCACAGCGCATCCACCGCCTCTTGTTCGACGACGAGGCGCGCACATGAGTATGACCATCCGCCCCGAGTTCGAGCAGGTGCTGGAGCCGCTGAGCGACATCCGGACTGAGCGCAGCTTGCCGCTCGCGCAGCGGCTCTGGCAGCAGGCCATCGTCCGCAAAGCTGCCATCGTGGCCCTGCTGGCCGCCTTGTGGGAAGTCGCTGCGCGTATCACCGACAACGACCTGCTGCTGCCCACCTTCTCACAGACGACCCGCGCCTTTGGGGCCGATTTGCTCAGCGGCGAACTGATCGGCAAGGCCGGCATCTCCGTCGCTTTGCTGCTGCAGGGCTATCTGCTCGGCGCGGCTCTTGCCTTTCTGTTGACGGCGCTGGCCGTGTCCACGCGCTTCGGCCGCGACCTGCTGTCCACGCTGACGTCGATGTTCAACCCTCTGCCCGCCATCGCCCTGCTGCCTTTGGCCCTGCTGTGGTTCGGCCTAGGCAAGCTAAGCCTGATCTTCGTGCTGGTGCATTCGGTGCTTTGGCCCCTGGCCTTGGCCACCTATGCAGGCTTCCAGGGCGTGCCTGAGACCCTGCGCATGGGCGGCCGCAACTACGGCCTGCGCGGCCTGCGCTACGTGGTGCTGATCCTCGTGCCTTCCGCGCTGCCGGCCATCCTGTCCGGGCTGCGCATCGGCTGGGCCTTCGCCTGGCGCACGCTGATTGCGGCGGAACTGTTCTTCGGTGCGTCCTCCGGCAAGGGCGGGCTCGGCTGGTACATCTTCCAAAACCGCAACGAGCTCTACACCGACAAGGTTTTTGCTGGTCTGATCAGCGTGGTGCTGATCGGTCTGCTTGTCGAGACCCTGGTGTTCGACTCGCTGGAACGCGTGACGGTGAGGCGCTGGGGCACGCAGCGCTAGGTGCGTGCTCGCAAGCGCTGGGCAAAGGCCTGGTATTCAGGGTCGGCGTTGGTCGTTGGAGGTTCTGCCGTGTTGCGCAGCAGGCGGCCGAGCGTGTCAGCATGCGGCAAGACGGGCCCGGCGAATCGAACGCCTTCCGGGCCAATGACGACGATGGTCGGAAAGGTCTCCACGTCGACATCGCCAACCAACTCCGCCTCGTCCTCGATGTCGATCCAATGCCCGCGTAGCTTGACGCCGGGCAACTCCAATTCCGAGATCGTGCGCTCCAGCACTGGTGCGTAGTCGTCGCACAGCCGGCACCAGGCCGCGCAAAGGCAAGCCACGTGAAGGACGGTCAAGTTCTCGGTCACCCGCGGATCGTACGGGTTACAGCGCATGCACGGCTTGCAGCGCTTCCAGTACATCCTGGCGCCAGCGTGCCAGTGCCGCATCGCCGCGTGCGCGTGGGTGGGCCAGAGGCACTTCCACACTGCGAGCGATCCGACCTGGGCTGGCCTCAAGCACCAGAACGCGGTCCGAAAGCAGCACGGCCTCCTCCACTTCATGCGTCACCATGAGCAGGCTGCTGCCATGCCGGCGCGCCAGCTCCACGACCAGGTCCTGCAGCTTGATGCGCGTGAAGGCATCGAGCGCCGAGAAGGGCTCGTCGAGCAGCAGTAGGCGAGGGCGCGTGTACAGTGCGCGCGCAATCGCTACGCGCTGCGCCTGGCCGCCGGAGAGCTGCTTGGGCAGCGCCTTCTCGTAGCCGGACAAGCCGACCTCGGCGAGCAGCGCCGCGACCCGAGCGTGGTCCGGGCTGCGGTCGGCATCGAAGCCCACGTTGCGCTCCACTGACAGCCAGGGAAAGAGCCGCGGCTCCTGGAACACATAGCCGATGTCTCGGCTGGCCGGCCCTTGCAGCGGCGTGCCGTCCAGCAGCACCTGACCCTCGAAGTCGCGATCCAGCCCGGCCGCGATACGCAGCAGCGTGCTCTTGCCGCAGCCGCTGGCGCCGACGAGGCTCAGCACCTCGCCGGCCGCCAGACGCAAATGCACATGGCGCAGCACGCTGCGGCCGCTGTAGGCCTTGTGGTGCACGCGCAGGTCGAGCAAGGCATTGCTCATCGCGGAGCCTCTCCAAAACTGTCGCGCCAATGCAGGGTGCGCGCCTCTAGGGCCACCATCAGGCTGTCGCTGAGTTTGCCCAGCACGGCCAGTAGCACGATGGCCGCCAGCACGATGTCAGCGCGGCTGGTCTCGCGGCCATCGGTCAGCAAATAGCCCAGTCCCCGACTCGCGGCGATCAGCTCGGCCGCGACCATGAACATCCAGGCCAGCGAGAGACCGTTGCGCAGGCCAGTAAGCACAGCGGGCAACGCCGCAGGCAGCAGCACGCGGCCGGCCAGCGCCGTCCGTGAGAGGCCGCGCAAGCGCGCCACTTCAACGAGCTTGCGGTCCACATCCCGGATGCCCGAGGCCACGCCCATGTAGATGGGGAAGAAGGCGCCGATGGCGATCAGCACGATCTTGGGCGCTTCGTCGATGCCCAGCCACAGCAAGAGCAGCGGCACCCACGCTAACGAAGGAATTGCACGCAATGCCTGGAAGCTCGGGTTGAGCAGAGCCAGCGCGAGCGGCGACAGGCCGACCCAGGCACCGAGCAGCAGCGCGAGACCGGCGCCCAGCACAAAGCCGGCCGCCACGCGCGCACTGCTAGCCGCGATGTGGCCGAGCAGGCCTTGCTGCGCGAGTTGTTGCAGCGTCGCCAGCACCTCGCTCGGTGCGGGCAGCAGGTTTGACGCGAGCCAGCCTGCACGCGTAGCCGCTTCGGCCAGCAGTAGCAAGCTCGCTGGCACCAGCAGACCCAGCCATCGCGGTTGCGGCTTGCGCGGTCTTGGAGCCGGCTCAGTGGCCGTGTCAGCGGCCGTGTCCGGATGCGCGTCCAAATGCGCGGTCAGCTCATGGTCTGCATGCATCGGTCAGGCCGGCAGCAGCTTGGCCGCAAATCGCGTATCCACGAGATCCGTGACGGTCCTGTTCAGATCGGTGCCCGGCTTGACCAGCTGTTCGGCCAGCAGGATCGGTGCGGCCGCCTGCAGCGCCTGTACATGTTCGGTGGACGGCAGCGGATGGCTGAGATCGGTGCGCAGCTTCACCTGCAACAGGGCCACGGGCAAGCTGACCTTCGCCTCCTCCGACAGGATCTTCGCCGCTTCGGTCGTGTTGGCCAAGGTCCACTGGCGTGCCCGTTCGTAGCCGGCGATCACGCGCTGCACCTCGCGCGGATGGCGGGCCAGGAAGTCCTCGCGAACGTTGAGGAAGCCGTAGGTGTTGAAACCCACGTTGCGATAGAGCAGGCGTGACCCGGCATCGAGCTCGCTGGCTGCCATGTGCGGATCCAGCCCGGCCCATGCATCCACGCGGCCCTGTTCCAGCGCGGCGCGGCCATCAGCGTGCTGAAGCGCCACGTGCTCGATGTCGCTGCGCTTGAGGCCGACCGTGTGCAGGGCGCGCAGGAGAAACAGATACGGATCGGTGCCCTTGGTGGCGGCCACCTTCTTGCCCTTCAGATCGGCCAGGGTCTTGATGCCGGAATCGGGTCGCACCACGAGCGCCGTCCACTCGGGACGCGAGAAGATGTAGGGCGTGCGGATCGGGTTGCCGTTGGCGCGCGCCAGCAGCGCGGCCAGGCCGGCCGTGGAGCCGATGTCGATGCTGTCGGCGTTCAGATATTCGAGCGCACGGTTGCTGCCGGCGCTGAGCACCCAGCGCACGTCGATGCCGTCCCTCCTGAAGTCCTCTTCAAGCCAACCGAAGCGGCGCAGCACGAGGCTGGGGGGCGAGTAGTAGGCGTAGTCCAAACGGATTTCCTTCGGAGCATCGGCAGCGCGTGAGGCCGACCCGAAGGGAATGGAGGTAGCGGCTGCGGCTTGCAGCAAGGTGCGGCGTTTCATCGTCATGCTTCTTTCAGATCAGGACGTCCTTGAACACCGCGTACCGGACCTGGACCTGACGCGGAATGAGCTTGAGCTTGAAGAAAGTGTCGGCAATGCGCTGCTGCTCAGCGACGATCCCGGCGTCCACGGGCACGGCCGTATATCGCCGCCGCCCCGTGGCCAGCGCGAGCACCGGCACCGGCACACCCAGCTGCGGCGCGAGCTGCTCGGCCACGGCTTGCGGGTGGTGGTCGGCCCAGTCGTTGGTCTTGCGCAATTCGGCGAAGACGGTGCGCAGCACCTGCGGCTGCGCTTCAGCGAACTCGGTCGCGGCCAAATAGAAGGTGCGGTTGTTGGACAGGCCCTCGCCATTGCGCAGCACACGAGGCTGGGTGGGCGCGAACTGGGCGCCTGCCAGGAAGGGGTCCCACAGGCCCACGGCGTCGACACGGCCCGACTCGAATGCGCTGCGCGCATCGGCAGCGCTGTTGACCCACGCAGGCTCCACGTCGTCGAAGGAAAGGCCCGCATCTTCGAGCGCACGCACCAACAGGTACTGCACGTTCCAGCCCCGGCCGACGGCGATTTTCTTGCCCTTGAGGTCGGCCACCGTCTTGAGCGGCGAACTCTGGGACACGAGGATGGCGATGCCCTGGGGATATGGCTGCTCGGCCGCGAGGTAGACGGCCTTCACGCCGGCGGCCTGGGCGAAGACGCTGGGCGTGTCGGCGGCGTGGCCGAAGTCGATGGCGCCGGCGTTCAGTGCTTCGAGCAGTACGGGGCCAGTGGCGAACTCGGTCCACTGCACGGTCCAGCCCAGCGGCTTCAGCGCCGCCTCGAGCTGTCCAACGCCCTTAAGGATGTTGAGTGTGTTGAACTTCTGATAGCCGATGCGCAGCGTGCGGGCATCGGCGGCGCGCGCCAGAGGGAAGGGGGTGGCCAGGGCCAGCGCCAGGGCGTGGCGTCGTGAGAGCGAGGCGTCGTCGTTCATGCGGCTTCCTGTTCGGCGGAGTGGGGGATACGGACACGACGGCCGGCGTGCCGTTCATCGAGATGCGCACCGGCACCGAAGAGCTTGTGGCGATAGGTGCCGGACGCGTAGTCGCGGCGATAGCGGCCGCGTGCCTGCAACTCCGGCACGACCAGGTCCACGACCGCGCGCAGGTCCTCGTGCGCCACGGCGTAGGTGAGGTTGAAGCCGTCGATGCCCGTGGTCTCGGCCCAGTCGATCAACTGGTCGGCGATCTGCGCCGGATCGCCCACGAGAACGGGACCGCGGCCACCGAGGCCGATGAATTGCGCCGCCTCGCCCACGGTCCAGCGCCTGCCCGGGTCGGCGCTGCTGAAAGAGGCGAGCGCCGTGCGGCCGGCCTGCGTGTCCAGGTAGTCGATGGTGGCGCTCAGCGGATAGCGGCTGAAGTCCACGCCGGTCCAGCCGGACAACAGGGCGAGCGCCGCTTCGATGTCCACATGGCGGCGATAGTCGGCCAACTTGGCCTTGGCCTCGGCCTCGGTCGGCGCGGCGATGATGAGCGCCTGGGCGTAAATCAGCACGTCCTGGTCGCCGCGGCGGCCCTCTTCCCGTACGCTGGCACGGACGCCGTCCACATAGCCCTTGACCACGGTCTGGCTCGGGCCGCTGACGAACACGCACTCGGCATGTCGGCCCGCGAAGGCGCGTCCGCGCGAGGAGGTACCGGCCTGGAACAGTACCGGCGTGCGCTGCGGCGAGGGCTCGCTCAGGTGGATGCCCGGCACGTCGAAATGCGCGCCCTTGTGGCGGATCGCGTGGACCTTGGTGGGATCGGTGAACACACCGCTCTTCCTGTCACGGCGCACGGCATCGTCTTCCCAGCTCCGCTCCCAGAGCTTGTACACCACGTCCAGGTACTCGTCGGCCAGGTCGTAGCGCTCGTCGTGAGCGAGCTGCGCAGACAGACCCAGGTTGCGCGCAGCGCTGTCCAGATAGCCGGTGACGATGTTCCAGCCGATGCGGCCGCGTGTCAGATGGTCCAGCGTGGAGATGCGCCGCGCAAAGGTGTAGGGGTGCTCATAGGTCAGCGCGGCCGTAACGCCGAAGCCCAGGTGTTCGGTCACCCCGGCCATCAGTGGCACGAGGGCGAGCGGATCGTTCAGCGGCGCCTGCACGCCGTGGCGCAGCGCCGCGTCGGCCGCACCTTCGAACACGTCGTAGACGCCCAGCACGTCGGCCAGGAAGATGCCGTCGAAACGGCCTCGTTCCAGCAGGCGCGCCAGGTCCTGCCACCAGGCCGGGTCGGTGTAGCGGTGCGACTCGTCGCGCGGGTGCGTCCACAGGCCCGGCGACTGGTGGCCGACCGTGTTCATCGTGAAGGCGTTGAACCTCAGGAGCTTCTGGGTCATTAGGAATACGAGGTCGGGTCGGGGATCCGGCCTTCGAGCCGGAAGCGGCCGAGGTCGCGCAACTTGTAGTCGACGGGGTCGTGCAGCGTGTGCACACGGGCGTTGCGCCAGAAGCGGTCCAGGCCGAAGCGGGCCGCGCTGCTGCGTGCGCCGGTCAGCTCGAAGAGCTGGCTGCTGACCTCAATGCTGGCGCGATGCGCCAACACCTTGGCTTCGGCGCCGGCGACGGCCACTTCACCGCGCTCCTGGGCGCTCAGGGCGTCTCCGCGTTCGAGGGCGGCCTCAAGCCTGGCCCCGGCCACGTCGGTCACGGCCTGCGCGGCGCGCACGTGAAGCCACAGGTCGCCATAGCGCTGCTGGATGTAGGGATCGTCGGCAGCGCGCGCGACCTCGGAAGCGAACCAGGCGCGGCTGTGTTCGAGCGTGTAGCGGCGCGCCTCCTCGAAAGCACCCTCGGCAATGCCGAGATAGAGGTTGGACATGATCAACTGCGCGATCTGCGAACGCAGCGTCGAGCGCGGTGTGGCGCCCACGCCGGGCTGCTGCAGCAACTCCTCGTCGGCGATCCATACGTCCTCGAAACGCACGCTGCCGCTGTCGGTCTGGCGCTGGCCGAAAGCGTCCCAGTCCTGCTCGACGCCGACCCCCTCGCGCCGCGTGGGCACGATGCCGATCAGCAGGCCGCCGTCATCGGCGAGGGCCGACACGGTCAGGCGGTCAGAGCCCAGGGCGCCCGAGCAGAAGCCCTTCACGCCGTTCAAGCGCCAGCCGCCCTCCACGCGACGCGCGCCCAAGCGCGTGTCGGCAGGGTTCAGCGCGTTGCCCCAGAACAGTCGTTGCTCGGCCGTGTCGCGCAGATGGCTGGCGCCATGCAAGGCGGCAGCCGGACCGGTGTAGAGCCGAACACCGAAGAGCTGCAGATGATGAAAGGCGAAGACATGCGCCAAGGCGCTGTCGGCCCGCGCCAATTCGCGAACGGCGCGATAGAGATCGTTCACACTGCCGCCGAGTCCGCCGAGCTCGACAGGAATGGTGAGTGCCAGCAGGCCGCTGGCGCGGATCAGCTCGCGTTGCTCGGCCGCGTGGCCGCCTTGGCGGTCGCGCTCGACGGCCGTGAATGCCAGGCGTTCGGCCAGGGCGGGCAGCACCTCGTCCAGCGCGTGAACGAGGCTGACCACAGGGGGCGCATGCCGGCCGAGGGGAAGCGCATGGGGCGCCGAGCGGCTTTGAAGCTGGATGTTCGACATGCTGGCAGTCTTGCGTCCGACAAGACCGTCGTGAAGCGACAAATACGCCTGTGCTTATGCGGCTTTCGACGCAGCGTCTGCGTCATCGCAAAGTTCGGCGAGCGCATGAGAAGCTGCGGATGTCTTCGTTGGCTGCCGAGGCTGGCATGGCTAGGCTGATGCCTTCTAGTTGATATGACCACGCCATGAATGAGTCCTTCCGTCCCCCAAGGCTGCTGATCGTTCCGGGCTTGAATGACAGTGGCCCGGCCCATTGGCAGACCTGGCTGCAGCAGCAGTACCCGGATTCACGCCGCGTCGTCCAACGCGATTTCGAGCGCGCTGATCTGCAGCGCTGGTCCGAGCGAATTCAAAGTACCCTGGAGACTGCTGGTGGCGACGACTGGATTGCCGTGGCGCACAGCTTCGGCGTGCTCGCCTTAGTAGACCATTTGTCCGCGCATATTGCCTCGCCGATCCGGGAGGTGCTGCTTGTCGCGCCGGCAGAGCCCGATCGCTTTGGGCTGGCGGAACTGCTGCCGCACCATCGACTCGCCGTGCAGAGCACGCTGGTGGCGAGTCAGAACGATCCCTGGATGACTTTCGGCAGCGCGCAACGTTGGGCGGCGCGCTGGGGTTCGAATCTGGTGAACCTCGGCCGGGTCGGGCACATCAATGCGGAATCTGGCTTCGGGCCATTTCCGCTGGCTCGAAATTGGGTGGAGGGAAGGCGCGAAGACCGCAACAGGCAGGTCTGGCGCCTTCAGCCGAGCATCGCCCACTGAACCGGACGTTCGGCCGGCGATCGCGTTGCCCGCATCGCTCGCAATGCAGGCCTGCGACGAATTGAGCTGAACCACCGGAGCCGACGAACTCCGATTTCAAGGGGGCGGGTCAGGATGTGGGGGCATGGTCTTTCTGATCGGTGAGATCAGTGCCGTTGAACCATGCGATGGTGTCCACGCGTTAGGCGAGGCGCCGCAGGTGGGGCGCCCCTCCCTTGAGACGCCGATTACTTCAAACTAGCCTTGAGGTCCTCGCTGGCCTGGTGCAGCGCCGCGCGCGTGCTGGGCACGTCCGCCAGGACATTGAGCAGGCCGAAGTCGTGGATCATGCCTTTGTAGCGCGTGATGACCGTCGGCACGCCGGCGGCGTCGAGCTCGCGCCCGTAGGCCTCGCCCTCGTCACGCAGCACGTCCTTTTCGGCCGTGATGATCAGCGCAGGCGGCAACCCCTTGAGCTGCTCGGTCGTGGCCAGCAGCGGCGACGCGTAGATCTCTTGGCGTTGCTTCGCGTCGGTCGTGTAGGCGTTCCAGAACCATTTCATCATCGGCCGCGTCAGGAAGTGGCCGCTCTCGAACTGGTCGTACGACGCATCCTCGAAGTTCGCATTGGTCACCGGCCAGAACAATACCTGCGCCTTGATCGCCGGGCCATTCTTGGCCTTGGCCATCAGTGCCGTGACGGCAGCCATGTTTCCGCCCACGCTGTTGCCGACGACGGCCAGGCGCGAGCCGTCGACACCGATCTCGCGTCCGTGCTCGGCGACCCACTTAGTGGCACCGTAGACCTCGTTGATCGCGACTGGGTAGCGCGCCTCAGGGGAGGGCGTGTAGTTCACGAAGACGGCCACGGCGCCCGAGTCGGCGACGAGGTCGCGCACAAAGCGCTCGTGCGTCGGGAAGTCACCGAGGATCCAGCCGCCGCCATGAATGAACACGAAGACGGGCAGCACGCCCTTGGCTATCGGCGAGGCTGTCAATGCAATGAGTCTTGGCATTCGACGGTTCTGGGAGAGTGTGCGTCTCTACCTGATTCTGCAGCTCATCCAGAACGCAGGCACGTCGCCGACATCGGACTCGCGTGAGCTAAAGCTGGCGGCGGCGCTCATCTCAGGCACGGCGCAGAAGCCGGGTAGCGATGTCGCGGCCTTTGAGATGCGCAACATGAACGACGTCACCTCCGCAATCTTCGGACTCGTGTTCGGCATAGATTCGTCTGTCGGTCGAGTTGATAGCTTCGCTGAGGCCCTTCAATGGGACAAGCAGGCGCCGGAAGTGCCGGGTTGGATGTACGGCTGGTCGGGTAGTCCTAGCACAGTCGAGTCGATGAAGCGGTCGCAAGCGATATTGCTCGCCGCCGTGTCGCGCCCCCGCCAGAACCACGTTGGTGATACCGAGAAGCTGTTGTTGGCTTGGTGGAAGGACCTCGATAAGCTTTCGCAGGTGGCCAGCTACTGCAGGGACGTGCGGCGTCAGGCGTTAACTCGCGAGGATGGATCGGTGGCCAAGGCTGTAGAGATTCTGCAGAGGCATTTGAACCTTCCTGCTCGAACTTGTTCGGCACGCCTTGCGGTCGCACGAGCAATGAGACGCCTTGCAAAGGCCGCGTATTGGGAGCGGATTACGTCACTGCGCGCCTTCAGTGTGGACGAGAAGGTGATCCGCCAGTTGGGCACGTTGATTGGCGAACGTGCCCTAGACCCAGATCGGCTCCCCACAGCCCTCGGAATGAAGGTCGCCTTCGTTGCAAGCTCGCCAGCGCTGAAGCGATCTTTACGCTTCGGGGACAGGAAGGCGCGGTATCTAGCTGAGGTCCCTGAAGAGATTGATGTGCACGGGGCGGAGCAGTTTGGGGACTACGTTCGACAGGCAATGTTGGCTTGGGCGTTCTCCGCTCGAGTAGCCGCAGAAGGTATTCGCCCCGTCAATACGCCGGCAGAGCGGAACAATTTCCAGCCCAGCGGTATCCGTCCGGCCATTACGCCTTGACGCCTGGCAGCCAGCCTGCCTTAGGCGGATCAGAGGCGCTCGGACAGCCAGTCGCGGATTGCGCGGTTGGCCGAGTTGACGTCGAAGCCTTTCGGGTCGAACGGACCGCCGCACCACTGCCACATGGCGTCGTGCTGCTCGTGGGACGGATCGCCGATGGCCTGTAGGAACTCCTCATAGCCACCGAGACCGCCGACGTCCTCCGGCGGGCAGGCATTCGCGCCGGCCAAACACATCGGCCAACTGTTACGCCCTTCGTCGGCGAGTTCGACCGCCTGTACCGTCACGTCGTGGCGCCAGCCGTCACCGAAGTCGTATTCGTGCACGAAGCCTTTGACTGCCGTGCCCAGCACCTCATCGAGGGTGAACGCGTCGTCAGGCAGCACGGGTTCGTCGTCGAGCCATTCTTCATCGGGGAAGCCGTACGGCTTGCCACCGATGGTGAACAGGTGCATGTGGCTGTTGGTCCAGCCCATCGCCGCCTGGATGATGCGATCCAGATCGGCCAGCGTCATGTGCCCGGGCACACTGATCAGCCGCCAGACGGTCGGCTCAGTGTCTTCGAGCTTCACCAGTAGTCGGTATGCGTGCTTGGGCTTGGACTTTCTGCGCGTTGCGGTCTTGCGTGTGGCCATCGCCGCAGCGTACCAGCAGGGGGCGGCACTGTTGGCAAGCTCAGCCCGGCGGCGGCGACCAGCGATGCGGCAGCAGCTCGTCGATCCGGCTGGCCGGATGTGTTGGCAGCCGCTCGAGGACGTCCTTGAAGTACGCGTACGGATCGTGCCCGTTGATGCGCGCCGAGTGCAGCAGGCTCATGATGGCCGCGGCGCGTTTGCCTGCGCGCAGACTGCCGGCGAAGAGCCAATTCGATCTTCCGATGGCAATCGGTCGGATCTGGTTCTCGATCCAATTGTTCGAGATCGGCACGTCACCGTCGGTGACGAAGTGCGTGAGCTCCTTCCAGCGCTTCAAGCTGTAGTCGATGGCCTTGATGGTCGCGGAGCCCGGCGGCACCAACTGTCGCTGTGCGAGCAGCCATCGATGGAATACGTTCAGCACTCTGCGTGACTTGCGCTGTCGGATCCGTCGTCGCTCTTCACTGGTGAGTTGTTCAGCCTGCCGCTCGATGCGGAACAGGACTTGGTAGAAGCGCAGCGCCTGCTCAGCGACCTTGCTGCCGTGGTTGGCCCAGAGTTCGTGGAACTTGCGCCGGCCGTGTGCCATGCATTGCGCCGATGTCACGCCCTTGTCGACGCAAGCCGAGTAGCCACTGAATCCGTCGGTGACCAGTGTGCCCTGCCAGGCATTGGGCGTTTCCAGCCGCAAGAACTCGCGCACGTTCTCGCCGCTGCGGGTCTCGCTGAACTCGAACACCACCGCCTTGACCGGGTTCGTGCTCGGCGTGCAGTACGACCAGATGTAGGCTTTGTGGGTCTTGCCGTTTCCCGGCTTGAGCATGGCCACCGGCGTCTCATCGGCATGCAGCACCATGTGGCGGCGCAGTTCGTCGGCCAGGGCTCGCACCAGCGGCTGCAACTGCGCGCCGCACTCGCCGACCCACTGCGCCAGCGTCGAGCGCGCGATCAGGTGGCCGGCACGTGCGAAGACGGCCTCCTGCCGGTACAAGGGCAAGTGGTCCATGAACTTGGCCACCAGGATCTGTGCCAGCAGGCCCACGGTCGGGATGCCTTTGTCGATCACGTGGGCCGGCACCGGCGCCTGCACGATCCGCTCGCAGCACTTGCACACCCACTTGCCGCGCACATGGCGCTCGACGGTGAAGACGCCGGGCTGGTAGTCCAGCTTCTCGGCCACGTCCTCACCGATGCGTTGCATGGCCTTGCCGCAGCCGCAGCTCGTATCCGCCGGCTCGTGCGGCACATCGCGGCGCGGCAGATCCGCTGGCAGCTGGGTGCGCTTGGGTTGCTGCTTCTCGTCTTCGTCCTTCTTGTCGAGCTTCTTGCGATGCCGCTGCAGCTCGCTGTCGAGTTCATGGATGTCGGTGTCCAGCGTCTCCTCCAGCAGGCTTCGCTGCTCGGGCGAGAGGGTGCTGGCGAAGCGTTCGCTGGTGGCGGCGAACTTCATGCGCTTGAGGATCGCCATCTCGTGCGTGAGCTTGTCGATCAACGCCTGCTTGAAGGCGATCTCGGCGTCACGCTGCTGGACCTCAGCCAGCAGCGACTGCACGGCTTGCCGCGTCTGCGGGTCCAAGGCGTCCAGCTGCTGTGCACTGATCATGGACGGTGATCGTGCCGCATCGCCGCTTTCCGCGCATCGGCATAACCGGCAATTGCCCGGGCTCGGGCAGCGCGCCTCAGATCGTGCGGATGATCCCGGCCTCGCCCAGGCGCTGCCACGGCAGCCCCAGCACGAGCGCATCGAGCTGCACGCGCGTCAGGCTCTGCGTGCTCGCGCCGTCCAGGGGCCAGACGAACTTGCCGGCATTGAGCCGCCTGGCCGCCAGCCACACGCCGATGCCATCATGTACCAGGCACTTCATGCGGTTGGCTCGCCGGTTGGCGAACAGGTACGCATGGTGCGGCCTGGCCTCGCCGAAGACCGCGACGACACGGGCCAGGGCCGACTCGGTGCCGGCCCGCATGTCCAGGGGCTGGACCGCCAGCCATACGGCGTCGACGCGGATCACCGCAGCAGCTCGCGCGTCCACGTGGCAAGCTCTGCCGCCGCGCAGACCGGCCAAGTGACGGTGACGCAGACGGCGCCACGTCTGAGTTCGACTCGGATGTCCGCCGGCGTCGCAGCAGGCACAGCCGCGTCGGGAAGCGGCAGAGCGATGAACTCGCTTGTCTTAGCGACTGCGTCACCACTGCCTTCGCGCGCCAGTTGCCGCCACCGGTGCACGACGTTGGCATTGATGCCGTGCGCCAGCGCCACCTGTGCCACCGACTTGCCGGGCTCTGAGCATTCAGCCAGAACCTGCGCCTTCTTCGCCGCCCCGTATCTGCGCCGTGTCTTCCTCTCGCTTGTCATCGTGTCCACCTAAGTTAAGTGGACAGCATCCTTATCGCTGGCGGCTGCGGCTTCAAGATGACATTGCCGGACGCATACGCCCAGCGTGGGGCAGATGCAGGCGTTTGTCTCTTCTGTCGCCGCGGGGTGCACAGCTGCGCTAACGAACGGCGAAGAGCCCGTTATCCTGGTGGGACATCTAGCGGCAGGCGGATGGCTGCGACCATATCGCTGGGGTGATGAAGATTGGCAGTGCCCCCTGCCAGCTGGAATCAACATTCGGCCCGGAAACGAAGCCACCGGTGAACGCGCCCATGTCTACGTGAACGACGTTCCGGTGATCGAATTTGATACGCCGACCGGGGATTGCTTCGTTGTCCCGCGGTCGATGGTTGGAAATCTTGAGGTGCTGGGCGTCAATCCTGCCAACGCAATGACCATGACCTGGGAGCGCATTGACGACGAACGCCTGAATCTGATTGTGGAGTGGACTGCGCAGCTCAACTGATGAGCTCACTCCCTAGGTAAGGGCGCGCAAAGGTTTATGCCGAGATGCCCGTAGTCCGCATTACACCGGACTTGGGGCGCGTCAGGGGACCCGCAACCGAGATCAGATTCCAGTGGACCGATGAAGTTGATTGAAGGGCCCGGATGTCAAAGCGATTGCCTCGCGTTTGTCAAAGCGGTTGCCTTACCCACCTCCAGGTGCTTCAGGAGGAACTATGTGTCGGACGGCTCCGACCAGCGGGAGGCGGCACGACAGCATTGTTCATTTAACATAATATACATTGTCGTATTTGTCGGTGCATCTGGATCCACTCAAGCGCATGCGCTCCTCGACGAACAATTCCTGCCACGCTATTTGTCGTCAGTCTGGTCGCTGTTGCATGCTGGCAGCTTGGCTGCTTCGACACACAAGCGAAAGCTAAGCGTCATCGAAGCGCTGTACGTCCACACCGAGGCTCTTGGTGGAAATCTGGACGATGCGCTCAGCGCGCTGGACTTCGACGCCTTGGGCAACGCGCTTGGGGCCGAATTCATTTCATTGCGAAACGCTTCGGAGCCGTCTCCTCAGGCCGAAGCCCGTTGGAACCAAGCTCTCCAATTCGTCAGGAATACCTGTGACCGAATCGCAAGAAATCCGGCAGCTGGCAATAGGATGGTGACCGTCCGCAGCCAGGTTGAGCACCTGGCTTTTCCGCGCGCTGCGTCCGCACAAAAGGCGCATGAAGGAGTCCGTGCGAGCACTACTGACAAACATTCAAACTCAGCGTTGCCGCGGCGCCCGCCCGCTGAGGCTCTCGATGGCCGCAGCCCGTTGTCCTACCTGAGGCCAGACTTCGAGGCCGTCCTGGATGCGGCCCGGGTAGACCACTTTCTGACTGCGGGCTAATGCAAGGGCATAACCTTCGCCCGCCATCAGGCAGTGGTCCCTACCTTCAGGGACGTTCAGCCATTCCGGCACCATCCGACTGTTCCACCAACCACCGAGAGGCAAGTCATGGCAAAGGTTCTGGTTCTGTTTCACAGCATCTACGGTCACATCGCACGCATGGCGCAAGCCGAGGCGCAGGGGGCGGCTGAAGTGCCTGGCACGACTGTCACGCTGAAGCGTGTGCCGGAGACGATGTCCGACGAGGCCATCAAGAAGATTGGCGGCAAGACGGACTCGACGATTCCTGTGGCCACTCCTGACGAGCTGGCGGACTACGACGCCATCATCTTCGGAACGCCGACGCGCTTCGGGAACATGACCGGGCAAATGCGCACCTTCCTTGATCAGACCGGCGGTCTCTGGATGAAGGGCGCCCTGATTGGAAAGGTCGGCAGCGTGTTCACGTCGAGCGCGACGCAACATGGCGGGCAAGAGAGCACCATCCTGACCTTCATTCCCACGCTGATGCATCAGGGCATGATTGTCGTGGGCCTGCCTTACAGCGAACAGCGCCAGATGGGGCTCGATGAAATCAAGGGCGGCAGTCCGTACGGTGCTTCGACGATTGCCGGGGGCCAGGGCGAACGTCAGCCTAGCGAGCAGGAGCTAGCCATGGCCAAGTCTCAAGGCCGACATGTCGCCACGATTGCAGCGAAGCTCGCTGCAAATTGACGACTGAGTTCCTAATGTGAGGCGCTGTGTCAAAGCGCCGACCCGCGACGCTAAACGCTGCCACAAAGAGGGTGGGCTTCGTCATGGCTGGTACTCACCCGAAATCGGCAAGTGGTCAGTGACTGGCTCCATTACGCCGGTCAGCGGCTGGCGCCTACACGCCGATGCTCGAATCGAGCTTCCGACGCAGCGGCAATTCAGCTCACCGCACGTTGATGAAAGTGAGGCGACCAGTCTGGCCCGGGCCACCGAAACCGATCGGCGGGTCCTTTTTGGTGGCGGATAGCCTGCCGATTGACGCATATCAAACAAGACGCTTGCACGCCTGTCAGGCTCCTGCCATGGCGATCAACACTCTCCGACTGCGTCCCACGCTTCGCATTCTTCTCGACGAGCACCTAGCTCTCGCTGCCGTGCTCAAGGGCATGCAGGCCCTTTTGCGGCAATCACGCCAGGTCGGCCAGCCGCCCGACCTGGAGACGCTCAGAGCCATGGTGTTCTATCTGGATGAGTTTCCCGAACAGCATCACCACCGCAAGGAAAGTGATTTGCTGTTCCCGAAGATCCGCGCCCGTTCTGTCGAATCCAGAGACCTGCTAGACCATCTGGGGGCCGAGCACGACCAGGGCATTTTCGCCATCCACCGCCTCGAGCATGCGCTGCTGGCCTTCGAGGTCATGGGCGATTCCCGGCGCGAAGCGTTCGAGTACGCGCTTGAGCGCTACACGGACTTCTACCTGAGCCACATGCGGCAGGAGGAGCAGGAAGCGTTTCCGCTGGCGCAAAAGGTGTTGACAACCCAGGACTGGGACGAGCTGGACGCCGAGTTCAGCCTGCAGACTGACCCGCTCCTGGCCCGCGACCGGAACGGCGTGTACCGGGATCTCTACCGTCGCATTGCCGATCACGTGCGATTGCCGGGCCTGGCAGGCGCCGGCTGACATGGACGCGACCTTTATCGACGACCCGCGCGAGTACGCGCCGTTCACGCGCTGGCGGGCACAGACCGGCGGCGATGCGCTGGCCGAATCTTCGCTGCGGGTCAGCGGCATGACCTGCGCCACTTGTGCACTCACCGTCGAAGCGGCCTTGAACGCCCTGCCCGGCGTGCGCGAATCCAGTGTCAGCAGCGTGAGCGGGCTGGCGCGCGTACGGTGGGACCCAAGCCTGAGCAGGCCGTCCCAGTGGCTGACCGCAATCTCCCGGGCTGGCTACAGCGCGGTGCCCGATACGGCCGCTGCGGCGCGCGAGCAGCGCCGCGCGGAAGCCCGCCTGATGCTGTGGCGGCTTTTCGTGGCGGCTTTCTGCTCCATGCAGATCATGATGCTGGCCACGCCGAGCTACGTGAGCGCCCCGGGCGAAATGGCGCCGGATCTGGCCCGACTGCTCGCGATCGCGTCCTGGCTGCTGTGCCTGCCGGTGCTGCTGTTCAGCGCGGCGCCCTTCTTCCTCGGTGCCTGGGCAGGCCTGCGCCAGAGCCGGATCAGCATGGACCTGCCGGTAGCCCTGGGTGTTGCCACAGCTTTCGTCGCCAGCACCGGAGCGGCCTTCGATCCCGGCGGGCCGTTCGGCAGCGCGGTGTACTTCGACTCGCTGACGATGTTCCTGAGTTTCTTGCTGGCAAGCCGCCTGCTCGAGATGAAGGCCCGGCACCGCGCCGCGGCCCAGCTCGAGGACAGTCTGCTGCGATTGCCGGAGGCGGTGCAGCGCGTGCGCGCCGATGGCAGCCTGGACTCCGTCAGCGTCCATGCCCTACAGCCCGGAGACCGCGTACGCGTGGCGTTGGGGCAGGCTTTTGCGGCGGACGGTGTGCTGCTCACCGGACCCACGCGAGCGGACGAAGCCCTCCTGACAGGCGAATCACGCCCTGTCGCCAAGCAGGCCGGCGATGAGGTCGTGGCCGGCAGCGTGAACCTGGGTGTGCCCGTCGAGATGCGGGTGGAGCGCGTTGGTGCGGATACGCGCTATGAGGCCATCGCAGCCTTGATGCGGGATGCCCTAAGCCAGCGGCCGGACTTGAGTCGGGCCGCCGATCGCTGGGCGGGCCCCTTCCTATTTGCGGTACTGCTGCTGGCCGCCGCGGCCGCGCTGATCTGGACCTGGATTGACCCAGCGCGCAGCGTCTACGTTTTCGTGTCCGTGCTCATCGTCACCTGTCCGTGCGCGCTGTCCCTGGCCGTTCCTTCGGCCCTGCTCAGTTCGGCCTCGCGCCTGGCGCGCGAAGGGGTGCTGCTGCGAAGGCTCGACGCGCTCGAACGGCTGGCCCGGGTGGATCGGCTGCTGGTGGACAAGACCGGGACAGTGACCCAGACGGGTCAAGCCGCGGTCACTCTCAGGACCGTGGGAGTCCAGAGTGAGTCCGCAGAGCGGCTTCGCACCATCGCCGCAGCTCTCGCCAATTGGTCACGGCATCCGACTGCGCTGGCGCTGGCGGACAGCACCCAGTCCCTGCCCTGGCGTTCCTTGCGCGAAGTTCCCGGGTCCGGCATGGAGGGCGTCGACGATCAAGGCCGCGTCTGGCGGCTTGGATCCGCCGCCTGGGTCGCAGCGGCCGACGAGGTTGCCGACGGCCAGACCTTCCTGTCCTGCGACGGACAGGTGCAGGCCCGCTTCGACTTCGAAGAACAGCTTCGCGAGGACAGCGTTCTTGCCCTGCAGGAGCTGCGAGGGCTGGGCCTGCAGATCAGCCTCCTTTCGGGCGATAGCGAGGCACGAACCCTCGCCTTGAGTACCCGCCTCGGCCTGAACAGCCCTCGCGGCGGCTTATCTCCGGAAGACAAGCTGGCGGCCGTGCGCGAAGCCCAGGCGCAGGGCCATCTCGTGGCCATGGTGGGCGACGGCGTCAACGACGCGCCGGTGCTCGCCCAGGCCGATCTTTCGGTGGCCATGGGCGAAGGTGCCGCGATCGCACGCAGCCATGCGGACGTGGTCCTGCTCGGCAACTCGCTGCGCGGCGTGGCTACCGCACGCGTGCTGGCGCGCCGCGCCATGCGCGTGATTCGCCAGAACCTGGCCTGGGCCGCGCTCTACAACGCAGCCTGCATTCCACTCGCTCTCGCCGGCCTGCTGCCACCACTGGCCGCGGGGCTGGGCATGGCGGCGAGCTCGCTCTTCGTCGTCCTCAATTCGCTTCGGCTCGCACGCTGATGGAGATCCTCTACCTGCTCATTCCGCTTTCGGCCGGCCTGGTGCTGGTCCTCATCGGCGTGTTCGGTTGGGCGCTCCATGCAGGCCAGTTCGACGACGTCGAGGCCGAGGGCGAGCGCATTCTTGGCGACCGAGACGTGCCGATTGATTGAAATCAAACAAATAAATGACGTGGCCCAAAGAATGCAACTGCGCATTCGCAAGGAGCCATTGCATGACATCTTCAATTTCTGAGAGCCCCCAGGTCTACGACGACGGCCCGGTTCGGCTGTTCGCACTGGCCTCGGTGCTGTGGGGGGTGGTAGGGATGCTGGTCGGCGTGATCATCGCCGCCCAGTTGACCTGGCCCGAACTCAATTTCGGCATCCCCTGGTTCAGTTACGGCCGGCTCAGGCCCCTGCACACCAATGCCGTGATCTTCGCCTTCGGCGGCTGCGCGCTGTTCGCGACGAGCTATCACGTCGTCCAACGCACCTGCCAGGTGAGGCTCTTCCTGCCGGCCCTCGCCCGGTTCACTTTCTGGGGCTGGCAGGCGGTCATCGTCGCGGCCGCCATCACGCTGCCACTGGGCATCACCCAGGGCAAGGAATATGCCGAGCTAGAGTGGCCGATCGACCTGCTGATCGCGGTCGTGTGGGTCGCCTATGCGGTGGTCTTCTTCGGCACCATCGGCCTGCGCAAGGTGCGCCACATATACGTGGCCAACTGGTTCTTCGGTGCCTTCATCATCGCCGTCGCCGTGCTCCACATCGTCAACAGCGCCGCCGTTCCGGTGAGCCTGTGGAAGAGCTATTCGGCGTACGCCGGCGTGCAGGACGCCATGGTGCAGTGGTGGTACGGCCATAACGCCGTGGGCTTCTTCCTCACAGCCGGCTTCCTCGGGATGATGTACTACTACATCCCCAAGCAGGCCGAGCGGCCGGTGTATTCGTACCGGCTGTCCATCGTGCATTTCTGGGCGCTGATCTTCACCTACATGTGGGCGGGCCCGCACCACCTGCACTACACCGCCCTGCCCGACTGGGCTCAGTCCATCGGCATGGTGTTCTCGCTGATCCTGCTGGCGCCAAGCTGGGGCGGCATGATCAACGGTGTCATGACGCTGAGCGGTGCCTGGCACAAGCTGCGCGACGACCCCATCCTCAAATTCCTCATCGTCTCCCTGTCGTTCTACGGCATGAGCACCTTTGAGGGACCGATGATGTCCATCAAGACCGTCAACTCCCTGAGTCACTACACGGACTGGACCATCGGTCATGTGCACAGCGGCGCGCTGGGCTGGGTGGGGCTCATCTCAATGGGCAGCCTCTACCACCTGATCCCGCGCATGTACGGCCGCACAGCCATGTACAGCACGCGGGCGATCGACCTGCACTTCTGGATCGCCACCATTGGCATCGTGCTCTACATCGCCGCCATGTGGATCGCGGGCGTGATGCAAGGGCTGATGTGGCGCGCCACCAACCCCGACGGGACGCTGGTCTACACCTTCGTGGAAAGCGTCAAGGCCACCTTCCCCTTCTACGTGGTGCGGCTGCTGGGCGGTCTTCTGTACCTGAGCGGCATGCTGGTGATGGTCTGGAACGTGGTGCAGACGGTGCGCGCTGGCCGCATTGCACCTCAGCGCATTCCCGCGGCCCTGGCCACGGCTTGATCGAGACGGAGAATTCATGAGTCACAACGCTTCCGCCACTGGTCACGAGCGCATCGAGACCAGCAACTTCCTGATGATCGTGCTGACCCTGATCGCCGTGGCGATCGGCGGCATGGTCGAGATCGTGCCGCTGTTCTTCCAGCGCTCCACCACCGAACCTGTCGAGGGGCTCAAGCCCTACACCGCACTGCAATTGGAAGGCCGCGACATCTACATCCGCGAGGGTTGCTACAACTGCCACTCGCAGATGATCCGCACGCTCAGCGCCGAGACACTGCGCTACGGCCACTACTCGATGGCCGGCGAGTTCGTCTACGACCATCCCTTCCAATGGGGCAGCAAGAGGACGGGGCCCGACCTTGCGCGCGTGGGTGGCAAGTACAGCGACGAATGGCACCGCCTGCACCTGTCCAATCCGCGCGATCTCGTGCCCGAATCGAACATGCCCGCCTACCCCTGGCTGGCCAGCACCAAGCTCGATCCCGAGGAGCTCGCGCCCAAGATGCGCGCACTTCGCAAGGTCGGCGTTCCCTACACGGACGCCGAGATCGCTGCGGCCGCCGACGCGACCCGCGATCACACCGAGCTCGAGGCCGTGATCGCCTATCTGCAGGTGCTCGGCACCGCCGTCAAGTAAGGAGCCGTCATGGGAATCAACGAACTTCGCGTGGCGGTGACGCTCTTCTCGCTGCTGCTGTTCATCGCCATCTGGATCTGGGCCTGGTCGCGCAAGAACCAGGCGAATTTTGACGAGGCCGCGCGCCTGCCTCTCGACGACGCTCAGGAGACCGCACATGAGTGACTTCCTGAATGAGGGCTGGTCGCTCTACGTCGCCGCCGCCACCGTGCTGGGCATCGTGTCCTGCCTGGCGCTGCTGATCATCGCCAGCCGGCGCCGCGTCATGAGCGCGGACAACACGACGGGCCATGTCTGGGACGGCGACATCCGGGAGATGAACAACCCCCTGCCCCGCTGGTGGATGGTCCTGTTCGTGCTGACCATCTTCTTTGGCGTCGTCTACCTCGTGCTCTATCCGGGCCTGGGCAGCCGCGCCGGCACCCTAGGCTGGAGCAGCGCGGGCGAAGTCAAGGCGGACACGGCACGCGCCAAGGCCACGGCAGCGCCGATCTATGCCCGCTACGCGAGCATGAAGACGGAAGACGTGGCTCACGACCCGCAGGCCATGGCGCTTGCCGAGCGACTCTTTGCCAACAACTGCGCCACCTGCCACGGCGCCGACGCCCGGGGCAGCAAGGGATTTCCGAACCTCACCGACAAGGACTGGCTCTGGGGCGGATCGCCCGAACGCATCGAAGAGACCATCACCAAGGGCCGCGTCGGCCAGATGCCGGCGCTGGCCGCAGCGGTGGGCAGCGAGTCAGACGTGCGCGATCTTGCCAACTACGTGCTGAGCCTCTCGGGTAGCCCTCACAACTCGATCAGGGCTGCGGGCGGCAAGAGCAAGTTCGTGATCTGTGCGGCCTGTCATGGTGCCAACGGCAAGGGCAACCAGGCGCTCGGCGCCCCCAATCTCACCGACGACGTGTGGCTACACGGCTGGGGTGAGGACGCGATCGTCGCCATGGTGACCAAGGGCAAGACCAATGTGATGCCAGCCCACGAGAAGCGCTTGAGCGCCGAACAGATCCACGTGCTAGCGGCCTATGTGTGGGGACTCTCAAACCCCGCACCGACCGCCGGCGCCCTTGCCACCACCGCACGATGAGTGAGCCCAAGGAGCCCGTCGTCAAAGTCGTCTCGCTGTACGCGAAGGAGCCAACCATCCATGCCCGCAGCGTGCGAGGCCTGTACGACAGCTGGCGCTGGGTCTTCGTCGCACTGACCCAGCTGGTGTTCTACGGCCTGCCCTGGCTCACCTGGAATGGTCGCCAGGCCGTGCTCTTCGACCTCGCCTCGCGCCGCTTCTACATCGGCGGCCTGGTGCTCTACCCGCAGGACTTCATCTACCTCACCGGGCTGCTGGTGCTCAGCGCCTGCCTGCTCTTCTTCGTCACGGCCATCGCCGGGCGGGTGTGGTGCGGCTACGCCTGCCCGCAGACTGTCTACACCGAGATCTTCATGTGGGTGGAGCGACGCTTTGAAGGCGACCGCAGCGCACGGCTGCGCCTGGACGCCTCACGCTGGACGCGCGACAAGCTGCTGCGTCGCGGCGGCAAGCACGCGGTGTGGATCGTGCTGGCGCTGTGGACCGGCTTCAGCTTCGTGGGCTACTTCACGCCGATCCGCTCCTTGTGGAAGGAAGCCTTCACGCTGGACTTCGGCCCCTGGGAATGGTTCTGGGTCAACTTCTACGCTTTGGCCACCTGGGGCAATGCCGGCTTCATGCGGGAGCAGGTCTGCAAGTACATGTGCCCCTACGCGCGTTTCCAGAGTGCCATGTTCGACCGCGACACGCTGATCGTCGGCTACGACCCCAAGCGGGGCGAACCGCGTGGCCCGCGCACGCGCCACACCGAGGCTTCGGGCGCAGGCGACTGCATCGACTGCAGCCTCTGCGTCCAAGTCTGTCCCACGGGCATCGATATCCGCCGCGGCCTGCAATACGAATGCATCGGCTGCGCCGCCTGCATCGACGCGTGCGACGGCGTGATGGACAAGCTAGAGCAGCCGCGCGGCCTGATCCGCTACGCCACCGAGAACGCCATCGAGCAGGGTTGGGGCCGCGCACAGATCCTGCGTCATGTGCTGCGACCGCGCGTACTGATCTACGCCAGCGCCTTGCTGCTGATTGGCGGGCTGGTCATCGGCTCCATCGCCTTGCGCACGCCCTTCAAGGTCGACGTACTGCGCGACCGGGCCGCACTGGCGCGCATCGTCGAGCACGGCCACGTGGAGAACGTCTACCGGCTGCAGATCATGAATGCGACCGAGTCGACCCAACATTACCGCATCGGCGCCGAAGGGCTGAACGGCCTGGCGATCGCCTCGAGTTCCGAACTCGATGTGGGACCGGCAGAGGCGCGCTGGATCACCCTGCGCGTCCAGGTGCCACCGCAAACGGCCGCGGCGCAATCGCCGGGCGCGCACCCGATTCACTTCGTCGTGGACCGCGTGGATGCAGCCGCACGCGGCCGCATCGTCGAGAAGTCCACCTTTGTCCTGCCGCGTTGAGTCGAAAGGAGTCCTGCCATGCCCTCCCCCAACGGTCCCGTCTCGCCCTGGTGGCGACATCCGATGGTCTGGCTAGTGATCGCCGGGCCGGCAAGCGTCGTCATGGCCTGCGCCGTCACGGCCGTCGTGCTCATCCGCCATCCGGACCCCGCCTTGCAAACACAGGCCACGGCCCTGGCGCATGCCCCTGCCGAAGATGACGCTGCTGTCCAACCCGCCATGCAGGCTCGCAATCATGCTGCCACCGGTGGACGTTGAGCAGCACTCGCGGTTGCGCCTGGCGGTGGCCGTCCTCTGGCCCTCATTCCTGGTCGCCGGGCTGATCGAGATGGGCGTCTTCGCCCTGGTCGACCCCGGCGATTTGCGCGGCTTTGACGGGCTGGTGCTGGACTGGTCGCCACAGGCCGTCTATACGGTGGCTTTCCTGCTCTTCTGGACCCTGGTGAGCGGGGCTGCCATCATGGCCTGTGTGCTCAGCAAGGCGCAGCGTTGACGAGGCGCTGCAAGGCGTCCTGGTCAAGGATCTTGATCTCGCGCTGCTGGACTTCCAGCAGGCCTTCGTCCTGGAAGCGTGAGAACACGCGGCTTACCGTTTCGAGCTTCAGGCCGAGATAGCTGCCGATCTCCTCGCGCTTCATGCGCAGCACGAAGCTCGAACTCGAGAAACCGCGCGCGTGCAGGCGCTTGGTCAGATTGAGCAAGAAGGCCGCAAGCCGCTCCTCGGCGCGCATGCCGCCCAGCAAAAGCATCACACCGTTCTCGCGCACGATCTCGCGGCTCATGATCTTGTGGAACTCCCGCTGCAGCCCCGGGAACTCGCGTGCCATTTCCTCCATCCGGTCGAAGGGAATGACGCAGACCTGGGAATCCTCCAGCGCCACGGCATCGCAGGCATGCGTATCGCTGCTGATGCCGTCGAGGCCGAGAAGTTCACCGGCCATCTGGAAACCCGTCACCTGATCGCGGCCGTCGCTGCCCGCAACACGGGTCTTGAAGAAGCCTGTGCGCACGGCATAGAGCGCCATGAACGGCTCGCCCGCTCGGAACAGCGCCTGGCCGCGCTTGACGTTTTTGCGCAGGGCCACCAAGGCGTCGAGCCGGTCGACGTCGGGCTCGCTCATCGTCACGGGCAGGCACAGCTCGCGCAGATTGCAACTCGAGCAGGCAACCTTGAAGTCGGCCGCCACGACCGGGATCTGATAGCCAATGCTGGAACTGTGATCGGACGACATGTTTGTTTTCGAAAAAAATCCTGTCGCCCCCCACGGGGACATCTGGCTGACTTGACTTCAGTCAAACAAATGCTCTGGGTCGAGCGCAGAGTGCCAGCATGAATACCCAAATCACGACTGAATTGGATGTGCTGCCAGCTTCGCTGATTTCCAGGCTGGACATGCAGGGGCCTCGTTACACATCCTATCCGACGGCCGACCGCTTCGTCGAAGCCTTCGGCGAGTCGCAATACCGGCTTGCGCTCGAGCAAAGAGCGCAGGGGGCGGCGTGTGCGAGCACCGCGCCGTTGTCGATCTACGTCCACATCCCCTTCTGCGAATCGATCTGCTACTACTGTGCATGCAACAAGATCGTGACGCGGCACCACGAGCGCGCCGCCGCCTACCTCGACGCGCTGGAGCGCGAGATCGAGCTCCATGTCCAGGTGCTCGGCGACGTACAGCCCGTCTCGCAGATTCATTTTGGCGGCGGCACGCCCACCTTCTTGTCGGATGCTGAACTTGCCCGCCTGATGATCGCCCTGCAGCGCGGTTTTCGCCTGCAGCCGGGCGCCGAAATCTCGATCGAGGTCGATCCACGCACCGTCAGCCGCCAGCGCCTGGAGCAGCTGGCCGCCCTCGGCTTTAACCGCTTGAGCTTCGGCGTGCAGGACTTCGATCCGGCGGTGCAGCAAGCCGTGCATCGAGTCCAGCCTTACGAGCAAGTCGCCGAGCTGATGCAGCTGGCCCGCCAGATCGGCTTCAGATCCCTCAACGTCGACCTGATCTACGGCCTGCCGCGCCAGACCCCTGCCTCGTTTGCACGCAGCGTCGAGCAGGTGGCGCGGCTGCGTCCCGATCGCATCGCGCTGTACGCTTACGCCCATCTGCCGCAGCGCTTTCGCGCGCAGCGCCGCATCCACATCGAGGAGATGCCCCTGGCCGGAGAGCGCCTGCAAATGATCCAGGGCTCCATCGCCGCCTTCCTGGGTCATGGCTACAGCTACATCGGCATGGACCATTTCGCCCTGCCCGAGGACTCACTGGCGCAGGCCAAGCGCCAGGGCCGGCTGCACCGCAACTTCCAGGGCTACAGCACCCATGCCGATTGCGACCTGATCGGCCTGGGCGTCTCCGCCATCGGCCGCATTGGCGCCACCTACAGCCAGAACCACAAGACTCTGGACGAGTATTACGACGCCCTGCAGCACGGGCGCCTGCCCACCGCGCGCGGGCTGGCGCTCACGCGCGACGACCTGCTGCGGCGCGCTGTCATCATGGCCCTGATGTGCCAGGGCCGGGTCGATTTCGAATCCATCGAACAGGCTCATCTGATCAGCTTTGCTGAGTATTTCCAGAACGAGATCAAGCAGCTCGAGACGATGGAATCGATGGGGCTGGTCCAGGTGGGCAGCAGCGCTATCGAACTCACCGCGGCCGGCTGGTTCTTCGTGCGTGCGGCCGCCATGGTGTTCGACCGGCACCTGCAGGCCGACCGCGCCCGCGAGCAGTTCTCTCGAATCATCTGATGGTCCCGTTGGACGCCGCCGTCATCGGGGGTACGGCCCTGATCGGGCTCGCGAGCACGCCGCATTGCGCCGTCATGTGCGGGGCCCCCTGCGCGGCGATCTGCGGGCGCGATGCGAGCTCCGTCGCCTCTTTCCAGTTCGCCAGGATGGCGGGCTACGCCGCTGCGGGTGCGGTGGCAACGACCGGGCTCGCCAGCCTGGGCGAATGGGCTCGGCAACTGCATGGGCTGATGGCTGTGTGGACGGTGTTCCACGCAGGCCTTCTGGTGTTGGGGCTTCACATGCTGGCCACAGGGCGCCTGCCCGCCTTCGCCGGCCTGGGCTCTCGGGCCCCGCTTGCGACCGGCGCGGGCGTCCAGGCGATACGCTGGGCACCCGCGCGCGCTGGGCTGGCAGGTGTCGCGTGGGTGGGCTGGCCTTGCGGTGCGTTGCAGGGCGCCATCGTGATTGCCGCACTGGCTTCGGGGCCAGCCGGCGGTGCGCTGGCCATGGGCGCCTTCGCCTTGTCCAGCAGCGCAGGCCTGTGGCTGGCGCCCTGGCTCCTGCGCCGACTCACCGGCGCGCGGGTGAGCGCCGCACGCTTGGCCGGCGCCTTGCTCGCTTTGGCTTCGGGCTGGGCGCTGGCCCACGGACTATGGCAGCAGATCTCGGTCTGGTGCGCATGAGCGGACGTTCACGAGGACGTCATCTTCGCGGGCAAGACTTCGCAGTCTATGCGCCGAGCCCTGCCTGCTGTTTTCTTCCTCGCGTCCTTGCTGGCGCTCCCTGCCGGCGCCGTGCGCGCCGACACCGTCGAGCTCCGGTTCGATGAGCTGATCCGCAAGCCCGTTGGTCCGCGCGGACTCGAGTTCTCCGACAAGCTGCTGGGTGCGCAGGGCCGACAGGTCCGCATCGCCGGCTACATGGTGCGCGAGGAAACGCCCCGGGCCGGCAGTTTCAGGCTTGCTCCGCAGCCGGTGGGCGAGGATGACGACGAGTCCAGCGATCTGCCGGCGTCGACATTCACCGTCTTGCTCGACCCCGCGCAATCGCAGCGTTTCGTCCTCAACCCCAAGGGCTTGATCACGATCGAAGGCCGGCTCGAAGTCGGCCGCCAGGAGGCACCGGACGGCCGCGTCAGCTGGCTGCGCCTGCAGCTCGCGCCCGATGCCCTGACTCTCACATCTGACAACAAGCCATGAAACCACTCCTTCCCCTGGCCGTCCTTTTCTTCGCCGTGGCAGCCTCGGCGGCGCCAACGGTCACCCGCCTGACGCCGCCGAGCGAGCTGTTCTCGAGCGGCCACGCCGAACCCGTCATCGCGCGCTTCCTGCCCGGCCAGCGCTTCGATCTGCAAGCGACCATCCGCCCCGATGCAGGCCGACGCATTACAACCGTGCGCTTCGCGGTCGATGGCGCAGATCTCGAGCAGACGGTCTCGCTGCGCGACTGCGCCAGCGGCTGCGTGAAGAATGTGGATCCCGCCTCGGCCATCGCCAGCCTGCGCGCCTACAGCCTCAACAAGCCCGGCCTGCATGAGCTGACGGTCAAGGCCGTGCAGGACGATGGCCAGGCCATCTCAGCAAAGGGCAACTTCGAAGTCGTGCCCTTCAAAGCCGCCTTTGGCCCCAAGATCAAGAACATCATCATCCTGCTCGGCGACGGCATGGGCGCGGCCCAGCGCACGGCCGCACGACTCATCCATGGCTATGCCCAGGGCAAGGCGGTCGAGGCGCTGGCGATGGACACCTTCCCGGCGACGGCCCTGGTGAAAACGGCGTCTCTGAACTCTATCGTCACCGACTCTGCTCCCGGCATGACGGCCTATGTGCTCGGCAACAAGAACAACAACAACGAAGAAGGCGTGTTCCCCGACGATACCGTGGACGCCTTCGACAACCCGCGCATCGAGTACTTGTCGGAGTATCTGCATCGCACGCAGGGCAAGGCTTTGGGTGTGGTTACCACGGCCGATGTGTTCGACGCCACGCCGGCAGGTAACGCCGTGCACACCAGCGACCGCGGGGCGGGCACCGGCATCGTGGACCAGTTCTTCGACGATCGCGGCCACACCGGCCTGAGCGTGCTGATGGGCGGTGGCCGTAAGTGGTTCCTGCCGGCCTCCACGCCGGGCTCGGCACGCAGCGAAGCTAACGACTACGCTTTCTCCGCCACCGACCCGCACACGGCGGAGATCGCCCGGCGCTGGGGCGTAGCCGCCGGTGCCAAGGACCCCGAACGCGACCTGATCAAGGACTTCGAGGCGGCCGGCTTCGCCTACGCAGCCACCAAGTCCGACCTGGATCGCGCCTCGGATGCCAAGGCCCTGCTCGGACTTTTTGCCTTTTCCAACATGAACGTGGCCCTGGACAAGATCAACGGCCGCCGCGGCCTCAAGACCGGCCTTCAGGGTACGGTCGTCGAGGACTTCGGCCTGCCCGATCAGCCCATGCTCGACGAGATGGTGGACGCGGCGCTCAAGGTCCTGGACCGCAAGACGCAGGGCTTTGTGCTGATGGCCGAAGGCGCCTCCATCGACAAACAGGCGCACCTGATGGACTCCGACCGTTGGATGCTCGAGGTGCTGGAGTTCGATCGCGCCGTGAAGCGCGCGCAGGACTACGCGGCTCGGCGCGGCGACACCCTGGTCATCGTCACCGCCGACCACGAATGCTCGGGCGCATCGCTGATCGGCGCCTCCACCGTCAGCGACGCCCAACTGCGCGAGCTGGCTCGCGCTAAGGGTGTTTCCAACCTGCGCGACAAGGTCGTGGGCAATTACGAAAAGGCCGGTTTCCCGCACTACAAGCTGGCGGCCGACGGCTATCCCGAGACCATGGACATCGACCGCCGCCTGCTCGTCGGCTACGGTGCCAACGCCGACCGCTACGAGGACTGGCGCACCAGCAAGACGCCGCAGCGCGACCCTCAGCAACCCTTTGCCAAGGCGGAGCCGCTCAAGTGGTATCCAGCCACGCCGTCCGAGCGCGACGCCGCCGTGGGCGAGTACTTCGTGACCGGCCAGGTGCCCGGCGAATCGGCCGTGCACACGGCAACGGACGTGCCGCTCTCGGCGTTCGGCCCAGGCGCCCTCTCCTTCAGCGGCGTCATCGACAACACCGACGTGTTCTTCAAGCTGGCCCAGGCCGCGATCAAGGGCGTGACGGCGCCCGCGGACACGAGCGGCGCCAAAAGGCCGGCCGCCAAGCCTTAATCGCCGATCAGCGCTGCCAGCTCGTCTTCACCGAAGCCCGCCGCCCGGCGGGCTTCGAGATTGAAGGGGCCGCGTGGCCGGGGCGCGCCATGCCTATCGGCCAGTTCGGCATAGGCGGCGATGGGGTCGAGGCCACGCTCGGCGCACAGCCAGCGATACCAGCGGTTGCCGATGGCGACATGGCCGATTTCGTCGCGCAGGATGATGTCGAGGATCTCGCCGGCGCGCTTGTCGCCAACGCTGATCAGCTTGGCCTTGAGCGGCGGCGAAGCGTCCAGCCCGCGCGCCTCCAGCGTTCGCGGCACGAGCGCGAGGCGGGCCAGCAGGTCGAACCGGGTCTTCTCGGCCATTTCCCACAGGGCGTTGTGCGCCGGGAAGCTGCCGTAATCGAAGCCCAGGCCACGCAGATGGTCGCGGAGCAGCTCGAAATGCAGGGCCTCCTCCTGGGCCACGCCCATCCACTCGCGGTAGAAGAGATCGGGCATGTCGGGAAAGCGCCAGCAGATGTCGAGGGCCAAGTCGATGGCGTTGAGCTCGATGTGGGCCAGCGCGTGGATCAACGCCGCGCGGCCTTCAGGCGTGCGCAGCGAACGTTGCTTGAGTTCCGTGTGCGGTACCAGCTGCGGTTGCGCCGGGCGGCCTGGGATCGGTCCATCGGCTTCGATGCGAAGCGCGGCGTCGATGGGAGTGGTGAGCTCGATGGCGCGCGCCAGCGCTGCCTTCTTGTTGGCATCGGGACAGATCAGCGGCACCAGGGCCAGAACACGCAGGGACGTCACCCGCAGCATGCTAACGCAGCGCTCCGCCGGGGCCTGGTGCCGCGACGTGTCGGCAAGCGGGGCGCGTGTAAAGCAACTGTGCTGTTTGGTATGTCTTGCAATAAAGGGGCAGAAAACCGCTCTTCTTTTCAAGGCTTCGCGCTACGAAGGGCTGCTTAGGATGCATGAATCAGCCCCTTTCAACCCAGCGGAGCCACCCATGACCAGCATCACCTCTCTTTCGGTCACAGACCCCTCGTCCTACGTGAATGCCACGAGTGCGACGAACAGCACGAATCCGGCCACCGATAACGACGCCGTCAACGATGCATCGTCCACCAAAGAAGTCCACGGCCATCACCACCATCACGGCGGCGGCGGCATGGGCCAGGCGCTGATGCAGACAATGCAGCAACTGGGCCTGACGCCGCCCGCTCAGCCCACAACCGACAGCTCGAGCACCACGAACAAGTCCGACGCCTCCACAAGCCCGGACGCGTCGACGTCCGCCACCGGAAATCTGCGCTCCGATCTCGGCGCCTTCATGGCCCAGCTGTTCCAGACGCTGCAGGCGGACGCCAGCAGCTCTGGCAGCAGCAGCTCTGGCGACGCCAGCAACTCGACGCCCGGTGGCCGTTTCGCCGCCGCGCTCTCCAGCCTCACCAGCGAGGTCGCCAATGGGAGCGCGCCGGCCGGCCTGCAAAGCGCCTACGCCCAGCTGATGAGCGATTTCCAGGCCAACGGCGCGAGCAGCAATGGCAGCACCAGCTCCAGCGCCGCTTCCAGCTCGCCCACTCTGCAGACGTTCTTGAGCACGCTGCAGCAAAACCTCGCCCATCACGGCCAAAATCAGCTGACCGTCGGCAACGTGGTGAGTACGCAGGCCTGAGCATCCCCTGCGCCTACAATGGGTGCATGTTTCGCTGGATTCTCGTTGTCGTTTCCGCGCTGATGCTGATCAGCGTGAGCCTGCAGCCGGCGTTGGCCTGCGAGCAGCCGAACGGAGCAGCGGCCAGCAGCCTGTCTCTAACGCCTGATGACGATGGCACGGGCCCGGCTGCGCCGGATCTGGCCATCGAGATGCCCGACCTCTTCCCTGGCCGCGCGCCCTGGGCCTTGGTGCCGGCCGTGCTTCCCGCGCCGCTGAGCCGCGCCGAGCGGCTGGCACCGCCGCCCTATGTGGCGCCGCTGTTACGCCCACCACGCCAGTCCACCTGATTCCGCTGCAGCCCGGCAGGTCCTTGACCTGCCGTCCTCCCCTGCCCTTGGTTTGACTGTGGAATTCCTGCTCGACCCCAATACCTGGCTCGCCTTTGCCGTGCTGACCGCCCTGGAAATCGTCCTGGGCATCGACAACATCATCTTTCTTGCCATCCTGGTGGGCCGGCTGCCGCCCGAGAAGCGCGACAGCGCGCGGCGCCTCGGCCTGGCCTTCGCCATGCTCACGCGCCTGGGCCTGCTGCTCTCGCTGAGCTGGGTCATGGGCCTGACGGCCGAGCTGTTCAGCCTCGTGGGCCACGGCTTCTCGGGCCGCGACCTGGTGCTCTTGGGGGGTGGCCTGTTCCTGCTCTACAAGGCCTCGCACGAGATCTTCATGGAGGTCGAAGGCGGGGAGCACGAAGACGCGCCCAAGGCCGACGGATCGAGCGCTTTGTGGAGTGTGATCGTGCAGATCGCCATCATCGACATCGTGTTCTCGCTAGACTCCGTGATCACCGCGGTGGGCATGGTCGACAATGTGGGGGTGATGATGGGCGCTGTGGTGGCCGCCGTGGCGGTGATGATGTTCGCCGCCAAGCCGATCGGTGATTTCGTCGACCTCCATCCGTCTCTCAAGGTACTGGCCCTGGCCTTCCTCGTGATGGTGGGCATGGCGCTGACGGCTGAGGCCTTCGACCAGCATGTGCCAAAGGGCTACCTCTATGCAGCGATGTGCTTCTCCCTCGCTGTCGAGGCGTTGAACATCAGGTCCCGCAAGAAACGATTGGCCGCCAGGGCCAGGGCTTGAATTTTTTCCAGATGGCCCGATATTCGGGCCCAGCAAAGGAGTGTTTATGAATACCGACCTCTATCCCAATGTGACCGTCCTGGCCAATCAGGCCGAGACGAACCGTGTGCTGCGCAATACCTATGCCCTGCTTGCACTGTCCATGATCCCGACCGTGTTGGGCGCCTGGATCGGCGTGTCCACAGGCATCCTGTCGGCCATGTCGCCGATGGCCAGCATGCTGGTCTTCTTCGTCGGGGCCTTCGGCCTGATGTTCGCCATCGAGAAGACGAAGAATTCCTCGACCGGCGTCTTCGTGCTGCTGGGCTTCACGTTCTTCATGGGCCTGATGCTCTCGCGCATGATCGGCCTGGTGCTGCACATGCGGGGCGGCGCTGAGATCGTGATGCTGGCCTTCGCCAGCACGGCCGCGGTCTTCCTCGCCATGGCGACGCTCTCGAGTGTGATCAAGCGCGACCTGTCCGGCATGGGTAAGTTCTTGATGATCGGTGCCGTCTTGGTCATGGTCGCTGGCATCGCCAACGTCTTCCTGCAGTCGGGTGCGATGATGATCACGATCTCGGTCCTGGTGGCGGGCATCTTCTCGGCCTTCATCCTCCACGACCTGAAGGCCGTGCGCGACGGCTACGAGACCAACTACATCAGCGCCACGCTCAACGTCTACCTGGATCTGTATAACGTGTTCCAGAGCCTGCTCGCGCTGCTGGGCATCTTCGGCGGCCGCGACGAGTAAAGCCGCTCCATCCATCAAAGACAATCGGGGGCTTTGTGCCCCCGACTTTTTTTGCCTAAAAGTGTCCCGTACCAAAGCCAATTTCATCCTGCTCCTCACGGCCCTGATCTGGGGCTCGGCCTTCATCGCGCAGAACTGGGGCATGGCGAGTGTCGGGCCGCTTCTCTTCACGGGTGCGCGCTTCTTGATCGGCACGCTCGTCGTGGCGCCGCTGGCCTGGCTGGAGTGGCGTCGCCACCCAGGACTGGGCCGGCGCGACCTGCTCCAGATCGCCGGCCTCGGGCTCTTGATGGTCACCGGTGCGGCCTTGCAGCAGATCGGCATCCAGCACACCTCGGTCACCAATGCGGGCTTTCTGACGGCGCTGTACGTGCCCATGGTTCCCCTGCTCTCGTGGGTGATGCTCAGACATTTGCCGCATTGGTCGACCTGGCCTGGAGCACTGGCCTGCCTGGCCGGCGCCTGGCTCCTCTCGGGCGCCCAGAAGCTGGAAGTGGCGTCCGGCGACCTCTGGGTGATCGCCTCGGCGGTGCCCTGGGCCTTCCATGTTCTCTATGTGGGCCGGGTCGCGGACCGATTGGCCGCGCCCTTCCTGGTGGCGATGGGCCAGTTCCTCATCTGTGGCGTGCTGGCCTGTGTCGGGGCGGCCGTGGCAGAGCCCGTCACCCTCAGCGGCGTGCGCGGCGCCCTGGGGCCGCTGCTTTACGGCGGCGTGCTGTCGGTCGGCGTGGCCTTCACGGCGCAAGTGCTGGCGCAACGCCATACGCACGCTTCGGACGCCGCCATCATCCTCTCGGCCGAGACCGTATTTGCCGCCTTCTTCGGCTATCTGCTGCTTGGCGAACGCCTCGGCCCCGCCGGTCTCCTGGGCTGCGGCCTGATTCTGGGCGCCATGCTCGCCATTCAGCTTTTGCCCGTGCTGGGCTTGCGGACGCATCTCGATCACCCCCTGTGACTTCGCGCTAACCCTGTCATAGGGTTTTCACGAATGGCTGGACATAATTCGATTCGTACTGCCTGACTTGGCATCTCGTTCGATCACTGTCCAAACGCCATGAAAAAAATCCTCGCCTTCTTGAACCAATCCGCTCACGAAACCCAGATCCGCGCTGGCGTCCGCGCGCCCGAACTGCGCGGCCGCTTCGCCGAGCTCGTCGGAATGCCGCTGCTGCTCGGCGCCTTCGCTTTCGCCTGCATTGCGGCGCTGGCCACGAACATCTGACACCGTCAGCCTCAGCCGTCTTTGAATGACGGCCACAAAGGCTTCGCGGTCGGCTGGCCGACCTGGTTGAGAATCGCGGGTCCATGACCCCGCCCTCCCCGGCCCCGCTGCGCGCCTACGTCTTTCTTGCACTCAGTACGAGCCTCGTCGGCAGCTATGTCGGCCTGTCCAAGCTGCTGGTGGCCGTCTTCCCCGTCTTTGTGCTGGCGGGCTTGCGCTTCAGCACGGCGGCCGCGCTGATGCTGCCCTGGCTGCGCGCCGAGCCCGGCGTCGCGCCGCTGGACGCCCGCACGCGCGGCCTGCTCTTCCTTGAGTCTTTCCTCGGCAACTTTCTGTTCTCGATCTGCCTGCTGTTCGGCATGCGCGAGTCTTCCGCCGCCGTGGCCGGCGTGATCATGGCTGGCATGCCCGCGGCGGTGGCGCTCATGAGCCGGCTGTTCCTGGGCGAGCGCATCACCCCCCGGATGTGGTTGGCCGTGGTCTGCAGCGTGGGCGGCATCGCCGTCGTGGCCGCGCAGCGCGACGGCAGTGCCGCGACCACGGCACAGGGCGCGGCACTGCTACTGGGCGCGCTGCTCTGCGAAGCGGCCTATGTAGTGATCGGCAAACGCCTGACGGCCAGCCTCAGCCCCAAGCGCATCAGTGCCCTGATGAATCTCTGGGGCCTGGTCCTCGTGCTGCCGCTGGCCTTGTGGCAGGCGGCCAGTTTCGACTTCGGCGCGCCGAGGCCCCTGGACTGGGGCCTGTCGATCTTCTACGCAGTAGCGGCCAGCATCGTGAGCGTATGGCTTTGGATGCTGGGCCTGCGGCACGTGCCGGCCTCCAGGGCTGGCGTCTTCATGGTATTTCTGCCGATTTCCACGGCCCTGGTCGGCCTCTGCCTCGGTGAAACGATGACGGCGGTTCAGGTCTTGGCCTACGGCCTGGCCCTTGCCGGAGTCCTCCTCGCAACCCGACGACAATAGCGCCCATGATTAAGCCCACCCACCTTCGCGTCCACCAGTTCGCCGGCCTGGAGCCGGGCCCCAAGCTGCTGATCTCGGCGGCCGTGCACGGTAACGAAATCGCCGGCGTCGGCGCCATCGAAAAAGTCATGGCCGCCTTGGACAACGGCGACTTGACCCTGCAGCGTGGCACGGTCACCTTCATCCCTGTCGTCAACCCGCTGGCCCACCAGCTGAAGCGCCGCGAGGGGGACCGCAACCTGAATCGCAACCTGCGCCCACCGGTGGTCATCCAGGACTTCGAGGATCTGATCGCGCGCCAGCTCTGCCCCTGGCTGGCCTGGGCCGACGTACTGCTGGACCTGCACAGCTTCCAGGGCCAGGGCAAGGCCTTCGCCATGATGGGCCCCCGCAACAACACGGGCCCGCTCGAGCCTTTCAACCACGAACTGGCCGAAGGCCGGCTCGCGCTGTGCGTGGGCACGGAGCGCATCGTCGAGGGCTGGCTCTCGACCTACGCCCTGGGCCTGCAGCGCCGCGCCGAGCGTGGCGGCTCGGGCCGCACGGCGGTGCTCCAGCAGGACCCGCACTACGGCGTGGGCACGACTGAATACATGCGCTCCCAGGGCGGCTACTGCATCACGCTCGAATGCGGCCAGCATGAGGACCCCGAGGCGCCGGCCGTGGCCCATCGCGCCATCCTGCGCGTGCTGACCGAGTTGGGCATGATCGCCGCCGGTGCCGTGGAGCCGCGCCCGCCCGGCAAACCCGAGCTGCTGCAGCTCTACGAGGTGATCGATCGCGAGCACGAGGGCGACCAATTCGTGAAGGCCTGGGCCAGCTTCGACCCAGTGACGAAGGGCGAGCAAATCGGCACGCGCCACGACGGCACGCCGGTGCTGGCCCCCAGCGAGGGACGCATCGTCTTCCCAGCGGTGAATGCCAAGCCTGGCACCGAGTGGTTCTACCTCGCACGCCCGAGCAGCCGCCAGCTCTGAGCTGGTCGCCACGCCAGTCCACACCCAGAATGAGGCGCGGCGACGCGCCCTGCAAAGGAATTCCGTTGTTCAAGAACCTGATGGTCTATCGCGTGGGCGCCGAGTGGCGGCCCACGGCAGCCGAAATCGAAACCAGCCTCGCCAAGGGCCTCTTCATCCCCTGCGGCCCGACCCAACCCCAGTCGCTCGGTTGGGTGGCGCCCCGCGGCGTGGCCAACAGCGCCCTTGTGGAAGACATTGGCGGGCACTGGCTGCTCAAGCTGATGATTGAGCAGCGCGTGCTGCCCGGCGCCGTCGTGAACCGCCGCGCCGAGGAACTCTCCGCGCAGGTCGAGCAGGCCACGGGGCGCAAGCCCGGCAAGAAGGCAATGAAGGAGCTCAAGGAGCAGGCCACGCAGGAGCTGCTGCCGCTGGCATTCACCAAGACGAGCGCCGTGCGCGTGTGGATCGCGCCGAAGGAGCGCCTGCTGATGATCGATGCGGGCAGCCCCAAGCGCGCCGAGGAGGTCGTGAGCCTGCTCGTCAAGGCGCTCGATGGTCTGGCCCTGCACCTGATTCAGACCGCGGAGTCGCCGGCCGCATGCATGTCGGCCTGGCTGCTCGACGGCGTCCCGCCCGCCGACTTCACGATCGACCGCGATTGCGAGCTCAAGAGTGGGGACGAAATGAAGTCCGCCGTGCGCTACGCCCGCCACGCGCTGGATATCGAGGAAATCCGCCAGCACCTGATTGCCGGCAAGCAGCCGACGCGCCTCGCGATGAGCTGGCGCGACCGCGTGACCTTCGTGCTGACCGACACCCTGCAGATCAAGAAGATTGCCTTCCTGGACCTGGCTTTTGAAGGCCGCGACGCGCCGAGCAAGGACGAGGCCTTCGACGCCGACGCGGCCCTGGCTACAGGGGAACTCGGCAAGCTGATCCCGGCCCTCATCGAGGGCCTGGGCGGCGAACACGACTTCTTCGCGGCCAGCGCGGCCCTGGTTGAGAGCAAGCCTGTGGCGGCTGAGGAACTGGCCGAAGCACCCTGGTAAGCCGAGCGACCGATTAGAAGAGCGGGTTCTGCTCGCCCACGAGCTGGCCCGCGGCCCGCGCCTCGATCGCCAGCAGGCGCATCTTCGTGTCAACCCCGCCATGGGCCGAGAAACCCGTGCCCGCGCCCCCGACGCCCATCACGCGATGGCAGGGCACGATGGGCGCAAATGGGTTGTGCCCTTCGGCCTGACCCACGGCACGCGCCGCGCCCGGCTCGCCCAGGCGACTGGCGACCTCGCCATAGGTCAGGGTGTGCCCGACCGGAATCCGGCGCGTCAGCGCGAGCACGCGGCGGTTGAAGTCGGGCAGATGGCTGTCGTCGAGGTCCACCATTAGCAACTCGCGCTCGTCATGCGTCTGCCCCGCCAGCAGGCGGCGCACACCCTCGACGGCTTCGATCACCGGCGGCGGCATGTCATCGATCTCACGAGCGGCGGGAAAGCGTGAGCGCATGCGGTCGCGCGTCTCGCCCGGCGTGGCCTCCGGTAGCTGGGAGCCGATCACGCGCCCCCCCGCGTTCCATGCGATGGCGCAGGTCCCGAGGGCGGTGTCGTAGCATGCGAAAAATGTGTTCATCCGGCGAGCGTGCCGCAGTTTCCGGCAGGCCCACCGAGATGGTAGTCCGCTCAGGCCGCTAGCGCCACGCGCGCCGTATGCTGGCGTGCGTCGCGCGCCAGCTCAGCCACCTGCGCGGGAGCCAGCGCCTTGAGCTTGTGGTCGCTCCAGACCTGGCGCCAGCGCCGCGCGCCGGCCTCTCCGTTCCACAGGCCCAGCGCATGGCGCATGGCCTGCGGCCAGGAGGTCTGGCGAGCCAGATATTCGACCCAGGCGGCCTCGACCTGCTCGCGCGATGTCGCCGGCCCCGCAGTGCCGAAGAAATGCTCGTCCCAAGCCGCCATCTGCCAGGGCTCGTGATAGGCCTGCCGGCCGACCATGACGCCGTCCACATGCTCCAATTGCTTGACGATCTCGGCATCGTCCTTGACGCCGCCGTTAAGCACGATGGTCAGGTGCGGGAATTCGGACTTGAGCCGGTGCACGAGCTCGTAGCGCAGCGGCGGGACCTCCCGATTTTCCTTGGGCGAGAGCCCCTGCAGCCAGGCATTGCGCGCGTGGACGATGAAGACACGGCAGCCTGCGTCAGCAATGGTGCCCACGAAGTCGCGCACGAAGTCGTAGCTCTCCACCCTTTCGATGCCGATGCGGTGTTTGACCGTGACCGGGATGCTCACCGCGTCGAGCATGGCCTTGACACCATCGGCCACCAGGGCCGGCTCGTTCATCAGGCAGGCGCCGAAAGCCCCCCGCTGCACCCGCTCGCTCGGGCAGCCGCAATTGAGGTTGACCTCGTCATAGCCCCAGGCCTCGGCGAGCCGAGCGCAGGCCGCCAAGTCGGCCGGCTCCGAGCCGCCGAGCTGCAAGGCCACCGGGTGCTCTTCCTCGTTGAAGTCCAGGTGGCGCCCCTGGTCGCCATGCAGCAGAGCGCCCGTCGTGACCATCTCGGTGTAGAGGCGGGTGTGACGGGTCAGCAGGCGATGGAGGTAGCGGCAGTGTCGGTCGGTCCAGTCGAGCATCGGTGCAATGCTCAGACGCCACGGATTCAAGTCATCGATTTCATTCAACATTCTCGTACTTCTTCTACGTTGGCTCTCAATTTGGTGCCGTAGAACATGGAACACGCCGCGCCTGCTACTCGATTGCTACCAGCTTTAGATGAGGCCTTCTTGTAGCAGCAGTCCAGCTGCGTATTGGACCGACCTAGGCTGCCTCCACCCAGATCAAGGACACGCGGCATCCGCAGGTCCGGCTGCGCCGGATTCAGGTCGAGAGACCTGGAGCGCTTGGTGCCCAAACCCCGGATGAGCTCTACTTCACGACGCTACCAGCGAATTGACAGGCAGCTTGACGAACCGGGTTCCACTTGTCGATCCCCGATGCCGTCTGCACACGAGCTAGGTCACCTTTCGATGTCAGGAATTTTAACATCTTGGCCATGAAATGATGCTAAGTGGTTGATTTTACTGTATGGCACGCGCCTTGCGTGCGATGTCATTGATATGACTTTAATGCATGGGGCGAAATCATGAGACTTTCACGCTTTGTATTTTCCATTTTGTTGACATTTGGTGCAGTCAACGCAGCGGTGGCCACTACTTATACGTATGTAGGCAGTTGGAAAGTTGATAGCGGCCCGTTATGGAGCGCAACGGATGGTTTGGGTAACTTTACGACTCCAATCTATTCTGGTGTGGAAGCCGCTGCCGCTATCTTTGGCGGAAGTGCATCGGATTACGTAACTTCGACCATGGGGATCGACCCGGCATTGATTGACTTTAGTGCTTGGTACGACGGCTACGGTCAAGATGCAGCGATTTTCTCGGATACCCTTCATGCAGATCCTGCCGGGAGTGGTCTATATGCAATTCCGCTTTTTAATCCGCTTGTACCCACATGGTCAGCCTGGGTTGAGGACCATGGGGTTCAAAATGTCAACTATGCGTTCAAAGTGACTGACGTGACGAATAATGTTCCTGAACCCTCCAGCATTGCGCTCGTGGGCGCAGCGCTGTGCGGCATCGGTGCAGTCCGACGCAAGCGCAGTATCTGAGCAGCATTTAGCTGAATCAAAACGGGAGCCATGCGCTCCCGTTTTGTTTTGGCTCGCTAGGCATTGATTGGTGATCGCTCATCTGGCGCTCTTCTGGCGTCTGGAGCGATGTGGCCACCTGGATACGAGCAACGAGCAGTGCGCTGAATCAGTGCCCATTTGGGGCACTTCGCAAAGACCGATTCACAGCGCCCGCACTTTTGCAAACCCCACAGCAGCCACCCGGCTGCTATTTCGTATGTGCAGACTGGATCTCTACGCCAGTGTGATTCCTGACCGAATGCGCCCTAATGCGCCCTAATGCGACGCCCCTACGGCAATATCGCCCCAAACCCGCTTGGATACTGCCGCACGCTGAAGTCGAGCATCGGGACACTCGAGTTCGACACCAACGCTCGCAAGTCCTTGATCTGTATAGGTCGACCTTTCAGATTGCCACTACAGCAGGGGTAATTGAGCGTCGTGAACTGGTTTTCTGATCTGGAGTGCGGCCAGCACGTCGGACTGGCTGGCGTTGATGGTTGAGATGCCCTGGATCGGCTCGGCGCCGTCGATGCTGACGCTGTGCCGCTGGATGCGGCGCAGGTCGGCCAGGGCGGATTCGGGCGACAGCGTGCTGCCGGCGAGCTTCAGGCGCTGACGCATGACGCGGTACAGGATCAGCGCCATGAAGCAGAGGCTGGCGTGCGCCTTGATCCGCTCGGGCAGTCGGTGGAATACCGGCGCGATTTCAATTTCAGACTTCAGCACCCGGAAGCCCCGCTCGATGTCGGCCAGGCTCTTATAGCGGCGCAGCACCTCGTCAGGCGTCATGTCTTTGACATTGGTCACCAGCAGCAGCTTGCCGTCCATCGCCCGCGCGCGTTCCAGCGCCGTCTGATCGATCTCGTAGGTGAACAGGTCGGACTTCAGGTCCACCTTGATGATGCGGGCCAGGTGAGCCTCGCTGACTTCGTGGAAGAAGCGCGCCTTGGCGCCCGAGTCTGAGAGTTTGCGCCCACGCTGCTTCTTGCCGTCGTCCTGCGCATCGAGCTTGGTTGTGAGTTGCTCAGCTCGCTGCTGCAGCGCATCGATGCGGGCCTGGCGCTGCGCTGACTGTTCCAGTGCCCGAGCCGGGTCATGGGCCACCACCAGGCGATGGCCTTGCCAGGTCGATTCCTCCAGGGTCTGCGCACTCGACTGCGCGGCCCGCTGCGTCAGCGGCTCCAGCAGCTCGGCGAACTCGCCATAGCGCCTGCCCGGCACGGCCAGGATGAACTCCAGTGTTCGTCCTTCTCCCAGGCGGATCTTGGCCATCGCATCGAGGTTGTCCACCGACAGCAAGCCCCGATCGGCCACGATCACCAAGCGCTTGATATGCGGGTAACGCGCCAGGACCTTCGTGAGCATCGGCTCCAGCGTCGGCGCCTCGGACGTATTGCCGTCGAACACCTCGTGATAGATCGGCATGCCGTCGGCCGTCTGCACCACCCCGAGCAGGAATTGGCGCGCGATCACGCCCTCCTTGGACATGCCGAAGTGGCGCACGTCGCCCTCTTGCTGGCTCAAGCCCGCGGCGCGGATGGTGGTGAGGTCGTAGAACACCACCGACAACTCTTCATCGATCAACGGGCGCAGTAGTCCGGCCACGCAGTCATCCACGGCCGTCTGGTGGTCCATCAAGGCATCCATGCTGCGAAGCAACTGCTGATGGGTGAACGTCGACGACTCCAGGCCGGGCAGGCTCACCGTCTGCATCCAGCGCAGCACGCCCAGCTTGGAGTCCGGATCGCACAGCCGATTGAAGACCATTACGCGCAGCGCTTGCTCGATGGGCGTCGTGAAGCGGGCGCGCCGGAACACTGCGGCCAGTGAATCGAAGCCCAGCTCGCGCCACAACTCGTGAAGCGCCCACACATCGCCCAGTGCCAACGCCGATTCGAAGCGGACCTGCGGCGTCGCCGCCGACATCGCCGGGTGGCCCTTGGAGCGCAGCAAGCCATTGAGCAGCGAGTCCACCTGACCGCCGGCCTCGTCGACACGACCCAGCGTGGCGACGGTGCGCTGCCGTGGCTTGCCCTGTTCATCACGGAACGACTCGACCAGTTGGGCGTAGGAGTGGCCGCGAGCGCGGGTGAGCTTGATGAACATCCGGCAAGTGTAGTGGGTGCTGGCATCGTTGCCAACACCCAATAATTACAATGTTGCCACTACAGTAAAACTCTCAAGACGCTCGCAAGTGATTGATCCGTAACGCACTGGCTGAGCGGATCGGGCGGAAAGGGCGATTTGGTGTCGAACTCGGGGGGACAACCTGGCGCCGTTGGGGGGTGGGGATGACGGCTTGCACCGGGGGATTACCCCTGGCGACTTTGGCGTGAGCGTCAGTGCGACTTGCCGCTCGAGTCTTGCCGCGCACGCCTTGCTACAGCCTGACATGACTTCGACCATCCTCAATGAAGTCCCCAACATGCCCGCCGGTTATGCCCCGCTCGCCCAAAGGTATTTGCCCTGAGCCCCCCAGTCTCCGTACAAAGCCAGAATGAGCATCCGGCATATTGACCGGTGATCGCAGGAGACATGCATGCTGAAGAGGGAGTGGATCGCCGGCGCGGCGCTGTGGCTGATCGTGGCGGTGGAGCCCGCTTGGGCCGGCACGACCCTTGATGCGATCCGTCAGCGCGGCGCCCTGGTCTGCGGCGTCCACACGGGCTTGGCCGGCTTCTCGGCGCCCGACAAGGCCGGCAAATACGCTGGCATTGACGTCGATTACTGCAAAGCCCTGGCCGCCGCCATTCTGGGCAGCGCCGACAAGGTCCGTTACGTGCCACTCACGGCGCAGCAGCGCTTCACCGCCTTGCAGTCCGGAGAGGTCGATCTCCTCTCGCGCAACACGACCTGGAATTCCAAGCGCGATGCGGCCATGGGCGCGGTCTTTCCCGCTGTCTGGTTCTTCGACGGTCAGGCCTTCGTGATCAACGGCCGCAAAAATCCGAAGGTCGCCAAGCTGGCCGACCTGAACAAGGCCGCCGTGTGCGTCGAATCGGGCACCACGACCGAGCGAAACATGGCCGACTACGCGCGCGCCAACAAGCTCAACTTCAAGCCGGTGGTGTTCGAGGGCCAGGAGGCGACCGAGAAGGCCTTCCAGTCCGGCCGCTGCGACGCCTACACCACCGATGCCTCGGGCATCGCCGCCATGCTGTCGGCCCTGCCGAACCGAGGCGACTTCACGGTGCTGCCGGAGCTCATCTCCAAGGAACCGATGGGCCCGATGCTGCGCCGGAACGATGCCGACTTCTTCGCAGTCGCGCGCTGGACGATCTATGCGCTGCAGCAGGCGGAGGAGTCCGGCGTTACGCAGGCCAATGTCGCGGAGATGAAGAAGAGCAACAGCCCCGTGGTGCAACGTCTGACGGGCGTCTCCGGTGAGATCGGCAAGGAACTGGGCCTCGATGCCGATTGGGCCGTGCGGGCCATTCGCGCCGTCGGCAACTACGGCGAGATCTGGGAGCGCAACATCAAGCCGCTGGGCCTGGCGCGCGGCAACAACGCCCTGTGGAATAAGGGCGGCCTGATCTATCCCATGCCGCTGGAATGAGCGGCGTGCGCACGCCGCTGTGGGCCACGGAGCGCCTGCGGCATGTCGCGGCCCAGGCCGCACTGATCGGCCTGATCGCGCTGCTGTGCGGTGCAGCAGGTTTCAACCTCGTCCACAACCTCGAGGCGCGTTCGATCCGCATCGGCTTCGACTACCTCGGGCAGGAGGCGGGGTTCGACATCTCCGAGTCGCTGCTCGCGTATGACCCGGCGAATTCCTATGGCCGCGCATTTCTCGTCGGCTTGCTGAACACGCTCTTCGTGTCGGGCATCGGCATCGTCGCGGCCAGCGTGCTGGGACTGATGATCGGCGTGGCGCGCTTGTCGCCGAACTGGCTGCTGGCCCGACTCGCGGGCTTGTACGTCGAATCAGTGCGCAACGTGCCGCTGATCCTGCAATTGCTGCTCTGGTACGGCCTCATCACCGAGATCCTGCCCGCGGCCGACCAGGCGCTGAAGTTCGGCGGCATCTTCCTGAGCCAGCGCGGCCTGCACCTGCCCTGGCCCGAGCCGCATGCCGGCTGGTCGGCGGCGCTGCTGGGGCTGGCGCTCGCGCCTGCAGCGATGCTGTTATGGCAATGGGCGGCGGCCCGGCGCGGGTCGGTGGCGCCGATCTGGCCTCGCCTGGCCTGCTGCGCGCTTCTGCCCGTCCTCGGCTGGGCGGCATTTGGCGCACCGAGTGAGTTCTCGCACCCGGTGCTGGGCGGCTTCGATTTCGAGGGCGGCAAGAGCGTCTCGCCGGAGTTCGCGGCCCTGCTGTTCGGCCTGACGATCTACACCGCCGCCTTCATCGCCGAAATCGTGCGTGGCGGCATTCTGGCCGTTCCCAAGGGCCAGACGGAGGCGGCCGAGGCCCTGGGCCTGAGCCGCGCCCAGCGGCTGCGCCTGGTGATCCTGCCGCAGGCCCTGCGTGTGATGATGCCGCCGCTGACCTCCCAGTATCTCAACCTGATCAAGAACTCCTCGCTGGCCGTGGCCATCGGCTATCCCGACCTGGTCAGCATCTCTAACACCACGCTCAACCAGACCGGCCAGGCCATCGAAGCCATCACGCTCATGATGGCGGTCTACCTGCTGATGTCGCTGGCCATCTCCTGCCTGATGAACTGGCACAACCGCCGCATCCGGCTGATCGAGCGATAGACCATGGGCGCGATTTCTACTTCCCCTCCCAGGCGTCTGCGCGCGGGCCGCTGGTTACGTGAAAAGCTGTTCTCGTCCGTCGGCAACTCCATCACCACGCTCGTCCTGCTCGGACTCGTCATCTGGCTGGGTGGCAAGTTCCTGGCTTGGGGCCTGCTGCACGCTGTCTGGGGCCAGGCCGAAGTCTCGACCTGCAATGCCTTGGGCGGACAGGGCGCCTGCTGGGCGGTCGTGGCTGACAAATGGCGGCAGATGCTATTCGGCGTCTATCCCGGCAGCGAGCAATGGCGGCCTGCCGCGGCCGTGCTGCTGCTGTGCGCGGCACTGATTGTCTCGGCCCTGCGGCGCTTCTGGCGCTGGCGGCTGTTGGTGGCAATATGGATCGCGGTCACTTGCGTTGACGCCTGGCTGATGGCCGGCGGCTGGGGACTTGCACCTGTGGAGACCGCGCAATGGGGCGGCCTGCCGGTCACTCTGATGCTGGCGGTGTACGGCACCGCCCTCGCCTTCCCGCTCGGCGTGCTGCTGGCGCTGGGCCGCCGCTCGCAGCTGCCGGTCGTGCGGGCCGTGTCGGTGGTCTACATCGAGCTGGTGCGCGGCGTGCCTCTGATCACGGTGCTGTTCATGGCCTCGCTCATGTTCGCGCTCTTCCTGCCCGAAGGCATGGGCTTCGACAAGCTGCTGCGTGCGCAGCTGGCAATCACGCTCTTCAACGCGGCCTATATCGCCGAGGTGGTGCGCGGCGGGTTGCAGGCGCTGCCCAAGGGCCAGCACGAGGCCGCGCACGCGCTAGGCCTGGGCTACTGGCAGACGCAAGGGCTGGTGATCCTGCCGCAGGCCCTGCGCATCACCATCCCCGCCCAGGTCAACAGCTTCATCGACAACTTCAAGGACACCTCGCTGGTGATCATCGTCTCGATCTTCGACTTCCTGTATGCCGTCAAGCAGGCGGTCATCAGCGACCTGGGCTGGCGACATTACTTTGTCGAAGGCTATCTGTTCGCGATGGCGATCTACTGGATCTTCTGCTTCGCCATGAGCCGCTACAGCCAGTGGCTGGAGATGCAGCTCAACCGCGAGCAGCGCACCTGACCCTCTTCACCCGACCATGGACCAGCACTCCCCTGCCCCCGCCGCCCTCGCTGAGGAGATCATCCGCATCGACGGTCTCAACAAGTGGTACGGCGACTTCCACGCCTTGCGCGACATCCAGCTGCGCGTGCGGCGCGGCGAACGCATCGTGATCTGCGGTCCCTCGGGCTCTGGCAAGTCGACGCTGATCCGCTGCCTGAACCGACTCGAGCATCACCAGGCCGGTACGGTGACCGTCGACGGCATCGAGCTCAATGACTCCATTCGCAACATCGACGCCGTGCGCAACGAGATCGGCATGGTCTTTCAGCACTTCAACCTGTTCCCGCACCTCACGGTCCTGGAGAACTGCACGCTGGCGCCGATCTGGGTGAGGAAGCAGCCGCGCGCTGAAGCCCAGGCTGCCGCGCTGAAGCTGCTGCAGCGCGTGAAAATCGAGAATCAGGCGCACAAATACCCGGGTCAGCTCTCCGGTGGCCAGCAACAGCGCGTGGCAATCGCGCGGGCGCTGTGCATGGCGCCGCGCATCATGCTCTTCGATGAGCCGACTTCGGCGCTGGACCCGGAGATGGTCTCGGAAGTGCTGGACACCATGGTCTCGCTGGCGCGCGAGGGCATGACCATGCTCTGCGTCACGCACGAGATGGGCTTTGCGCGTGCGGTCGCCGATCGCGTGATCTTCATGGACGAAGGCCGCATCGTCGAGGAAGCGTCGCCGCAGGCCTTCTTCGCAAACCCGAAGTCGGAGCGAGCGAAGGCTTTCCTCGAGCAAATCCTCGATCGTTAGCTAGGCGCTCGGAGCGTGGCAAGAGGGTGATCCTTCGGAGCCCAGGGCCTCTCGAAGAAACTCTTCACTTGGGCTGGCGTCACCTCGGCGATGCTCGCAGGCTGCCAGCGCGGTGCGTGGTCCTTGTCCACGGCCTTGGCTCGGATGCCTTCGACCGCTTGAGCGTTCGCGCCGTGGAAGCAGTGATACACCAGATCGCGCTCCATGCGCAGGTCATCGGCCAAGCTCATCCCTCGCGCACGGCGAATCTGTTCCAAGCTGACGGCCATCATCAGCGGAGAGAGTTTGCCCATGGCCTCGCCCCACTCGTGGCCCGAGAGCGACGCGGCGATGGCCTGCAGGTCCGCCTTGCCGAAATGGGCATCGATCTCGGCCTGGCGGGCAGCAATGCGACCCTCGGGCGCCACTTCGGAGAGGCTCATCACGGTGGCAGCCACATGCTCGGCGCTGTCCTGCACGCCCTGGCGCAAGGCTTCGATCATGGCGGGCCACTGAGCGGCAGGCACGTAGACATCGGCCAGGCCCAACTCGATGGCATCACCGGCGTGCAGCACCTGGCCCGTCAGCGCGAGGAACTCGCCGATGTGGCCCGGCGTCTGCGCCAGGAACCAGCCGCCGCCGACGTCCGGGAACAGGCCAATGGCCGTCTCGGGCATGGCGAGCCGGCTGTGCTCGCTGACGACGCGCAGCCGTGCGCCCTGGCTGATCCCCATGCCGCCGCCCATGGTGATGCCGTCCATCAGCGCGATGTAGGGCTTGGGGAAGTGGTGAATCAAGTGGTTGAGCGCGTATTCCTCGGTGAAGAAATCGTCGAGCGCGCCGTCGCCGGCTGTGGCCGCCTTGTGGAAGAAGCGGATGTCGCCGCCTGCGCAGAAGGCCGGGACCTTGCCCTCGCGGCCCTGGCCCAGCACGACGATGGCCTCGATAGCCGGATCGACGGCCCAGGCCTTCAGCAGTGCCGTCATGTCGCGGATCATGGGCAAAGAGAGCGCGTTCAGCGCCTCGGGGCGGTTGAGCGTGATGAGGCCCAGTACGCCGTTGACGTCTGCGCGGATCTGGCCTTCAGAAATGAGTGCGACGGGGGTCATGTGGTCTCCTGTAATCCTTGATCCTTGAGTGCCAGCGCAGCCAGCACGATGAAGCCACCCACCGCGCTGGCCAGGCCCGGCTCCTCGCCGGCGCCAAGCCAGGCCCACAGCACACCGAACACCACTTCCAGCAAGCCCAGCAGGGCAATCTCGGGCGCGGGCAAGGCGCGAGCCACCCGGATCACGATCAGGCACGGGATGGCCAGCTGGAACACGCCCAGCATGGCGAGCAGCCCCATGTCGTGCGGACTGGCCTGAAGCGGCCAAGCCAGCGGAAGGGTGAGCAGCGCCGACAAGACCGCGCCTAGGAGCAATGCGAGCGGCAGATCGGCCTCGCTGCGGCCTTGCATCAGCGTCCAGTTCACCGCGGAAGCGAGGGGTACGACCACGGCGATCGCCATGCCGGCCAACCCTTGCCCGCTCATGCCACCTGCGAACATGACCGCCACGCCAACCGCGCCGCCGCCAATGGCCAGCCAGTTGCGCAGCGAAAGGCGGTGATGCAGGAAGACCCGTGCCAAGAGGGCCGCCAAAAGCGGCCCCGAGGCCATGGTCACCAACACGTTGGCAACGGTGGTCAGCGTCAGCGCCACCATGAAGGCCGTGAACATCGCCGCCCAGCACAGGCTGGAGATCCAGACCGTGCGGTCTGGCCAGCGCCATCGCCTCCCCTGCTCCAAGGTGAGCAATGGGACCAGCGCCAGGGCATTGAAAGCGCTACGCCAGAACGTCAGCTCAAAGCTGCGCGCCGCCTCCAGGTGGCGCGTGACGACGCCGGCCATGCTCCAAAGAAGCGTGACTAGCACCATGGTCCAGGCGGCTCGCCTGTGCGTCATCAGCCGCCGGAAGCTTCACGCAGCGCGCGCTTGCGCTCGTGCTCGACCAGGTGGCGCTTGCGCAGACGGATGCTCTTGGGCGTGATCTCGACAAGTTCGTCGTCCTCGATGAACTCGACCGCGTATTCGAGCGAGAGCTCGATGGCCGGTGTGATCTTGATCGCGTCTTCCTTGCCGGACACGCGGAAGTTGGTCAGCTGCTTGGCACGCACTGCGTTCACGATCAGGTCGTTCTCGCGGTTGTGGATGCCGACGATCATGCCTTCGTACACCGGGTCGCCGGCGCGCACGAACATGCGACCGCGGTCGTCGAGCTTGCCCAGAGCGTAGGTCACGATCTCGCCGTCGTCCTGGCTGATCAGCACGCCGTTCTTGCGCGACTCGATCTCGCCCTTGTGGGCTTCGTAGCCGTCGAAGATGTTGGAGATCAGGCCGGTGCCGCGGGTCAGGTTCAGGAACTCGTTCTGGAAGCCGATCAGGCCGCGAGCCGGAATGCGGTACTCGAGGCGCACGCGGCCCATACCGTCTGGCTCCATGTTCACGAGCTCGCCCTTGCGCAGGCCCAGGGCCTGCATCACGCCGCCTTGGTGGTTCTCTTCCACGTCAGCGGTGACGAGCTCGATCGGCTCGCAGCGCACGCCGTCGATGTCCTTGAAGACCACGCGGGGCTTGGAGACGGCCAGCTCGTAGCCTTCGCGGCGCATGTTCTCCAGCAGGATGGTCAGGTGCAGTTCACCACGGCCCGAGACCTCGAAGATGCCGTCTTCGTCGGTTTCCTTCACGCGCAGGGCGACGTTGTGCTGCAGTTCCTTCTGCAGCCGGTCCCAGACCTGGCGGCTGGTCACGAACTTGCCTTCGCGGCCGGCCAGCGGGCTGGTGTTGACGCAGAAGTTCATGGTCAGCGTGGGCTCGTCGACCTTGAGCATGGGCAGGGGCTTGGGATCGTCGATGGCGGTCAGCGTCACGCCGATGCCGATCTCCTCGATGCCGTTCACGAGCACGATGTCGCCGGCGGTGGCGATGTCGGCCTGGCGGCGCTCGAGGCCTTCGAACTTCAGCACCTGGTTGACGCGGCACTTCTTGGGCGTGCTGTCCGGGCCGGAGAACATGAGCACGTCCTGCATGGGCTTGAGGCTGCCGCTGGTGACGCGGCCGATACCGATGCGGCCGACGAAGGTCGAGTAGTCCAGCGAGCAGATCTGCAACTGCAGAGGGCCGGAGATGTCGCCGTCGTGCGCGGGCACATGCTTGAGCACGGTCTCGAACAGGGGCGCCATGTCGGTGCCGACCGCGCCCGATTCCAGCGTGGCCCAGCCATTGAGGCCGGAAGCATAGACGACCGGAAAGTCCAATTGCTCGTCGGTGGCGCCGAGCTTGTCGAACAGATCGAAGGTGGCGTTGATCACGTAGTCGGGTCGCGCACCGGGGCGGTCCACCTTGTTGATCACGACGATGGGCTTGAGGCCCAGGGCCAGGGCCTTCTTGGTCACGAAGCGGGTCTGGGGCATCGGGCCTTCGACGGCGTCCACGAGCAGCAGCACCGAATCCACCATCGAGAGCACGCGCTCCACCTCGCCGCCGAAGTCGGCGTGTCCGGGCGTGTCCACGATGTTGATGTGGGTGCCGTTCCAGCTCACGGCGCAATTCTTCGACAAGATCGTGATGCCACGTTCCTTTTCGATGTCGTTGGAGTCCATCACCCGCTCGGCGACCTTCTCGTTCTCGCGGAAGGTGCCGCTCTGGCGCAGCAGCTGGTCCACCATGGTGGTCTTGCCGTGGTCCACGTGGGCGATGATGGCGATGTTGCGGATTTGCTTGCTCATGATGCTACTTTCTGGAATTCGACTTCCTGCGGACTCAGCAGGCGGCCGGGAATCAACTCACCGGCCTTGATGGACGCACTGCCAAGCAATGCGCTGGATTCGTAGACGCGTACATGCTCGCAATCGCTGGCCTGTACGCGGCGGCGCAATCCGTTGAGGAATCGCGCTGCTTCGTCGCCGGCCAGCTCCACGCGGGGCCAGTCGGCGAGCAGGGAGTCGGGGGGGTGGAGCAAGGCTTCGCGCTCCACCTCGTTCATGGCAGCCAGTGCATCCAGCGTCACCGCGTCTTCCACGCGCACCGGGCCGCTGGCCGTGCGGCGCAGGGCCGAGAGATGGGCGCCGCAACCGAGCATCTCGCCAATGTCCTCGGCCAGCGTTCGGACGTAGGTGCCCTTGCTGCAGCGGACAGCGAGGCGCAGCTCGTCGCCCTCGCCGCCGAGGACAGTGATCGAATGGATCGTGACGTGGCGCTTCTCGCGCTCGATCGTGATCCCCTGACGGGCGTAGTCGTAAAGGGCCCGGCCCTCGTGCTTGAGCGCTGAGTGCATGGGCGGCAGTTGCTCGATCTCGCCGGTGAAGGCCTGCACGGCGGCCATGATCTTGGCGGCGTCGACATCGACCGCGCGCGTCTGCACCACCTCGCCTTCGGCATCGCCGGTCGTGGTCTTCACGCCGAGCTTGAGCGTGGCGTGATAGGTCTTGTCAGCATCGAGGCTGACCTGGCTGAACTTGGTGGCCGCACCGAAGCACAGTGGCAGCAAGCCCGTGGCCAGAGGATCCAGCGTGCCCGTGTGGCCGGCCTTCTCGGCCCGCAGCAGCCACTTGGCCTTTTGCAATGCATCGTTGCTCGACAGGCCCAGCGGCTTGTCGAGCAACAACACACCGTGCAGGGCGCGGCGCTGGATGCGGACCTTGGTCTCAGTCATTGGGCTCGTCGTCAAGGGCACGCACTGCATTCGCGCGGCCGATCAGGGCGTTCATCTCGGATGCGCGCTCGGTCGTGCGGTCGAAGTGGAAATGCAGCGTCGGCACCGTGTGGATCGCCAGGCGCTTGAACAGGCCGTTGCGCAGGAAGCCAGCCGCCTCGTTCAGCGCCTCTTCGGTCTCCTGCGGATCGCCTATCAGCACGGAGAAGAAGACCTTGGCGTGCGCGTAATCGGGCGTGACCTCGACGGCGGCAATCGTCGGCATCTTGATGCGCGGATCCTTGAGCTCGCGGATGAGCTCCGCCAGATCGCGCTGGATCTGGTCGGCCACGCGGAATCCGCGGTTGGGGATGGCTCTCTTGTGTCGCATCGTCAACTCCTGAAGTGGCGAACCCCGCCGAAGGCGGGGTTAACCCTGAACAGGAAAGTGGGCTTACAGCGTGCGCGCCACTTCCTTGATCTCGAAGATCTCCAGCTGGTCACCTTCCTTGATGTCGCTGTAGTTCTTGAGCTTGATACCGCACTCGAAGCCTTCCTTGACTTCCCTGACGTCGTCCTTCTCGCGGCGCACCGATTCGATCTCACCGGTGTAGATGACCACGTTCTCGCGCAGCAGGCGGAAGCGCGCGTTGCGGCGCACCAGGCCCGAGGTGACCATGGAGCCGGCCACCGTGCCGATCTTGGAGGCCACGAAGACCACGCGAATCTCGGCGGTACCCAGCGCTTCTTCCTTCTGCTCGGGAGCAAGCATGCCCGTCATGGCAGCCTTCACCTCATCCACGGCGTCGTAGATGATGTTGTAGTAGCGCAGGTCCACGCCATTGCCCTCGGCCAGCTTGCGCGCGCCGGCTTCAGCACGCACGTTGAAGCCAATGACGATGGCCTTGGAGGCGATCGCCAGGTTGACGTCGGACTCGCTGATGCCACCAACGGCGGCGTGCACGATCTGGACCTTGACTTCGTCGGTCGAGAGCTTGAGCAGCGAGGAAGCCAGGGCTTCCTGCGAGCCTTGCACGTCGGCCTTGATGATCAGCGGCAGGGTCTGGACATCGCCGGCAGCCATGTCGGAGAACATGTTCTCCAGCTTGGCGGCCTGCTGCTTGGCCAGCTTGACGTCGCGGTACTTGCCCTGGCGGAAAGTCGCCACTTCACGGGCGCGGCGCTCGTCGGCCAGGACCATGAATTCGTCGCCGGCCTGCGGCACTTCGGTCAGGCCCTGGATTTCCACCGGAATGGACGGGCCGGCCTCGGCCGTGGCCTTGCCGTCTTCGTCCAGCATGGCGCGCACGCGGCCGTAGGTTGAGCCGGCCAGCACGACGTCGCCGCGCTTCAAGGTACCGCTCTGCACCAGCACCGTCGCCACGGGGCCGCGCCCCTTGTCCAACTTGGCTTCGATCACGAGGCCCTTGGCCATGGAGGCAGCCGGGGCGGTGAGCTCCAGCACTTCGGCCTGCAGCAGCACCTGTTCGAGCAGCTCATCGATGCCCTGGCCGGTCTTGGAGGAGACTCCCACGAAAGGCGAATCACCACCGAACTCCTCGGGCACGACCTCCTCGGCCACGAGCTCGCTCTTCACGCGCTCGGGGTTGCTGTCGGGCTTGTCGATCTTGGTCATGGCCACGACGATGGGGACGCCCGCCGCCTTGGCATGGTGGATGGCTTCCTTGGTCTGTGGCATCACGCCGTCGTCGGCCGCACAGACCAGGATGACGATGTCGGTGGCCTTGGCGCCGCGAGCACGCATGGCCGTGAAGGCCGCGTGACCCGGGGTGTCCAAGAAGGTGATCATGCCGCGCGGCGTGTCGACGTGATAGGCGCCGATGTGCTGCGTGATGCCGCCGGCTTCACCCGCGGCCACACGGGCACGGCGGATGTAGTCCAGCAGCGAGGTCTTACCGTGGTCGACGTGACCCATGACGGTGACGACCGGCGCGCGCGGCAGCAACTCGTGCTGCTGCTCGGCCTCGGCGCCCTCTTCCTCGAGGAAGGCATCCGGATCGTCCAGCTTGGCCGCGAAGGCCTTGTGGCCCATCTCCTCGACCAGAATCATGGCCGTTTCCTGGTCCAGCTGCTGATTGATGGTGACCATCTGGCCCAGCTTCATCAGCTGCTTGATGACCTCGGAGGCCTTGACCGACATCTTGTGGGCAAGATCGGCCACGGAGATCGTCTCGGGCACATGGACCTCTTGGACCACGGCTTCGGTCGGCGCCACAAAGTTGCTCTGCGACGCGTTGTCGTCACGGCCACCGCGGCGCCCGCCACGGGCCGGCGCACGCCAGCCGCCGGCCGGGCCGCGACCCGGCGTCGGGCTCGTGCTACCCGGCTTGACGCCGCGCTTCTTGGCATCGTCGGCCCAGCTGGAAGACAGCTTCTCGGACTTGACAGACTTCTTGTCGCCTGCACCCGGACGCGGGCCGGCCGATGCCGGAGCGCCAGCCGCTGCGGGAGCGCCGGCCTTCTTGTGGATCGTGCCCTTGATGCCTTCCTTGGGCGTCTCGACAGGTTTCGGCTCTTCCTTCTTCGCCACGAGCACCTTCTTCGGTGCATTCATCATCGCGCGGATGGCGGCTGCCTCAGCCTCGGCAGCCTTGCGGCGGCGCTCGAGCTCGGCGGCCTTCTGCTTCTCCTCGGCGCCGGCGTCCACGGCCTTCACCACGCGCAGGGCAGGCTTGGGGGCCTCGACGGGCGCTGCGGCCGGTGCGACCGGAGCGGCTTCGACCACGGCCTCAGGCTCGACAGCCGGTGCTGCAGCCGCGGCGCGCTTGGCCGCGGCGGCCTTGTTGATGGCGTCGGCTTCGGCGGCGGCGGCCTCCGCGGTCTTCTTCTTCGCGGTCTTCGCGTTGGCGGCGGCTTCGGCTTCGCGCGCAGCGGCTTCGGCCGCTGCAACCGCCTCAGCAGCCAGGCGCTCCTGGCGGCGCTCCTCCTCGGCGGCCTTGGCGGCGGCTTCGGCTTCGGCGCGCTCGCGCATCTTGGCGGCCAGCTCTTCTTCCTGCTTGCGCAGGGCTTCAGCTTCGGCACGAGCCTCTTCGGCGCGACGCTGGAGTTCGGCTTCCTCGGCGGCAGCGGCAGCGGCTTCGTCGACGCCCGGCGCTTCATCACGCTTGACGAACGTGCGGGTCTTCTTCACCTGAACCTGCACGGTGCGGGTCTTGCCGGACGAATCGGCCTGCTTGATCTCGCTGGTCGAGGTGCGCTTGAGCGTGATCTTCTTGCGGTCGCTGCCGACCGTGCCGTGCGACGAGCGCAGATGGTCGAGCAGACGTTCCTTGTCGGCTTCGTGGAGCGTGTCTTCGGACGACGCAATCTTGACGCCCGCTGCTTGCAGCTGCTCGAGCAGCGTGCTCGCAGGCCTGTTCAGCTCTGCGGCAAGTTGGGCGACGGTGGTCACTGCCATTGTGGGATCCTTCGTTGTTCTGTGCGGGCGGGGCGGGCGGCGGTGTTCTCGATCATTCCTTGAACCAATGTTCACGGGCCTTGATGATCAGAGCGCGGGCCGCGTCCTCTTCCATGCCAGCGATCTCGACGAGCTCATCCACGGCCAGATCGGCCAGGTCGTCGCGGGTATTGATGTCGCCGGCGGCCAGCTTGGCCAGCAACTCGGGCGTGATGCCGTCGAGGTCGCGCAGGTCCTGCGAGACTTCCTCGACCTTCTCTTCCTTGGCGATTTCCAGGGTCAGCAGCGCATCCTTGGCGCGCGTGCGCAGCTCGTTGACCGTGTCCTCGTCGAAGGCCTCGATCTCAAGCATTTCCTGCATCGGGACGTAGGCCACTTCTTCCAGGCTGGTGAAGCCTTCGGCGATCAGGATGTCGGCCACCTCAGCGTCCACGTCGAGCTTCTCGACGAAGAGCTTGCGCACGGACTCGGTCTCGACTTCTTGCTTCGCGGCCGACTCCTCAGCCGACATGATGTTGATGCGCCAGCCGGTCAGCTCGGAGGCGAGCCGCACGTTTTGGCCGCCGCGGCCGATGGCAATGGCGAGGTTCTCCTCGTCCACCACCACGTCCATGGCGTGACGCTCCTCGTCCACGACGATGGACTGCACATTGGCCGGGGCCAGGGCACCGATGACGAACTGGGCCGGGTCTTCCGACCACAGCACGATGTCCACGCGCTCGCCGGCGAGCTCGTTGGTCACGCCGTTGACGCGCGAACCGCGCACGCCCACGCAGGTGCCGATCGGATCCACGCGCTTGTCGTGCGAGAGCACGGCGATCTTGGCGCGGCTGCCGGAATCACGGGCGCAGCTCTTGATCTCCAGGAGGCCCTGTTCAATCTCGGGTACTTCCTGGGCGAAGAGTTCCTTCATGAACTCGGGGCTCGAGCGCGAGAGCATGATCTGCGGACCGCGCTGGGTCGGATCCACGCCGAGGATGACGGCCCGCACGCGGTCGCCAGTGCGCAGGTTTTCCTTCGCAATCATCTCACCGCGCTTCAGGCGGCCTTCGACGCGGCCCGATTCGCAGATCAGATCGCCCTTGTCCAGGCGCTTGACGGTGCCGACGAAAATCTTCTCACCGCGCGACATGAAGTCGTTCAGCAGCTGCTCGCGCTCGGCATCGCGGATCTTCTGCAGGATGACCTGTTTGGCGGCTTGGGCGCCGATGCGACCGATGGGCACGGACTCGATGGGCTCCTCGATGTGGTCGTCCACCTCGATGTCGGCGATCTGCTCCTGCGCCTCGAACAGAAGAATCTCCGCTTCGGCGTTCTGCAGGCCGGCTTCATTGGGCACGACGTGCCAACGGCGGAAGGTCTCGTACTCACCGGAATCGCGATCGATGGATACGCGAATATCGACCTCACCGCCAGCATCGCTGCCATGAAGCTTCTTGGTGGCCGATGCCAGTGCAGCTTCCACTGCGCCGAACACGACATCGCGCTCCACGCTCTTTTCGCGCGAGATCGCATCCACCAGCATCAACAGTTCGCGGTTCATGTTGTATCGGACCTTTCGTCTTCCCAAGTTCAATCGTCTGCGGCAGCCGGCTCGACGGCGGCTTGCCTGGCCTTCGCATTGCTGCGCTTGGCCGGCTTTTTCGTGGCACCCTTCTTGGCCGGTGCCTTGGCCGCATTGCGCCCCTTGAAGTTCAGGGCGGGCACAAGCCGCGCCTCACGCACTTCCTCGAAGGAAAAATCGAGCGCCTGCTCCACGCCCTTGTCGTCGGCAAAGATCAGGCGCCAGGCTTCGCCCGCTGCTTCGAGCAGGCCCTTGTATTTCTTGCGTCCCTGGAACGGGGCTTTGAGCGTGATCTGGACCTCGGCGCCGGCGAAGCGGGCATAGTCGGCTGGCTTGTTCAGCGGGCGGTCCAGGCCGGGCGAGGACACCTCCAGGCGCTCGTAGGGGACGTTCTCCACCTCCAGCACATACTGCAGTTGGCGCGTTACGCGCTCGCAGTCGTCCACGGAGATGGTCTCGCCCGCCGCAGCGGCCTCGGCGGTCTTGTCGATGTACACACGCAGCAAGCCGGCGGCACTGCGTTCGCAGTCCACCATTTCGTAACCGAGACCGGTGACGGTCTTCTCGATCACTGCCTGTGAGTTCATCGACACTTGTTCGCTTCAGATTTCGTTCAAGAAAAAAAAAAGGGCTGGATGAATCCGCCCAATCCTTCGGCCCTGCCGGGCGTTCAACCCCGGCGGCCGCTCACTGCAGAGGTTTCCGCCTGCTGCAGTGAAGCTCGCATTGTACTGTGCAAAACCTATGCCAGCAAGATTGCGTGACAGAATCTCAGGTTATCCAGACCAAAACAGGAGCCACTCATGGGTTTTCTTGCCGGCAAGCGTTTGCTGATCACGGGCGTGCTGTCCAACCGTTCCATCGCCTACGGCATCGCCCGGGCCTGCCACCGAGAAGGCGCCGAACTGGCGTTCTCCTACGTCGGCGAGCGCTTCAAGGAGCGCATCACTGATTTCGCCGCCGAGTTCGGCTCCAAGCTTGTTTTCGACTGCGACGTGGGCGACGACGCCCAGATCGAGCGTCTGTTCGCAGACCTGGGCGAACACTGGCCGGAATTCGACGGCTTCGTGCACTCCATCGGTTTTGCTCCGCGCGAGGCCATCGCCGGCGATTTCCTCGAGGGCCTTTCGCGCGAGAACTACCGCATTGCACACGACATCTCGGCCTACAGCTTCCCCGCCATGGCCAAGGCCGCCCTGCCCCGCCTGCGCGCCGGCGCCTCGCTGTTGACCCTGACTTACCTGGGCTCCGAGCGCTTCGTACCGAACTACAACACCATGGGCCTGGCCAAGGCTTCGCTGGAAGCCAGCGTGCGCTACCTGGCCTACAACCTGGGCGCCAAGGGCATGCGCGTGAACGGTATCTCGGCCGGTCCGATCAAAACGCTGGCCGCCTCGGGCATCAAGGATTTCGGCAAACTGCTGGGCCAGTTCGCCGCCACCGCACCGATCCGCCGCAACGTGACCATCGACGACGTGGGCAACACCGCGGCCTTCCTGTTCTCAGACCTGTCCTCGGGCATCAGCTCGGAGGTGATCTACGTGGACGGCGGCTTCAGCCACGTTGCGATGGCCGGCGAAGCCTAAGAATCTTTCTGCCGCAACAAGGCAAACGGAGCCCGCGGGCCCCGTTTGTCTTTGGGCTCCTCAGCCCTTGACGCAGTCCACGTAGTAAGTGGTCTTGCCGTCCACTGCCTCGGCCACCAGGCCGTGCACGTCGGTAGCGAAGCCCGGGAACTTGGCGTTGAACTCGCGGGTGAACTTCAGATACTGGACGATCTTCTTGTTGAAGCGCTCGCCCGGGATCAGGAGCGGAATGCCGGGCGGGTAAGGCGTCAGCAGGGAGGTCGTCACGCGGCCTTCGAGATCGTCGATGGCGACACGCTCGGTCTTGCGGTGGGCGATGCAGGCGTAGGCGTCGCTGGGCTTCATGGCCGGCTCGAGGTCGGACAGATAGACATCGGTCGTCAGGCGCGCGATATCGCCCTCGGCATAGGCCTCGTGGATGCTCTGGCAGAGGTCGCGCAGGCCCATGCGCTCGTAGCGCGGCTGCGCGGCGACGAACTCGGGCAAGATGCGCCACAGCGGCGCGTTCTTGTCGTAGTCGTCCTTGAACTGCTGCAGCGCCGTCACCAGGGTATTCCAGCGGCCCTTGGTGATGCCGATGGTGAACATGATGAAGAAGCTGTACAGGCCAGTCTTCTCGACGACCACGCCGTGCTCGGCCAGGAACTTGGTGACGATGCTGGCAGGGATACCGGTCTTAGCGAACTTGCCGCTCATGTCGAGGCCCGGCGTGATCACTGTGGACTTGATCGGGTCCAGCATGTTGAAGCCAGCCTCTATCGCGCCAAAGCCGTGCCACTTCTCGTTAGCCTTGAGCATCCAATCGGCAGCACGGCCCACGCCTTCGTCGACGAGCTTTTCCGGCCCCCAGACCTTGAACCACCAGTCCTTCTTGCCGTAGTCCTGCTCCACCTTGCGCATGGCGCGCCGAAAGTCCAGCGACTCGCTCAAACTCTCCTCCACCAGGGCCGGGCCGCCGGGCGGCTCCATCATGGCGGCCGCGACATCGCAACTGGCGATGATGCTGTACTGCGGGCTCGTCGAGGTGTGCATCAGATAGGCCTCGTTGAACAGGTGCTTGTCCAGCTTGACCGTCTGCGAGTCCTGCACGAGCACCTGCGACGCTTGCGAGATGCCGGCCAACAGCTTGTGCGTGGACTGCGTGGCGTAGACCATGGCCGTCTTCGGGCGCGCCCGGTTCTTGCCCATAGCGTGGTAGGCACCATAGAAATGGTGAAAGGCCGCGTGCGGCAGCCAGGCTTCGTCAAAGTGCAGCGTGTCGATCCAGCCGTCGAGCTTGCCCTTGATGGTCTCAGTGTTGTAGAGCACGCCGTCGTAAGTGCTCTGCGTCAGCGTCATGATGCGCGGCTTGACCTTCTTGGCGTCCACGCCCTTGAGCAGCGGGTTCTTGGCAATCTTCTTGCGGATGGTCTCGGGCGAGAACTCGGACGCCGGGATCGGTCCGATGATTCCGTAATGGTTGCGCGTGGGCGTCATGAAGACAGGCACGGCGCCCGTCATGATGATGCTATGCAGGATGGATTTGTGGCAGTTGCGGTCCACCACGACCACATCGCCCGGCGCCACCGTGTGGTGCCAGACCATCTTGTTCGAGGTACTCGTGCCGTTGGTGACGAAGAAGCAGTGATCCGCATTGAAAATGCGCGCGGCGTTCTTCTCCGAAGCGGCCACCGGCCCCGTGTGATCTAGCAGCTGGCCCAGCTCTTCCACCGCATTGCAGACGTCCGCGCGCAGCATGTTCTCGCCGAAGAACTGGTGGAACATGCGACCCACCGGACTCTTTAAGAAGGCCACGCCGCCCGAATGGCCGGGACAATGCCAGGAATAGGAGCCGTCGGCCGCGTAGTCCATCAGCGCCTTGAAGAAGGGCGGGGCCAGGCCGTCCAGATAGCTCTTGGCCTCGCGGATGATGTGGCGCGCCACGAACTCTGGCGTGTCCTCGAACATGTGGATGAAGCCGTGCAGCTCACGAAGCACATCGTTGGGCAGGTGCTGACTGGTCCGCGTCTCGCCGTAGACGTAGATGGGGATGTCCGCATTCTTGAAGCGGATCTCCTCGATGAACTTGCGCAGATTCAGCACCGCCGGATCGAGCTCCGGCCCCGGCGTGAACTCCTCATCGTCGATGGAGAGGATGAAAGCGCTGGCCCGGCTCTGCTGCTGCGCAAACGACGACAGGTCGCCGTAGCTCGTCGCGCCCACCACTTCGAAGCCCTCCCTCTCGATGGCCTCGGCCAGGGCGCGGATGCCCGAGCCCGAGGTGTTCTCGGAGCGGAAGTCCTCGTCGATGATGACGATGGGGAAGTTGATACGGAGCATGCAGGTGCCTCCCAGGGGCAGCAAAGGCGGGAAAGGCGCGAAGTTTAGGGCAAACCCGTGACTTCTCGGGGGTTGACGCATCAGCAATTCGTTAGAGGCGAGGCCGCTGAGGATGGTGTTGTGCCGGTGCCGACCTACACTGGTCTGAATTAAAAATTCAGGAGAGCGGCATGAGCCCTTCAACCCTGTGGTGGATCGCCTGCGGCGCCCTGGTGGCCGCTGAGTTGGTCACGGGCACTTTTTATCTCCTGATGCTGGCTTCGGGTGCGGCAGCGGCAGCGGTTGCAGCCTGGCTGGGGGCCGCAGAGTCGGCCCAGTTCATCGCCGCAGCTGCGGTCGGCGGAGGCGCGGTGCTGGCATGGCATCGCAGGAAGAACGCGCAGGCTTCGCGCATTCCCGCTGGCGCCAATCCCGATGTGAGCCTCGATATCGGCCAGACCGTGCACGTCACCCTCTGGGCCGGCGACGGCTCGGCCACGGTCAAGTACCGGGGCGCCGACTGGCAGGCCCGCTTCATCGGTGCCGGTGCCCCGCAAGCCGGCAGCCACACCATCCGCGCCATCGAGGGCAGCACGCTCCTCCTCGACCGCTAACCCAAAGGACAAGCGTCATGGAAATCGCACTGATCATCCTCGTCATCGCCGCCATCTTCGTCATCCGCTCGATCAAAGTCGTGCCGCAGCAAAACGCCTGGATCCTCGAGCGCCTGGGCAGGTACCACGGCACGCTCACGCCGGGACTGAACCTGCTGATGCCCTTCATCGACCGGGTCGCCTACAAGCACTCGCTGAAGGAAATCCCGCTCGACGTGCCGAGCCAGGTCTGCATCACCAAGGACAACACCCAGCTGACGGTGGATGGCATCCTCTACTTCCAGATCACGGATGCGATGCGCGCCAGCTATGGTTCCAGCAACTACATCCTCGCCATCACCCAGCTGGCGCAGACGACGCTGCGCAGCGTGATCGGCCGCATGGAGCTGGACCGCACGTTCGAGGAGCGCGACACCATCAACCATGCGGTGGTCCAGGCGCTCGATGAGGCCGCGTTGAACTGGGGCGTCAAGGTTCTGCGGTACGAGATCAAGGACTTGACGCCGCCGCCGGCCATCCTGCACGCCATGCAGGCCCAAATCACTGCCGAGCGCGAGAAGCGCGCCCTGATCGCCGCCTCGGAAGGCCGTCGCCAGGAGCAGATCAATATCGCCACTGGCGAGCGCGAAGCCGCCATCGCCCGCTCTGAGGGTGACAAGCAATCGCAGATCAACAAGGCGCAGGGCGAGGCAGCCGCCATCAGCGCCGTCGCCGTGGCCACCGCAGATGCGATCTGCCGCATCGCCGCGGCCATCGAGCAGCCGGGCGGCCAGCAGGCCGTGCAGCTGAAGGTCGCGGAAAAAGCCGTTGAGGCCTACGCCCACCTGGCCCAGAAGAACAACACCATGATCGTGCCCGGCAACATGGGCGAGGTGGGCGCCCTGATCGGGACGGCGATGACGCTGATGAAGGGTAGCGCTAAGGCGTGAGCAGCGCCTCGGCCAGCGGCTTCATTGCCGCATAGCCGGCCGCATTGGGATGGACGCCGTCCTCGCCAAACTCGGGCCGGAGCGCCCCACCCTCGCCGACGAGCCGGCTGTAGTAGTCCACGTAGCGAAGCGATTGCTGGGTCGCGTAGTCGCGCAGCCAGGTATTCAGTCTCACGATGCGCTCGGCCGGCACCACTTCCTTGCGCCAGAAGAAATGCGAAGCCGGCGGAATGCTAGCCAGCACTGGCGTGATGCCGTGGGCCCGCGCGATCTCGACCATGGCCATGATGTTGTCCCGCCAGGCCTGCTCGCTCGTCGGACCCTGATTGCCCGCCACGTCGTTGGTTCCGGCCATGATCTGCACGCGCTGCGGCCTGAGCGCCACCACGTCGGCATGGAAGCGCACGAGCATCTGCGCGCTGGTCTGCCCGCTGATGCCGCGATCCACCACCCGAGCACCGAAGAAGTCGGGATCGAACTTGGCCCAGCCCTCGGTGATCGAATCACCGTAGAGCACGAGTTCGGGCCGCGCGCGCAGTGCCGCGTTGTCGCTGCGATAGCGGCAAAGGCCATTGAGGTCGAGCTTGCCGGCTTCGAGCCCCTGGCAGGGGTCTTCCACCATGCCGAATGGCTGGGCCTGGGCGGTCAGGACAATGGCTGAGAGCAGCAGGCTAAGGCTGATCGCGCGGTTTGAGCGCATTGAGTGGAATCCTCAGGTAAGAAACGCCGTTGTCGTCCTCGGGCGGTAGTTGGCCGGCTCGCACATTGACCTGGATGGCCGGCAAAATCAGGGTCGGTACGTCCAGCGTTGCATCGCGCGCGGTGCGCATGCGCACGAACTCGTCTTCGCTGATGCCGTCACGCACGTGGATGTTGGCGGCACGCTGCTTTGCCACCGTGGTCACCCAGCCCGGCGCTCGGGTCTGGGGCGGATAGTCGTGGCAGACGTAGATCTGGGTCTGCGGCGGCAAGTCCAGGATGCGCTTCATCGAACGGTAGAGCACGCGTGCATCGCCGCCAGGAAAGTCGGCGCGAGCCGAGCCCACGTCGGGCATGAAGAGCGTGTCGCCGACGAAGACGGCACCATCGATCAGATAAGCCATGTCGGCCGGCGTATGGCCTGGCACGAGCATGGCCGTGGCCTCGATCTGGCCGATCTTGAAGCGCTCGCCGTCCTTGAACAAGTGGTCGAACTGGCTGCCATCGGGCAGGAAGCCGCGCTCAAGGTTGTAGAGCTTCTTGAAGGTGGCCTGCACTTCGCGGATGCGCTCTCCAATGGCAATGCGGCCGCCGAGCTTCTGCTGCAGGTAGCGCGCGCCGGACAAGTGATCGGCGTGGGCATGGGTTTCGAGAATCCACTCGACCTGGTAGCCCTGCTCGAGGATGCAGGCCAGGATCTTGTCGGCAGAATGGGTGTCCGTGTGGCCGGACTTGAAGTCGAAGTCCAGCACTGGATCGACGATGGCTGCGGCCCGCGTGGTCGGGCACGCCACGACATACGAGACCGTCGCCGTCTGGGAATCGAAAAACGCTTGGACAAGGCTGCTCATCCGTGGGATTGTCACCGAGGCTATGAATGCGGACTCGAAGCGCTTCACCGTGCGCTACGCGCGCGCCGGCTCCACCTTTTGACGAGCGCAGACAGGCCGGAGCAGGTGCTGCAATCTCCGGTTTGCGGGACACCCCTCGCGAGCAAGCAAGGTGCAAGGTTAAGCAAGGCGAATAGAATGTGTCTGAACGTAAATTTCGGCTCTTCGAAGTTTTGTCCGGTTCGTGCGCATGCCTCCCTCGCCGCTCACCATCATCCACGTCGTCTTCTCCTCCCGCATTGCCGGGGGCGAGCAATATTGCATCGACCTGGCCCACGCGCAGGCGGCACTTGGGCATCGGGTCCACGTCATCGGGCCGAGCCGCTCGCAGATTCCGGCGGTGCTCGACGACAAGGTCAGCTACCACGGCCTGGCCTTGCCCTTGCTGCGGAGCTGGAGGGTGCACCGTCTGGCCCAAAGCCTGGGCGCAGACGTGGTGCATGGCCACCTGGGCCCTGCCTGCAAGGCCACGGCCCGATCAGGAGCGCCGGCCAAGGTTGGCACGCTGCACGTGGGCTACAAGCCGCATCAGCATGCGGCCCTGGACGGGCTGGTGTGCGTGAACCAGAGCCAGCCTTCGCAACTGCAAGGCTTCGATGGCCGTCACAAGGTCATTCACAACTGGGCGCCAGCACGATCCACGCCTCAGTCCGACCGCGGCCTGCGCGACGAGCTGGGCTTGCACGCGGGTCAGCTGCTGATTGGCTGCCTCGGACGCCTTCATTCGAGCAAAGGGACGGATCTGCTGGTCAAGGCCTTCCGCCAGTACGCGCCGGACGATGCAGTCCTGGCCATCATCGGCGAAGGCAAGCAGCGTGCCGAGCTCGAGCGTCTTGCCGCTGGCGACAAGCGCATCCATCTGGTCGGCTATCGTCGCGACGTGCCAGCCGTGCTGGACTCTCTCGACCTGTTTGTGTCGCCCTCGCGCGAGGAGACCTTCGGTCTCGCCATCCTCGAGGCCATGCAGGCGGGCTTGCCGATCATCTCGACGGCAACCGAGGGCCCGCTCGAAGTGCTGCGTGACCAGCCGGCCCAGTTGGTGCCCGTGAACGACGCCCCGGCCCTTGGCCGTGCCGTGCGGCTGGCGCTGGCACCGCTGCGCGGGGGGCTTCATGGCAAGCGCGAACGCGTCCGCTATGACACACGTGGCTACGATCGTGCTCATGCCGTGCGCCAAATGCAGAACTTCTATGCCGATCTGCTGACGGCAAGGGTGCAGACACGAACCATGCCCGGCATCGTTCCGGCCCATGCTTAAGGCGCCGCGCAGCGATTTCTGGCGCGTGGGCATCGTGCCCGTGCCCATCAACGAGCTGAACGCCGCCAGTCTCTCGGCTTCTCGGGAGCAGATTTGCTGGTTGCCCGATGCGGGCCCGTGGCGCTATCTGGCCGATCCCTTCGGTCTGCAGCGCAGTGATGCCCTGCACGTCTTCGTCGAGGCCTACGACTACCGAAGCAAGCGCGCCAACATCGAGCGCCATGAGTTCGCCCTGGACGGGCTTGCGTGGCGCGGTATGAGCACGGTGCTCGATCTTCCCGTCCACCTCTCCTATCCCTATGTGTTCGAGCACGAGGGCGAGACCTGGATGCTTCCCGAGAGCCATCAGGCCAATGAGGTGGCGCTGTATCGCGGCGACGCCACGCTGAACCATTGGAAGCGCGTCCAACCGCTGCTCAGCGGCATGCCGGTCGCCGACGCTTCCTTGGTCGAGCACGAAGGACGCTGGTGGATGTTCTATGCGCTCGTCGGCAAGGGCGGCCGGGACCAGCGCGAGCTGCACATGGCCCATGCACCTGGCCTCTTCGGGCCCTGGACCGTCTGCGATGGCAATCCGCTGCATGTAGACCTCGCCGGTGCTCGGCCGGCCGGGCGGCCGTTCGTGGATGACCACGGCCTGCTCTGCCTGCCGGTGCAGGATTGCTCCGCCGGCTACGGCAGCGCGACGCGCATGCTGCGATTCACCGAGTTGAACCCGGACGCGGCGCGCATCCAAGCCCTGGACTGGCGCCTGACCGGCGAGCTGGCCTGCGCCGAGTTCAGCGATGGCCTGCACACCGTCTCGGCCTGCGGCCCTCTCACGCTGATTGACGTGAAGCGCATCGACCGCTCCCGCATGCGCCAATGGCTGGATCTCAAGCGCCGCTTGCGGCGCCTACGAGATTCGATCCAGGCTCCAGCGCGGCCTGACCTCGAAAGCGCCGCTGCCTGAGCACGCCGCGGTGCCGCGCTGCAGGCGCAGGGCCGCGGCCATGGCGATCATGGCCCCGTTGTCGGTGCACAGGCGCAGCTCCGGATAGTGCACGCGCACGCCGCGCTTGGCGCATGCTTTGTCGAGCTGCTCGCGCAATGCCTTGTTGGCTCCCACGCCTCCAGCGACGACCAGGCGTTTGAGCCCTGTCTCCTTCAGCGCCAGCAGCGCCTTCTTGAGCAGCACTTCCACGATGGCTGCCTGGGTGGACGCGGCCAGATCGGCGCGCTGCTGTTCCGTCATCGCCTCGCCGAGCTTGTTGCGCTGTGTGAGCACGGCCGTCTTGAGCCCCGCGAAGCTGAAGTCCGGCTTGCCGCTATGCAGTAGCGGCCGGGGCAAGGCGAAGGCCTCGGCATTGCCGGCCTCGGCCAGCTTCGCCAGATGCGGGCCGCCGGGGTAAGGCAGACCCAGGAGCTTGGCGCTCTTGTCGAAGGCCTCGCCGGCCGCATCGTCGATGGTCTCGCCGAGCAGCTCGTAGCTGCCCACCTCGTCCACCCGCATGAGCTGCGTATGGCCGCCCGAGACGAGCAAAGCCACAAACGGGAACTCCGGCGGATCTTCCGAGAGAAACGGCGAGAGCAGATGGCCTTCCAGGTGATGGACCGCTACGGCGGGCTTTCCCAGCGCCGCGGCCAACGACACTGCAACGCCGGCGCCTACCAGCAGCGCGCCCGCCAGGCCCGGCCCTTGCGTATAGGCGATCACGTCCACCTCGGCCAGGCTGCAGCCGGCTTGCTTCATCACTTCGCGTGTCAAAGGCAGCACGCGCCGGATGTGATCGCGAGAAGCCAGCTCGGGCACGACCCCGCCATAGGCCTGGTGCATGACGATCTGACTGTGCAGGGCTTCGGCCAGCAGGCGCGGCGCCCCCTGCCCTTCGAATTCCACGAGGGCAACGCCGGTCTCGTCGCAGGAGGACTCGAAGCCCAGGACCTTCACTTTTCTTTGGCGTGGTTGATCGAGTACTTCGGGATCTCGACGGTGACGTCCTGCTGGCCGAGGATGGCCTGGCAGGAAAGGCGCGAATCGGGCTCCAGCCCCCAGGCGCGATCCAGCATGTCCTCCTCGCCCTCCTCCATCTCGGAGAGCGATCGACCACCGGCGCGCACAATCACGTGGCAGGTCGTACAGGCACAGACCTGGTCGCAGGCATGCTCGATCTCGATGCCATTTTCGAGCAAGGCCTCGCAGATCGAGGTGCCGGGCGGGGCCGAGACTTCGGCGCCCTCGGGCGCGTACTCGGCATGCGGCAGGATCTTGATGATGGGCATTTATAGATTCTCGATGTTCCGACCCGTCAGGGCTTGCTGGATGCCGCGGTTCATGCGCTCGGCGGCAAAGGCTTCAGTTCCCTTGGCAAGGGCCTCGACTGCGGCATTGATGGCATCAGCGTCCTCGCCTTGCGCAGTGTCGCCAACGGCGCTCGTCAGCGCATCAATGTCCACGCGCTCGGCTCCGGAAAGAAGATCACCGTCGGCCGCGAGCGCCGAGGCCGTGGCGAGCAGCATGCGCTCGGCCTCAACGCGAGCCTCGCGGAGCTTTCGGGCCACCATGTCGGCCTCCGCGCTGGCAAAACCGTCCTTCAGCATGTGGGCAATCTGATCGTCAGCCAGGCCGTAGCTGGGCTTGACCTGCACGGTTGCCTCGACACCCGAGGTCAGTTCTTTGGCGGAGACGCTCAGAAGACCGTCAGCATCGACCTGGAAGCTGACGCGGATGCGCGCCGCGCCGGCCGCCATGGGCGGGATGCCGCGCAGCTCGAAGCGGGCGAGCGAGCGGCACTCGCTAACGAGCTCGCGCTCGCCCTGCACCACGTGCAGGGCCAGCGCGGTCTGCCCGTCCTTGAAGGTGGTGAAGTCCTGGGCCGCGGCCACAGGGATGGTCGAATTGCGCTCAATGATGCGCTCGGTCAGGCCGCCCATGGTCTCCAGACCGAGAGACAGCGGGATCACGTCGAGCAGCAGCAGCTCGCCATCCTTGCCGTTGCCGGCCAGCGCGTTGGCTTGGATCGCGGCGCCGAGGGCGACGACTTCGTCAGGGTTCAGGTTGATCAACACCTCGCGGCCGAAGAGCTCACTCACCGCAGCCCGCACGCAGGGCATGCGGGTGGAGCCGCCGACCATCACCGCGCCCTGCACCTCGTCGGTCTTGACCTTGGCGTCGCGCAGCACGCGGCGGACGCTGCTCAGCGTCTTGTCCACGAGTGGCTTGGCCAGCTGTTCGAACTGGGAGCGAGTCACTGGCACGCTCAAGGGGCCTGCGTCGAGCTCGGCCGTCAGCCTCGCTTCGCCAGCACTCGACAAGGCCTCCTTGGCCGCGCGTGCAGCCACCAGGATGGCGCGCTTGTCGTGGGCGCTTCGGACCTTCACGCCAGCCTGGGCGAGGACCCAGTCTGCGAGCGCATGGTCAAAATCGTCGCCGCCCAGCGCGGCGTCGCCACCGGTCGCCACCACCTCGAACACGCCCTTGGTCAGCCGCAGCAGCGAGATGTCAAATGTGCCGCCGCCCAGGTCGTAGACGGCGTAAAGGCCTTCCGAGGCGTTGTCCAGGCCGTAGGCGATGGCTGCTGCCGTGGGTTCGTTGATCAGGCGCAGCACCTTGAGACCGGCCAGCTGGGCCGCATCCTTGGTGGCCTGGCGCTGGGCATCGTCGAAATAGGCGGGCACGGTGATCACGGCGCCGAACACGTCGTCCACGAAGGTGTCTTCGGCGCGAAAACGCAGGGTGGCCAGGATCTCGGCCGACACCTGGACGGGTGATTTCAATCCATCACGCGTGACGATGGACAACATACCTGGCGTGTCCTCGAAGCGGTAGGGCAGCTTCTCGGCGCCCGCCACGTCGGCCAGGCGGCGACCCATGAAGCGCTTGACGCTCACGAGGGTGTTCTCCGGGTCCTCGGCTTGCGCGGCGAGCGCATCAGCGCCGATCTGGCGGCGGCCCTCTTCGAGGTAGCGCACGGCCGAAGGCAGGATCACCCGGCCCTGGTCGTCAGGCAGGCATTCGGCATGACCATGGCGCACCGAGGCGACGAGCGAATGCGTGGTGCCAAGGTCGATGCCCACGGCGATGCGACGCTCGTGTGGGTTGGGCGACTGGCCCGGTTCGGAAATCTGCAGCAGAGCCATGGTTCAGGCGTTGTCCAATCGTTTGGCGATGTCGGAGCGGAAGCGCTGGACGAACATCAGCGCCCGCACCTTTTGAGCAGCGGCGCTTGCGGCGGTGGTCGCGTCATTCTCATCGTCGAGCAGTTGCTGCACTTCGCTCAGCAAGGTCTTCTCTCGTTGGTCCACTTCCACGTCGAGGGCTTCGATGGCGGCAACACCAACGGCCTCGTCCAGCGCCTCGCGCCACTCCATCTGTTCCATGAGGAAGCTGGCGGGCATGGCCGTGTTCTCGTTCGCCTGAATGGGCGCGCCGCGCAGCTCGCAAAGATAGGCGGCGCGGGCGAGCGGGTCACGCAGACGCTTGTGCGCCTCGTTGACGCGGACGGCCCATTGCATCGCCACGCGCTGGGCGGCCGCGCCTTCGGATGCAAAACGATCCGGATGGACCTGGGCCTGAAGGCTCTTCCAGCGCGCGTCGATCTCGGCGCGCTCCTGTTGCTGGCGTTCGGGCAGCCCGAAGAGAGCAAAATCGTTGTCGGTCAGCTTCATCAAGAAAAAGGCGCGACCCGTGGCCGCGCCCCTCACGAATGTCCTGCGGTCAGATGCGGAAGGATTCACCGCAGCCGCAACGATCCTTCTCGCGCGGGTTGCGGAACTTGAAGCCCTCGTTGAGGCCTTCGCGGACGAAGTCGAGCTCCGTGCCGTCGAGATAGGGCAGGCTCTTGGGGTCGATCAGCACCTTGACGCCGTGGCCTTCGAAGACCAGGTCCTCGGGCGCCACCTCGTCGGCATATTCGAGCTTGTAGGCCAGGCCCGAACAGCCCGTGGTCTTGACGCCCAGGCGCACGCCCACCCCCTTGCCGCGCTTGGAGATGTAGCGCGTGACGTGGCGGGCCGCGGCTTCGGTCAGGGTCACCGACATCTGGACTCCTTCAGCCGACGTGCTTGGCGCGATAGTCGTCCACCGCAGCCTTGATGGCGTCCTCGGCCAGGATCGAGCAGTGGATCTTCACCGGCGGCAGGGCCAGCTCCTCGGCGATGGCCGTGTTCTTGATGGTGAGAGCTTCGTCCAGCGACTTACCCTTGACCCATTCGGTCACCAGCGAGCTCGATGCGATGGCCGAGCCACAACCATAGGTCTTGAACTTGGCGTCCTCGATCAGGCCCGTTGCCGGATTCACCTTGATCTGGAGCTTCATCACGTCGCCGCAGGCCGGGGCGCCGACCATGCCGGTGCCGATCGACTCGTCGCCCTTCTCGAAAGAGCCGACGTTGCGGGGGTTCTCGTAGTGGTCAACGACCTTTTCGCTGTATGCCATTTTCAAATCTCCGTATTCAGTGCGTCAGTGGGCAGCCCACTTGATCGTGGAAAGGTCGATGCCGTCCTTGTACATCTCCCACAGAGGGCTCAGCTCGCGCAGCTTGGCCACGCGGTCCTTGAGCACGGAGACGGCGTAATCGATCTCCTCTTCGGTCGTGAAGCGGCCGATGGTCATGCGCAGCGACGAATGCGCGAGCTCGTCACTGCGGCCCAGGGCGCGCAGCACATAGCTGGGCTCCAGGCTGGCGGAAGTGCAAGCCGAGCCGGAAGACACCGCCAGGCCCTTGACGCCCATGATGAGCGACTCGCCTTCCACGTAGTTGAACGAGATGTTGACGTTGTGCGGGACACGCTGCGTCAGGTCACCGTTGATGAAGACCTGCTCGATGTCCTTAAGACCGTTGATCAGGCGTTCATGCAGTGCGTGGATGCGTGGCAGTTCGTCGGCCATCTCGTTCCGCGCGATGCGGTATGCCTCGCCCATGCCCACGATCTGGTGCGTGGCCAACGTGCCCGAGCGCATGCCCCGCTCGTGGCCGCCGCCGTGCATCTGGGCTTCAAGGCGCACGCGCGGCTTGCGGCGCACGAACAAGGCACCGATGCCCTTGGGGCCGTAGGTCTTGTGCGAGGCCAGGCTCATCAGGTCGATGGGCAGCTTGGTCATGTCGATGGCGAGCTTGCCCGTCGCCTGCGCGGCGTCCACGTGGAAGATCACGCCCTTCTCGCGGCACAGACTGCCCAGGGCCACCACGTCCTGGATCACGCCAATTTCGTTATTGACGTAGAGCACCGAGGCCAGGATGGTGTCTTCGCGCAGCGCCGCCTTGAAGGCATCGAAGCTGACGAGACCGTTTTCCTGGACGTCGAGATAAGTCACGTCAAAGCCCTGTCGCTCGAGTTCGCGGCAGGTGTCCAGCGTGGCCTTGTGCTCAGTCTTGAGCGTAATGATGTGCTTGCCGCGCGTCTTGTAGAACTGGGCGGCGCCCTTGAGCGCGAGGTTGATGGACTCCGTGGCCCCTGAGGTCCAGACGATCTCGCGCGGGTCGGCGTTGATCAGCTCGGCGACCTGCGCGCGCGCCTTTTCCACGGCTTCTTCGGCTTCCCAGCCCCAGGCATGGCTGCGGCTGGCCGGGTTGCCGAAGTGTTCGCGCAACCACGGGATCATGGCGGCGACGACTCGCTCGTCGACGGGCGTCGTCGCGCCGTAGTCCAGGTAGATCGGGAAATGCGGAGTCATGTCCATAACAGCAGGATCTCGTCTTTATTGTTTGGCGAAGCTATTGCCCAGGGCGAAAACGGAATTCGGGGCGGTGATGCGGATGGGCTTGACGACCGGCGTGCTCGAGATCGCACGCTTGATCGGCGCGTCCTCGATGACCACGCCCTTGGCGACCTGGTCGTCCACGAGCTTCTTCAGCGACACGGAGTCGAGGTACTCGATCATCTTGGCGTTGAGTGCGGTCCAGAGCTCGTGCGTGATGCACTTGCCCGTGTCCTCGCCCATGCAGTTTTCCTTGCCGCCGCAGCCGGTGGCATCGATGGGCTCGTCCACGGCCACGATGATGTCGGCCACCGTGATCTCGTCGGACTTGCGGCCGAGCGAATAACCGCCGCCGGGGCCGCGGGTGCTCTCGACCAACTCGTGCCGGCGCAGTTTGCCGAACAGCTGCTCAAGGTAGGACAAGGAAATCTGTTGCCGTTGGCTGATCGCTGCAAGGGCGACCGGGCCGCTGTTTTCGCGCAGCGCCAGGTCAATCATCGCGGTGACCGCAAAACGGCCTTTGGTCGTGAGTCGCATGAATGCTCTCCTTCAGGGCGAGTGGGCCTCGAAGCTACGCACATCCAAAAACGAAGCGCAGACGGAGCCCGGACCGGGTGTCCGCCAGCGGCGGGTTTACCCGGAGTAATTTCCGATCATTTTACTCAATTACTTGCGACCTTGCCCGGCGGCCTGAATTGGCACGACCTTGTCATGGAGGGAAGCCCCGAAAGCCTGCTCCTTGAGCAGCGACAGCTGATCGCGCACTCGGGCGGCCTGTTCGAACTCCAGGTTGCGGGCGTGTTCGAGCATCTTCCTCTCGAGCTGCGCCATGCGCTTGCCAAGGTCCTTCTCGGACAGTTCCTCGACCTCGGCGGCCTGTATCAGTTTCTGGTCGTCGCGGCCAGCTTTCTCCGAGTAAACCCCATCGATGAGGTCCTTGATGCGCTTGGCCACACTGCGCGGCGTGATGCCCTCGGCCTCGTTGAAGGCGAGCTGCTTCGCGCGGCGGCGTTCAGTTTCTTCCATGGCCCGGCGCATCGAATCAGTCACGCGGTCCGCGTAGAGGATGGCGCGACCGCGCAGGTTTCTGGCCGCACGGCCGATGGTCTGTATCAGGCTGCGCTCGCTGCGCAGAAAGCCTTCCTTGTCAGCGTCGAGGATGGCCACCAGCGAGACCTCGGGAATGTCCAGGCCTTCTCGAAGCAAGTTGATGCCCACCAGTACGTCGAAGGTGCCCAGGCGCAGGTCACGCAGGATCTCCACGCGCTCAACCGTGTCGACGTCCGAGTGCAGGTAGCGGACCTTGACGCCGTTGTCGCTCAGGTAATCCGTCAGCTGCTCGGCCATGCGCTTGGTCAGCACCGTGATCAGCACGCGGTCGCCTTGCCCCACCCGCTCGCGGATTTCTTGCAGGACATCGTCCACCTGATGGCGCGCCGGACGCACGAGCACCTCGGGATCGACGAGGCCGGTGGGCCGCACGAGTTGCTCGACGACCTGGCCCGCGTTGTCCTTCTCGTAGTCGGCCGGTGTGGCGGACACGAAGACGGCCTGACGCATCTTGCGCTCGAACTCGGCGAACTTGAGCGGCCGGTTGTCCATCGCCGAGGGCAGTCGGAAGCCGTATTCGACCAGGGTCGACTTGCGTGCCCGGTCGCCGTTGTACATGCCGCCGAACTGGCCGATCAGCACATGACTCTCGTCCAGGAACATCAGTGCGTCGGGTGGCAGGTAGTCCACGAGCGTGGGCGGCGGCTCGCCGGGCGCGGCGCCGCTGAGGTGCCGCGTGTAGTTCTCGATGCCCTTGCAGTGGCCAACCTCCTGGAGCATCTCCAAGTCGAAGCGTGTGCGCTGCTCCAGGCGCTGCGCCTCGACGAGCTTGCCCTCCTTCACGAAGAAACCCACCCGCTCGCGCAGCTCTTCCTTGATCGTTTCCATGGCTGCCAGCACGCGCTCGCGCGGCGTCACGTAATGGCTGCTCGGATAGACGGTAAAGCGCGGGATCTTCTGGCGGATCTGTCCGGTCAGCGGGTCGAAGAGCTGGAGCGTCTCCACCTCGTCGTCGAAGAGCTCGATGCGCAGGGCCAGCTCGGAATGCTCGGCCGGGAAAACGTCGATGGTGTCGCCACGCACGCGGAAGATGCCCCGCGTGAACTCCATCTCGTTGCGGCTGTACTGCATGCGCACGAGTTGGGCGATGGCGTCGCGCTGGCCCACTTTGTCGCCCACGCGCAGGGTCATGACCATCTGGTGATAGTCAGCTGGGTTGCCGATGCCGTAGATGGCCGAGACCGAGGCCACGATGACCACGTCGCGCCGCTCCATCAGACTCTTGGTGCAAGAAAGGCGCAGCTGCTCGATCTGTTCGTTGATCGCGCTGTCCTTCTCGATGAAGAGGTCGCGCTGCGGGACGTAGGCCTCGGGCTGGTAATAGTCGTAGTAGCTGACGAAGTATTCGACGGCGTTGTTCGGGAAGAAGTCCCGGAACTCGCTGTAGAGCTGGGCTGCCAGGGTCTTGTTCGGCGCGAACACGATTGCGGGCCGGCCCAGGCGCGCGATCACGTTGGCCATGGTGTAGGTCTTGCCCGAGCCCGTCACGCCCAGCAGCGTCTGGTAGGAAAGGCCGTCGTTGATGCCCTCGATGAGCTGAGCAATGGCCGTGGGCTGGTCGCCCGCCGGCGGAAAGGGCTGGAAGAGCTGGAACGGCGAGCCTTCGAAGGAGACGAATTCGCCCTTCACGACTTCCGCGTCATCCATCTGCTGATTCTGGCCGTTAGCCTTTTCGTTTGCTGCTGCCCGCATGGGGTAATCCCCTAAAATCCGTAAGCTCGAACCCTTGAGCGTAGCGCAGCCCAGCTGCGCTGGACCCCACCGATATTGCCAACGTCCTGTCAGGAATCCACATGAGCTTGTTTGCCGCCGTCGAAATGGCCCCCCGCGACCCCATTCTGGGTCTGAACGAACAGTTCAATGCCGACACCCGCGCGAACAAGGTCAACCTGGGCGTGGGCGTCTACTACGACGAGAACGGCAAGTTGCCCCTGCTCAAGTGCGTGGCCCGGGCCGAGGCCCAGTTGCAGGCCGACCCCAAGCCGCGCGGCTACCTGCCCATCGATGGCATCGCCGCCTACGACAAGGCCGTGCAGGAACTGGTCTTCGGCGCGGACTGTCCCCTGCTCGCCGCCAAGCGCGTGGCCACCGTGCAGGCCATCGGAGGCACCGGCGGCCTGAAGATTGGCGCCGATTTCCTGAAGCGCCTGAACCCGGGCGCCCAGGTGCTGATCTCCGACCCGTCCTGGGAAAACCACCGCGCCCTGTTCACGAATGCCGGCTTCACGGTCGGCACCTATCCATACTATGACGCCGACAAGCGCGGCATCAACTTTGAGGCCATGCTGGGCACGCTGAATGCTGCCGCCTCCGGCACGGTCGTCGTGCTGCATGCCTGCTGCCACAACCCGACCGGCTACGACCTCACGCCCGCCCAGTGGGAGCAGGTCGTCGCGGCGGTCAAGGCGCGCGGCCTGGTTGCCTTCCTGGACATGGCCTACCAGGGCTTCGGCGAAGGTATCGCCGAAGACGGCGCCGTGATCCAGCAGTTCGTGGCCGCCGGCCTGGACTTCTTCGTCTCCACCAGCTTCTCCAAGAGCTTCTCACTCTATGGCGAACGCGTCGGTGCGCTGAGCGTCGTGTGCGCTTCGGCCGATGACCAGGCCCGCGTGCTCTCGCAGCTCAAGATCGTCATCCGCACCAACTACTCCAACCCGCCCACGCATGGTGGCCAGGTTTGCGCCCTGGTGCTGAACACACCGGCCTTGCGTACCCTGTGGGAAGAGGAGCTCGCTGGCATGCGCGTGCGCATCCGCGCCATGCGCGAGGCCCTGGTCGCCGCCCTGCACAAGGCCGGCGTCACGCAAGACCTGTCGTTCGTGACCCGCCAGAAAGGCATGTTCAGTTATTCCGGCCTGAACGCGGCTCAGATGCAGCGCCTGCGCAGCGAGTTCGGCATCTATGGCGTGGACTCCGGCCGCATCTGCGTGGCGGCGCTGAACGAGAAGAACCTGCCAGCGGTGGCCGAGGCGATGGCAACAGTGATGAAGGCCTGAGTTCGCGGACTGGTGTCAAGGTCTTGCCCGAGGCCCCGATGCTGCGCCGCACAAGTTCTGGCAAAGTAGAGGCGAAAATCACTTCAGGCGATAGCAATGCTTTACCAGCTTTATGAAACCCAGCGCGCGTTGTTGAGCCCTTTCGCGGAGTTCGCCAGCGCTTCGGCCAAGCTGTACAGCCACCCGCTCTCGCCCTTCGCCCACACGCTGATGTCGCCGCGGGTCTCGGCCGGCCTGGATCTGGTCCATCGCCTCGCCAAAGACTACGAAAAGCCCGAGTTCGGCATCACGGGCGTGGAGGTCGATGGATCCGAGGTGGCCGTGCAGGAGCTGGCGCCGCTGATCAAGCCCTTTTGCCGCCTGCTGCGCTTCAAGCGCTACACCGACAACGTCGCCGTCCTCGAAAAGATGAAGGCCCAGCCGACCGTGCTGGTCGTGGCCCCGCTCTCGGGGCACCACTCGACGCTTCTGCGCGAGACCGTGCGTCAGCTCCTGAAAGAGCACAAGGTCTACATCACCGACTGGACCGACGCCCGCATGGTGCCGCTGGAGTCGGGCCCCTTCCATCTCGACGACTACATCGAGTATGTGCAGGAGTTCATTCGCCATGTCGGCGCTGGCGATTGCCACGTGATCTCGGTTTGCCAGCCCACGGTGCCGACGCTCGCGGCCATCTCGTTGATGGCCTCGAATGGCGAAGCCACGCCGCGCTCCATGACCATGATGGGGGGACCCATCGACGCGCGCAAGAGCCCCACGGCCGTGAACAACCTGGCCATGAATCGCAGCTTCGGTTGGTTTGAAGCCAATGTGATCTACCGCGTGCCGACCAATTATCCGGGCGCGGGCCGCGCGGTCTACCCGGGCTTCTTGCAGCACACGGGCTTCGTCGCCATGAACCCCGACCGGCACCTGAGTTCACACTACGACTACTTCCTCGACCTGGTGCGTGGCGACGACGACAGTGCCGACGAGCACCGCCGCTTCTACGACGAGTACAACGCCGTACTGGACCTGCCGGCCGAGTATTACCTGGACACGATCAAGACCGTGTTCCAGGACTTCGCCCTCGTGAATGGCACATGGGAAGTCAAGGGCCAGCTCGTTCGCCCGCAGGACATCAAGACCGGTGCCGTGCTGACCGTCGAAGGCGAGCTCGACGACATCTCTGGTGCCGGACAGACCCACGCTGCGCACGAGCTTTGCACCGGCATTCCGGCTTCGAAACATCGTCACTACGACGCGATTGGCGCCGGCCACTACGGCATCTTCTCGGGTCGCCGCTGGCGCGAGAACGTCTACCCGCAGGTGCGCGACTTCATCCGTCAGCACGACACGCCGGCGGCCAAAGCCCCTTCCAAGAGGGCCGCGCCCCGCAAACGCGCAAAGTGACGCTCGCCGACCGCATCGACGCCGCGCTGCCGCAGACGCAGTGCACACGCTGCGGCTATCCAGATTGCCGCTCCTACGCTGAGGCCGTCGCCAACGAATCCGCGAGCATCAACCAATGCCCACCCGGCGGTGCCGAAGGCATTGTTCGGCTGGCCGCGATCACAGGGCGCTCGGGCCTGCCCCTTAGCGCGACGCATGGCGTCGAGGGCCCACGCACCTTGGCCGTGATCGACGAAGACTGGTGCATCGGCTGCACCCTGTGCATCAAGGCCTGTCCGGTGGACTGCATCGTGGGCGCGCCCAAGCAGATGCACGTGATCGTGGCTTCGCAGTGCACGGGCTGCGAGCTGTGCGTGCCGGCCTGTCCGGTCGACTGCATTTCGCTCGTGGATGTCACGCCGGGCCGCTCGGGCTGGGACGCCTGGACCGAGGAGCAGGCCGAGGAGGCTCGGCATCGGCATGAATTTCGCAAGTTTCGCCGCCACCGCGAGAAGCTCGAGAACGACGCCCGGCTCCAAGGCAAGCTCGAAGCCAAGCTGGCCGACCTGCCAGCGGCGAGTCAGATCACGACGCCCGCGGAACTCGATCGCAAGCGCGCCATGATCGAGGCTGCGCTGGCCCGGGCCCGCGCAAAGCGATGATGGCGGCATGAACACGCAAGAGATCGAACAGTTCTTCGCCATCCTCAAGGCCGCCAACCCAGCACCCCAGACTGAACTGGAATACAGCAGCGTCTTCGAGTTGCTGGCGGCCGTCTTGCTCTCCGCGCAGGCCACCGACGTAGGGGTCAACAAGGCCACTCGCCGACTCTTCCCCGTAGCCAACACGCCGCAGAAGATCCTGGCGCTCGGCGTCGAAGGCCTGGCCGAGTACATCCGCACCATCGGCCTGTACCGCACCAAGGCAGCCAACCTCATCAAGACTTGCGAGATTCTCGTGAACAAGTATGGCGGTGAGGTGCCCGGTACTCGTGAAGCCCTCGAGGCGCTGCCCGGTGTGGGCCGCAAGACCGCCAACGTGGTGCTCAACGTCGCCTTCGGCGAGCCGACCATGGCCGTGGACACCCACATCTTTCGCGTCGCCAACCGCACCGGTCTCGCGCCAGGCAAGAACCCGCTGCAGGTGGAACTCGGTCTGTTGAAGCGGGTTCCAGCCGAGTACGCCGTCGATTCACATCACTGGCTGATTCTTCACGGCCGCTACGTCTGCAAGGCCCTGAAGCCCGACTGCGGCGCGTGCCAGGTCCGCCGCCTTTGCGACCACGGCAAGACCCTAGAATCAACGGCTTAACCACTCCTCGGGAAGCCATGTCCAGCATTTCCGATCTCATCGAGCGCGTGGAGCGGCTCTTGCTGCGCCACGGGGAGCTCCAGCGCACCAACGGCCTCCTTCTCGAGCAGGTGCAGGCGCTGACAAACGAGCGCGACAGCCTGCGCTCCAGGCTTGCAGCCGCGCGCTCACGCGTGGACGCCCTGCTCGAACGCCTGCCCGCGGAAACCGAGACTGGCAAGGGAGACGCATGAAGCAGATGGAAGTGACCATCATGGGCCAGAGCTATCTGCTCGGCTGTCCAGAAGGCGGCGAAGTGGCCCTGACCAAAGCCGTGACGCAGGTGGACAAGGAGATGAGCGCGATTCGCGATGCAGGCCGGGTCAAGGCCCGCGAGCGCATCGCCGTGCTGGCCGCGCTGAATCTGGCCTATCAGCTGGCGGAAGGTGGCCCGGCGCCCAAGGCGGGCGGAACAAGCGCCGACGCAGCCGCGATCGACAAGCTCGTCAAGCGGCTCGATGAAGCCCTCGGTCAGGACGGGCAATTGCTCTGATCGCTGCACCGCGGATGCGTAGAATCAGACAGTCCGCTACGTTCGCGTGAGTGCTAATTTCCTTGAACCGATGCTCTGCGAGCAAGGGCTTGGAACATTGTCTGGCCAGCGTGATCGTCTCGCGTCAGATGAACCCAAGGCTTGACTGACCTCGCCCACCTGAATCCCCTGGGTTCAGGAATGCGGCTCACGGCTCGTGGTGGACACCTAACATCGCATTCGCCTGGCATGAACTATTGGCTGATGAAGTCCGAGCCCGACGAGTGCTCGATCGATGATCTTGTGCAGGCGCCCGGGCAAACTGTGCCCTGGATCGGCGTTCGCAACTACCAGGCCCGCAACTTCATGCGCGACAGCATGCGCGTGGGGGACGGCGTTCTGTTCTATCACTCGTCCTGCCCGCAGCCCGGCATCGCCGGCTTCGCCAGCGTGGCCAGCCACGCCTACCCGGACGAGAGTCAGTTCGATTCCAAGAGCCCCTATTTCGACGCCAAGGCCAGACGCGAGGAGCCGCGCTGGCTGCATGTGGACGTGAAGCTGGTCAAGAAGACGCGGCTGCTGTCGCTTGCCGAGATGAAGGCCGACGTCGGGCTGTCCAGCATGCGCACCCTGCAGCCGGGCAACCGGCTCTCGATCACGCCGGTCACGCCGGCGGAATGGAAGCGGATCGAGAAGTTGCTAAACGTGTAGCGCCCCGAAGGGGATCGAAGCCAGCACCACCTGATTGCCGCCGCGGCGCTGTGCCTCGGCCACCGCCGCCTCGCTCGACTGCACGAGAACCTCCTGCTTGGAGGCCGTGTGCGGGAAGCTTGAAACGCCCATGGACAGCGACATGCCCAGATCCTGGCCGTTGAGCACCACAATCTGCGCGGTGCATTGACGACGCAGTTGCTCCATGCGGGCATGGGCCGTCGCCAGACCCACGCCCGAGAGCAGCACCGCGAAGCGCTCTTCGCCGATGCGGCAGGCCGAGTCCATCGCACGAGTATTCGCGCGCAGCATGCGCCCCACGCCTTCGAGCATGCGCTGTCGAGCGTCTGCGGCCAGGGCTTGCACATCCGGCCTCGGCGGATCGAGCGCGATCACCACCAGAGCGAACTCGCGGTGCTCCCGCGTGGAGAGGTCGATTTCGCGCAGCAGCTGGTCATCGAACTGCGGGCGCAGATATAGGCCCGAATCATCGTCGCGGCCCGTGCCGACCTGGAGCTGGCGGCGCGCCTCTTCCAAGGCCTTTTGCTGCTGCTCGATCTGTGTCAGCGCACGCTGGAGATGGCTTTCGCGGTTGCGCTCCTCCGTGCGCTCGTGCCAGACCGACAGCACATGGTCAGGCCCCAAAGGCAGACGGGCCACGCTGAACTCGCGCCTGCGGCCTCCGAGCTCGAGCTTGTGCTCGCTGACAATGAGATGGCGCTGCGCCATCACGGTCTGCTCGACGCGGCGCATGCCGATCGCTTCGTCGGGTCGCATCAGATCGTTGTCGCTGCGCCCCTGCATCTCGCCACGATCGAACACGGCCGCCAGGCCGCTTGCAGCGTAGACGTAGCGCCCCGTCGTCACCGCCTTGATCGCGGCATAGCTGTGCATGGGTTCGATCAGGCCGAGCAGGGCGCCCCCGAGTTCACCCGCTAGCGCCGGTTGCGCGGCAAGCCATTGGGCCAGACCCGCAGGGCCTGCGTGGGAGTCATCCTGAGGAGCGGCTGATGTGTTCATGGATCCCTGGACTCTTGCAGTGCAGCATCAGGTGTGCTGCGAATCGCTTGTGGCCGAATAGTATCCAAGAACCCCTGGGTGCACGGGGCTAATATGCGCGTTTTTCTTGGGCGATCTTGCTTGTTTCTCCATGCATTCCTTTGATCTGGTCGTCGTCGGTGCCGGCGCGGCCGGCCTCTTCTGTGCCGGCATCGCCGGGCAGCGCGGGCTGTCGGTCCTGCTGATCGACCACGCCGAAAAGCTCGGCGAAAAAATCCGCATCTCCGGCGGAGGCCGTTGCAACTTCACCAATCGTGACGCAACGCCCGCCCAGTTCCTCTCGGAGAACCCGCACTTCTGTCGCTCGGCCCTGGCGCGCTATTCGCCCCGGGACTTCATGGCACTCGTGGCCAGGCATGGCATCGCGTTTCACGAGAAGCACAAAGGCCAGCTCTTTTGCGACGACTCCAGCGAACGCATCATCGAGATGCTGCGCCTGGAATGTGAGGCCGGCGGCGTGCAACGCTGGCAGCCCTGCACAGTGGCGGGCGTGCGTGATGCGGCCGACGGCGGCTTCGAGCTCGACACCAGCCGCGGTCTTGTCAGCAGCCGTCGCCTCGTGGTGGCCAGCGGGGGACTCTCGATCCCCAAGATTGGCGCCAGCGACTGGGGATTGCGCCTGGCCAAGCAGTTCGGCCACGCGATCGTGGAGCCCCGTGCAGCCTTGGTGCCCTTGACGTTCGACGCCCAAGCCTGGGCGCCCTTTTCGGCACTGTCGGGCCTGTCCCTGCCCGTACGCATTGCCACCGGCAAGGGCAAGGCGAAAGGTGAATTCCTTGAGGACCTGCTCTTCACCCATCGAGGCCTTTCCGGACCGGCCGTGCTGCAGATCTCAAGCTTCTGGACCGAGGGGCAAAGCCTCTCGATCGACCTGCTTCCCGAGCAGGACCTGGCCGCCGAGCTGCGGCGGGCCAAGAACGACTCCCGCAAGCAATTGGCAAACGAGCTGGCCGGCTTGATGCCCCAGCGCTTGGCGGACGCGTGGATCGCGCGCCTGGGCATTGCGGGCGACCGGCCCATGCCCGAATGCAAGGATGCCGCCCTGGCCCAACTGGCAGAAGCGCTCCAACGCTGGCAGCTAACGCCCAATGGCAGTGAGGGGTGGCGCAAGGCCGAGGTGATGCGAGGCGGCGTCGACACACGCGAGCTGAGCTCCCAGAGCATGCAAAGCAAGCGCCGCCCGGGCCTGTTCTTCATCGGGGAAGTCGTTGACGTCACCGGCTGGCTGGGCGGCTACAACTTCCAGTGGGCATGGAGCAGTGCGGCCGCCTGTGCTCGCTCGCTTGAGCAGGATCTGGCAACTGCTTGATTTCTGGGCTACAATCGCCATCTTTGCTGGCAAACCGCGCGTCGATCCGGATTCGTCATTTCCGGAAAAAAGACAATTTCGGACACCGAGCGCATTCAAATTAGGAAAACTGATGACCACCATCCGCGTCAAAGAAAACGAGCCTTTCGATGTTGCCCTGCGCCGCTTCAAGCGCACGATCGAAAAGCTGGGCCTGCTCACTGACCTGCGCGCCCGCGAGTTCTACGAGAAGCCCACGGCTGAGCGCAAGCGCAAGAAGGCCGCCGCCGTGAAGCGTCACTACAAGCGCGTCCGCAGCATGCAGCTGCCCAAGAAGCTGTACTGAGCACCGTCCTTCCCCGGAAGGATTGCCGTACCGAGAAGCCCGCGCAGGACGCTGCCGCGGGCTTTTTACATTCTCAAGCCGAAGAATCCGACATGAGCCTCAAGCAACGCATCACCGAAGACATGAAGGCCGCCATGCGTGCCAAGGAAATGGACCGCCTGGGCACCATCCGGCTGCTCCTGGCTGCCGTCAAGCAAAAGGAAGTGGACGAGCGCGTGGAAGTCGACGACGCAATGTTGATCGGCATCGTGGACAAGCTGATCAAGCAGCGCAAGGACTCCATCAGCCAGTTCACCGCCGCCGGCCGCATGGACCTGGCCGACAAGGAATCCGCCGAGCTCAAGGTGCTGGAGGTCTACCTGCCACAGCGCCTTTCGGCCGAGGAGATCACCACCGCCGTGAAGGCCATCGTCGCCGAGCTGGGCGCCAAAGGCCCCGGCGACATGGGCAAGGTCATGGGCGCCGTGAAGGCACAGCTGGCCGGCAAGGCCGATATGGGCCTGGTGTCCGCCGCAGTCAAGGCCGCTCTGGCTGGTTAAGGAGCACATCGAAATGAGCCTGCCCCTGCAACAGATCGCCCCCGACTTCTGCGTCGCCCCCCAGCTTGACCCGGCCGCCATGGCCGAGGCCGCCGCTGCCGGCTTCAAGAGCGTGGTCAACAACCGTCCCGATGGCGAAGGTGGCCCGGGCCAGCCACTGAGCGCCGATGTGGAGGCCGCGGCCCGCGCCGCCGGCCTCGAGTACCGCTACTTGCCGGTGAACGGCGCCTACCAGTCGCCCGAAGAGATCGAGGCCATGCGCGCCCTGATCGACTCGCTGCCCAAGCCCATCCTGGCCTTCTGCCGCTCCGGCGCACGTTCGACCAAGCTGTTCCTGCAAGCGATGGCCTGAGGGCCGCCTGCTGCCGCTACAGTGCCGGGCCATGGAAGCTCTGCTTGCCCTTGCCCGGCTCATCGACCGCATCAACAACGGCTTCGGCGTGATCGCGGCTGTGGCCGCCCTCGCCTCGTGCTTCATCAGCGCTGGCAACGCACTGGTGCGCTACGGCATGGACATCAGCTCCAACGCCTTCCTCGAGATCCAGTGGTACCTGTTCGCCGCCTGTGTGATGCTGGGCGCGGGCCAGGTGTTGCGGCTGAACGAGCATGTGCGCGTGGACCTCGTCTATGGCCGCATCTCAGCGCGCGCCAAGGCATGGGTGGATTTGCTCGGCATCCTCTTCTTCCTGCTGCCCGTGATGCTCTATTGCGGCTGGCTCAGCTGGGATTTCTTCGTCGACAAGTTCGCGAGCGGCGAGGTCTCCAGCAGCGCCGGCGGCCTCATCCGCTGGCCTGCCGCGCTCATGCTGCCGCTTGGCTTTGCGCTGGTGTCCTTGCAGGGCGTGGCTGAGCTGATCAAGCGCGCAGCATGGCTGGCGCACCGCTTGGAGATGGACCTCGGATACGAGAGGCCTCTTCAATGATCTCGATGGAGCACTTCCCCGCGCTGATGTTCGCGGGGCTGATCGTCGTCATGCTGATTGGCTTCCCGGTGGCATTCTCGCTCGCCGCACTGGGCCTGGCCTGTGGCTTCTACGCCGTTAGCCAGGGATGGTTCCCGCTGACGTTCATGACCAGCCTGCCGCACAACATCTTCGGCATCCTCTCCAACGACCTGCTGCTGGCCATTCCCTTCTTCACCCTGATGGGCTCACTGCTCGAGAAATGCGGGCTGGCCGAGGACATGCTCGATTCGATGGGCCAGCTCTTCGGCCCCATCCGCGGCGGCCTGGGTTACTCGGTCATCATCGTCGGATTCATCCTCGGGGCAATCACGGGCACGGTGGCCGGCCAGGTCATCGCGATGGCCATGATCTCGCTGCCGGTCATGATGCGCTGGGGCTACGACATGCGCTACGCCACCGGCGTGCTGGCCGCCTCGGGGACGATCACGCAGCTTGTGCCACCTTCGCTGGTGCTCGTGGTGCTGGCCGACCAGCTGCAGCGCCCCGTCGGCGACATGTACAAGGGCGCCTGGGGCCCGTCGATTCTGCAGGTGCTGATCTTCGCGCTCTACACCTTCGTGCTCGCGCGAGTCCGGCCCCAGCACGTACCGGGCATTCCCAAGGAAGCTCGCACGATCACCGGATGGAAGCTGTGGCGCCGCTGCCTGCGCGGCATCGTGCCCTCGGCGATTCTCATCTTCGCAGTGCTGGGCAGCATGGGCGGCCTGCCCGGCATCGACAACGCCATCTGCACACCAACCGAGGCCGGCGCCATGGGCGCCGTCGGCGCCTTCGTGCTCGCCGCCCTTCACGGGCGCCTGAGCTGGAGGGCCGTGTGGGGTTCGACCCAGGGCACCATGCGCATCACGGCCATGGTCGTCTTCATCCTGATCGGCTCGCGCACCTTCTCGCTCGTGTTCCAGGGTGTCGAGGGCGGCCGCTGGCTCGAGGAGATGCTCCTGGGCCTGCCGGGCGGGAAGATCGGCTTCCTCATCGCCGTCAACCTCTTCATCTTCTTCCTGGCCTTCTTCCTCGACTTCTTCGAGATCGCCTTCATCATCCTGCCGCTGCTCGGCCCGGTGGCCGACAAGATGGGCATCGACCTGGTCTGGTTTGGCGTGATGCTGTGCGTGAACATGCAGACAAGCTTCATGCACCCGCCCTTCGGCTTCGCGCTGTTCTATCTGCGCGGCATCGCCGACACGCTCTTCAAGAACGGCTCTCTGCCGCGCAAGGTGGAGTCTGACGACATCTACCTCGGCGCCCTGCCCTGGGTGCTCATGCAGCTGCTGCTCGTGGTCATCGTGATTTTCTGTCCGCAGACCGTGACGTTCTTCCTGGACAAGCCGCAAACGGTCGACCTGAACAAGGCGACCGAGATCCTTCAGAACCTTGGCCGCTGATTGATCACAGATTGCGCTGCGACTGCATGAAGTCGTCGAAGCCCGCCTCCGCCACGCGGAACCAGAGGTTCTGGTCCCGGCGGAAAGCAGCGTAGTCCTCGTAGATCTTCTTCCACCCGGGGTTCTTGGCCGAGATCTCGCTGCACATGGCTTGGGTTTCCTTAAAGGCCTGGTCCATGGCATCGCGCGGGAAGCGGAAGAGCTTGGCGCCGCTGGCCACCAACTCCTTCAAGGCCTGCGGGTTGCGGGCGTCGTACTTGGCGAGCATGTCCGCATGGGCAATGGACGCCGCGCATTCCACCATGGCCTTGTACTCCGCCGGGAGCTTTTCCCAGGCCTTGGTGTTGATGAAGAAATCGCACTGCGGGCCGCCTTCCCACCAGGACGGATAGGCATAGAAGGGCGCCACCTTGTTCAGGCCCAGCTTCTTGTCGTCATAGGGGCCGACCCACTCCGCTGCGTCGACCGTGCCCTTCTCCAGCGCCGAATACAGCTCGGTGCCCGGGATGTTCTGCGGCACCACGCCCAGGCGCTCCATCACCCTGCCCGCAAAGCCGGCGATGCGCATCTTCAGGCCCTTCATGTCCGCCAGACTCTTGAGCTCCTTGCGGTACCAGCCGCCCATCTGTGCGCCCGTGTTGCCACCGGGGAAGTTGATGATGTTGTAGCTGCGGTAGAACTCGCGCATCAGCTTGAGGCCGTTGCCTTCCAGCATCCAGGCGTTGGTCTGGCGGGCGTTCAGCCCGAACGGAATGGCGCAGCCCAGGGCAAAGGTCTCGTCCTTTCCGACGAAGTAGTACGGCGCCGTATGCGCGACCTCGACCGCGCCCGTCTGCACGCCATCGACCACCGAACCCGGCGGCATCAGCTCGCCCCCGCCATGGACGGAGATCTGGAACTTGCCGCCGCTCATTTCGCTGATCTTGCGAGCGAAGAGCTCGGCCGCTCCGGACAAGGTGTCGAGGCTCTTTGGGAAGCTTGAGGCCAGGCGCCAGTGCAACTGCGCCTGGGCGTGGACGATGGCCGGGCCTGAGCCGGCGGCGAGCACCCCGGCCAGGCCGGCGGAGCGAACAAAGCGACGACGTTCCATGGCTTGTCTCCGTTTTAATCCTTTGCCGATGCGGATCAGGCCCCTGCCAGCTTCATGCGCGAGATCAGCACCGAGCCGATGGTCTTCGTGCCCATGGTGTACGCGTCGGTACCGATACCCACGATGTCCTGGAACATCTGGCGCAGATTCCCTGCGATCGTGACCTCGTGGACCGGGAAGGCGATCTCGCCGTCCTCGACCCAGAAGCCGCTCGCGCCGCGCGAGTAGTCGCCCGTCACGTAGTTGACGCCCTGCCCCATCAGCTCCGTGACGAAGAGCCCGCGGCCGAGGCGGCGCAGCATGGTCTTCAGGTCGTCGCCCGGAGCCGTCAGGCGGCTCGTCATCGTCAGGTTGTGCGAGCCGCCCGCGTGGCCGGTCGTGCGCAGGCCCAGCTTGCGGGCGGAATAGGTCGAGAGGAAGTAGCCCTGCAGCACGCCGGCGTCGACGACCTTGCGCGCGTGGGTGGTCACGCCCTCGTCGTCGAAGGGCGAGCTGCCCTTGCCCTTGGCGATGTGTGGGTCCTCGTCGATGTCGATGTGCGAGGCCAGCACGGGCGTGCCCAGGCTCTCCAGCAGGAAGCTGGCGCGGCGATACAGCGCGCCGCCGCTGGTCGCCTGCACCAGTCCGCCGAGCAGGCCCGCGGCGACCGTGGATTCGAACAGCACGGGCACCTCGGCCGTGGCCACCTTGCGTGCCTTCAGACGCGAGAGCGCGCGCTCTGCGGCGTAGCGGCCCACGGCTTCAGGGCTGGCCAGATCCTGCGCGTCACGCATGGAGCTGTACCAGGCGTCGCGCTCCATCTGAGCGCCGCGACCGGCAATGGGCGCCACCGAAATCGAATGGCGCGAGCTCGCATAGCCGCCGCGAAAGCCGCGGCTATTGCCAGAGACGAAATGCGATTGCTGGGCCGAGACGGCCGCGCCCTCGCTGTTGGTGATGCGCTTGTCTACCGCGAAGGTGGCGGCCTCGCAGCGCAGGGCCAGCTCGGCCGCCTGCTGGGCGTCCACCGCCCAGGGGTGGAACAGATCGAGCTCCGGGCGCGAGGCCTCATCGAGAGACAGGTCCTCCTCGTCGGGCAGGCCCGCCATCGGATCCTCGGCCGTGAAGCGGGCGATATCGTAGGCGGCGCGCACCGTGTCCTTCAGGGCCTGAGTCGAGAAGTCCGAGGTGCTGGCATTGCCGCGGCGCTGGCCCAGGTAGACCGAGATGCCCAGGGACTTGTCGCGATTGCGCTCCACGTTCTCCAGCGCACCCTTGCGCACCGAGACCGAGAGGCCGCAGCCCTCAGAAACCTCTGCGCCCGCATCGCTGGCCCCCAGGCGTTTGGCCTCGGCCAGCACCTCCTCCACCAGCTCACGAAAACGTGCGGGACTGTAGGAAAAGCCGGCTTCGGCGCGCTCAGGGCTGGACATGAATGCTGGGGTTTTGCAGGAGTGGGCGACAATCATATGGCCATGCATACCGATCACGATGACCTCGCAGAGGACGACTTCTACGAGAAGCCCAGCAAGACCCAGCGCAAACGCGACATGCACGAGTTGCAATCGCTGGGCGATGACCTCTTAACCCTGCCCAAGGACCGTCTTGCGCCCCTGGGCCTGCCCGAGATCCTGATGGACGCGATCGCCGCGGCCAAGAAGATCACCAATTTCGAGGGCAAGCGCCGCCAGATGCAGTACATCGGCAAGCTCATGCGCAAGGTCGACCCGGAGCCCATCCGCGAAGCCGTGGCTTCCTTCAAGCTCGGTCACGCCAAGGACGCCCTGGCCCTGCACGCAAGCGAAGCCTGGCGCACGCGCCTGCTTGAATCCGATGATGCTCTGCAGCAGTTCGTGGCCCAGCATCCGGATGCCGACATCCAACAGCTGCGCAGCCTCGTGCGCGCCGCGCGCAAGGACGCCGCTCTGGTGCCCGAGAAGCGCAGCGGCCGCGCCTTCCGCGAGTTGTTCCAGTTCATCAAGGCCGAAGCGCTGCGGACCCATGTCGACGCCGATTCCGATGAGTGACCCTGTCCGGATCGGTATCGTCTCGATCAGCGACCGCGCTTCCAGCGGCGTCTACGAGGACAAGGGCCTTCCCGCGCTGCAGGAGTGGTTGGTGTCCGCACTGATCAATCCGATCGAGTTCCAGCCACGCCTGATCCCCGACGAGCGCGAGCGCATCGCCGCCACGCTGCGCGAGCTGGTCGACGTCGCCCGCTGTGATCTGGTGCTGACCACGGGCGGCACCGGCCCCGCCATCCGCGATGTGACGCCCGAGGCCACCCTGGACGTGGCCGACCGCGAGATGCCCGGCTTCGGCGAGCAGATGCGGCAGATCTCCCTGCACTTCGTGCCCACTGCCATCCTCTCGCGCCAGGTCGCCGTGATCCGCGGCAAGGCGCTCATCATCAACCTGCCAGGCCAACCCAAGGCCATTGCCGAGACGCTGTCGGGGCATGAAAAGGCCAGCGGCATCTTCGCCGCCGTGCCCTACTGCATCGACCTGATCGGCGGCCCCTATCTCGAAACCCGGGGCGAGGTCTGCAAGTCCTTCCGCCCCAAGAACGCCATCAAGAAATGAAAGTCCAGAAAGACACCATCGCCACCGTCCACATCAAGGTGGCCAATGACAAGGGCATGCTCATCGAGGCCTCCAAGGAGCCCGTGGCCCTGCTGATCGGGCACGACAACACCATGCCTGCCATCGAATCCGCGCTGATGGACCAGGAAGCCGGCTTCGCCGCCAACCTGAACCTTGACGTCGAGCAGGCCTTCGGCCCGCGTGACGAGAGCCTGGTCCGCCCCATCGCCAAGAAGGACTTCCCACCTGGCGTGAAGGTCGGTGGCCAGTTGGAGATGCGCGAAGGCGATTCGGGCGAGTTCAAGCTTTACCACGTCGCCAAGATCAAGGGCGATACCGTCATCCTCGACGGCAACCACCCGCTGGCCGGACAGGCCCTGCGCATCAGCCTCAAGCTGGTGTCCGTGCGTGCAGCGGTAGCCGAAGAAATCGCCCATGGCCACGCCCACGGCGAGCACGGCCATCATCACTGAGGACAAGCTCTACAGGACAGCCTCTATTTGACGAGCCGGGACAGCGAGGCCGCATCGAAGGCCTCATCCTGCTGAGCGTCGCAGGGCACGCAGTCCTTCTTGACCTGGGTGGAGAGCTGGGCCACCGCCTGCCACAGCAGCGCGATCTGGTGCTCGTGGCCCGAGGCGTTGTCGATCAGGCCCTTCATGGCCTGGGCCACGGGATCGTCGCCCTGCGTCACCCCGTAGGCCGAGAAGCCCATCTTGGCCGCCACTGCCTCACGCTTGGCATCGGCCGCAGCTTCGATGATGCGGGCCGGATTGCCCACCGCCGTGGCCCCGGCCGGCACCGGCTTGGTCACGACCGCGCCCGAGCCCACTCGGGCGCCCGCGCCGACGGTAAAGCCGCCAAGCACGCAGGCGTTCGCACCCACGACCACGCCGGCCTCCAGCGTCGGGTGCCGCTTCGCGCCCTTGACGAGCGCCGTGCCGCCGAGCGTCACGCCCTGGTAGATCGTGCAGTCGTCGCCGATCTCGCTCATCTCGCCGATTACGACGCCCATGCCGTGGTCGATGAACACACGCCGGCCAATGATGGCGCCCGGGTGGATCTCGATGCCCGTGAGCCAGCGCCCGAAATGCGATGTCGCACGACCCAGCCACTTGAAGCCGCCGGTCCACAACGCATGCGCTAGGCGGTGCAACATCAGCGCATGCAGGCCCGGGTAGCAGGTCAGCACCTCCCAACGGGTCCGGGCGGCCGGGTCGCGTTCGAGGATGCAGGCAATGTCTTCGCGGAGGCGCTGGAACATGGTGGTTCTATTTCTCGATGGGCGGTCAGTCTAGACAAGATGGCTTCCTGAGCCGAGGCGGCCCGACCCCTGCGAAGCCGTAGGTTGCAGGCGCTGGGCCTGCAGAGCTACACCAAGGCACCCGGCAGATGGTCTACCGGGGCGTTGCAAGTGAGCGAAGGAGTCGGGCCATGGATCAATCTAGCACGTTGTTTGTGGGCTTGGACGTCCACAAGGACAGCATCGACATCGCCGTGGCGGACGCGCCTCGGGATGCCGAGATTCGTCACATTGGCAGCATCAGGGGTGACCTCGCGTCGCTGGACAAGTCGCTGCGCAAACTCCTCAGTCGCGGCCATCCGCTGCATATCGTCTATGAAGCTGGCTGCTGTGGCTTTGTCATCCAGCGCCATCTCAGCAGGCAGGGACTGCACTGCGAGGTGGTGGCGCCGTCCAGTATCGCGCGCCCACCGGGCGAGCGCGTCAAGACTGACCGGCGCGACGCCATGCTGCTGGCTCGTCTGGCGCGCTCGGGTGACCTCAGCGCGGTGCGAGTGCCCGACGGCGTGGACGAGTCTGTGCGCGACCTGGTACGCGCCCGTGAAGACGCCGTGCGCGAGCAGCGCAATGGCCGCCACCGTCTCAAGGCACTGCTGCTGCGCAACGGCGTTCCCTACGCCGGCAAGAGCTCGTGGACGCCAGCGCATCTGCGCTGGCTGGCCACCGTCAAGCTCAGCCACACGGCGCAGCAGATCGCCTTCCAGGAGTACCTGCACGCCATCACCCAGGCCAGCGAGCGCATCGCCCGGCTGGAGCAGGCGCTGCGCAACGCGTTGGCAGACTGGCAGCTGAGGCCGGTGGTGCAAGCGCTGCAAGCCCTGCGCGGCGTGCAGTTGATCGCTGCGATGACGCTGGTGGCGGAGTTGCAAGACTTCCTGCGATTCGAGTCGCCCCGCCAGTTGATGGCCTATCTGGGGCTGGTTCCCTCCGAGTCTTCGTCGGGCGCCAAGCGCCGCCAGGGCGCCATCACCAAGGCCGGTAACAGCGCCGCGCGACGCGTGCTCGTCGAGGTGGCGTGGCACTACCGGCATGGCCCCCAGGTCAGTCGGATCATCGCGTCGCGCCAGGAAGGGCTGCCCGAGTGCGTGACGCAGATGGCCTGGAAGGCGCAGACGCGCTTGTGCAGTAAGTTCAAGAGGCTGAGCGCGCGACGGCTCATGAGGACCAAGATCGTGGTGGCGGTGGCGCGCGAGCTGGCGGGGTTTGTGTGGGCCATCGGCCGCGAGGTGCAGCTCTCCGGCTGGCAGGGCATCAGGCTCGAGCCGACGGTGGCCGCAACGGCGTGAAGGTCGCCCCAATGACGAGCCCCGCGCATAGGAGGTGACACAGCCGCTATGACACCAGAGGCCGGACGGGGAACGCGGCGCAGCCGCGGCCATCCAGGGAACCCTCGATTAGGCTATTGAGCGTGAACGCTGCTCGCAAGAGTGGCCGGATCGACCTCAGCCACTAGAGCGAGGAAGCCCTGCGACGAATACTTGTCTTGAGGTATCCAACCCTCGAATATCAGCATGATCAACCGTCGCGCATCCACATCGGGTGGCTGCATCAACGGCTCCGTCGCGTTCCCCGTCCGGCAACGGGTTCAGTTCCAGATCTGCTTCGCAGAGGGCAGCGTGCGGCCGCTTGACAAGAGGAAGCCATATCAGCCTTGCAGGATCATCCCTTGCCGACCTTGGACATTTGACGGGCCAGCCCGCGCAAGATGTGCACCTCTTCCTGCGTGAGCTCAGCTCGGTTGAAGAGCTGGTTCAGCCGCGGCATCAGCTTCTTGGGTGCCGCCGGATCGAGAAAGCCGATGTCCGTCAGCCCCTGCTCCAGGTGCGTCAGCAGGCTCTGCACGGCGCGGCCATCGGCCAAGTTGGCGTCGGCCGTACGTGCCTCCACGGCAAAGCCGCCGAGCGCCTGGCGCCAGTCATAGGCCAGCAACTGCACGGCCTGGGCCAGGTTCAGCGAACCGTAGTCCGGGTGGGTGGGAATGGAGAGCACGGCGTGGCAGCGGTACACGTCCTCGTTGGACATGCCATAGCGCTCGGAGCCGAAGACGAACCCGACCGATTGCGCTGAACCCGAGAGTTCGGCAAACAGCGAGCGCGGCTCGCGCGTCGGCGGGCCGAAGTCGCGCGGCGTCATGGCCGTCGCGCAGGCGAAGGTCACGCCGTCCAAGGCCTCCTCCAGCGTCTCAACGATGCGCGCCCGGGCCAGGATGTCGGCCGCGCCGCTGGCCATGGCCACGGTCTCCTCCTGGCTCAGCACATCGGCAAAGCGCGGCCGCACCAGCACCAGCCGCGAGAAGCCCATGACCTTCATGGCACGGGCGGCCGCGCCCACATTGCCGGGGTGGCTGGTGTTCACCAGTATGAATCGTGTGGAATCCACGCGGGAAAACCCTTTGTACGCTTAGAATGATGGATTATCCCGGCCAGCCATACTGCCCGGCCAACGCTCTTTCCTTTCGCCAGTCCACCTCTTCCCGTCACAGGATTTCCGCATGACGCAGCAAACTGCTCTCCATCCGATGCTCAATATCGCCATCAAGGCGGCACGCGCCGCAGGCGCGATCATCAACCGCGCGTCGATGGACCTGGACATCCTGAAGGTCAACACCAAGTCGCCCAATGACTTCGTGACTGAGGTGGACCAGATGGCTGAGAACGCCATCATTGACATCGTGCATGAAGCCTATCCCGACCATGGCATCTTGGCCGAGGAGTCGGGTCGCACCGGCGCGCGCGATTCCGAGTTCGTCTGGATCATCGACCCACTCGACGGTACGACCAACTTCATCCACGGCTTCCCCGTCTACTGCGTGTCCATCGCCCTCGCTCATCGCGGCGTGGTCCAGCAGGCCGTCGTCTACGACCCAACGCGCGACGACCTCTTCTACGCCACCAAGGGCCGAGGCGCCTTCCTGAACAACCGCCGCCTGCGCGTCTCCAAGCGCACCCGCATGAGCGATGCCCTGGTCGGCACGGGCTTCCCCTTCCGCCGCGGTGACAACCCCAAACGCTACCTCAAGATGTTCGAGGAAGTGATGAACGAGGTCGCAGGCCTGCGCCGCCCCGGCGCCGCCGCCCTGGACCTCTGCTACGTGGCCGCCGGCTACTACGACGCGTTCTTCGAGACCGGGCTGAACCCCTGGGACGTGGCCGCAGGCTCGCTGATCATCACTGAGGCCGGTGGCCTGATCGGTAACTTCACCGGCGAGAGCGACTTCCTCTACCAGCGCGAGGTCGTGGCGGGCTCGCCCAAGATCTACGGGCAGATGGTCAAGCTCCTGACTCCCTACACGCGGGTGATCAAGGAAGAGGAGGCCGCTTCGTCGGCCGAGGCTGTGCCAAGTGCCGCCGCGATCGTCGCGGCCCAGGCCGGCGCAGCGGCGGCCCCGGCCAAGCGCGGTCCGGTCCGGATCCGAAAAGCTGAATAAACTCGCCCGCAAGATCGCATCCAAGCCCTCGCCCGAGGGCTTTCTCTTTTCTACGATGAGCGCGCCCGACTTCTCCCACCGCACTCCCGTCATGCAGCATCATGTGCGCCATGGCCTGGAAGTCGCATGAACACTGGGGCTGAACAGAAATCTTCAGAATTTGGCGCCAATTTGGCGGACGCACTCCCCCTGCGCTCAGGTCACGGCCTCTACCGCCAAATAGCGCCCCGAAGCATCGGGCTGGGCCCGCGCCCGGGCACGTGCACGGGTTGCCTCCTGCGAGAGCAGATCGACTCCGCCAAATCCGGGGGGGGGGGGCTGAACGCGCGGGAATCGCACCGTTTCCGCAACATGCGGGCCCTAGCCACGCAGTCATTGCGAGCAGCTACCTCAGCCATGCCGAGGATGGCGGCCAGTGGCCACCTCATGGGCCGTGATGAATCGCATCTCCTCGCACGTCTGGTTCGACGAGATCAGGATCCGCTCGCACGCACGGTCGAACATGCCCGCCGTGGTAGTGCCGCCGTATAGGCCGAGATGCTGACCAGGGAAATAGCCCAGCCACAGCGCCTTGCAGACGGCCTCCGTATCGCACACGAATGACCACTTCAGCCACGATGACCGGCCGCTATGCGTCAGCTCGCATCAGAACCGGAATGGGCGACATAAGCAAAATCGATCCAGAGATGGTTCAGCTTCAAATCGCAGGCGACTCGTATAGGGTCGCAGTCATCGTATCGGTGGTTGAGTCGTAGTCGATCTCGAGAACTTAGTTCATCAAATCGGTGATGCCTTGGTTGGTGATCTCGACCAAGGCTTCTTGAAGCAGCGCCCGCTGTAGCTTCGGCGTCATATCGCCATGGGCGTCCCGGTTCAAGCACACCAAGCCCGGATGCATGTCCTTCGTCAGATGGCCGGGCTTGCCGTCCGGACCAGCGAGCTTCCCTCGGAAATCCTTGCTGTTATGCGTCACCAGCACGTAGTCATGTTCGACGACATAGGGGGCGAGTTCCCAATCCTTTTTCGGCCTCTCTTGAATTTCGAGTGGGTACGATCGGCCCTGGTTAATCACTCGGTGAGGTGGTGCCATGACAGCCAGAGTCTTCGAAGCGGCGCTCGGCATTGGCGCGCCGTGGTCTGTGCGCTCGATCG
>Ga0213872_10000044_pt1 | contig 114843 bp, 104 predicted proteins | sample VelepicomBERX_R2_FD_160071 | JGI IMG/M metagenome (GOLD analysis project Ga0213872, IMG submission 160071) | Rhizosphere microbial communities from Vellozia epidendroides in rupestrian grasslands, the National Park of Serra do Cipo, Brazil - RX_R2 | ecosystem: Host-associated > Plants > Roots...
GGCGATGAATGCCAATAATTCAAGAAATTTAGTGTCTACAAATCAGACACCGAAATCCAATGCAAAACAGCCTGCCTCATAGGTGAGAACAGGCTGTCAGAGCTCGAGAATGGGCCGGAACTTCAGCCTAGAGGTGAAGCCGGGCCGAGATCGTCTGCGCCTGGTTCAGGTCGACGTCAACCAACCTCTGATCAGGGACGTGTGATGCGCCGTCAGACAAGCATGGGCTTGCGCCATCGTGATTCGCTGGCGCTTCAGCATCGCCTACAGCGCATGTCCGACCGCCCAATACAGGGCGCCCGGTGCAAGCAAAGCGTGCCCCGCGATCGCCTCTCGATCGCGCCCTGACGGCCCGGCTCTCCGCAGACTACGGACACAATCGCGGTGGATATCGATCACGATATCCATGCGCCGAATTGTGCTTTTGCACAACGCAGCTCAAGCCCCTTGGCGAGGCTCCGCTCAGAGCTCCCGCAGCGCCGTCGTCACAGGCAGCGAAGCCGCCCGTACGGCCGGGAACAGGCCCCCGATGAAACCGATGGCCAGGGCCCACTTGATGCCCTCCCAAAGCAGGCCGCCTGACACGCGCAGGTTGAAGCTGAGCTTGCCCACCGAGCCCGCGGCCATGGTCGAGGCCTCGTAGCCGTTGAACACAGCCCAGGCGATCAGGCCACCGACGGCACCACCGATCAAGGCCAGCAGCATGGTCTCTAGCATCACCGCAATGACCACGGGCATGCCGCGGAATCCGATGGCGCGAAGGGTCGCGATCTCGCGCGCCCGGCTTGCGACAGCCGCGAACATGGTGTTGAGCGCGCCGAAGACGGCACCCACGGCCATGATGGAGCCCACCACGATGCCGATGATGCGCAGGGTCTTGGTCATCTGCTCGCTTTGCTTGGCGAAGAACTCCAGCGTGGTGCTGGCCTTGACCTTGAGCTGCGGGTTGTGTTCGAGCGAGTCCTGGAACTCTTTGAGCGCGGCAGGCTTGGTGAGTTTGACCGTGGCCGAGTTGCGGCTGCCGCCGGAGCCCGGCCGATAGACGTCGTTGACGGCATTGGCATCGCCCCACAGCTCCGATTCCATCGCATCACCGGAGGCGAAGATGCCGACGATGGTCCAGGGCTGGTTGCCAAGCTTGAGCGTGGCCCCCACCTTGAGGCCCTCGAACTGCCGCACGGCACCCTTGCCCACGACAAGCTCACGCAGGCCCGGCTGGAAGATCCGGCCCTCGATGATCTTGACGTTGGGCCGCACGACGAAGGCCGCTTCGCTGACACCTCGGACCTGAGCGCTACCTTCGTCGCCTGTCGTGCTGCCCTTGATGGGCAGGTTGGCAGCGACCACGGTCTCGGCCGAGACGATGGGCTCGCCCTTGTCGTTGCGGGCGAGGCCGGGCGCCTGCCCGATCTGCAGGATGTCGTCGCGGCTCAACGAGGACGAGACCTCGTTGGCCGAAGCGCCGCGCATCACGATGGCGGTGTCCTCGCTGCCGGAGTTGCGCAGCGTCTCAGCATAGCCTTCGGCCATGGCTAGCAGGGCCACGAGCACGCCCACCACGCCGGCGATGCCGACGACGATGACGGCCGAGGAACCCATGCGCTGCGTCAGCGTGCTGATGCCCACGGAGGCGACCGAGCGTGTCTGCGCGCCAGTCCGGAACAAAAACATCCAGGCCGTCAGCAGCACGGCGATGGCGAGCGCGCCCTGCCAGGGCAACATCACCCAGGCGACGAGCGCGACAACCGTGAGGAGGAGGAGCCCGAGGTTTTTCAGGAACGTCATGGATCAGGCCCTCCCTGCGAGTGCATCGGTGATGTTCACGCGCATGGCGCGCAGGGCAGGCAGCATGCCAACGACGAGGCCGAAGAACAGCATCAGCCCGACACCGATGGCCCAACTCTTGGCGCCAGCCGCTGGCAGGTTGAGTGCGCCACCGCTCATCGAGCTGACGGTGGGTCCAATGGCACTGGCCAGCCCCAGGCCCACGACGCCGCCGATGACCAGGAGCAGCACCGACTCGGCCAGCACCATAGCGAGCACGCTCTCGCCCGAGAAGCCGAGCGTCTTGAGCACGGCAATCTCGCCCGTGCGCTCGCGAACGGCCTGCATCATGGTGTTGCCAGCCAGCAGCAGCAGGGTGAAGAACACCGCGCCCATGATGGAGGTGACGATGAGGTTGATGTCGGCCACCTGCTTCATCCAGCCCGACATCGCAGCCGCTTCGGTCAAGGTGCGGGTCTCGTGGTCGGAATTGGCCGAGATCGCGTCGATGGCCTTGAGCACACGGTCGGCCTGGTTGACGTCCTTCACGCGCGTGACGTACCAACCCACCTGGCCCTGGTTCCACGGCGTCGTGTCGTCGAAGTATTTCCAGTTGAACAGGAACATCTGGTCATACCAGGCGCCGGCCTTCTTGTCGGTCACCTTGATCGTGCCGACGATGGTGAAGGTCCAGTTCTGGCTGCCATTGCGGTCCGGAAAGATGGTGGAGATCATCGGCACCTTGTCGCCGACTTTCCATCCGAAGCGGCGCACCAGACCCTCGCCGACGATGGCGCCGTCCTTCGTGTCGGCCAGGGCCTTGCGAGCCTCGGCCGAGACTTCCATCTCCGGATACATGTCGACGTAGTTGGGCGAGGTCGCGAAACTGAAGACCTGGTTCTCCGGCTTTTGGTAGGCGCCGCCGAACCAGTTGGCATAGGCGGCATCCTTGACGCCGTCGATGGCCTTGATGCGCTCGGAAAGCGACATCGGCAGTAGCTGAATGAAGCTCAGCTTGGAGCCGGTCTGCAGTCGCTGCGCACCGTTCGCGCTTTTGCCCACTTCGTCGAAGCCCACGCGCACCGCGTCCAGCAGGCCGAACAGCAAGAAGGCCGTGATGATGGAGACGAGCGTGAGGAAGGTCCGGCCCTTGCGCCGGAATAGCGCGGCCCAGATCAGGTGAAGGTATTTCATCGCGCTCCCCTCTTAGGCAGCAAGCTGTTCGACCAGCGTTCCCTTGTCGAGATGCAGCGTATGGCTGGCATGGGCGGCGGCGCGCGGGTCGTGCGTGACCATGACGATGGTCTTGCCATGCTCTCGGTTGAGCACTTCCAGCAAGGTCAGCACGTCTTCGGCCGATTGGCGATCCAGATCGCCGGTCGGCTCATCGCAGACCAGCAGGGTCGGGTCGGAGACGATGGCCCGCGCGATGGAAACACGTTGCTGCTGGCCGCCCGAGAGCTCGGTCGGCTTATGGCTGGCGCGATCGGACAGGCCCACGAGCTGCAAGGCGATGGACGCGCGCTTCTTGCGCTCTGCGCCCGAGAGCTTGGTCAGCAGCAGGGGCAGCTCCACGTTCTTCTGCGCCGACAGCGTGGGCATCAGGTTATAGAACTGGAACACGAAGCCGACCTTGGCGGCGCGCCACTTGGCGAGTTGCGCGCCGGAGAACTTGTCGATGCGCTCAGACGCCACGTTGATCGAGCCGCCGGTGGGCGCATCCAGCCCGCCCATGAGGTTGAGCAGCGTGGTCTTGCCAGAGCCCGACGGGCCCATCAGCGCGAGGAAGTCACCCTGCTGGACGTCGAGGTTGATGCTGTGCAGCACCTCGACCTTTTGCTTGCCACGGGTGTAGACCTTGGAGAGGTCGCGGATCTCGATCAGTGCGCTCATCTCGTCATTCCTTGATCTGGACGGTGGACCCATTCTTGACTTCGGCCGGTGGCGAGACGATGACCGTCTCACCTGCCTTCACGCCCTCGGTGGCCAGCTTGAACTTGCCGACATCCGCACCGAGCTTGACGGTGCGTGCCTGCGCTCGCCCGTCGATCACCACGAACACCACGTTGGCCCCGTCGCGCTGCGCGAGCGCGTTGGCCGGCAGCAGCACGCCCGGCGCGGGTGTCTCCTGGACCTTGGGCTTGGTCGCGAGGAAGCTCACACGCACGCCCATGTCAGGCACGACGCGGTCATCCTTCTTCTCCAGGGCCACTCGCACCTTGACCGTAGCCTTGCCGCGGTCGGCGCTGGGGATGACGGCCACAACATGGGACGGGATCTTCCAGTCGGGATAGGCGTCGAGCACGGCCTCGCAGGGCATGTCGGCCTTGACCTGAGCGATGTAGGCCTCGTTCACGTCCACGTTCACTTCGAGCGAGTCCATGTCGACGATGGTGCCCACGCCGGTGCGGGTGAAGCCACCACCCGCTGACAGCGGCGAGATGATTTCGCCCACCTGCGCGGCGCGCGCCGTGACCACGCCGTCAAAGGGCGCACGCACGGTGGCGTAGTCGTAGTTCACGCGGGCCATGCGGGCCTGGGCCTCGGCGGCCTCGCCCTGGCGCAGCGTAGCCTCCAGCTGGGCTGCGAGCGTCTTGACGGCCGTCGCGGTCTGCTCCTGCGATTGCTTGCTAGACATGCCGCTCTGGGCCAGCTCGGCCGCGCGGGCCGCATCGGCCTTGGCCTGAACCAGCTGGGCGCGCACCTGAGCGATCTGGGCTTGCGAGCTCTGCACCTGCGCCTCGGCTGCGGTCAGCGCGGCCTTCAGGCCTGTGTCCTCGAGCCGAGCCAGCACCTGGCCCTTCTTGACCTTGAAGCCCTCGTCGATCAGTACCTCGGTCAGCGTGCCCGTGATCTGGGCCGAGACGGTGGCCATGCGGCGGGCCGTGACGTAACCGGTAGCCTGCAGGACGGCGTCGGCTGAGGCACCCTGTCCGTTGGCGCGCACCGTGGTCGTCTCGACGGTGAGGGGCTTGGAGCCCATGGAGAGCCACCAGCCGGCGCCTGAGAGCAAGGCGAGCACGACGACGCCTGCAAGCACGCCCCAGACCCATTTCGGCGCTCCGCTCTCGCGCTCCTCACGATCTACGCCGTCGATGCGCAGTTCCTTCAGCAATCCGGTATCGATGATGGGCCTCCATGCTCAAGACGGGGGATCGTAGCCCAGCAAGATGACGCTGCTATCGGGTACAGCCCGGGGAACATTACCGTTGAAGCGGGTTCCGGCTGCGGCGACCAATCAGCTTTCGACGAGCCCGTTACGGATCGCGTAGACCGTCAGCTCGGAATTGTTCGTCAAAGCCAGCTTCTCCAGCACGCGCGCCCGGTAGACGCTCACGGTCTTGGGGCTCAGGTTCAGCTCCTCGGCGATATCGGAAAGCCGCTTGCCCGAGGCGATCATCACAAGCGTCTGCAGCTCGCGATCGGAGAGCTTCTGGTGCGCTTGCTCGGTGGAGGGCGCCGTGAGGCTCTCCACCAGCATCTGCGCGATCTCCGGCGTCACGTATTTGCGGCCCTGCGCCACGGTGCGCACGGCCGACACCAGGAGGGCCGGATCGCCACCCTTGTTGACGTAGCCGAAGGCGCCGGCCTTCAAGGCCCGGATCGCGTACTGGTCCTCGGGATACATCGAGACGATCAGCGTTCGGATGGCAGCGCCTTCATCCTTGAGCACGTGCAGCACGTCCAGTCCGGAGCGGCCGGGCATGTTGATGTCCAGCACGAGGACGTCACAGGGCTTGTCGCCGAGCTTGTGCAGCAGGGCGCGCAGCTCGCCGTAGTCACCTGCCTCGCCGACGACCTCGATGTCGGCGCAATCGGCGAGGGTGTCGCGGATGCCGCGGCGAATCAACGCGTGGTCGTCGCAGAGCAGGACCCTGATCATGATTCACCCCAGGCGCCGCCGCCTTCGAGCCCATCGTCATCGAGGTCCAGTGGCACGGAAAGAATCACGCTCGTGCCGCCACTGCCCTTGCTGTTCGAACTCAAGTCCACCCATCCTCCCACCGTGGCCGCGCGTTCGTGCAGGCCGCGGATGCCGAATGATCGCGCCTTGGCCAGGTCCTCCGGCGCAATCCCGCGGCCATTGTCGTTGACCTCCAGGGTCAGCACGCCCGCCTGCATGGACAGCTCGATGTCCACCCGCGAGGCCTGCGCGTGCTTGGAGACATTGGTCAGCGCCTCCTGCGCCGCGCGGTAGGCCACCAGTGGCACACCGGCCGGAAGCTGCATCTGCTCCTCGCGGGCCAGTACCGTGCACTGGATGCCGGTGCGCCGCTCGAAGGCCGCGGCCATCCACTGCACGGCAGCCACCAGGCCCTGGTCGAGGATGGCCGGGCGCAGGTTGTGCATGATGCGCTGGCTGGCCTCTAGGGCGCTGGTCACGGTGTCCAGCGCTGCGCGCGTGCGCTGGCGCACGATGTCCTCCTGGGCGTGGCGGGCGATCCAGGCCAGGTCGAACTTCACTGCCGTCAGCGAGCCGCCGACGTCGTCGTGGATCTCGCGGGCGATGGCCGAGCGCTCCATCTCGATGCTGTTTTGCAAATGGCCGGCCAGCTCATGCAGGCGCTGTTTCGATTGCCTGAGCGCCTGGTCGGCTTCGGAGCGGGCGTTGCGGGCCTCGGCCGCCTCGATGGCGCGCGTGAGCGCCGACCCGAGGCGGGTCAGATTGCCCTTGAAGAGATAGTCCGCTGCACCATCGCGCACCGCCTCCACGGCCGTGTCCTCGCCGATCTGGCCCGAGACCAGCAGGAAGGGGATCCAGCGCTTGAGCTCGCGCAAGCGCTTGAGCACGGTGAGGCCGGAAAACCCGGGCAAGTCGTAGTCGCCGATCACGGCGTCCCAAGGCTGCTCCAGCGCCGCCTCGACCGCGGCCAACGTATCGACCCGGAGCATGTCCACGTCCAGGCCCGAGCGCTCGAGCTGGACACGCAGCAGCTGGTGGTCGAGCTCGGCGTCTTCGACGTGCAGGACACGCAAGCGTCGGTCCGGAGGCGGCAGGGGCGTTGGCATGGGAGCGGAGTATGCCGCGCGGGATATCGACATTGCGTCGACGGAGATTTCATACGGAATCCGGGCCGGTCCTACTGCAGCAGCATTCGCACAACACCCGCAATCCCTCCGCATGGTTCATAATTAGGGTTATTACCTACTCACTGCCAACAAAGCCGCGAATCACGGCGAAGTTGCTGCAGCGCAGGCTTCGGCGCATCGACATCTGACTAAGAATTGCCGAAGATGAGAACTTGTAAGCAGGTGTTGGGGCGCGCATGCGCACGGCTGCCGATGGACAAATACAGGAGCGATGGCGTAGATGGAAGAAACATCAGATCCGGACGGCGGAGGCATGGCGCCCTTGCTGGCGGCTGCCGAGTTCCAGGATCACCTGATGACGGTCACCAACGACCTCGAGCGCCTGCAGCGTCTGCTGGACGATGCCGGCGAAGCACTTTCTGCGCATTTTTACAGCGCTTCCAACCATATTTCATCCTTGCTGAAGGCTGGCGAGGCCGGCGCGCCGCCTGACAATGCCCGATTGCAGCAAGTCATGCTGGATATAGCCGGCGCGATCACCGCACTCCAGTTCCAGGACATGGCCACCCAACTCATTGCCCACACCAGCAAGCGCCTGCGCAATTGCGCGGACCAGTTGGCGCTGGACACATTTGGCGATGACGAGGATGGCGCGACAGTGGTTGAAGTCGCGCCGCTGCAGCCCAATCCCGTCACGCAGGACGAGATGGACGCTGGGTCCATCGAACTTTTCTAGAATTTTTCGTGCCCCCTCAACCGATAAAAAGCTGATTCCCGGAGAAACGACGATGCATTCAATCCTTGCAGTGGACGATTCGGCCTCGATGCGCCAGATGGTTTCGTTCACCCTCAAGAACGCCGGTTTCAACGTGGTTGAGGCAGTTGATGGCCAAGATGCCTGGGAAAAATCGTCGCAGCGCGATTTCGACCTGGTCCTGACCGACCAGAACATGCCCCGGATGGACGGCATCAGTCTGACCAAGAAGCTGCGCGACAACCCCAAGTTCAAGACCACGCCAATCCTGATCCTGACCACCGAGTCCAGCGACCAGATGAAGCAGGCCGGCCGCGCCGCCGGCGCCACCGGTTGGCTGGTCAAGCCGTTCGACCCCGCCAAGCTGATCGAGGTCATCGGCAAAGTCATCAAGTAATCAGCGAGTACGCAATGGCAGACATGTCTTCCGAAAGCGCCAGCGCGAGTGCAGGCATCGACCTCAGCCAGTTCTACCAAGTCTTCTTCGAGGAGGCCGGCGAGAACCTGGACAGTATGGAGCAGTTGCTCCTGGCCCTCGACGTCGAGGCGGCCGATGATGAAGAGCTGAACGCAATCTTCCGCTGCGCCCATTCGATCAAGGGCGGCGCCGCAACCTTCGGCTTCTCCGACGTGGCCGAGCTGACCCACCAGATGGAGACGCTGCTCGACAAGCTGCGCCGCCACGAGCTCAAGCCCACCACCCAGATGGTCGACGTGCTGCTGCAGTCGGGCGACGCGCTGCGCGGCCAGCTCGCGCGCCACCAGGGCGCCAGCTCCGTGGTCGTGGACACCTCAGCCCTGGTCTCGAGCTACAAGATCTTGTGCGAAGGCGGCACGGTGGACCTGAAGGCCGTCGCGGCCCCACCTCCGCCGCCAGCCGCGGCACCCGCCCCCCCAAGGACCACGACGGCCCGCTTGCTCGAGCTGCGCGTCGGCCCGCTGACCGACATGAGCCTGGCGGACAACCTGGTCGAGCTCTTCAAGGAAATCACCGACCTGGGCACCATTGAGCCGCTCGATGCCGGCACCGCGGCCGACGGCTACCGCCGCTTCAAGGTGCTGACCAGCAGCGCGGACAACGACCTGCTGGACCTGTTCACCTTCCACGTAGCGCGCGAGCAGGTTCACCTGAGTGCCTTCGGTCCCGGCTTCGGCTTCCACGAGGGCGCACCCGGTGCCCCGGAGATCGTCGAGGACAAGGACCCCGGCTACGGCTTCTTCGACGACGCGCCCGGCATGCCGGGCGCCGGCGCATCCGGCACCACCGAGGTCAAGCCCGTCGAGACCCAGGCTGTCGCAGCCGCGCCCAAGGCCGCAGCGCCCAAGGCCGAGGCCAAGGCCGCCAGCATGGACCAGAGCACGCTGCGCGTCTCCATCGAGAAGGTGGACCAGCTGATCAACCTCGTGGGCGAGCTCGTCATCACGCAGGCCATGCTGGCGCAGAACAGCCGCGGCCTGGACCCGGGCCTGTACCAGCAGCTCTCCTCGGGCCTGGCTGACCTGGAGCGCAACACGCGCGACCTGCAGGAATCGGTCATGTCCATTCGCATGATTCCGATGTCCATGGTCTTCAACCGCTTCCCGCGCATGCTGCGCGACCTGGCGGCCAAGCTGGGCAAGAAGGTCGAGCTGGTCACGCAGGGCGAGGCCACCGAACTCGACAAGAGCCTGGTCGAGAAGATCACCGACCCGCTGACCCACCTCGTGCGCAACAGCTGCGACCACGGTATCGAGATGCCCGAGGAGCGCGCTGCCAAGGGCAAGCCCGAGCAGGGCACGATCACGCTCGTGGCCTCGCACCAGGGCGGCTCCATCGTCATCGAGGTGCGCGACGACGGCCGCGGCCTGAACCGCGAGAAGCTGATCAAGAAGGCCCGCGAGAAGGGCATCGACGCTCCCGACTCCATGAGCGACGCCGAAGCCTGGGGCCTGATCTTCGCGCCCGGCTTCTCCACAGCCGAGCAGGTCACCGACGTGTCCGGCCGCGGCGTTGGCATGGACGTAGTGAAGAAGAACATCACCTCGCTGGGCGGCACGGTCGAGATCGACTCGGCCGAAGGCTATGGCATGAAGGTCTCGGTGCGGCTGCCGCTGACTCTGGCCATCATGGACGGCATGAGCGTGGGCGTGGGCGAAGAGGTCTACATTTTGCCGCTGTCCTCGGTCGTCGAGTCCTTCCAGGTCGAATCCAACACCATCAAGACCGTGGCCGGTTCGGGCCGCGTGGTCGAGGTGCGCGACGAATACATGCCCGTGCTGGCCATCGAGGAGATCTTCGCGGTGCCGCGCTTCGACTTCGAGAAGACCTCCAACATCATGGTCGTCATCGAGGCCGAAGGCGGCCGCGTGGCCGTGCTGGTTGACGAGCTGCTCGGCCAGCAGCAGGTCGTGGTCAAGAACCTCGAATCCAACTACCGCAAGGTCACCGACGTTTCTGGGGCCACCATCATGGGCGACGGCCGCGTGGCCCTGATCCTGGATGTCGGCAGCCTGGTCAGGCGCTCACGTCACTGACGTCCCTGAAGTCATCACAACACATCCCCATCACGAGGTTCCTCCATGAGCACTTCCAACGTTCCCGCCCTGCGCCCCGAGGGTGCCCTTGCGGCCAAGAGTCAAGCGGGCGCCTCGGGCGGTGAATTTCTGACCTTCCGGCTCGGCGCCGAGGAATACGGCATCGACATCCTCAAGGTCCAGGAAATCCGCTCCTACGAGCCGCCCACTCGCATCGCCAATGCGCCCGACTTCATCAAGGGCGTGGTCAATCTGCGCGGCGTCATCGTCCCCATCGTGGACCTGCGCCTCAAGCTCGGCTGCCCGACGGCCGAGTACAACAGCTTCACCGTCGTCATCGTGCTGAACGTGAAGAACCGCGTCGTCGGCGCTGTCGTCGACTCCGTGTCGGACGTGCTCGAGCTGGCCAAGGACAGCATCCGCCCCGCACCCGAGCTGTCCAGCAGCTCGGTGGACACCAGCTTCATCACCGGCATCGGTGCCGTGGCCGATCGCATGCTGATTCTGATGGACATCGAAGGGCTGATGAGCAGCGCAGACATGGGCCTGATGGAAGCGGCCGTGGCAGCCGCGTGATCCCCGGGGCGCAAGTAGCGCCAAGCAAGGAGCCGGCGGCCTCGTGCCGCCGGTTTCGTTTTGGGGCAAGCCATTTCGCGGCCATCCAGGAAACCTTGCAGGGCCCACCGGGATCCCTGCTAACGCCGAATCGCTGCTGACAACGGCAAGAAGTGCCACCCGTTCCTCGCCTGGCACTTGATGAACGAGCTGAGCCGCGTCTGCACCTGGCAAGCCGGCGGCAATCTGTTCGATCGACTGTGCAACGCCGTAGCTGCGGAGTTCTCGCGCAGGCGCCGCAGTACGGCACCACCAAGCTCGCCGGCGATCAGGGCAACACGCTTGACGTGTTCGAGAAGCGGGTGCTGGGGTTCAGTTCAGTGAGCCGCACGAGGTCTATTCCGCCGACGCCTCACGCAAGGTCTGCGCCACCGGCCGCCGGATCACGCCGCGCAGGCTCCACCACCCTGCCGCCTGCGCGAGCAGCGCGCCGCTGAGCGCACTGGCGAGCGGCACCCAGGGCTTGGGCTTCCAGGCGAACTCGAAGACCTCGTGTGCCAGCAAGGCAGCGATCCCGAGCGCCACGGCGCCCGCGAGAAAACCGGCCAGCGCGCCCACGCCGAGCAACTCGGCACTCTGCACTCGCGAGAGCAGCTGCGAGGTGGCGCCGAAGGCCCGCATGACGGCGAACTCGCGCGTGCGCGCCTCGCGCACGCTCGCGACCGAGGCCAACAGCACCACCAGCCCCGTGGCCAGGCTGAAGGCGAAGAGGAACTGCACGGCCGCAATCACCTGCCCCACCACGGCCTGCACCTGCTCGATCTGCGCGGAGACATCGACGATCGTGAGGTTCGGGAACTCGCGACTCAAGGCCTTGTCCAGGCCCGCTGGCGAGCGATAGGCAGCGATGTAGGTGGCCGGCAGATCGGGCATCTCGGGCTTGGCAAAGAGCACGAAGAAATTGACCCGCATCGAGGCCCAGTCCACCTTGCGCAGGTTCTCGATGCGGCCGGCCACCTGCGTGCCCGCCACGTCGAAGCGCAGCTCGTCGCCCATGGCCAGCCCCAGCGTCTTGGCCAGCCCCTCCTCGACGCTCAAGCCCTCGCCCACGCTCCACCGGCCGGTGCTGAGCTGGTTGTAGGCCGGCAGTTTGGCGCTGTGGCTGAGGTTGAACTCGCGCTCCACCAAGCCACGCGCGCGGCCTTCGGCATAACTCTTCGCATCGACGGGCTTGCCGTTTACGGCCACGAGCCGGCCGCGGATCATGGGATACCAGTCGTAGCTGGCTACGCCGGATGCCGCGAGCTGCGCGCGGAAGGCCTCGGCCTGCTCGGGCTGGATGTTGATGACGAAGCGGTCCGGCGCGTTCGCCGGCGTGGCAGCGCGCCAGCTCGCGATGAGATCGGTGCGCAGCAGCACCAGCAGCGAGAGCGCGAGCAGGCCCACGGCAAGCGAGGCCACCTGCAGCACGGCAAATGCCGGACGCGCCGCAAGCTGCCGGGTGGCCAGTAGCAGCCAGCGTGGCGCGCCGGCCTGCGGCACCAAGGCACGTAGCAGGCGCACGGCCGCCCAGGCCAGCACGGCGAAGAACAGCACCGCGCCGGCAAAACCGCTCGCCGCGATCAAGCCCAGCTTGGCATCGCCGGCCAACACCTGCAGGATGGCCACGAGGCCACCCACGCCGAGCAGCAGCGCCAGCAACGAGCCCATGCGCGGCGCGCCGAGGTCGCGGCGGATCACGCGCAGCGGTGGCACGCTTGCCAACTGCAGAACCGGCGCGATACCGAAGCCCAGCAGCAGCGCAGCGCCCAGGCCCAGGCCCAGCAGCGCGGGCAGCGCCGAGGGCGCAGGCAGACTCACGCCGATCAGACTGCCCAGCAGTGCGATGAAGACGAAATGCAGCGCCCAGCCAGCCAGCACACCCAGCACGCTGGCAATGAGGCCCGCAGCGCCGAACTCCAACGCATAGGCCCAGGCGATACGCAGCTGCGGTTGGCCCAGTACGCGCAGGATGGCGCAGGTATCCAGGTGCCGGGACGCGAAGTCGCGCGCCGCCAGGCCCACGGCCACGGCCGCCAGCAGGGCCGAGAGCATCGCCACGAGGCGCAGGAACTGCGTGGCGCGGTCCAGCGTCTGGCGCATCTCCGGCCGTCCGCCTTCCAGAGTTTCGAGGCGCAGGCCGCGGTAACGACCCTGCTCGATCACGGGCTTGGCCTGCGCGGTGAATTGCGCGGCCTGCGCGCCCGCCACCAGCAGGCGATAACTCACCCGGCTGGCGGGCTGGATGAGGCCAGTGGCGGCGAGATCGTCTTCGCGCAGCATCACGCGGGGCGCAAAGCTCATGAAGCCGACGCCGCGGTCGGGCTCGTTCGCGATCACGCCAGCGATCTTCAGCTTCGCGTCGCCGAGCAGCAAGGTGTCGCCGAGCTTGAGCTCCAGACCGTCGAGCACGGCTGCGTCCACCCAGACCTCGCCGTGCGCCGGTGCGCCCACCTCGCGCTCGTCCTGCAGGCGCAGGCTGCCCCGTAAGGGGTAGCTCGCACTGACCGCCTTGACGGCCACAAGCCGGCTGCCACCGCCCTGGGCGTCGGAGGCGCGGGCCATGCTCGGGAAGTTGGCCGTGCGGGCCGTCTGGAGCTGCAGCCGGGCGGCCAGCTCCACCAAGGGAGCGGGCGTGGGCTGGTCGCTCACCGCCACGGCATCGCCTCCGAGCAGTCGGGCCGCGTCGCGACGCAGGCCCTGCTCGAGCCGGTCCGAGAGAAAGGACACCGCGCACAGCGCCGCCACGGCCAGGGCCACGGCCAGCATCAGCAAGCGCAGCTCGCCCGAGCGCGCATCGCGCAGGAATTGGCGCCAGGCCGTGGTCAAGACGTTCATGCCATTCCGATCGCAAGGCGGGTCTTCTTGGGCAGCTTGGCCGCCACGAGCGCATGCGACTGCGTCACCAGCCCCTTGAGTTCGGCCAGCGGCAGCGCGTGGATGTCCTTGACCCTGATCCAGTGATGGCGCGCCGCATAGGGCGCGGGCATCAGGCCGGGCAGGCCGCTGAGTTCGAGAAAGCGGTGGTCCTCGACCTTGAAGGAGCAACCATCCCACCCGCCCGGCTCCGGCCCGCCGACCAGGAACATCTTGCCGCCTACGCTGGCCACCCAGTCGGCTCCCCACTTGATGTCCTCGGTGGCGCCGGGCAGGCTCATGGCGTGTTTTCGGAGGGCCGCGAAGCTCATGGAGTGCAGGCTTTGAGTTGGGGTTGAATCAGTGTAATAAGCTGCCGCATTCCGCGAACCGAGAGAGCCACCATGCCCGTGATCACCAATATCGAAGACCTGCGTGTCCTGGCCAAGAAGCGCGTGCCGCGCATGTTCTACGACTACGCCGATTCGGGCAGCTGGACCGAGAGCACCTACCGCGCGAATTCGGCGGACTTCGATACCATCAAGCTGCGCCAGCGCGTGGCCGTGAACATGGACAACCGCAGCACGGCCACGACCATGGTGGGCCAGGCCGTAAAGATGCCCGTAGCCATCGCACCCGTAGGCCTGGCCGGCATGCAGCATGCCGATGGCGAGATCCACGCTGCGCGCGCGGCGGAGAAGTTCGGCATCCCCTTCACGCTGTCCACCATGAGCATCTGCTCCATTGAGGACGTGGCGCAGAACACTGCAGCGCCATTCTGGTTCCAGCTCTACATGATGCGCGATCGCGAGGCCATGGCGCGCATGATCGAGCGCTGCAAGGCCGCCAAGTGCAGCGCCCTGGTGCTGACGCTGGACCTGCAGGTCATCGGCCAGCGGCACAAGGACCTCAAGAACAAGATGCGCGCCTCGGCGATCCCGAGCTTGGGCAACCTGGTCGACATGGCGACCAAGCCGCGCTGGTGCCTGGGCATGCTGGGCACGCGGCGCCACACCTTCCGCAACCTCGTGGGCCACGTCAAGGGCGTGAGCGACGTGAAGTCGCTCTCCTCCTGGACCAACGAGCAGTTTGACCCGCGCCTGTCCTGGGCCGACGTGGCCTGGGTCAAAGAGCGCTGGGGCGGCAAGCTGATCCTCAAGGGCATCATGGACGCGGAGGACGCCCGGCTTGCTGTGGCCAGCGGCGCAGATGCCCTCGTGGTCAGCAACCACGGTGGGCGCCAGCTCGACGGCGCGCCGAGCAGCATCTCCGCGCTGCCCGCCATCGTGGCCGAGGTCGGTTCGCAGATCGAGGTGTGGATGGACGGGGGCATCCGCTCCGGGCAGGACGTGCTCAAGGCCTGGGCCCTGGGCGCGCGCGGCACCATGATCGGCCGCGCCATGGTCTACGGCCTGGGCGCCATGGGCGAGGCCGGCGTCACCAAGGCACTGGAGATCATCCACAAGGAGCTGGACGTCACCATGGCCTTTTGCGGGCTCACGCAACTGCGCGAGGTGGATCAGCGGATCCTGTTGCCACGCAGTCGCTGAGCCCGTCGCTATGCCAGCACCGCGCTCCAGAGCATGTCCTGCAGGCGCTCTTCCCAGACAGGGAAGGCGGAATACCGGCCACGGTTGCGTGAAGGGTCGGCCGCATGGCCGCTCATCACGTAGACGATGCCGTGCTGCCGCGCGGCATCGAGCATGAAGCCGGTCTGCACGCCATAGGCGAAGCCGCGATGGCCCCAGCCCTGCAGGCCACCCTTCTCGATCAGGCGGTCGCCCCAGCCCGGGGCGCTCTGGTCGATGAAGTGATGGGCGCCGAGTCCCCAGGCCACGTAGCCGCCGCCGAAGGTGTCGCCGTTGCCCTTGGCCAGGTTGTGGCGCCAGGTCTCGGTGAACATGCGGTCGATGCTGGCCTTCTTGAGGAAGCGCTGCCCCTGATGCATGCCGCCGTCCATGAGCATTGCCAGCATCGTGCCGAGGTCGGCAACCCGCGTGCGCATCCGACCCTGGGGCCCGAAGATCGTTCCGTTGGTGGCGAGCTGGTAGCTGTCCAGCCCCTCGAAGGGCTTGGGCGGCTCGGCCAGAAAATCGTCCACCTGCGGGCGCCATGGCGCGTGGGCGTCCCAGATTTCCTTGCCGTCCTCCACGCGCTGCTTGCGGTAGAGCGTGGCCACGTTGGCGAGTTCGGTCGCGGGGTAGTCCATGGTGTTGAAGCCCCCCTGCATCCCCAGCGGTGCCAGCACCAGGGACTGGGCCAGCTTGTCGAAGCGCTGGCCACCAGCCTTCTCCAGTACCGTGGCCAGTAGCCCGTAGGCCAGGTTGCAGTACTGAAAGTAGCCGGGGCCGTGCTCGGCCGACCAGGTCTTGCCGGGCTTGTCGAGCTCATCGAGCAGCGAGACGCCGGGCGGCAGGAACAAGATGTCGGCTTCGTCCGTCATCGAGCTCGTGTGCTCCATCAGCATGCGCACGCGCAGGATCTGCTTGGGGAAGTTCGGGTTGCGAACAGGGCGGCCCAGCACCTCGCCGATGTCGGCATCGAGATCGAGCTTGCCCTGCTCGGCCAGGCGCATGGCCACGACGCTGGTGAAGAACTTGCTGACCGAGGCGACGCGGAACAGCGTGTCGCGCGTGACGGGCAGCTCGGGCCCGTAGTGGCGCATGCCGAACTGCGCCTCGTGCACAACAACGCCCTTGCGCATCAGCAGCACTGACAGGCCGGCGAGCGGGAAGCGCTCGTCGGCCTGCAGCGCCTGCAAGCGCCCATCCAGCGCACTGAGCGCGGCGTTCGCCGCCGGTGCCGTGCCGCTGGCCATCAGCGCCGCACCGCTCAGAAGGAGCTCGCGCCGCCTCATTCGGCGCCCATTTCCTTGAGCAGCCGGTCGGCATGGTCGACGACCTTCATCTGCCACTGCATGTAGCGGGCATCGAGGCAGATCGAGCGCGACATCTTGGGGTTGAAGTCCCAGGAGTCGATCACCGAGTCCAGGGTGCCGTCGAACAGCAGGCCCACGAGTTCGCCCTTGGCGTTCAGCACGGGCGAGCCCGAGTTGCCGCCGGTCGTGTCGAGCGTGGAGAGGAAGTTCACCGGCACCGAGTTCAGCGACTTCATGCCATAGCGGTCCAGCTGGTAGGACTTGATCGCGGCAATCTGCGCGGCCGGGGCGTCGAATTCTCCCTCGCCGGTGGCCTTGGCCAGCACGCCACGCAGCGTGGTGAAGGCAGTCCAGTTCGTGCCGTCGGCGCCCGGATTGCGACCGGTGATCTTGCCAAAGGTGATGCGCAGGGTGCCGTTTGCGTCGGGGTAGACAACCTCGCCCTTGGAGGCATGCCAGGCGATCACGGCCTTCATGGTCGTGGCGTAGGCAGGCTGAATCAGGCCGGCCATCTCCTTGTCGCGCAGCTCGCGGGCGTCGTCGTCCGCGGCCAGGGCCACGGCGGCCTTGATGAAGCTGTCGTCGCTGGCCTGGAAGTCGGCCGCGCTCTTGGTCAGCCAGGCGGTGCGCTCGGCGCTCTTGGCCAGCAGCGTGCCGGCGTACAGCGCGTCCAGGCGGGCCTTGATGGCCCCTTCGTTCATGCCGGGCTCCAGGCCCAGGGCGGCCAGGAAGGGCTTGTTCAGCGTGTCGGGCGACTGCGCCAGGTACTGCAGCATGAAGTGTGTGACCAGGGCCTTGTCGGTGGCCTCGTCGTAGCGGCGGTCGATGGTTTGCAGGCCCTGGCGGATGCGAAGTTCGTCGCGCAGCTGGTAGCCGCTTTCGCGCTCGGCGTCGGGCAGCTGGTGCTGGCGAGCGAGCTTGTACATCTGGCGCGCAGCAGCCAGCAGGCGAGGGCTGGTGCCGGCCAGCAGGGCTTCGCGCTTCTGCACGGCCTGGCGCTCGGCAAGCAGTTTCTCGACCGTCGCGATCGCGTCGCCAAACTGGGCGCGGCGGCCGGCATCGGCCTGCACCCAGTCCTTCAGGCCGGCGAACTCACGGTTTTTGCGCTCCATGATCTCGGGGCTGTCCTCAAAGCTCTTTTGCTGGCCGCTGAGGTTCTTCCAGACGTTGTTCAGGCCAGCGAGCGTGCTGGCCATGGCGATCTGGGCATCCTTGCGGCCCGCCGTGGCGGCCTCAATGGTGGCGATGGACTCGCCGGACATACGGATGCGCGAGGGTTGGGCGGATTCGAAGGCGAAGGCCACCTCGGGCGCCAGGCGCATGCGGTTGGTCATGCCCGGATAGCCGGCGACCATGACGAAATCGCCCTCGTCGAGCTTGCCGGTGGCCAGCTTCAGATGGTGCTTGGGCTGGTAGGGCTTGTTGTTGGGGCTGAAGTCAGCCGGCTTGCCGTCCGGGCCCACGTACGCGCGGTAGTAGCTGAAGTCGCCGGTGTGGCGCGGCCACATCCAGTTGTCGGTGTCACCGCCGAACTTGCCCACGCCCATCGGGGGTGCATAGACCAGGCGCACGTCGCGAATCTCGAGCTGCTTGAACAGCTGGTACTGCGACGCGCCATAGAGGCTGGCCACGCGGCAGCGGTAGGGGCCTGTCTCGCAGGCGGCCAGGATGGCCTTCTCGTTGGCCTCCATGGCCTTCAGCCGAGCCGCGCCAGTGGCAGCTTGCGCAGCCTTGTCGAGGATCTTGTCCGTGACGTCGGTGATGCTCTCGGTCACGAAGATGCGCGAGCCAGGGGCCGCCGGCAGTTCCTCTGAGAAGCTCTGGGCGAGGAAGCCGTTCTTGAGCAGGTCACGCTCGGGCTTGGAGTTGTACTGGATGCTGCCGTAGGCACAGTGGTGATTGGTCACCACCAGGCCCTCGGCCGACACGAAGGAAGCCGTGCAGCCACCCAGCGAGATGACGGCGCCCATCGGATATTCGGTCAGCTTGGCCAGCTGCTCGGGCGCGATCTTGAGGCCCTCGGCCTTGAGGGCCTTGGCGATCTGCGGCAGCTGCTGGGGCATCCACATGCCTTCCACAGCCAGGCTGGGCAGGGCTGCCGCGAGCAGCGACAGCGGGATCAGGTGCTTCTTCATCGGGTTCGACTCGTTGGAGTGACAAAACCCGCGAAGATACACCGTTACTTGCGTGAAGCTGTCTGGATCAGCTTTGCCGCCATGTAAAGGCGCGGCACGATGGAGTCCACGCGGACGTACTCTGTCTGGCTGCCGTGTGCTCCGCCGCCTCGCAGCCCCAACGATTCGAGCACCGGCCCCTTGGCCTGCAAGGCAGCAAACGCCGCATCCGTGCCGCCACCTTCGGGCTCGGTGACGAGCTCGAGCCTGTGGCCCAGCTCGGCCGCGATGGCCACGGCCGCAGCCCCCAGCATGCGCGAGGGCAGCGTCGCCTCCATGGGCGGCCGGCGGCGCTCGAAGCGCATCTCCAGGCGGGCCTCGGGCAGGAGCTGTTCGGCCATGGTGCTGCGCAAGCGCGCCTCCACGCGTTCGAAGTCGGCAAGGCGGCGCACGCGCACGTCGGCGTCTGCGCTTGCGGTGGGGGGCAGCATGTTGCGCGCCTCACCAGCCCGGGCCTGGGTCCAGGCCAGGCTGATGTCGTCGTCGTTGGAGAAGAGGCGCCGGGTCTGCAGGATCTGGTGCGCCAGCTCGTCCAGCGCGTTCACGCCCGCGCCTTTGACCGCCGCCGCGTGGGCCGCTCGGCCGCGCACGTCCAGGTGCACCGCTGCAATGCCCGAGGTGGCCAGGGAGATCGCCTCACGGCCCGTGCCCTCGAAAGACAGCACCGCATCGTGCTCGGCGCCCAGGCGCGTGATCAGGGCCCGCGAGGCCGGCGAGGAGATCTCCTCGTCGCCGTTGAAGAGCACCGTGATGCGAGCGTAATCGTCGAAGCCACGCGCGCGCAGCAGCGCCAGCGTGTGCAGCACCAAGGCCAGGCCCTGCTTGTCGTCGAGGATACCCAGGCCGTAGGCGCGGTCGCCGCGCAGCTGGAAGGGCTGGCGCGCCAGGCTGCCGCTTGGGTAAACCGTGTCCATGTGGGCCAGCAGTAGCACTGAGCGAGTGCCATTGCCCCTGAACGTGGCTCGCACCATGGCGCCGGGCTGCTCGGGCGTGTCTTCCATGCGGTAGACCTCGGTGGGGGCGATCAGCTCCACCTCGCCGCCCAGCTGGTCGAGCCGCTTCATCAGCAGCTGAGCCAGGCGCTGCAAGCCGGCCGGCTCGCGGCTGCCGGTCTCGATCGCACAGAATTCGGCCAGGCTGTCGAGCATCGGCTGCTGCTCGGCGCGCGCTGCGGCCAGCAGCGCCTCATCGGGCCCGGCATTCGCATGCAGGCTTGAGATCAGCAGCACGGTCAATAAAAACGAGCGCATGGGCAAAGAGCAAGAGCAAGAGCAAACTGAAGGCGGTCAAAAATTATCGGTAGCGCAGTAGCAGCGCCGCTTCAGGGTTCTCACCCGGGGCCTTGAGGCCCCTGCAGTCCGGGAGTAAGCAATGGACCTTGCCCAAATGGCCCGCATCCGCCACTGGCTGCGCCTGCACGGCGCGCGCCACCCGGCCGAGCTGTGGATCTGGGACTTGATCTGCATCGCCTGGGTCGCCGCCTGGTTGGCGATTCCGCTCTCGGTCATTCTTGGCAGGGACGAACTCATGCCGCTATCCCTGCTGGCCCTCGTGCTGCCGGCGCTGTATGTTGCGTGGCGCAGCCGACTGCATCGGCGCGGCAAGCTCAGGTGCGATTGGTTGACGGCCTTGTAGCGTGGCCCGGTCGGAACGCTTGGCGCCGGCATCCTGTACAAATGCGCAACCGGCACCTTTGCCACCGAAACTTCGGGCCCATCGCCTTGAACGTCCTCGCCCTCTCCGGCAGCCTGCGCCAGGCTTCGATCAACACCGCCTTCTGCCTCGCCGCCGCGCGGCTCGCGCCCGCGCCCATGCAGATCACGCTGTTCGCCGGCCTCGGCGCCCTACCCCTGTTCAACCCCGATCTCGAGACCGACCCGCCATGGTCAGTGCAGGACTTGCGCCAGGCGGTTGCACGCGCTGACGCGCTCTTGATCGCGAGCCCCGAATATGCGCACGGCATTTCAGGCGTGATGAAGAACGCGCTCGACTGGCTGGTCAGCGACGAGGGCGTCGTGCACAAGCCCGTGGCGCTCGTCAACACCTCGCCGCGCGCGCATCACGCCTGCGACGCCTTGCGCGAAATCCTCAAGACAATGTCGACGACGCTCGTGACGGATGCGTCGACGGCCCTGGCGCTGCCGCGTGGCTGCGTGACGCAAGAGGCCATGCTGTCGGCACCGGAAGTCCGTGGCGCCATTGCCGACTTGCTTACAGCGCTGGCCACACATCTGACAGGTGGGGGTGGCCACGAGGGCGTGGCCCAGTTTTCGCTGGCCTGAAGCCCCGAGCTTCAGTGGGTCAGCGCGACCCACTCCCCGGCCCGCTCGTAGGCCTCGAACAGCGTGATCGCCAGATCGCGCAGCACGGGGTCATCGCCGCCGTAGCCCTGGGCCAGGCGTTCGCAAGCGTAGAGCCGGTCGTACACCATGCGCATCGGCAAGACGCGATGGCCGTAGCGCTCCATCAGATGCGCAAACTGCTGCAGCTGACCCATGTCCACCGGCGACGCGATGGGCGAGGCGATCTCCACGCTCTGCTGCGGGCGCAGGCTCGGGTCCACGGCCTGTCCGCTGAACGTATACGTCAGCTCTGGGCCGGATTCGGGCAGCAGATGGAGCGGGATGAGCATGTCGGCATGATCGGCCGCCCGCGCCGGGAGCTAAAGCTTGATGAAGACGGCGTTTGCGGCCCAGTTCAATGCTTACCCTGGATGAAGTCAGCCAGCTCCTCGCACCACTGCGCCGCTGCGGCGGCGGTCTCACTGAGCTGGTGCGCCTCCACGCCGGCATCGGCCATCATCTTGGCGGAGGCCGAGTTGGCCGCCTGGTGGTGGTCCTTCTTCTCCAGGAAGAACACGCGGCGGATGCCGGCCTGGATGATGGACTGCGTGCAGCGCGGGCAGGGGAACTGGGTGGCGTAGATCGTGCCGTCGGTCAGTGGCAGCACCACGCAGTTGAGGATGGCGTTGACCTCGGCGTGGACGATGTAGCTGTGGCGCGAGTTCAGCGGATCGCTGTCATCGTCGGCCCAGTAAGCGGGGTCGGCATCGTCACAGCCGCGCGGCAGGCCGTTGTAGCCCACGCCGAGGATCTTGTTGTCCCGGCTGGCGATACAGGCGCCGTTGCGCTTCTTGGCGTCCTTGGAGCGCGCTGCGGCCAGCAACGCCACGCCCATGAACATGGAATGCCAGTCGATCAGAGGTTTGTTGTCCATGTTCAGCCGGCGCTCTCCACGCCTCGGTTTGCAAGTTCGTCGGCGCGCTCGTTGCCCGGGTCTCCGGCATGACCCTTGACCCAGCGCCACTCCACCTGGTGCAGCCGGGCCAGCGCGTCCAGCCGCTGCCACAGCTCGGCGTTCTTCACCGGCTTGCCGTCGGCCGTCTTCCAGCCGCGGCGCTGCCAGCCGCTGATCCATTCGGTCATGCCCTTGCGCACGTATTCGCTGTCGGTGTAGATGACGACCGCGCAGGAGCGCTTGAGCGAGGCCAGCGCCTCGATGGGCGCGGTGAGCTCCATGCGGTTGTTGGTGGTGAGCTTCTCGCCGCCGAACATCTCCTTCTCGTGCTCGCCGGCCTTGAGCCATGCGCCCCAGCCGCCGCGGCCGGGGTTGCCCTTGCAGGCACCGTCGGTGTAGATGGTGACTTGCGGCTTCTTGATCTTCAGTTCGGTCATTTCTTGTGATGTGAGTTCACGGCCACGGCCGGCGCGGCGCGGGCCTTGGTCTTTCTGGATTTGGCCAGGCCCACGAGCCGCATACCGTGCACGCGCTTGACGGCGCTGATGAAGTACACAGCACCCAGCACGGGCCACCATCGCGAGCCGATCGCCTCGATCCAGCGCCAACGATGGATCCATTTCTCGGTGCGCAGCGGAGGGGCATAACAGCCGAATCGTGCGGCATCGACCTCCAACCCGAGCAGACGCAACCAATCGCGCAGTCGCCAGTAGCCGATGAAGTCGCCGGCGCGCGGCAGGAAGAGCCGCCGCTTGCGCGAGACGGAGGTGAGTCGGCCGAGATTCTGCCGCAGGCCCCAGAGGCTGGCGGGGTTCAGGCCCACGACAATGAGCCGCCCCTCGGGACGCAGCACGCGCTCGACCTCGCGCAGGGTCCGGTGCGGATCGCGCGCAAGCTCCAGCGCGTGGGGCAGCACGATCAGGTCCAGGCTCGCCGTGGCGAAGGGGAGCTCGTCAAACTCGCAATACAGGGAGATGCAGGCTCCCTGCACCGGCGCGCCAAGGTTGTCCATGGCCAGCCAGCGCTGCGGCATGCGATTGCTGGCCAGCGCCGGCAACTCGGGCAGACCCAGCTGCAGCGCGTGGAAGCCGAAGAGATCGGCCACCTGTGCATCCAGCTGGGCGCGCTCCCAGTCGAGCAAATAGCGCCCTGCAGGGGTTTGCAGCCACTGGGCCAACTCTACAATCGAGGCTTCTCGTGTCATGGGATCTGGATTGAACCTCACGCCGCTGCCGGCCTTTGCCGACAATTACATCTGGATGCTCGACAACGGGCGGGAAGCCCTGGTCGTCGACCCCGGTGATGCGGCGCCGGTGCTGCAGGCGCTGGGCGAGCGGTCGTTGAGTCTCGCGGGCATTCTAGTGACGCACCACCATAGTGATCATGTCGGCGGACTCGCGGAGCTCAGGCCGCACCTGAGAGGCGCCGTCTACGGCCCGGCGCGTGAGAACATTCCCGCTCCTTACGAGCCGCTGGTAGCCGGCGATGAGGCCACGCTGCTGGGCCTGCGCTTCAAGGTGATCGAGGTGCCGGGCCACACGGCCGGCCACATCGCCTACTTCCACGCCTCGACAGAGGTTGCGCCCCTGCTGTTTTGCGGCGACACCTTGTTCTCGGCCGGCTGCGGCCGGCTTTTCGAGGGTACGCCGGAGCAGATGCACGCCTCGCTCGCAACCCTCGCGGCGCTGCCCGGCGAGACGCGCGTGTGCTGCGCCCACGAGTACACGCTCGCCAACCTGCGCTTCGCCCGCCACGTGGAGCCCGGCAATGCGGCGCTGCGCGCGCATGAAGCCTGGGCGCGCATGCAGCGCGAGCGCGAGCTCCCCACCCTGCCCTCCACCATCGCGGTGGAACGGGCCATCAATCCCTTCTTGCGCGCGCATGAGCCCGAAGTGGCCCGCAGCGCGCACGGGCACCAGTCCGAAACCCCACCCGACAACCCCGTGGCCGTCTTCGCCACGTTGCGCCAGTGGAAGAACGAATTCAAATGAACCTACGCCGCTTGGCACCCCTCGCCCTCGCCCTCGCCTGCCTTCTCGCTGCTTGCGCCAGCGCCCCTGGGCACCCGCCGGCCACCTCATCCACCACCGCTCAAGCCCCCACGGCCCCCACCTCGGCAGATCCGGCGCCGAGCGTCGCCCCGCCGGCAATGGCCGGCATGTCGGCGACGGCGACGGCCACGGCGACGGCCGAACCGGCCGCCGTGGAGATCGAAGACAGCCTGAACCCGGGCGTGAAGGTGGCTCTGGACGACGCCGCCTCCAAGGCCGACCTCTGGGCCCGCGTGCGCAGCGGCTTCGCCATGCCCGAGCTCAACAATGACGAGGTCGCCCGCGCCGAGGCCTGGTATGCAGCGCGGCCCGACTATGTGCAGCGCATGACGACCCGCGGCGCACGCTACCTCTATCACATCGTTCAAGAGTGCGAGAAGCGCGGCCTGCCCACTGAGCTGGCCCTGCTGCCCTTCGTGGAAAGCGCCTACAACACCCAGGCCATGTCCACGGCCAAGGCCAGCGGCCTGTGGCAGTTCGTGCCGGCCACGGGCCGCGATTTCGACCTCAAGCAGAACCTCTTCCGCGACGACCGGCGCGACGTCCTGGCCTCCACCAGCGCGGCCTTCGACTACCTCGGGCGGCTGTACAAGCAGTTCGGCGATTGGCACCTGGCCCTCGCCGCCTACAACTGGGGCCAGGGCAACGTGGCCAAGGCGGTGGCGCGCAACCAGAAGGCCGGCCTGCCAACCGACTACGAAAGCCTGAACCTGCCGGCCGAGACGCGCTACTACGTCCCCAAGCTGCAGGCGGTGAAGAACATCGTGATGACGCCAGGCGTCTACGGCCTGAGCCTGCCCGAGATCGAGAACCGTCCGTATTTCCTCTCGGTGCGCATCGAGCGGGACATCGATGTGGCCCAGGCAGCGCGCCTGGCTGAGATGAGCGAGGACGAGTTCCGTCAGTTCAATCCGCAGATGAACAAGCCGGTGATCCTGGCCAACGCCACCGACCAGTTGCTGCTGCCCTACGACAACGCGAGCCGCTTCGCAGCCAACCTCGCTGCGCACCGCGGCGCGCTGGCCACCTGGACGGCCTGGGTCGTGCCCAAGACCATGAAGCCGGCCGATGCAGCCAAGCAGACGGGCATGAGCGAAGCCCAGCTGCGTGAGGTGAACCGCATCCCGCCCAAGATGCTCGTGAAGGCCGGCTCCACCTTGCTCGTGCCGCGCACCGCCAAGCGCGACACGGACGTGTCCGAACACCTGGCCGACACGGCCAGCATCAGCCTCGCGCCCGACACGCCACCGCTGCGCAAGGTCTCGTTCAAGGCCGGCGCCAAGGGCGAGAGCGTGGCCAGCGTGGCCCGGCGCTACAAGACGAGCACGGCCCAGGTGGCGCAGTGGAACAAGGTCGGAACCAAGAGCAGCTTCAAGGCGGGCCAGACCATCGTGGTCTACACGGCGCAGCCGGCTGCAAACCCCGTCAAGCTGGCGGCCAAGCCGGCCAAGAAAAAGGCAGCCGTCAAGACCGCCTCGAAGATGCCGCAGACCCAGCTCGTCGCCGCCAAGACCAGCAGCGACGCGCTGCAGCGCTGATCAGACGAAGAACAGCGCGATGCTGCAGGCCAGGCCGGCCGTCCACACGAGGGAGCGCAGCGCCGGCTGGTCGCCAATGTACAGGCCGATGTAGACGATGCGGATGGCCACGAAGGCCATGGCCAGCTGGTCGATGCGCGCCTGGTCGCCATGCATCTGCTGGGCCGCCAGCACCCCGGCGAAGAACAGGGGCAAGGCCTCGAAGCTGTTCGCCTGGGCCGCGTTGGCGCGTGCCTGGTAACCGCCCAGCCCGGCGAGCCAGCCGCGCGGATCGTGGTTGTCGAAGCCGCCCTCTCTGCGGCGCTTGCCGAAGCCGCGGCCCTTGGCAATTGACGCGCACACGACGGGCAGCACGGCGGCGATGATGATGCAGATGTTGGCTGTCGTCGTCATGGTGTGTTGAGCCTCAGCGTCGGTCGACAAGAGCATGGGCGATGGTGCCCAAGTCCACGTATTCAAGCTCACTGCCCACGGGCACGCCGCGCGCCAGCCGCGTGGCCTTGATGTCGCGCGAGCGCAGGGCCTGGGCGAGCACATGTGCCGTGGCCTCGCCCTCGGCCGTGAAGCTGGTGGCGAGGATGACCTCCTGCACCCGACCGTCAGCGGCACGAGCAAGCAACTGCTCGGCGCCGATCTCACGCGTGCCCAGGCCGTCGAGCGGGCTCAGGCGCCCCAGCAGCACGAAGTAGTAGCCGGCGAAGGAGCCCGTGCGCTCCAGCGCGGCCTGGTCGGCCGGCGACTCCACCACGCACAGCAAACGCGCGTCGCGGCCTTCATCGGCGCAGATCGAGCACAGCGGCGTCTCACTGAAGGTGTGGCAGCGCTGGCAATGGCGGATGCCCTCGCCGGCCGCGTCCAGGGCCTTGGAGAGCTGGCGCATGCCCTCACGGTCGTGCTGCAGTAGATGGAAGGCCATGCGCTGGGCCGATTTCTGGCCCACGCCTGGCAGGCGCTTGAGCGCCTCGATCAGTTGCTCGAGAGCGTTCAAGCGGGATCAGAAGGGGAATTTCATGCCGGGGGGCAGCGGCATGCCGGCGGTGATCTTGGCCATCTTCTCCTGGCTCACCTGCTCGGCGCGGCGCAAGCCGTCGTTGAAGGCGGCAGCCACGAGGTCTTCCAGCATGTCCTTGTCGTCAGCCAGCAAGCTGGGGTCGATGGTCACGCGCTTGACCTCGTGCTTGCAGGTCATCACGACCTTGACCAGGCCGGCGCCCGACTGCCCCTCGACCTCGACATTGCCAAGCTCTTCTTGCGCCTTCTTGAGGTTGTCCTGCATGGCCTGGGCCTGTTTCATCAGGCCGGCAATCTGGTTCTTCATCATGGTTGTGCTGCTCCGGAGTTCAGTGGATGGGTCGGATGGACCCAGGGACGATGCGCGCGGTCTTGAACTGCGCCATCAATTCTTTGGCGACGGGATCGTCGACCACGATTCTTTCGGCCTCGCGCTGGCGGGCCTGAGCGGCGGCCTGGTCGCGCAGGGCCGGCGAGTCCTCGGGCACGCCGGGCTCGACTTCCAGGATCACGGGCTTGTTCAGCGCCGCACTTAGCACCGCCTGCAGCTTGTCCTTGATGACTGGCTGGCGCAGCGAATCGCTCTCCACCCTCAGCCGGCAGGCCAGCTCGGGCCCTTCGACGAAGCTGAGGCACTGGGCCTGCATCGCGAGCGTGCGGGTCAGCGCGGTGATCTCCACCGCCTTGACCAGTTCGAACCAGCGCTCGCCCTCGGGCGTAGGCTTGAGGGCCACGGGCGTGCCGGCAGACGAGGCGTAGACCTCGGGCTCCGCGTCCGGCTCCGCGGCCCGCGAGGCCGAGACCTGCGCCACCTCGCCCGACTCGTCGACCATGGGCGCATCGAGCCAGGGCGGCGGCTCTTCGCCGGCGGCCTGCGGCTCAGGCTCAGGCTCAGGCTCCGGCTCCGGCCGCGGTTGCGGTTGCGCCGCGGCAGCCTGAGGCTCCGCCCGAACAGCCATGGGCTTGAGGCGCGCGCTCAGCGCATTCAGAGGGCGGACTTCACGCGCCTCCGGAGCAGGTCCAGGGGGTGCAAGCGCATACGGCGCGGCCACAGGCGCGGCAGGCTTGGGGGCCGGCGCTGCAGCAGCTGCAACATGGTCAGGCCGGCTCGCACGAACGGGCGTCACTCCCTGGGGACGAAAACTCAGCATGCGCAACAGCACCATCAGCAGGCCCGCATATTCGTCAGGCGCCAGCGCCAGCTCCTGGCGTCCGTGCAGGGCCATGCTGTACATCAGCTGGACTTCGTCGGCCGGCAGTTCGCCGGCAAGGCGACGCACATCGGCCGTGTCGGGGTCCTGATCGTCCAGCGCCTTGGGCGCGGCCTGGGCCACGGCCAGGTTCTGGAACAAGTTGCACAGGTCTTCGAGCGTGCCGCCAGCGGAGAGGCCCAGACTGCGCAGGCGCTCGGCGCAAGCCACCACGGCCGGGCCGTCGGCCGCGATCAGCGCCTCGACGATGCCCACCACATGGCTGCGATCCACGGCGCCCAGCATCTGGCGCACGCCGGCTTCCTCGAGCCGGCCCGCGCCGAAAGCGATCGCCTGGTCGGTCAGCGAGAGCGCGTCGCGCATGGAGCCGCGCGCCGCGCGCGCGATCAGACGCAGCGAGCCGGCGTCGGCGGCCACGCCTTCGGCCTCCAGCACATGGGCCAGGTGCGAGCGCACATGATCCTGTGCCATCGGCCGCAGATTGAACTGCAGGCAGCGCGAAAGCACGGTCACCGGCACCTTCTGCGGATCGGTCGTGGCGAGCACGAACTTCAGGTACTCGGGCGGCTCCTCCAGCGTCTTTAGCATGGCGTTGAAGGCATGCGTGGAGAGCATGTGCACTTCGTCGATCATGTAGACCTTGTAGCGGCCCACGACCGGCTTGTAGACCGCCTGGTCCAGCAGTTGGGAGATTTCTTCCACACCCCGGTTGGATGCGGCGTCCAGTTCGACATAGTCGACAAAGCGACCGGCATCGATGTCGCGGCAGGCATTGCACTGGCCGCAGGGATGGGCGGTCACGCCGCCGTGGCCATCCGCGCCCACGCAGTTCAGGCTCTTGGCCAGGATGCGCGAGACCGTGGTCTTGCCCACGCCGCGCGTGCCGGTGAACAGGTAGGCGTGATGCAGTCGCCCCTGGGTCAAAGCATTGGCCAGGGCCTGCACCACATGCTCCTGGCCCACGAGCTGCTCGAAGCTGTGGGGGCGATACTTGCGGGCGAGAACCTGATAGGACATGGCCGCAGATTCTACGGTCCCGCCCCGAACGCAATTTGATGGACTACCGAGGCCGATTCGCCCCCTCCCCCACGGGCCCGCTGCATGCGGGGTCCCTGGTCGCCGCCCTCGCCAGCTGGCTCGATGCCCGTGCCCACGGCGGGCAATGGCTGGTTCGCATCGAGGACGTGGACCTGCCGCGCTGCCCGCCCGGCACCGACACGCTGATCCTCGAGCAGTTGGCCCGCTGCAGCCTCGTGCCGGACGAACCGCCGAGTTGGCAGTCGCGGCGCAGCGCGCTCTACGAGGCGGCACTCGCACGTCTGCTGGCCGCCGGCCAGGCCTACGGCTGCGCCTGCACCCGCAGGCAGATTGCTGCAAGAGCCGGCCCACGGGCGCGCAACGGCGAGCTGGTCTACCCCGGTACCTGCCGAGCGGGCACACAAGGGCGCGAGCCGCGGGCTTGGCGCCTGCGCACTGATAACGAGTTACTTCGATGGACAGACCGGCGCCTGGGACCACAATCGCAGCGCGTGGAAGACGAGGTCGGCGACTTCGTTCTGCTGCGCGCCGACGGTCTCTGGGCCTACCAGCTCGCCGTCGTGGTCGACGACGCCGAGCAGGACATCACCGACGTGGTCCGCGGCGAGGACCTGGCCGACAACACACCGCGCCAGATCCGCTTGCAGGCGGCGCTCGGGCTGCCCACGCCGCGCTACCTGCACACCCCGCTGGTGCTGGGCGAGAACGGAGAAAAGCTCTCCAAGCAGAACGGCGCCCAGGCCCTGGATCTCACCGATCCGGCCGCGGCACTTGGACGGGCCGCCGAGGCCCTTGGCCTGAGCGTGAGCGGCAACACCGTGGGCGACGTGCTTGCCAGCGCCGTCTTGGCTTGGCCTAATGCGTCATGGACCAAGGCATAGGCAACGAACTCCCGGGCCGACACCGAACGAGCGATCTGCGCCCGTCCGCGCGCTGGCTGGTGCTGATCGAATCGGGCGGCTTCATGCTGGCGCGACTCTTCGACGCCGGGCGCCAGCAACTGGCCGAGTTCGACGCCAGCACCGAGGAGGCCGTGCAGATGGCCAAGGGCCAGCCGCTGCTGAGCGACGCCCAACAGCCCGAATGGGACCAGGCCCTGATGGGCCACAGCCTCGACGAACGCCGCCAGGCCCAGGTCTACGCACTCGGGGTGTGAGCAGGCTCTGAGGGAGAATCCGTCATTTGTTGAAAGCCCGCGGCTTTTCGAAGGAATTCCCATGAACACCAACCCCAGCGGCCTGCAGTTCGAAGACACCACCGTCGGCGAAGGCAAAGAGGCCAAGAGCGGCCACGAAGTCACCGTGCACTACACCGGCTGGCTCTACAAGGACGGCGTCAAGGGCGCCAAGTTCGACTCCAGCCGCGATCGCAACGATCCCTTCCAGTTCGAACTCGATGCCGGCATGGTGATCCGCGGCTGGGACGAGGGCGTGCAGGGCATGAAGATCGGCGGCACGCGCGTGCTCGTGATCCCTGCCGAGCTGGGCTACGGCGCGCGCGGCGCCGGCGGCGTGATTCCGCCCCATGCCACGCTGATGTTTGAAGTCTCCTTGCTTGACGTGGCCGGTGGCGATGAGCCCATCTCCCTGGACCTGAGCACCACGCCCAGCGGCCTGCAGATGCAGGACCTCAGCGAAGGTTCCGGCGCCGAAGCCAAGGCCGGCCAGCGCGTCACGGTGCACTACACCGGCTGGCTGTACAAGGACGGTGTGCGCGGCAAGAAGTTTGATTCCAGCAAGGACCGCGGGCAGCCCTTTCGCTTCAATCTCGCCGGTGGCGAAGTAATCCGCGGCTGGGACGAAGGCGTGCAGGGCATGAAGATCGGCGGCACGCGCATGCTCGTGATCCCGGCCGAGCTCGGCTATGGCTCGCGCGGCGCGGGCGGCGTGATCCCGCCGGGCGCCACGCTCTTGTTCGAAGTCGAACTGCTGGCGGTCTGAACGCCGACGGCTAGGCAGCGGCTGCAAACGGGGGTGCGATGGACAATCTGCTGGCTTTCGATGAATTGACGCGTTATTGGCGCGGTACGCAGTGGCAGGCCAATGTCCTGATCTTGATGCACCTGCTGGGGGCCATCATCCTCGGGATGGTGCTGGGCTACGAGCGCGCCTTTCACGGTCGGGCCGCGGGCATGCGCACCTACGCGCTCGTATGCGCGGCGTCGTGCGCCGTGACGATCATCGTGGCCTATCCACTGCAATGGTTCGGTGGCCATGTAGCCGGCAGCTCCATCCCGCAGTTCTCCGATCCCACGCGGGTCATCCAGGGTGTGCTGACAGGCATCGGCTTCCTGTGCGCCGGTGTCATCATGCGCGAAGGCATGAACATCTCCGGCCTGACCACTGCGGCCTCGCTGTGGGTGGCCTCGGCCATCGGCATCGTCCTGGGCATGGGCTTTTATCTGGCGGCGATCTTCATGACCGTGATGTGCGCCTCCTTGATGATGTGGGGCGCGCATTTCGAAGCCAAGCTGCCCTCGCATCCCGCCATCCACGTCGAGCTCATCGGCACGCCCGCGCGACGCTTCGAGCAGCAGGAAATGGCCGACTTCGCGCATCGCATCGGCTACCGCTTCGCGCCCGGGTCGCTCTCGATCAGCTATCGAGACCAGTGCGAGGAGTGGCGCTTCGTCTGCACCGCCCGGCGCAACTACCGCGGCCAAACCCTGATCGGCTTCGCCAAGCACATTTCCGAGCTTCCAGGAGTTGCTGAATACAAGGTGACGCACGCAAGGAACTAGATTTACCCCAGCATCACCACGGGTCATTCGCGCATGGCACACTTGGCTCGTTCCATCCACTCCAGTGAGGCTGCCATGATCTACACGACCGCCCCCAACGATCCGTCCGCACGCGAACTGCGCGCCCATGAACGTGTGGAGTTGGCCCCAAGCGCGCTAGAGCCCCGGCAAATTCCGCTCTGGGTCTTCACTTCGCCCTCCGAGATGGATGCCAGCAGCGGCCTGGTGATGAACCTGAGCCACAGCGGCTTGCAGGTCATGACCGGCCCCGGCCAGCTCAAGGAGGAGCACTACGAGGTGCGCCTCATGCTGGACAACGAGGCCAGCAAAGGCACCGACAGCGAGTTCAGCGGCCCCATCCGCCGCGTCTGGAGCCGCGAAGTGACGAATCGGGACTTCGGCGACAGCGAGCTCAGCGGCTTCGAGTTCGAGCATCCCGACTCGCCCGCAGAGCAGTTTCTGCGCCGTCGCGCCGACGGCGATCAGGATGGCCTCGTCCGCTGCGTGCTCGTCGCACGCAAGATGATCGGTGCCTTCGCGGGCTGATCAGCTGGGCTGCTTGGTCGTGCGCAGGTAGGGCTTGATCGTCTTGTAGCCCGGGAAGATCTTGTCCGCCTCCTCGTTCGAGACGGCGGTCGTGATGATCACGTCCTCGCCCTGCTTCCAGTTCACCGGCGTGGCCACGCGATGCTTGGCGGTGAGCTGCATGCTGTCCAGCACGCGCAAGATCTCGTCGAAGTTGCGGCCCGTGGTCATCGGGTAGGTCAGCATCAGCTTGATCTTCTTGTCCGGGCCGATGATGAAGACCGAACGCACGGTGGCGTTGGTCGCGGCCGTGCGGCCCTCCGAGGTGCCGGACTCGCTGGCCGGCAGCATGTTGTAGAGCTTGGCCACGGCGAGGTCGGTGTCACCGATCATCGGGTACGTGACCTTGGCGCCTTGCGTCTCCTCGATGTCGGCGGACCAGCGCTCGTGGTGGTCCACGGGGTCGATGGACAGGCCGATCAACTTGCAATTGCGCTTCGTGAACTCGGGTTCGATCTTGGCCATATAGCCCAGCTCGGTCGTGCACACAGGGGTGAAGTCCTTGGGGTGCGAGAACAGGCAGACCCAGCTGTCGCCAATCCAGCTGTGAAAGTCGATCTGACCCTTCGTGGTCTGGGCCGTGAAGTTCGGTGCGATGTCATTGATGCGCAGGGACATGGAGACCTCCTCTTGGTGGGACGCACATCCTAGTTCAATGCAATGACTATTGCGCGAGGAACGTTATGCAGCCCTCAGCGGCGGCCGAGCTTCCAGATTCGGCGCAGGCCACGCCAGACGAAGGGCAGCAAGACCAGGAGCACCAGCCACGGCGCCGCGAGGGCGAGGAACTCGATCAGTGCGCCAAGCCCCTGGGCCAGATTGCTGGCGAAGCTGCTCAACGCATCCGAGACCGGATGCCGCTTGTCGACGAACGCTCGCGGCTCTATCGTCAGGCTCACGTTCAGTTCGTCCATGGCCACGCGCGAGCGCAGAGTTGCCAATTCGCCCTCGCCGGCCTCGATACTGGCCTGAACTTCAGCCAGCTTCTCGGTGACCTTCATCAGCGAGTCGATATTGGCGCGCGACTGCTTGCGCAGCTCCAGCAAATCCTCTCGCAAGGCCTTGTGCATCGCCAAACGTCGGGCAAGGTCAGTGATAGGTCCTGTCAGGTCTTCGGCCCTTGTTCCCTGGCTGAGCAGCTTGCCAAATCCCACGGCCTGCGTGCGTAGGCCATCGACGGCCTGGCGCCGCACGCTCATGAGGATGTCTCCGCGCAAACCCTGGCTCTGGCTCGACTGCATGACAAGACAGCCCTGTGCGGGTACCGCCTGGCAGGCCGCCTGCAGCGCCTTGAGCCCGACCTCCACCTGGCCCGCCGGCACCTCGACCTCCAGATGATGCTTGTAGCTGAGCAAGCGTTCGGGGGCACCGGCTTCTCGCATCGCGCTATCCGCCGCCAGTTGAGCTTGAAGCGGGGCAGCCGCGTTTTCCGCCTTGCGACCGCAGGCTGTGGTCGACAAGGCGAACGCCAGCGCAAACAGCATCCACACGCGAACAGGAATCATTGTCAATCCTTGAGGCCGGAGCTGCCGCCGGCCAGACGCCTGTGTATCACGCCCGCAGGCTCGGTCCCATCACTGGTAAACCGAAACCTCCGGCCGACGCGCCAGCACGCCGATGGGTGGCGCCCACCGCTCCCCGCGCGGCTTCTTGCTCGTCACCAGCGTGATGTCCGAAGGCTCGAACACCTCCACGTTGTGCGTGATAGGCGTGGTCAGCAGGTACTGGGCGCGGGTCGACTTCAGGAAATGGCCGACGAGCTGGATATTGCGCACATCGAGGTGGGCGAAGGGCTCGTCGATGAAGACGAATCCACCCGGTGCGTCATCGTCCTTCATCAGGCCGACGAGCAGGATCAGGCTCTTCAGAACCTGCTGGCCGCCCGAGGCCTCGCCGTCGTTCAGGCCGACCTCGCCCTTGCCGTCGAAGTTGAAGCGCACCGACAGGCCGGCCTGCGCCAGCACGGTGTCGTCGTTGTCCAGATGCGGCAGATCCGCTTGCGCACTCGTGCCGGCCAGTTCGCCAAGCTCTTGCACGTTCTTCTTGTAGCGGCGCATGGTTGCGCGCAGCACATCGATGTAGCGCTCGCGGGCATTGCCCGAGGCGATGCGGGCCATCTCATTGCTGGCCCGGCGGTCCTGCAGGAGCAGCTCTTCCTCGCCGACCTGGAGCTTCATGCGCGTGTAGCGCTCGAGCACCTGGGCGTCGGTTTCCCAGCTGCCGGTCTCCAACTCGCGTTCCAGGTGTGCCAGGGCGATGCGGGCCTGGGTGGCGGTCTCGAATTCATCCTTGAGGTCGGCCAGCCGTGCGCGGTGCACCCAGGTAGCGGGGAAGCCAGCACGGGCCTTGCGCGATTCCCGGGCGGCCTCGCCCAGCACCTTGCGACGTTCAGCCTGCTCGCGCTGGCGCGAGGCCAGCTGCTGCTCCTCAATCTTCAGGCCGGCCTGCGCGGCCTCATAGTCGCGCTCGGCATTGTTGGCCTGCTTGACGGCCTGGTCATGCTCGGCGTCGAGCTGGCTCATGCGCGTGCTGGCCTCTCGCCGCGCCTGGGCCAGGCCCGGCAGACGGGCGCGCGCTTCGGCAAATTCGTCGGCGCGCTCGGCCAGCTCCTGCGCGGCCTTGTGGCCCTGCGCGGCGCGCTGGGCGTCCTTGAGCTGCTTCTCGACCTCGGCCTGCTCCTTGACGATGCGGCTGAGCTCGGCCTCGCGGCGCGTGACCTCGGTCTCGATGGACTGGCGGCGGGTGTCGACGGCGGAGACGCCGAACTGGTATTCGCGCGGCTCAATCCACACGCTGCGGCCACCGCGGCCGTCGCGATAGTAGGCATCGGCAGTGATCCACTCACCGCCGCGTTGCGCGCCGGCCTCCGTGTCCTTCACGCACTGGATGCCGGCGAGCTGGCGTGCCAGCCACGCGGGTACCTTGGCACTGACGGACAGCGCCGCGAGCAGGCTGCCCTTGGGGGCGGCCGACACGTGCTCGCCGTCGGCCACGACGTAGTGGCGATAGCGTTCCTTGGAGGCCAGCGCATACGCACGGCCTTCGTCGGACGCGTGAGCCAGCACCACGACCCAGCGCGAGGCGCGCAGGATGCCTTCGGCGGCGGCGCGCCAGGTCTCGTCGGCCACGTCGATGCAGTCGGCCAGCACGTGGTGGACGATGCCGGCCTCATCGAGCTGCTTGCGAAAGCGCGTCACCTCCTGCGGCGGCGGCGGCAGGCGCTGGCCGGCCAGGGCTTCAAGCGCGGCCTGAGCCTTGCCGTGCGATTCCCTGGCGTGGAAGAAGCGCTCGCGCAGGGCCAGCTGCTTCGTCGCTAGCTCGTCGGTCAGGCGGGTCAGCTCGGCGGCGTCGGTCTCCACCGCGGCCAGGGCCTTGAGGGTCTCCTCGCGCTTGGCGAGCTCCTCCATGGGCTTCTCGGCGTCGCGCGCATCCTGGAAGGCCTGGCGGGCCTCGGGGCGGCGACGGTCGAGATCGCCGAGCCGCGCCTTGGCACTCTCCGAGGCGCTGAAGAGGCCGTGCAGCGAGCCGCGCTTGCCGCCCAGGTGCCGCTGGTCGTGCGCGGCGAAGAGGCGCTGGCGATGCAGCTCGCGCAAATCGTGCGCCGTGCGGCCGCGCTGCTCCATCCACTGCATGACGGGCAGCACCTCGGTGGCCAGACGTTCGCGTTCGCGCAGGCGCAGCTGATGCTGCTGATAGCTGTTCACGCGCAGGCCGAGCTCGGTCAGCTGCGTCTGCGCATGCGCCAGCTCGCGCACGGCCTGCTCGACTTCCTTCTCGAGCTGCTGCTGGTGGCTGCGGGCCTGGTCGTAGCGGTCCAGCACTTCCTGGTCGCCGAAGACCTCGAAGACCAGACGCAGCAGCTCGCGCGGCGAGAGCTCGCACAGCCGGTCGGTCTGGCCCTGCTCCAGTGCCAGCACGCGGCCGATCGCGCGCGTGAGGCCGGCGGCCTCCAGGCGCTTCTTCCAGGCCTCGATGCCCATCCAGTCCTTCTCGCCGCGCTCGGCGAGCTGCTCAATGCTCTGCTCGCCGTCCAGCACCACGTAGCGGCGCTGCCAGTCGCCGCCATGGCGCTCGATGCGGCAGGCCAGCGTGACCTGGTCGCCGTAGAGCAGCGAGGCGCGCGCGAACGGGCGATCGGAGTTCTGCCGACTGCGCGGCCGGTTGTCCACCACGGCACGCAGCCAGGCCGTGTCGGCGTTGGCGTGGCGGGCGTAGGTCTTGTACGTGCGGCCGCCCGAGCACTCCAGGCCCAGCAGCGTGCGTAGCGCATCGAGCAGCGTGGTCTTGCCCGAGCCGTTGGGGCCCGCGATGGTGATGATGGAGCCGTCCAGCGGCACCTGCACGCGACGGCAGTAGTCCCAGTGCAGGAGTTCGAGCGATTGCAGGTGGAACATCAGCTGTCGGTGTTCTGTCGTTGTTCTTGGATCAGGGCCAGCTCGGGCGCGATCGTGGCGTCCGAGGTGCGGGCCAGCACGTCGGCCAGCGCGCCGTCAAGGATGCGCGGGGCGAGCAGGTCGTAGTCGAGCATGAGGTCCAGAAGCGGGCCTTCGGCGATGTCCTCGCCCTTGCGAGTGATGAAACCGTGGTCCTTGAGCAGTTTGAGGTGGGTGTTGATGCGCAGTTGCCCGCCGAGCTGCTTGCCGAAGTCGGCCAGCAGGCTTTTGTAGGACACCAGCGGGGCCACACTTTCGGCAGGCGGCACGGGCTTGAGCGTGGCGAACATCTCGCCCTGGCCAGGATCGACGGCGTCCACTCGCGCCACCTGGCGCTGGCGCTTGGGCAGCACGATCAGCGACCACAGCACCACGAGCAGGGCTACGCCGTCGCGCGGCAGGTCGAGGTTGTTGTTGGCGGCCAGCCCGGTCTCGCCGAACACGGCCACCTCGGCCGGGCGCAGCATGGCCACGCTGATGTGGTCGGCGTAGACGTTGTCAACCAGGCGCAGGCCCACAGCCGAGAGGCGCTCGCCCACGGCGGTCCAGAGCTCGGTGTCGATCAACGCCTTCTTGACCAACGAATGGGTGCGCGGCAACCAACGGCGGGCGAGCAGTTGCGCGGCCAGCTGGGCGGCTTCGTCGAAATTGTTCATGCTTGTTTGTCTTCAGGCTCGCGGCGCAGAACCCCGCGGCTCATCCACTGGATGTATTCGTCGTCCACGGGTCCCTGCTCCGCCGACCATTCGGAGCGCCAGGGCTGGCGCGCCATGTCGCCGGTGGCTCCTTGCAGGTGGCGCGCCTGCTCGTCGCCGAGCAGGGGCAACAGCTGGGCGCGGTAGCTGGCCTTTGCATAACTGTCTCCCAGCACGGCAGGCGCCAGGTCCTGCACGAGCTCGCCTGCCTCGGCCCAGCGGTTGAGCAAGGCCTGCATGACGCCCATCTCCGGCGGCAGGCTCATCACGGCCAGCTCGCCCGGCGGCGCGGCCAGGCCTTCGGGCAGGGGCTCGGGTTCGTGGGCCCGGGGCCGGTCGCGCTCGAACTCAGCCTCGGCCATGTCCAGCAGCTCGTGCTGGCCCACGAGCACTGGATGCACAGGGCGCGAGAGCACACCCAGGCTGAGGTTCTCGAGGAAGTGCTGCTTCTGCAGCCAACGGCGCACATCGGTCGTCGTCACGCCCGTGGAGCCCAGGGTCACGCGCTGGCGGTCGGCCTGCTGCAGCGCGCGATTGAACTGGCTGGCCATGGCGAGCAGCCGCGCCTGGGCCAAGCCCAGTTCGCGGGCCAGACGTTCCAGCCGCGCATCGCCCTGGGCTTCGCGGATGATGGCGGTGAGCACTTCGCTGGCCTTGTCCACGAGCTTGAGCGCGCGCTCAAAGCGCTCCCGCGCGCGACGCAGCCGGAACTCGCTGCCGCTGGCGATGGCGTCGGCGAACTCGTCGTACAGGCGCAGCAACTGGGCCTTGAGGTGGTTCAGCTGGGCCGGCTCCAAGGTGCCGAGCTGATGCGCGCCGGCCACATGGGCAAGCAGGCCGGCCAGGTCTGCATCCTCCTGCGTGCCGCCCTGCGAGAGCGGCGCGAGCAAGCCCACCAGTTGCTGGGCCAGGGGCGTGACGCCGTAGTGCTGGGTGGATGGATCCCAGACCAGCAGCTCGGCATCGCGCAGGCGCTTGAGCACGAGCTCCAGTGCCTCGTCCTTCAGCGTGCGGAACTGCCGGTTCAGCGCATCGCGCGGGATGCGCGATTCCGGCAAGGCCATCAGCTCCAGGAACACCCAGACGCGCAGGCGCACCAGGGCCTGGGGGCCGTGAGTCAGCGCGCGCAGGGCCGCGAGCAGGGGCTCGTTGCGCTCCAGCTGCCACCACAGCAAGGCGTCAGCCGGCGCCTCGCCTTCGCGAAAATAGTCTTCAAATCGGGCTTCCTGCGGCTCTTGGAGTTCTTCTGCCACGCCCGCCTCGGGATTCGTCATGGGGTGCGATTATCCCTGCTGACGCGCAGTGGCAGTTTTTGAACGCTGTGCTCAATTCGGCTGTGCCCGACAACGGCCCGGCGAGCGCACACTGTCTGCACCATGAACAAGCTCCCCACCTACTTCGTCTCGCACGGCGGCGGCCCCTGGCCCTATATGGACGGCCCCTGGCGTGCGCATTTCAATGTGCTCGAGGCCTCGCTGAAGAAGATCTCGGCCGAGCTCGGCGCCAAGCCGCGCGCCGTGCTGATGATCTCGGGCCACTGGGAGGACGCCGACTTCGCGGTCATGGCCTCGCCTCACCCGCCCATGGTCTACGACTACGGCGGCTTCCCCGCCCACACCTACGAGGTCGTCTACCCCGCGCCCGGCGACCCTGCCCTGGCGGCCCAGGTTCACACGCTGATCGAAGCCGCCGGCCTGCCCAGCCGGCTTGACTCAGATCGTGGCTTCGACCACGGCGCCTTCTCCACCCTCGTGCCCATGTACCCCGAGGCCGACGTGCCCGTCGTACAGGTCTCGCTCCAGCACGGCTACGACGCGGCCACCCACCTGGCTCTGGGCCGCGCGCTGGCGCCGCTGCGCCAGCAAGGCGTGCTGATCGTCGGCAGTGGGCTCAGCTATCACAACTTGCGCGCCTTCGGTCCGGCCGGACAGGCCGCCTCGGCCCAGTTCGGCAACTGGCTGGACGCCGCGATGGAGCTGCCCCCGGCAGCCCGCACGCAGGCCCTGCTGGACTGGACGGCGGCACCGGCTGCACGGATCGCCCACCCGCACGAGGATCACCTCGTGCCCCTGATGGTGGCCGTGGGCGCCGCCGAGGGCGAACGTTCAGAGCGCATTTATCACGAGACGGCCTTCATGGGCGGCATCACGGTGTCGAGTTATCAGTTCGGTTCATGATCAAGAGCGGCGGCGGCCCTCGACGCCGCCGCTGCCTCGCCGCAGAATCGACCACCCCGAACCGCTGCCCTGAGGAGACTCCATGATCAAGCGTTCCTTCCTGGCCGTTGCCGCATTCGCGCTGTGCGCCAGCCTGCCCGCCCTGGCCGATAGCAAGGCCGAGCTGATCAAGCTCGAGCAGAAGATGCTCGACGGCGTGCTCGCCGGCGACATGAGCCTGTTTGAGAAGACGGTGGCGCCCGGCTTCGTGTTCACCACGCCCGACGGCAAGCTGCAGACCGCGGCGGATCTGGTGGCCGACATGAAGTCCGGCAAGTTCAAGCTGCTCGCCTCCAAGAACGAGAACATGGAGGTGCACCTGCACGGCAGCACCGCTGTGGTTGTCTACAGCAGCGTGGACAAGGGCACGTTCGACGGCCAGCCCTTCGAGGGCAGCAACCGCTGGACCGACGTGTTCGTGAAACAGGGCAAAGCCTGGAAGCTGGTGGTCTCGCACGGAACCCCGCTGCCTAGCAAGTAGCTTGCTAAGTCGGCGGCGCATCCTGCGCCTGCGGGTGCCTGGCCCGCCACGCCCTCAGGGCCTGCCGGTAGGCATCCATGGCCAGGTCGTGGAGATCGACGATGCAAGGATCGCAGCCATTACCGCAGCAGGCCTCGAAGTCCAACTCCGGGGGCGGTTGCGGCATAGGATCGTCGGGGACGGCAGCATCATTCATTGGCCGCATTTTCGCGCGTTCGTCTTTTCCTATCGGCATCATAGAAAAGCGTTGCTTGCGGCGTTGTCTCGCGATTCCTAGACTGGCCCGACGTTTTCACCGACCGAGGAGCAAAAGATGTCCAGCGAATCCAAATGCCCGTTCTCGAGCGCGCACCAGCACGTGAGCGCCGGTGCCCGGGGCAACCGCAACTGGTGGCCCGAACAGCTGAACCTGGGCCTGCTGCACCAGCAGCCGGCGCGCGGCAACCCCATGGGCGCAGACTTCGACTACGCCCGCGAATTCCTCAGCCTGGATCTTGACGCCGTGGTGGCCGACCTGCGCGCGCTGATGACGGATTCGCAGGAGTGGTGGCCGGCCGACTACGGCCACTATGGCCCGCTCTTCATCCGCATGGCCTGGCACGCGGCGGGCACTTACCGCATCCACGACGGGCGCGGCGGCGCCGGCACTGGCGCGCAGCGCTTCGCGCCGTTGAACAGCTGGCCCGACAACGGCAACCTCGACAAGGCCCGCCGCCTGCTCTGGCCCATCAAGCAGAAGTACGGCCGCAAGCTGTCCTGGGGTGACCTGATGATCCTCACGGGTAACGTCGCCCTCGAATCCATGGGCTTCAAGACCTTTGGCTTCGCCGGTGGCCGCCCCGACATCTGGGAGCCCGAGGCCGAGATCGACTGGGGCCCGGAGACCACCTGGCTGGGCGACCAGCGCTACAGCGGCGAGCGCGAGCTCGCCAAACCGCTGGGCGCCGTGCAGATGGGCCTGATCTACGTGAACCCCGAAGGCCCCAATGGCAATCCCGACCCGCTGGCCTCGGCCCGAGACATTCGTGAGACCTTCGCCCGCATGGCCATGGACGATGAGGAGACTGTCGCGCTGATCGCCGGCGGCCACACCTTCGGCAAGGCCCATGGCGCCGGCGACGCCAAGCTCGTGGGCCGCGAGCCCGAGGGCGCGGGCATCGAGCAGCAGGGCCTGGGCTGGATCAACGCCTTCGAATCCGGCAAGGGCGCCCATGCCACCACCAGCGGCCTAGAGGGCGCCTGGAAGCCCAACCCGACAAGCTGGGACATGGGCTACTTCCAGACCCTGTTCGGCTTCGAATGGGAACTCACCAAGAGCCCGGCTGGCGCCCACCAGTGGACGCCCAAGGGCGGCGCCGGTGCCGGCACGGTGGTCGACGCGCATGACCCGTCCAAGCGCCACGCGCCCATGATGCTCACCTCTGACCTGGCCCTGCGCATGGACCCGGCCTACGAGAAGATTTCGCGCGCCTTCCTGGCCGATCCCGCGAAGTTCGCCGACGCCTTCGCGCGCGCCTGGTTCAAGCTGACCCACCGCGACATGGGCCCGCGCCCGCGCTATCTCGGCAAGCTCGTGCCCCGCGAGGAACTGATCTGGCAGGACCCGGTACCCGCCGTCGATCACCCGCTGGTCAACGAGGCCGACGTGGCCGCGCTCAAGGCCAAGGTGCTGGCCTCCGGGCTGAGCATTGCGCAGCTCGTGCGCACGGCCTGGGCCTCGGCCTCGACCTTCCGCGGCAGCGACAAGCGCGGTGGCGCCAACGGCGCACGCATCCGCCTCGCGCCGCAGAAGGACTGGGCCGCCAACCAGCCGGCCGAACTGGCCCAGGTGCTGGCCGCGCTCGAAGCGATTCGCAGTGACTTCAACGCCGGCGGCAAGACGATCTCCCTGGCCGACCTGATCGTGCTGGCCGGGGGCGCCGCCATCGAAGCCGCCGCAAAGCACGCCGGCACGGCCGCCAACGTACCCTTCTCGCCCGGCCGCAGCGACGCCACCCAGGCTCAGACCGACGTCACCTCCTTCGCCGTGCTAGAGCCCGCCGCGGATGGTTTTCGCAACCATGTCCATCCCGGCCTGGAAGGCGTCGCCGCCGAACTGCTGATCGACAAGGCCCAGCAACTGGGCCTGAGCGCCCCCGAGATGACGGCGCTGATCGGTGGTCTGCGCACCCTGGGCGTGACCGCCCCGGGCACCCGCCACGGCGTGTTCACGAACCGGCCCGGCACCTTGAGCAACGACTTCTTCGTCAACCTGCTCGACATGGGCACGGCGTGGCAGAAGTCCGCGCAGGCCGGCGTGCTCGAAGGCCGCGACCGCAAGACCGGCGCCCCGCGCTGGACCGGCACGGTGGTCGATCTCGTCTTCGGCTCCAACTCGCAGCTGCGCGCCCTGGCCGAGGTCTATGCCAGCAGCGATGCGCAAACCAAGTTCGTGCAGGACTTCGTCGCCGCCTGGGTCAAGGTGATGAACGCGGATCGATTCGACCTGCGTTGACGGCAGGCCGGGCTGTGCGACCATGGCGGCGCCATGAGCCGCCGACACAGCCCCGCCGCGGAGCGCAACGCCCCCTTCATCCTGGCCGAGTTGCAGCGCCTGCTGCCGCCGCGCGGCCTGCTGCTGGAGATCGCCAGCGGCACGGGCCAGCATGCGGCCGCCTTGAGCGCCGGACTGCCCGGTTGGCAATGGCAGCCCAGCGACTATGAGACCGAGTCCCTACCCTCGATCGCGGCCTGGTGCGAAGGCCTGGCACGCGTGCTGCCCGCGATCGAGCTCGACGTGACGAGCGCTGACTGGCCGAGCGCCGACGCCGTCTTCTGCGCCAACATGATCCACATCTCGCCCTGGGCTTGCACGGTGGCGCTGATGCGCGGGGCGGCGCGGCACTTATCGCCGCATGGGCTGCTGGTCACCTACGGCCCCTACCTCGTCGAAGGCGTCGAGACGGCGCCGAGCAACCTCGCCTTCGACGCCGACCTGCGTGCACGCAACCCGGCCTGGGGGCTGCGCCGGCTGGCCGATATTGAACGCGAGGCGCAGGCCGCGGGCCTGATCTTGCGCGAGCAGGTCGCGATGCCAGCCAACAACCGGCTGCTGGTTTGGGCTAGGGCCTGAGTTAGAGGGCGGCGTGAAGTGCTCAGCGAGGCTCGTGCCACAATTTTCAGCACCCTCTGCTCACAGGAGTTCCAATCTTGAAGCGTCACCTCCTTGCCGCCCTTGCTCTGCTCGCCAGCACCGCCACCCATGCCCAGTTGAGCGAGCCCGAGCAGCGCCTCGTCGCCGCCGTCAAGCAGCGCAGCCCGCAGGCGTTGGCGCTGCTGGAGAAATCGGTCCGCATCAACAGCGGCACGCTGAACACCGAGGGCGTGCGCGCCGTCGGCGCGGTCTTCCGCGATGAGCTCGAAGCGCTGGGCTTCAAGACCCGCTGGATCGAGATGCCCGCCGACATGCACCGCGCCGGCCACCTCGTCGCCACGCACGCCGGCAGCCGGGGCAAGCGCATCTTGCTGCTGGGTCACCTGGACACGGTGTTCGAGAAGACGAGCGCCGTGGCGCTATGGGACCGCCACGGAGACCGCGTGCGGGGTCAGGGCGTGAACGACATGAAGGGCGGGGACGTCATCCTGATCGAGGCCCTGCGCGCGCTGAAGAGCATCGGCGCGCTGGACGGCACACGCATCGACATCATGTTCACCGGCGACGAGGAGCGCACCGGGGTCCCACAGAGCGTGGCCCGCGCGCCCATGGTGGCCCTGGCCAAGCAGGCGGACTACACGCTGTCCTTTGAGGGCTGCGTGCACCACGATGGCGTGGACACGGCCAGCATCGCGCGCCGCTCCTCCGGCGGCTGGACCCTGCAGGTTGAGGGCCGGCCCGCGCACTCGGCCGGCGTGTTCACGGAGAAGTCTGGCTATGGTGCGATCTACGAAGGCGCGCGCATCCTCAACGCCTTCCGCGAGCAGCTGATCGAGCCCTACCTCACCTTCAACGTCGGCGTGGTCGTCGGCGGCACGGACGTCAGCTATTCCGACGCGACGGCCGCCGGTACCGCCTACGGCAAGACCAATGTGATCGCTCGCGACTTCCGGGCCAAGGGCGACCTGCGCTTCCTCACGCCCGAACAAGGCGAGCGCGTGATGCGCCGCATGCAGGAGATCACGGCGGCCAGCCTTCCCGGTGCCAAGGCCACGCTCAGCTTCGACGAAGCTTATCCGCCCATGCCTCCCACCGAGGCCGGGCAGCGCCTGGCCGCCCAACTCGCCAAGGCCAGCCAGGATGCCGGCCTCGGGCCCGTCGTCGCTCTGGACCCGGCCCTGCGCGGTGCCGGCGACGTGCAGTTCGTGGCCGCCTACACCACGGGCATCGACGGTCTCGGCGCGACCGGATCGGGCGCGCACACGGACGACGAGGACCTGGAGATCGCCTCCATCGAACGCGGCGCGGTCCGGGCCGCCGTACTGATCTACCGGCTGACGCGTCCGTGAAACGGTATCCAAACCGGGCCGAGCCGGCGTAGAGTCATGCCTCGCAGCTAAGCCGTTGGGTCGACGGCAGCGGGAGGCTCGATGGATCTCGAAACAATCTATGCCGCTGCCGGCGGCCTGTTGGCGGGCGGCGTGGTGGCGCTGATCGGCGCAGCCTCCGTGTGGGGTTCCAAGCTCAAGGCCGCGAGCCAGCGGATTGCCACGCTCGAGGAATCCCGCCAGTCCGCCAAGGACGACAACGCCGACCTGCGCAAGCAGATCCAGCGCCTGCAGCAAGAGCTCAACGATCTGCGCGTCGAGGCCATGCGCGCCCGCCCGCGCGCCGAAGCCACGGCCACAACACGCCACGAAGTCGAGGACCTGTTGTTGCGGGCAGCACCAGCTGCTGAAGAACCCTTCCCGGCCACGATGATCCAGCCGCGCCGGCCCCAGCCTGAGGCCGAAGCCCCATTCCCCGTCACGCAGATCCTGCCGCGCAAGCCCTGAGCGGCGCCTGCTGCGCGCACGGCTCGACTGCGCGGCCTCAAATCGCGCCCAGGTACTGAGTCGGGCTGTCGGCCTGCGCCACCAGACCGCGCGTCACCTCGAAGGCGGTGCGGACCTTGAAGGGCATGAGCATGAGCCGCTGGGGCCGCAGCGCCTTGAGCCGCTCTACGACATCGGGCCGCACGGTCTCGGCAAGCAGGGCCGTAGGCAGTTCGCGCGGGTTGACGGTCTGGCCCGCACGCAAGGCCTGGAGCACGGCCATCCCGGCCAAGTCCTCCCCAAGATTGAGCATCAGGCAATGGATGCGCTGCGTCTCGAGGATGACGCGCCCCACTTCGTGCGAACTGGTCTCGTGCACATCAATGTCGCAGAGCTGGCGAGCGATGCTGGCCAGCGTACGCCGGAACAGCGTATGCGGCTCGACGAGAAGCACCTGGCGCCGGTAGATTGAGACCGCGTTCATGCCGAGTCCTCGTGCTGGCCACGAAGCTCACCGACAACGATGTCGCGCAGCACACCGAGGATGGCCCCGTCGGTCTCGTCGAAGCTGCGAGGCTCGGGCGAGATCAGGCACAGCGTGCCGATGCGCAGACCGGGCTCCACCTCGAGCGGCGCGCCGGCATAAAAACGAATATGGGGCGGCCCCGTCACAAGCGGGTTGTCAGCGAAGCGCGGATCGAGCAACGCGTCTGGAACCACGAGGATCGCTGGCAAGAGAATGGCGTGGCCACAGAACGAGATGTCGCGTGGCGTCTCGCGGGCTTCGAGGCCGAAGCTCGATTTGAACCACTGGCGTTCACTGTCCACCAGGCTCAGCAACACGATGGGTACTTCGAACTCCTCGCGCGCGAACTCGATGATGCGATCGAAGCGTTGTTCGGGCGGCGTGTCCAGGATCAGCAGCGCACGCAGGGCCGCCAAACGCTCGGATTCATTGGCCGGAATGGGCGCACATTGCATGGAAGGACTCCGCTTGCTTCAGGCAGCGAACACAACCCACAACCTCCCTCGCAGGGGGCAGTGCGCCGCAATCTTGTATCGCGCTGGCCAAGCGCGTGAAGCCTATTGCGGAGCCTGGCAGAAAGCAAGCGAATCGAGAGGGTCGTTCACACGTGTCGTGAACAAGGCTCGGTGGCCGGGTCCGTGATTTGTCAGGGAGCGCGGTTGGCAGATTTCGCGGATCGGATGAGGGCTGGCCTACGCAAAACTTCGCCACACGACTTGTCAAGGCATGATGGGACTTGTACGCTGTTTCCACTCGGGTGTAGCCACAATACGCTGACCCTTCCCTGGACCTGCTGTCGCGGGAGGAGTCTGGCAAGGGAGATCAGTGTGCCCGTTCCGGTGCCCCTGCCCATCGTCATCCTGACCTCCTGCGAGGAACAGCAGGGCGTTGTCGCCGATTGCTCGTTCGGCGCGAACAGCGACGTCCGAGAGCCCGTTGAATTCGTCGATTTCTTCGAATTCGTCGAGGCTGTCAAGGTGCTCGGCCTTCACTGGCTGGCGCTCAACCCAATTCCTCCACGACAGGCAGCCGCCGTCGGTCTCAGCAGTTGCAGAACATTTTGTTGAGGCCCGTCATCGAGGAGGCCTATCGTCTGCTTCGCCCCACGCTGCCTGCTGGGGTTGAGCTTCGGTTGACCCTTGCAGAAGCCCCTTTGTATGCCAACGCCGACGTGTCCCAACTCCAACAGGTCTTGAGGACCCTGTGCATGAACGCCTGGGAGGCGCTACGGGGCGAGAAAGGCCAGATCGTCATCGGCTTGGCTCGGGTTCACATCGATGCCGTCACCGCGCGGATGGACGGCTTGGCCGCGGGCTCCTATGCCCATCTTTGGGTGAGGGACACGGGTGCAGGGATGGACGCATCCGTGCTCAAGAAGATCTTCGAGCCGTTCTCCACGACCCAGTCGCCCGGTCAAGGCACCGGCCTCGGCTTGTCGGTGGTCCACAAAATCGTCGCAAGCCACCATGGCAGCATCTCCGTGGACAGCCAGGTGGGCGCTGGAAGCACCTTCCACATTCATCTGCCAGCGATCTCTCCCACGCCGGTCTTGCCACCGCCCCCTGAGCCGCCCCCTGAGCCGCCGCCATTGGAAGAGGCGGCGCACAGTGAGTATGTCGTCTATCTCGACGATGACGAGACGGCGATGCTCCTCATGGTTCGAATCCTTGAAAAGGCAGGCTATCGGTGCAGCGGATTTCTGGACGCGGCCAAGGTGCTGGCCCTCCTTCAGGACAAGTCCCTCAGGGTTGACGTCTTGATCACCGACTACAACATGCCTGTCCTGTCGGGACTCGAGGTCGCGCGCGAGGTGGCATGCATCAGGCCCGGCTTGCCTATCGCCATTTGTTCGGGTTTAGTCACTGACGAGCTGCTTGAAGAGGCGCAGCGCTTGGGCGTCTTGGCGGTGATAGAGAAGGAAGACACCTTCCACGAAATCGTTCCGCAGCTTGCACGGCTCTTGACCACCGCGAAGCGTCCAAGGCCATGATCACCGCGCGCTGAGCGCCAAGAGGGCCTGCCAGGAGCAAGGAGGCCCGAACATGCCAGGTTTTCAAAGACCCCAATGGATCAGCATTATTGGAAGGGAATCCCACCCGATAAGGCCTGTCTGGGTCTGAATTGCGGAAATAGGTTGCGGAAGTGGCGGCCTGGAATAGAAAAAAGCACCTAGCGATTTCTCGCTAAGTGCTTGATTCTGGAGGGAAGGGGGGGATTCGAACCCCCGGTGCGGTGTTACCGCACGCCTGATTTCGAGTCAGGTACATTAAACCACTCTGCCACCTTCCCGAATGTGGCGCTCGTCTCTCAACGAGTCAAGCCAAAGAGTATAGCGCAAAAACTCAGGGCTTCAGAATTTCCACCCCTCCCATGTAGGGACGCAGAGCCGCCGGCACAGTGATGGAGCCGTCCGGGTTCTGGCAGTTTTCCAGAAGAGCCACGAGCGTGCGACCCACGGCCAGGCCGGAGCCGTTCAGCGTGTGCACGAGCTCGTTCTTGCCCTGCGCGTTCTTGAAGCGGGTCTGCATGCGGCGCGACTGGAAGGCGTCGCAGTTGGAGCAGGAGCTGATCTCGCGGTACACCCCCTGAGCCGGCACCCACACTTCGAGGTCGTAGGTCTTGGCGGCGCCGAAGCCCATGTCGCCGGTACACAGCAGCACCACCCGATACGGCAGGCCGAGTTTTTGCAGGATGGCTTCGGCGTGGCCGACCATCTCTTCCAATGCGGCATCGCTCTGCTCCGGGTGCGCGATCTGCACCATCTCGACCTTGTCGAACTGGTGCTGGCGGATCATGCCGCGCATGTCACGGCCGCCGCTGCCGGCTTCGGAGCGGAAGCAGGGGCTGTGCGCCGTCAGCTTGATAGGCAACTGGGCCATGTCGAGCACCTGTTCGCGCACGCTGTTGGTCAGTGAGATCTCGCTGGTGGAGATCAGGTACTGCTCGCTCTGCTCCTCGTCGCCGCCGCGCAGGACCCAGAACATGTCTTCCTTGAACTTGGGCAGCTGGCCCGTGCCCTCGAGCACCTCGCGGTTGACGATATAGGGCGTGTAGCACTCGGTGTAGCCGTGTTCCGTGGTCTGCACATCGAGCATGAACTGGGCGAGCGCGCGGTGCAGACGCGCCACCGGACCCTTGAGAAAGGTGAAGCGCGAACCGCTGAGCTTGGCGCCGGTCTCGAAGTCCAGGCCCAGGGGGGCGCCCAGGTCCACGTGATCCTTGACCTCAAAGTCGAATTTGCGCGGTGTGCCCCAGCGCCGCACTTCGACGTTGCCCGTTTCGTCTGCACCGACGGGCACACTCGCCTGCGGCAGGTTGGGCACGCCCATCAGTAGCGTGTTGAGCTCGACCTGAATGCCGTCCAGGCGTTCGCTGCTGGCCTTCATGTCGTCAGCGATGCCGGCCACCTCGGCCATCTCGGCAGAGGCGTCCTCGCCCTTGCCCTTCTTCATGCCGATGGCCTTGGAGAGCGCGTTGCGGCGCGCCTGCAGTTCCTCGGTACGGGTCTGCACACTCTTGCGCTCGGCTTCCAGCGCCTTGTAGCGCTCGACGTCGAGGAAGGCCTGAGGGTTCTTGCGCGTGGTCAGCCGAGCGACAACGCCGTCCAGGTCCTTGCGCAGCAGGGTGATATCAAGCATGGGTGTTCTTTCGATCTCGGAATGTCGGGAGTGGCGCGTGTCAGTAGCGCCAGGGCGTTATGAGGGGGAGCTGCGAGCCGCGTTCAAGATCGCGACGCGGCCACGTCCGCCATGGACTTGTCGCCCAGGCCCATGGGCAGCGGAAAGCGCACATGCTCCTCCACGCCGGCCAAGCTGCGCACGCTGGTAGCGCCCAGTTCGCGCAGCCGCGCGATCACGGCCTGCACAAGCACATCGGGCGCGCTGGCGCCGGCGGTGAGGCCCACCTTGTCGCGGCCGACGAACCACTCGGCCTTCAGGTCCTCGGCGGCGTCGACCATGAAGGCCGGCGTATCCAACCGCTCGGCCAACTCGCGCAGGCGATTGCTGTTGGAGCTGGATGGGCTGCCCACGACGATGACCACGTCCACCTGCGGCGCCAGCACCTTGACCGCGTCCTGGCGGTTCTGGGTGGCGTAGCAGATGTCCTGCTTCTTGGGTTCACGCACTGCGGGGAAATGCTTGCGCACAGCGGCCAGGATGTCGGCCGTATCGTCCACGCTGAGCGTGGTCTGCGTCACCACGGCCAGCTTGCTCGGGTCCTTGACGCGCACATGAGGCACGTCGGCGGCCTCCTCCACCAGATAGATGCCGTCGGACAGCTGGCCCATCGTGCCTTCGACCTCGGGGTGGCCCTTGTGGCCGATCATGATGAACTCGAACCCCTCGCGGCGCAGCTTGGCCACCTCCACATGGACCTTGGTCACGAGCGGGCAGGTGGCGTCGAAGATCTGGAAGCCGCGCTCGGCCGCCTCCTGGCGCACCGCCTGACTCACGCCGTGGGCGCTGAAGACGAGCGTGGCGCCGGCCGGCACTTCGGACAGGTCTTCGATGAATACGGCGCCGCGCGACTTGAGGTCGTTGACCACATAGGTGTTGTGCACGATCTCATGGCGCACATAGATGGGCGCGCCGAACTTGAGCAAGGCGCGCTCGACGATCTCGATGGCGCGGTCCACGCCGGCACAGAAGCCGCGCGGTTCGGCCAGAAGCACTTCCTGGGTCATAGAACGCCGATCACCTGCACTTCGAAGCTGACCGGCTGCCCGGCCAGAGGATGGTTGAAATCAAACAACAGCCAGTCCTCGCCGACCTCCTGCACCCGGCCCGCATAACCACCCTGCCCGTCTGGCGTGGGGAACTGCACCACGTCGCCGACGTGGTACTGCTCGTGCGGATCGCCGATCTCGTGCATGAGCTTGAGCGAGACGCGCTGGAGCAGATCCGCGTTGTGCGCGCCGAAGGCCTCGCCGGCGGCCAGCGAGAACCTGGCGCGGGCGCCCTCCTCCAGGCCGATCAGGCGCGCCTCTATAGCGGGGGCAAGGTCACCCGTGCCCAGAGAGAGCGTAGCGGGCTTGTCGTTGAAGGTATTGACGAGATCCTCCCCGGCAGGGCCGCTCAGGCGGTAATGCAGGGTGAGAAAGGATCCTTCTTGAATGCGGGACATGGGAGCGGCTCGATAAACTTGGGGGCGATTTTAGTTCCGGCGTCATATCGTTCCCCTGATACGCGTTTTCCAGGCATTTCGCGCCAATAGCAGTTCCCATGCCCCTGACTGACTTCCCTCCCGATGCGCGTCCACGCGAGAAATGGCTGGCTGGCGGCCCCGGGGTGCTGGCCGATGCTGAATTGCCGGCCCTGCGGCTGCGTACCGGTCTCAAGAGCAAGAACGTGCTCCAGCGGACGCAGGAGCTGCCGGGCGCCTTGGGCGGCCGGCCCCGCCTGCTCAAGGCCGGCGTCGGTGGTCTCGCCCGAAGCAGGGGCCTGGGCCCGGCCAAGCGGGACGAAGTCCCCGCCGTGCTGAAGATCGCTCTCCGCTCGCTCGTCGCTGGGCAGCAGTACAAGGCGGCGCTGGAGGCGCTGGAGTCCCTGCAGTCCCTCCAGCGCTACTGCCAGTTGCGGTGGGGCAGGCCGCCGCGCGAAGTCTTCGCGGCGATCTTCCTCGACGCCAAGCTCCGGCCGATCGTGATGGCAGCGCTGCTCACCGTCGCGCTCAAGAGCGCCCTGGCCCTGATCGAGGTGAAGGCGCTGGATCACCTGATCGTCGGCGACGGCGAGCCCCTGTCCTTCGCCGAGCGGGGCCTGTCGTGAAAACCCTAGCCGATCTCAAGGAACTGCATCGCGAGCTCCGGCTGCTCCAGCGCCTGGCCGAGGAAGAGGCCGAGCGCCGCGCTGCCGCCGAGCGCCTGGCCGAGCGCGAGCGGCGGCTCTTCGAGCTCTCGGTCGGCGAGGTGACGCCCCTGCCCGACCGGCAGCGCGCCGTGCACGACCACACGCTGCCCGCGCCCGAGCCACTGCAGCGCAAGGCCGACGAACGCGCCGTGCTCGTGCAGGCACTCTCCGACGACTTTGACGTGGAGTCCCTGCTGGAGACGGACGAGTCGCTCTCTTTCCGTCGCCCTTTGATCAGCCTCGAGGTCGTTCGCAAGCTGCGTCGGGGTCATTGGGCCTTGCAAGCCCAGATCGACTTGCACGGCCTGCGCCGCGACGAAGCGCGCGAAGCGCTCTCGACCTTCATCCACGACGCCGCGCGCCGCGGGCTTCGCTGCGTGCGCGTGGTCCACGGCAAGGGCCACGGCTCTCCTGGGCGCGAACCGGTGCTCAAGGGCCGCGTGCGGCGCTGGCTCGTGCAAAAGGAGGAGGTACTGGCATTCGTCCAGGCCAAGGCCAGCGACGGGGGGGCGGGCGCGCTCATGGTGCTGCTGGACGGCAGCTCTCGCGGGCGTGGCGACCCGGGGCCCCACCGCACTCCCTAGACCTGTCCGTGGAAGGTCCGCGTTATGCTCCAAGGCCATGACCGCTCAACTGCTCCATGAGGAAGTCCGGTTCGCTGCCGAAGCGCTTCGAGCGGCACTCAAAGGCCTGATCGAAGACGCCGGCTGCAACGCGCTCAAGCCGCAGGCCGTTCACCGCCACATCGGCGTGGATCGCGTGCTGTGCTGGAAGGTCTCACGCCTGATCAAGGCGGCGCGGGTGGAAGAGGCGCTGCTGCAGCTCCCCGGCGACGAGGCCCTGAGCATCTTCATCACCGCCTTCGAGCGCACCAGCACCAGCACCAGCCCGGGTCGGATCGACGGCGCGCGCGCCGCCGTCGCCGGCCTCAACCGCGCCATCGCCAAGCATGTGGGCGACCGCCGCACGCTGCTGCTGATGCTGGACAGCGTGCCGGGCGGCCAGGACGGCCTGGCACAGAGCCGCAAACTGCTGTTCCGCGGCGCTTCGGGCGTATGGGGCATCCAGGCCCGGGAGCGCCTGCAGGTGCTGATGCTGGCGCCGAACGCCGAGAATCCGAAGGTGGTGGACGCCGCTGTCGCGGCGGGCTGGGTCGACGTCATGCGCATGCGCCCGGATGCCCGGTGGCGCCTGCCGCTGCCTGACGATGGCGCGCCGCTGGCTGGGGACATGCTCGTGTCGCAGTTCTGCCAAGACACGCCGCAGCTGACTCGCGAGACGGCGGCGGACGGTGCGACGCATCTCGAAATTGGCCCCTCGGCCACCGGTCGCGTTGGCGCGTTCTCGATCTTCATGGGCATGCGGCAGAGCGGCCGGCGTGAATTCGGCATCGACGTGCTGGCGCCGACCGAGCACCTGAATTGCGACATCCTCGTGCATCGCGAGTTGCGACTGCCGCAAGGCGCGGGCTTGCGTTTCTACAGTGCGGCATTCAGCACTGGCACGGGCTGCACGGACTTCGATCGAATGCCCATCGAGGCCAAGGCCCAGGCGCTCGATGGCGAGGCGGTGTTCCAGAACAAGCACTATGCGCGGCAGCGCGAGCTGCTGGAATTCATGTTCGAGCGAACGGGCTGGAAGGCCCAGGACTTTGTTGGCCTGCGCTACGAACTCGACCATCCGCCCTTCCCTTCGGTGGGCGTGTTCAGCGCCCCTTTCGAAATCGGGGAATAAGACCCGTTGTCCTCGCGCCGCAGTGATTGACGCTGCACCGCAAGCCCGGCTACTCTGGGCTCGCACCGGTGCATCGTTCTTCACTCACTCCATCCATCAGGAGGATTGCGCATGAACATCTCGGCACATCCCGCGTCGCAACCGGCGTCGCGCCTGACGGGCCTCGGCCTCGCAGTCGGCGTCCACGTGCTGTTGATCCTGGGCTTCGCCAGCGCGTTCGTGATCCAGCAGCAGAGCAAGCCCGCGCCGCCGCCCGAGGTCAAGATCGTCGAGGATCAGCCCAGGCCGCCGCAGCCTCAGCCGCCGGTTCGGGCCGACAGGGTGCGCCTGAACGATCCAACCTTTACCGAAGTGCTCACGCCTCCCGTGTTCGAGATCAGCCCACCACCCGTGAATCCTGTCCGCGCTGCTGCGGATGACGGCCGAGTGCGCGATCCCGGCCCGGTCGCGCCGCAAAGAACGCTGCCCGTGACCCAGGCACAGACGCTGCAAGCGCCCGGCACGGTCTGCACGAAGATGAGCTCGCCCGTGATGCCCAACGTAGCCGGCAGCGGCGAGGCGTTGTTCCGCGTCACGGCCTCCACCCACGCTGGCCGCGTCACGAGCATCGAGATTCAGACCTTGCGGGCCGGTATGGAGGCCCGTGCAATGCGGGCCTTCCGCTCGGCCATCGAGACGGCGCTGCGCGAAGGCTACGAATGCCCGGGCGATGTGGGCTTCGTGCAGGACTTCCAGTTCAGGCTGGACTGATCCGCTGATGGCGCGGGCTCAGACGTTGCGCATCCAGTCCGCGGTCCCGGCAAAGGACTCAGCCAAGCGCTCTTGCAAGGCCAGGTCCAGTTCGCACTCCTGCATGGCCTGCATCATGCAGGCCAGCCATTGATCACGCTCGGCGATACCGATACGAAACGGCAGGTGGCGGGCGCGCAGGCGCGGGTGACCGAAGCGTTCGATGTAGTGGTCTGGCCCACCGAGCCAGCCGCAGAGGAACCAGAAGAGCTTGTCGCGCGCCGCGTCGAGGCTGCTGCCGTGCGCAGCGCGCAGGCGCGCGTAGGCGGGCTCCAGGTCCATCAGATCGTAGAAGCGGTCCACCAGGGCGCGCACGACACCCTCGCCGCCCACCCACTCGAAGGTGGACTCAGCCAAGGAGCTTGGTCGCCAGGGCTTTTATGGCCTGAGCGGCATCGCTGCCCGGGAAGTTCTCGAGCAGCAATTGGCGCTTGAGCACGGCCTGGCGCACGGAGACGTCGGACTTCACTTCGCCAAGCAGGTTCAGCTGGAAACCCTTCTCCGGCGAAGCCCCGATGAAGCGCTCCAAGACCTGCTGGAGCTGCCCGCAAATCAGCTTGCCTTCGCCCGCTCGGTTGGCCTGGTTGATGAGCAGGCCGATTTTGCGGCGATCCTGCTGGGTGGCCAGCACCTTGATCGTGGCATAAGCGTCGGTCAGCGAGGTGGGCTCGGGCGTGGCCACCACCATGACGTCCTTGGCCAGGGAAATGGCGTAGAGCACCACATCGGAAATGCCGGCACCCGTGTCAAGCAGCACCCAGTCGTAGCGCGGCTTCACGGTGTCGAGGATGTGCAACAGCTTCTCGCGCACATCGGGCGTGAGCCGCGAATACTCCACAAGACCCGAGCCCGCCAACAACACGGAGAAACCGCCCGGTGCCGGCAGGATGGCATCGTCGAGCGTGCAGCGCTCGGTGAAGACGTCGTGCAGGGTCAGCTTGGGATAGAGGTTGAGCACCACGTCGAGATTGGCCAGGCCCAGGTCGGCGTCGAGCACCAGCACCTTCTGGCCGCGCTCGGCCAGCGCCGCAGCCAGGTTAGCCGTGACGAAGGTCTTGCCCACGCCGCCCTTGCCGCTCGTGACGGCCAGGGTGCGGGCGGTGCCGCGCGGGGTCGGGGTCGTCGTCATTCGGTTTCCAGTTGGGTCATGGCGAACAGCAGGCCTTTCTCTTCGGCGCTCACCATCGAGTCGACCTGCGGCTCCATGCACACGCGGTCACGGCCTTCGGTCTTGGCGCGATAGAGCTGGCGGTCCGCCCTCTCCATCCACAGCACAGCCGAGGAGCGCACCCATTGCGGCGCAAAAGCACCGCCGACGCTGACTGTGACGCGCAGGAGCTGGCCGGGCGCAATCTCGATCCGCTGCTCGGCCACCTGCTCGCGCACGCGCTCGGCCACGACGAGGGCGAAGGCTGTCGCGCAATTGGGCAGGATGATGGCGAATTCCTCGCCACCCACGCGGGCCACCGTGTCCATGGGCCGCACGACCTGGGCCACGGCGCGCGCCACGGCCTGGATGACCAAGTCGCCGGCGTTGTGGCCATGGGTATCGTTGACGGCTTTGAAGTGGTCGATGTCCAGCGTCAACAGCAAGGCCGGCTCGCCCGAGCGCGCGACCCGGTCGATCTCGCGCTCGAGCGTCATCTCGAAGCTGCGGCGATTGGCCAAGCCCGTGAGCGCGTCCTTGCTGGAGAGATCACACAGGGCGTCGATGACCCCCTGGATCCACAAGGCGCTGTGCGAGTCGACATCGGGCAGCGCCACTCCGGCCTGCTGCAGCAGCTGCAAAGCCTGATCCAGCCGCAGGCTGCTGGCGTCAATAAAAGCGGGATTGGCAGGTCGGTTCAAGGTCGCAAGAGAAGAGCAAGCCTGTTGCTCACTGGCAGCGAGTCTAGCAGCGGCGGTGACGCGAAAGTGCGACCTCTTGCCGATGTTGCCGCGCACGAATGCCGAAATTCCTGCCGGCAAGGCCCCGTCCATGCAAAATCGGGCCGTCACCCGCCGTTCAGGGTCGGCTGCAGTCATTCAGACCAATAGAGCGAGTCCCATATGTCCCTTGTCGCCAATGCCGATGGAGCAGACGCGGTCGACCACGAATTCAGCTTCAGCCGCGCCGACTTTGACAGGGTCCGCGAACTGATCTATCGGCACGCGGGCATCAGCTTGCACGACGGCAAGCACGCCATGGTCTACAGCCGGCTTTCACGCCGCTTGCGCGAGACTGGGCACAAGAGCTTCGCTGCTTATCTCCAGGCCCTGGAATCGAGCAACAACGCCCAGGAGTGGCAAGAGTTCGTCAACTGCCTGACGACCAACCTGACCAGCTTCTTCCGCGAAGAACATCATTTCCACTCTCTGGCAGAGGATCTCAAGGCCGTCTCAGCCCGGCCCGTGCGCATCTGGTGCTGCGCCGCCAGCACCGGCGAAGAGCCCTACTCCATCGCCATGACCTGCCACGAGGCCCTGGGGGCCAGCGCCCAGGTCCAGCTCGTCTGCAGCGACATCGACACCAATGTGCTGACGACTGCGCGGCGCGGCGTCTACAACGCCGACTCGCGCGGCCTCTCCCCCCAGCGCCAGAAGAATTTCTTCCTGCGCGGCACCGGCGCCAACGCCGGGCGCATGCGCGTCAAGCCCGAGCTGGCGCGCGGCATCGAGTTCCGCACGCTGAACCTGATGGACCAGACCTGGCAGCTCGGCGAGCCCTTCCACATGGTGTTCTGCCGCAACGTCATGATCTATTTCGACGGCCCGACCCAGCGCAAGGTGCTGGAACGCATCCATCGCGTGATGCGCCCGGGCGGTCTGCTCTACGTCGGTCATTCGGAAAACTTTACCGAGTCGAAGGACCTTTTCCGCTTGCGTGGCAAGACCATTTACGAGAAGGTCTGAATGCCATGAGCCTTCCAAGCGCCAGTTCCGCCGCCGCAGGCGCCGAGCGCGTGGCCCGCCTCAAGGCCCTGCCGCGCAAGCAGGGTGAGGCTTCCTTTTTCTTCTACGACGCGCATTTCAAGAACGCGGCCGTGAAGATCCTGCCCGGCGAGTATTTCGTGGACAGCGAGGACCTGCTTGTGATGACCACGCTCGGCTCTTGCATCGCCGCCTGCCTGTGGGATCGCACGGCCCAGATCGGCGGCATGAATCACTTCATGCTGCCAGAAGGCTCCGGCGATTCGGGCCGTTATGGCTCGTTCGCGATGGAATTGCTCATCAACGAGATGATGAAGCGCGGCGCCAACAAGAGCCGAATGGAGGCCAAGATCTTCGGTGGCGGCGCGGTCATCTCCGGCATGAACACGATCAATGTCGGTGAACGCAACACCAACTTCGTCATCGACTATCTCAAGACCGAGCGTATCCCCATCGTCAGCAAGGACGTGATGGATGTGTACCCTCGCAAGGTCTGCTTCCTGCCGCACAGCGGCAAGGCCATGGTCAAGCGCCTGGCCCCCACCAACACAGATGCGCTCGTTCAGCAGGATCGTGCCGCCGCCCAGAAGGCCCAGCCCGTGGTCTCGACCGGCGGCTCCATTGACCTGTTCTGAACACCGCCGAAAGACACAGCACAGTACGAAGTACGGAGTAAGAGAAGATGGCAAAGACCCGCGTGGTGGTGGTGGACGATTCGGCGCTGGTGCGCTCCATCCTCACGGAAATCATCAATCGCCAGCCCGACATGGAATGCATCGGCTCAGCCGCGGACCCGCTGGTGGCGCGCGAGATGATCCGCAACCTCAACCCGGACGTGATCACGCTGGACGTTGAGATGCCGCGCATGGACGGCCTGGACTTCCTCTCGCGACTGATGCGGCTGCGACCCATGCCCGTGGTGATGGTCTCCACACTGACCGAGCGCGGTGCAGACGTGACGATCAAGGCCCTGGAGCTCGGCGCGATCGACTTCGTGGCCAAGCCCAAGATTGGCGTGGCCGAGGGCATCCGCCAGTTGGCCCAGGACATCACCGACAAGATCCGCGTGGCCGCCAGCGCTCGCGTGCACCGCTCCAGCGTGCCGGTGCCCGGCGGCGCCGTGGCCGCACCGGCGAAGCCCGTCACCATGGCCAGCATCGGCCGCATGTCCACCGAGAAGATCATCTTCATTGGCGCCTCCACGGGCGGCACTGAAGCCACCAAAGACGTGCTGATCGAGTTGCCGGCCGACTGCCCGGCCGTCGTCATCACGCAGCACATGCCGCCGGGATTCACGACGAGCTACGCCAAGCGCCTGGACGGCCTGTGCAAGATCCGCGTCAAGGAGGCGACCGACGGCGAGCGCATCCTGCCCGGCCACGGCTACATCGCGCCGGGGGGCTTGCATCTCACGGTCGAGCGCTCGGGCGCCAACTACATCGCCCGCGTACAGGACGGCGATCCCGTCAACCGCCACAAGCCCTCGGTGGAGGCCCTGTTCCTCTCGGCCGCCCGCGTGGTGGGCCCCAACGCCCTTGGCGTGATGTTGACCGGCATGGGCGCAGACGGCGCCAAGGCCATGAAGGTCATGAAGGACGCCGGCTCCTACAACATCTGCCAAAACGAGGCCACCTGTGTCGTCTTCGGCATGCCGCGCGAGGCCATCGCCGCCGGCGCGGCCGACGAGGTGCTGCCCCTGGAGCAGATCGCTGGCAAGCTGGTCGAGCGCTTGCGCGCCACGGGCGGCGTATCGCTCAACCGCGTTTAGGGCCTGTTCACTCGGCGAGGAAGAGTGACTGCAAGTCGCTGAGGAAATCAAATCCCTTCGCGGTGGCGCAGATGCGCGCCGGGTCGGTCTCTAGCAGCCCCTTGGCGCGCCCCTGCTCCAGCGCCTTGGTGATGCTGGACGGCGGCAAGCCCGTGCGCTCCAGATAGCTCGCGATAGGCACGCCATCCTTGAGCCGCAGGGCGTTGAGCATGAACTCGAAGGGCAGCTCCTTGCGTGCCACCTCGTTCTCGTTGGAGACAGCCGCGCCCTCGCCCGCCTTGGCCATATAGGTGGCCGGCTCGCGCCAGCGCACCTGGCGCAGCACGCGGCTCGGGAAGCTGAGCTTGCTATGGGCGCCAGCGCCGATACCGACGTAGTCGCCGAACTCCCAGTAGTTGAGGTTGTGCAGGCAGCGGTGCCCGGCGCGGGCAAAGGCCGACACCTCGTACCGCTGCAAATCGGCTGACCCGGTCCGGGCCGTGATCAGGTCCAGCATCTCGCTGGCGAGGTCCGGGTCGGGCAGGTTGTGCGGCGTGCGCGTGGCGAACACGGTGTTGGGTTCGATGGTCAGGTGATAGACCGAGAGGTGCGGCGGCCGATAGGCCAGGGCCGTTTCGAGCTCGCGGTCGAGCTCAGCCAGGGTTTGGCCGGGCAGCGCGTACATGAGGTCGATGTTGAAGGTCTCGAAGGCACTCGCGGCCTCCTCGATGGCGGCGCGGGCCTGGTTGCCGTCATGGACGCGCCCCAGGGCTGCGAGCTTGACGTCGTCAAAGCTCTGCACCCCGATGGACAGGCGCGTGACGCCGGCAGCGCGAAAGCCCTTGAAGCGCTCGCGCTCGAAGGTGCCCGGGTTGGCTTCCAGCGTGATCTCGCAGGCCGGCTCCAGCGGCAAGCGGGCGCGGATGTCGGAGATCAGCTGGCCGATGGCCTCGGGCGAAAACAGGCTGGGCGTGCCGCCGCCGATGAAGATGCTGACGATGCGCCGGCCCCAGATCAGCGGCAGCGCGGCCTCGAGGTCCGCGCGCAAGGCGGCGAGATAGCGGTCGGCCGTCTGCACATCCAGTTCACGCCCGTCGCGGAACTCGTGGGAATTGAAATCGCAGTACGGGCACTTTTTCAGGCACCAGGGCAGGTGCACGTACAGCGACAGGGGCGGCAGGGCCGCAAGGTTCAGCGTGCCCGGCCGCATCAGGTGAAGCAGCTCAGCCAAGATGCCAGACCTCACGCATCTGGCGGAGCAGATCGACGGTGGCGAGCGCGCGGTGGCTCCAGCGATTCTTCTCGGCGCTGGACAGTTCGGCCACGCTGCGCCCAAGCGCAGGAATGAACATCAGCGGGTCGTAGCCGAAGCCTCCCGCGCCCACCGCCTCGCGCTGGATCTCGCCCTGCCAGCGGCCCATGGCGACCAGAGGCTCGGGATCGTCGGGGCCCTTCACCGCCACGAGCGCGCAGACGAAGCGGCCGGCGCGATCGGCCTTGTCGGCCATTTGCCCGAGCAGCACACGGTTGTTGTCCGCGTCGCTCTTGGGTTGGCCGAAGAGCGTGGCATAGCGGGCCGACAGCACGCCAGGGGCCCCACCCAGCGAATCAACGGCAAGGCCTGAATCGTCGGCCAACGCCGGCAGGCCGCTGAGCCTGGCCGCGTGGCGGGCCTTGGTCAGCGCGTTCTCCACGAAAGTCTGGAACGGCTCCTCGGCCTCGGGGATGCCCAGGGAGCCCTGCGTCACCAGCTCGACGCCCAGAGGCGCGAAGAGCGCCTGGAGCTCAGCGAGCTTCTTGGCATTGTTCGAGGCGAGGACCAGCTTCATTGCGCCAGGGCCGCCTTCTGTGCCGCCAGCAACTCGCCGATGCCCTTCTCGGCCAGGTCGAGCAGCGCGTTCATTTCCTTGCGCGTGAAGGCCGCGCCTTCTGCGGTGCCCTGCAGCTCGACGAAGCCGCCGGCCCCGGTCATGACCACGTTCATGTCGGTGTCGCAGGCCGAGTCCTCGGTGTATTCCAGGTCCAGCAGCGGCGTGCCCTCGACGATGCCCACCGAAATGGCGGCCACCGCATCCTTGATCGGGCTCTTGGCGATCTTGCCCTGGGCCAGCAGCCAGTTCACAGCATCGGCCGCGGCCACGTAGGCGCCGGTGATGGCGGCGGTGCGCGTGCCGCCGTCGGCCTGGATCACGTCGCAGTCCAGCGCGATGGTCCGCTCGCCCAGGAGCTTGAGGTCGAACACGCAGCGCAGCGAGCGGCCGATCAGGCGCTGGATCTCCTGTGTGCGGCCGCTCTGCTTGCCCTTGGCGGCCTCGCGGTCACTGCGGGTGTGGGTGGCGCGCGGCAACATGCCGTACTCGGCCGTAACCCAGCCCTCACCCGAGCCGCGCTTGTGCGCCGGCACCCTCTCTTCGACCGAGGCCGTGCACAGGACTTTGGTCCCGCCGAACTCGATCAGCACGGCGCCTTCGGCGTGACGGGTGTAGTGGCGGGTGATGGCGACGGGACGCAAGGCGTCCGCTGCACGCTCTTGCGTGCGCTTGAATTCAGCTGTCATGGGAAACCTAAGGTTCTATTTACGGGTGCGATGGATGGCCTCGTTGATCTCGCGCACCTCGCGCTCGATCTCGGCATCATCCAGGCCTTCGAGGTGCTCGCTGCCGCCCTGGATGGTGGTAGCAAAGCCGCTCTCCTCGAGCTCCTGGGCGGAGTCGCCCTCGGGAAGACCCTCGCCTTCCCATTCCACCGCGACCACGCTGACATTGTCGCAGCGCGGCCCGCCCTTGCGCAGAGCTTCCTCGACGAGATCGGGGACGCTCTCCGGCAGCGGCAACGAGGACAGGCGGGCGGTGATCTCCTCGTCGCCCACCATGCCCCAGAGACCGTCGGAGCACAACAGCAGGCGGTCGCCGCGCTCCAGCTGCAGCGGCCCCTGGCAGTCCACCATGGGCTTGCCAGGGCTGCCCAGGCAGGTGAAGAGCACGTTGCGATTGAAGCGATCGACGCCCTCGACCTGCGATCCGCCCTGCCGCAAAAGCGCCTCCTGCAGCTCGATGTAGGAGTGGTCGCGCGTGCGGGCAATGAGCTTGCCCTGGCGCACAAGGTACAGGCGCGAATCGCCGCAATGGGCCCAGTAGCAATACTCACCCTGCATGACGGCTGCCACAACCGTGGTTCGCGGCGTGTCAGACAGTTTCTTGCTGCGGGCGTACTGGAGCAGTTGCTGGTGCGCAATCAGCACGCCATCCGTCAGATAGCGCTGCGGGTTGAGCAGCCGCGGCTTGGCTTCGCGCTGAAATAAAGCCGCCAGCGTCTGCAGAGCCATCTGCGAGGCCACCTCGCCCTCTGGGTGGCCGCCCATGCCATCGGCCAGGCAGAACAGGCCCGCATCCCGCGTATAGCAGTAGCCCATGCGGTCTTCGTTCTTCTCCCGCCCGCCCTTGCGGCTGACCTGGAAGACGTTAAATCTCAAGCCAACCTCCGACGAGCCGCCTCAAGGAGGTTGAACGCCCCCTCGGGCGGCAACGAGCGCACGCGCGCGTGGGGGATCAAGCCTTCGCTCCGCTTTTCAGGTTTTCAAGCTGAAGCTTCAGCCGCTCGCTGAAGCTGAGCTTGGTGTAGCGACGCTCGGTCTCGCGGGCCAGCTCCTTTTGCAGTGCGAACACGCTTTGCGGGCGCGCCAGCGGGTCCAGGGACATACACCACTCGGTCACCTCGATGAGGTTGTCGGAGTAGACATTGCGCAGGCGCGACAGGCTCAAGGCCAGGCGGTCCTTCTCGATACGCTGAGGCGCGTCATTGGGCGGATAGCCCTGCATGCAAGCATAGATGCAGGCGCCGATAGCGTAGATATCGGTCCAGGGGCCCAGTGAGCCGTCGCGGCGGTACATCTCGGGCGCGGCGAAGCCGGGCGTGTACATCGGGCGAATGAAGTTGCCCTCCTTGGAGAGCACTTCCCGCGCGGCGCCGAAGTCCAACAGCACGGCCTTGTTGTCGTTCGTGATGAAGATATTGGCCGGCTTGATATCCAGGTGCAGCATCTTGTGCTGATGCACGATGCGCAAGCCGCGCAGGATCTCGTCAAAGAGGCTGCGGATCGTGGACTCGCGAAAGACTTTGTCGCGCTTCATGTCGCGCGCGGTGACGATGAAGTCCTGCAGGGTGTCGCCCTGCAGATAGTTCATCACCATATAGACGGTTTCGTTCTCGCGCAGGAAGTTCAGCACCGAGACGACACTGGGATGCGAAATCTGCGCCAGCGAACGGCCTTCTTCGAAGAAGCTCTTCAGGCCCAGACGGTACAGCGGCTGCTTCTCCGGTTTGACGCGGGGCATCAGCTCACCGGGCGAGCGCTCCGCGAGGCTGGACGGCAGGTACTCCTTGAGCGCGACCAGGTGGTGATCGGCATCTTCTGCCAGGTACACCACACCAAAGCCACCTGCTGCCAGGCGCTTGATGATCTGATACCCACCCACCACCGTACCAGCGGGCAAGGGCGCTGGTTTTGGCTTTGACATAATTGCGCTTTGCTTATTCCCTGTCTCCATGCCAGTCTACAGCATGACGGGTTATGCGAGCGCTACCTCGCAAGCCCGCGCCGAAGGTGAAAATTCAGCGGCACCGGCCTCGAGCGTCAGCGTCGAGATCCGTTCCGTCAACGGACGTTTCCTGGACCTGTCCATGCGCATGCCCGAAGAGCTGCGCGGCCTGGAACCGGCCCTGCGCGAACTCGTGGCCGGCAGCGTCAAGCGCGGCAAGCTGGAGTTGCGCATCAACACGCAGCGAGAATCCGATAGTTCCTGGCCCCAGCCCCAGCCCGAGCAGTTGAACCGGCTGGCGCGCCTGGAGTCCACCGTGCAGACCTGGCTGCCCAAGGCGGCGCCGCTCTCCGTCCACGAAGCCCTGCAGTGGTGCAAGAGCGGCGGCGGCGCAAGCGAGAAGCTCGACGAGGCCACCTTGGAAGCCGCCCGCGCCTGCGTCGCCGGCCTGCTGGAGGCACGCCGGCGCGAGGGCGAGAAGCTCGTGACCGTGCTGCTGGAGCGCGTCGCTCGCCTGCGCGAACTGGCCGCCGAGGCCGAACCTCTGGTACCGGCTGTGGTGGCCCGCCAACAGCAGCGTTTCATCGAGCGCTGGCATGAGGCGCTTACGGCCACCAACGCCCAGCAGACGATTTCGGAAGAGGCACTGCGCGAGCGCGCCCTGAATGAAGCCGCCGCTTTCGCGATCCGCATCGACGTGGCCGAGGAAGTGGCCCGCCTGCGCGCGCACCTGGAGGAGATTGGCCGCCTGCTCAAGAAGGGCGGCGAGCTCGGCAAGCGGCTGGACTTCCTGATTCAGGAGCTGCTGCGCGAGGCAAACACCCTGGGATCCAAGGCCGCGGCCCTGGAAATGACGAACATTTCCGTCGAAATGAAAGTCGCCATCGAGCAGATGCGCGAACAGGTGCAAAACGTTGAATAACGGTCCCTGTGGTGCCAGGGCGTCCCAAATTTCCGATTGACCCGCTACTTTTTGCAGCTTGTCGGCCCGCGACGCACCGATGGGGCGTCCCTGAGGGTCTCGCCCATCTCCTCGCCCATCTCCTCGCCCATCTGACCGAACTCCACGCGTCCACCCAGCGGGAGTTGCCGCACTTGCGTGCATAGATCAGTCCACTGGCGACCCGTCGCACACTGTCGGGTCGAGTTCAGGTCGCCAATGGCTCAAACGATGGAGTGTCGCCCCGGGGCTGCCGCACAAAGGCTTCTTCCAGGCGATGCTGGAGAGGTGGCAGCGACACGCCCCTGCCCCTTTCCCGAGAAGCATCCAGCGGGCTGAAGAGCCACGCGTGGATCCCCCGCAGGACAGCCCGCGCGTTGACTCCCCATCGTGGTCGCGTCAGGGCTCGGATTGACGCGACCAGATCAGCGGACCGATCACGGACGCACCCGAAGAAATTGACTCGAAATTCAGCGCTGCTGTGTACTCGATCCGTGCCTAAAGTTGGTCACAGCCGCGGAGACACACCATGCAAGCGCACCGTTCCCACGCAGTTACCAGTGCAACCCCATCGAGCTTGCTGCGCCAGGCAGATCTGGACGGCCGGAGCGAGACCCGGCCCGCTGCGCACTGAGTCCAAGGGCCCGCAACAGCTTCGCCCTCAATGACGTTCATTTCGATCGGACGCTGGCGCTGCGATGCATCAAGTTGCCACTCATTCGCTTCAGCGACACCAACTCATCCAGGATGCGATGCAGCGGTGTCGCGACGATCAACCGGTCGCCACGGCGCGCGCGACACAGCGCCATCTGTTCGCTGATGGTGGACTTGGTCCGACCAAAGTGCCGCGCGACCGATGCCGCCGAACAAAGTCTGTGAGTGACTGCGAGCGAGGCCACCAACGCGCGCCCGCGTGCCGCCGCGGCCCCGAGATCCGCCTGCAGATCGAGCGGTGCCGCCGGCTGGATCTTGGCGGTCACCCAGCCCTCGAGCAGTGCCAGTGCCCCGTCAACCCCGTAGCCGCCTCCTGCAGCGATCAGCACTGCGGCGGCATTGCCGACCGCTTTGGCCATGGCCGGGCGGGGCCCCACGCTGCCGGTCGCCAACTCCAAGCCATGGCTAAGTTCCCACTCTCGCCACTCCTGATCCGACGGCCTTGCGGCCAACCATTTGCGCAGCGCCTTCCTGGCGTCCGGCACCGAGTCTCCGAAATGGTCCAGGAGCGGCCGGGCGTTGAACCCACGAGCCGGCGTGAGGCCGAGCGCGGCGCGCAAGGCACCGTGGTTGTAGTGAGTCGCCGTGGCGCAGGCCTGCAGGTGTACCGGCCGCCAGGCCAGCATCCGCACCTCGCGCCTCACCGCCTCTTCGGTCTCGAGCACCTGCGAGAAGTAGGGGCCGGCCAGCACTGGACTGCGAACCGGCTGCTCCTCACGAACCCAGCGCGAGACGATATTGCCGAAGGACCGCGCCACGCCGGCTACCGAGTCATCCTCGCGAACTCGGGCGATTGCATGGATCTCGCGCGGCAACAGGACGAAGTCCAGCAGCACGCGTCCCGAGCGCTGATGCGCGCCGATCAACCGGCAGCGGATCCGCTCGGCCAGCGAGGCCGATCCGAAGAACTCTCTGCCCACGGCGGCCTGCCAGGAAAGACTCCATGCATTCGCTTCAACTGACAGCTCCCTGTCGACGGCAAGTTGCTTGCTCATTAAGCATTGACGATCCAGCGGCCCAATACCTCATCGGGAAAACGCGCATGCCGTCACGGATGTTCGCCATGCGAACACGCGACGAGACGCCGTCCGTCGCGAGCCGGCGGGCCGAACAAGTAGAACCACGCTATCCACCGCGCTGAAGACGCCCTTGCCCGCACCGTTCCTCAGATCAAGCCGTATCGGCAAGCCGAACGATCGCGGGCATCCCGGTGGCCCTGTCGACCGTCCTCGCTCTGGCCGCTACTTTGCGTGCGCCCAGAGGCAATTCCGCCTCGGGCGATTCAACCGCAACCAAGGAGATCGTCATGGACGACATCAAGCACACGGAAGAGGAACTGCAGCTCGTCGAGCTGGGCGACGCCAAGGAGCTCACGCTTGGCATCCCTGCGCCGGTCTACACGGAGGACAACCCTCAGGTGCCGGCCAAGTTCTGAGCGCTGAGTAAGCGCGGCGCGCGCGGTTGCCGGCAGCAGTGCGCGCGCCTTCGACCCGACAGTCCCCACCGTGCCTGTTCACAAAGGAGCGTCCGATGCGTCCTGCGCCCCATGGCGATCAGACCCTGAGCCTTGCGCCGCATATCCGGGCCTGTATCAGCGAGGGCCAGGTCGTGCTGCTGGACCTGAAGAAGAACCGCTATCACGCAGTCGGCGGCCCGGCCATGCAGGCGCTATCGGGTCGAGTTTGCGGATGGCCTCAGGCTCCTGAGCGCCTTGGTTCATCGACAAAGGCGGGCGGCACAGCTGCGCTGACCCAGAAGTTGCTCGCCCTGAATATCCTTGCGCCATCGCATGGTTGCCCGGCGTGCGACCCAGGGATCTCCGAGGCCACGGCATCGCTGGACTATGGCGATGCTCTTGCCCACGCAAGCATTGCGACTTCACGCCTCGTCCGATTCATGGCCAGCGCAGCGGCGGCCGCGTGGTGACTGCGTTTTCGCTCCCTTCATGCGATCTCCTTGCGCCTGGCCGCTCGCCGCGCCGAGCACGCCGCCCCGCCCGATTCGTCCGAATCCCTCGACGCGATGAAGGCCTGCGCCAGTGCATTTGAGCGGCTTCGTCCGCTTGTGTTCACGGCGCAAGAGAAGTGTCTGTACGACTCCTTGGCTCTGATGGCCTTCCTTGCATCGGAAGGCCTCTTTCCGAGATGGATCATCGGTGTCAAGACAGGGCCTTTCGGCGCTCATGCCTGGGTCCAAAGCGGGCACACCGTCTTGAGCGATCAACACGAATACGTGCGGCGCTTCCAGCCGATCCTGGTCGTGTGACGCCTCAACCCCACAGCCCGAACAAGATCTATGTTTCGCTACCTCGCCCTCGTCTGGGACGCTGCGCAGCCCGCCCACTCTGCCGCGGCACAACGTTTGGCCCACGCCTGGTGCGCACAGCTTGGCTGGGAGCCTGTCCTCACGCGCGCCGGAGTCCAGGTCTTCATCCTCGGTGCAAAGGCCGGCATCAACGAGGCGAGCCTCCTGCCCGGTGGCCAGGGGGTCGTGCTGGGCAAGGTGTTCCGCCGAGTTGATCCGGGCCAAACGTCCCCAGGACCCCCAGCGCTGGATGGCCAAGACGGCAAGCTCATCCTGGACAGCCGCGGCCGGACCCTCGTCGAATCCTTCTGGGGTCGATACATCGCCTTCCTTCCGACCGAGTGTGGCTCGACGGCCGTGCTGCGCGACCCGAGCGGCACCCTGCCCTGCTACCGGATCGTCCACGAGGGTGTCTCCATCGTGTTTTCCTGGCTCGAGGATGCGCTGCAGTTGCTGGGCGACTCGGCGAAGCTTGCGGTCAACTGGGACGCCCTTCTCACTCACATGCAGAGCGGGGCGCTGACTGGCAGAGAGACCTCGCTCGATGGCGTGACCCAGGTTCTCCCCGGCGAGCTGCTCAATCTCCAGCAGGAGATATCGACGCTGATGTGGAACCCGGTGGACATTGCTCGCACGGCGGCAATGCGCGACCCAGACGAGGCGACACAGGCGCTCTGGCAGCAGGTCCTGGCCTGCACGCAAGCCTGGGCCAGCTGCTACGACAGGCTGCTCGTGCGACTGTCAGGCGGCGTGGACTCGTCCATCCTCTTCAGTTGCCTCAGGCCTGACCGAACCGATGCCGATGTGCTCGGCCTTAACTACTACTCTGCGGGCTCTGACAGCGACGAACGTCACTACGCGCGTCTGACTGCGGCCAAGGTCGGGCGGGACCTGCTCGAGCGCGAGCGTGATCCCGACTTCCGTGTTGATCGCGTCCTCGAAGCCGCACGCATGCCGGATCCCGTGCGCTACGTGGGCTGGATGAACGCGGCAACCGATGCCAAGGTGGCCAGTGCCCATCGTGCATCGGCCATGATCACCGGCGCCGGCGGCGATTCGCTGTTCTACGAGTTCCCGCGGTGGTGGCCGGCCGCCGACTATCTACACATGAATGGCGTCAATGCCGGCTTCGCGACCGTCGCCATGGATGCGGCCCGGCTGGGCAAGGTGTCGGTCTGGCGGGCGATTTCCCTGGCCGTCAAGGACCGCTGGCGCCCCAGCCTCAGCGAACGAAGCTTCGTGGGACGGGGCACCTTGCTCTCGCCGGACTTGGTCCAGCCTCGTGACCGACAGCGCTTCGATCATCCGGGATTGGACAAGACGGACGACCTCCCCATCGGAAAGTACATGCAGACTCTCGCGCTAATGCAGCCTCTCGGCTACTACGACCCCTTCGAGCGGGACCGGGCGCCAGAGATTGTGAACCCGCTGTTCTCTCAGCCGCTGGTGGAGCTGTGTCTTCGGCTGCCGACCTTTTTGCTCGCCCAGGGAGGCCGTGGCCGAGCCCTGGCGCGGCGCGCCTTCGCTGCGGACTTGCCACCGCAGATCATCAACCGACGCTCCAAGGGCGGTCTGGAGGAGCATGTGCGGGCCGTCTTGCTGTCCAACATCGACTTCGTGCGGACGACGCTGCTGCAAGGCCAGTTGGCCGCGCGTCAGATGATCGACCGCCCGACGATCGAAGCTTTGCTGTCTGGCGAGCCGACGGCCCTCGCTGGCCCCAACAGCCAGCTCCACGCGCTGGTGGCAGTGGAAGCCTGGCTGGCTCGCTGGTCCCACTGAGCGCTGCGAGGTCGCCGCTTCATGAGACATCGTGGGCCATCGGTGCTCCGTCTGCTCTTCCAAGGGGCCGATCGGAGCGTGATTTGGCGACTTGCCGCGGCCAATCTGCTGGCCATCACTACCGGAATGCTCTCAGGTTTGGCTCCGCTCGCGCTCAAATACATTGTCGACACCACCGCGAACGGATCGACTCAGCGACATCTCTCCACGCCTGCCCTGGCCGGCGCGGCCTATCTCGGCTGCATCTGCCTTGGCAGGATGCTCGCTGAAGTTCGGCCCCTGCTGGCCAGCACGGCGGAGCAGAAACTCTTCACGGGTCTGCGCGTGCGCTTCTTCGCCCATGCCCTGGGCCTGCCTCTCGACGATCACCGTCGACGGCCCTGCGGCGCCATGCTCAACGATCTTCAGCAGGCGATTTCGGGCTACCAGATCATCCTGTTCAGCCTCGGCAACAGCGTCCTGCCCGTCCTGGTCGAGGGCGTGACGGTGACTCTGGTCTTGCTGTCACTGAGCCAGCCGGCGTTGAACGCGGCCTTCGCGGCGACAGCGGCCGCCTACCTTGCCGTCATGGCATGGCGAACCCGCGGGCTCGGAGCAGCGGCCAGTGATGTTGTAAGCGCCAGCGCCAGCACGAACAGCTTGATCACGGACGGACTGCTCAACATCGAACCGATCAAATGTTTCGGTGTCGAGCGCAGCTCGGTGTCGGCGCTCGAACAAGCGGCCGTCGTTCTCCAGCGATCTTGGGCCCGATTGCACCGGCAGCGCATGCACACCGGCTTGGCCGTCACGACGGTCTTTACTGCCGCGATGGCGGGCTCCTTGACCCTGGCCGGGCAAGCCAGGACCGACGGCGAGATGACGGTCGGTGGGCTCGTTCTGGTGAGTCTCTACATGGCCCAAATTCTGAGACCTCTGGAGATGCTGGCCACAGCATGTCGAGATCTGTCCCAGGGCCTGCGCTTCGTCACGCCCTTGCAGGCGGTGTTCGATCAGCCTTCTGAGATCCAGATGTTGGACAAGGAGACGACACCAAGTACAGCGCCCCGCGCAAAGTCTCCAGGCATTCGCTTTCGGAACGTGACCCTGCGCTTCAGCGGCGGCGAGCCTGTCCTGGATGCCATGAGTCTGGACATTCCGGGCGGCCGCGCAACCGCCATCGTTGGCGCCAGCGGCTGCGGCAAGTCCTCGCTGGTTCGCGTGCTTCTGCGCCTGTGCGACGTGCAGGCCGGCGAAGTCCTTCTCGACGATCTGCCTACGACGCGACTCTCGCCGCCCCAGCTCCGATCAATGATCGCGGTCGTTCCACAAGACACCGTGCTTTTCAACACGTCGATCGCCGCAAACATTGCGATCGGGAAGGAGGGCGCGACGCCGTCCGAGATCATGAGCGCTGCGCGCCGCGCACGGCTTCACGACGCGGTCAGCGCCCTGCCCCTGGGCTACGACACCCTTGTCGGTGAGCGAGGCCTGAAGCTCTCGGGCGGCGAGCGTCAACGGATTGCCATCGCCCGTGCCATCTTGCGCGACCCGCTCATCTATATCTTGGACGAGGCCACATCGATGCTCGACGGCCCCACCGAGGCATCGATCATCGAAAACCTGCGAGAAGTCTCCTCGGGACGCACTGTCATCGTGATCGCTCACCGCCTCGCCGCCGTACAACATCTGGAGGACATTGTCGTCATCGCCCGAGGCCGGGTCGCCGAACGAGGCGGCCATGCCGGCTTGCTCGAACGGGGCGGCATCTATGCAGCCATGTGGCGGGCACAGGCACGGCCCTGCTCTCCAGACTGCAACCTCAGTCAGGCACAGGCTGCCAAGCACTTCCGATGAACTGCACGGGTCTCGCCTCGAGGCATTGCTTGCACTGATTCGGGTATCGATCCGACCTCAACGGAAGACAACCCGTAGGCAACGCTGAAGTACCTGTGAACACGCAGACTGTTCAAACGCGTGAGCGATCAACGACGTGCAGGGCGACCTGCGCGCGCTCGCGGCAATGATCGAGCGCTTGTCATCAGCTACAACCCGCGTTTCGCCACTTTGCAAGAGGGCTGCTTGTCGGCGGCATCTTTCAGCCTGCTCATCTGCTCCCACCGAACGTACTGATCCTTGAGACTCGATTCGGTCTCGCCCGGGACCACGACCTCCGACCGCCTTTCACCGTTCAACCAAAACTTGTACCAGTCGACATTCCCCTGCAGCGAGATCATGCGCTCGCTGGGCTGAGTCAGTCCGTGACTACCGCCAGGTATGAAAATCATTTCGACGGGTTTGTACTGGCGCCGGAGCAGCGAGTAGATGTCCCAGTTGTTGTGGACCTCAGGCCCGTAAGTCTCGATGCGCAAAGCTGCCTGGATGCAGTCCGTGTAGAGCGCTGGATCGTTGTCGATCCAGTGTTGCCTCGACGCCCCGTAGGGGCCTCCACCGTTTGCCTCTTCTTTTCGGACCTGGACGCCATCTCGCACCGCGTAGGTGACGATGATCGACAGCAAGGTATTTGCATCGCCGTCGAGCGTGCTGGCGGCGCGGATGGGGATGTCCGAGAAGGTTAGCAAGTTGAGTACCTGCTCGCCGGTCGCACTCCAACCCAGAAGACCCACCCTCTGACGATCCACGAGGCCCGAAGCCGCAAGCTTTTCGACGGCGGCCCGCACGCCATCCTGCAAGATGTCAATCTTGTCGCGAGCAGTGTCAATGCCGACGTCCGGAGGAAAGGACGGCACGGCAAGCACCAGAATGTTCTCGCGCAGTAGCGCCCGGCCAGGAAAGCCGCTCGTGAATCCATCGTAGGTATTCGAGCCATCGCGGTAAAACCTCTTCGGCGAGAAGCCATAGGTCTGAATCACCAGCGAATATTTCATTTTCGGATCGAAGTTGGCCGGCACCATCAGTCCCCCGTCCCACCTTCTGCCCTTTGCATCGACCCAGCTATAAGGGCTCATCGTCCCCCACGTCGCCTCCGAAAATTGCGGATTGAGTTCCGTGAGCCGCACAGTCTTGCCGCCCGGACCCTGCGCGGCGATGTCAGGCGGCTGGTTCAAGGACTCGCTGACACGCAGCGTCCACGGACCCTCTGGCGTCGCCTCGCCGCCAGCCGAGTCGGCGGAACCGGAGACTGCCAACTCCCTCCAACCACCATCGGAGCTCCGCTCAAATCGGCGACGCGAGATGCCGTCGATCGCCACAAAGGCGTCGCGGGATCCGGGTAACACCAAGACGTGATCCAGTCGGTCTCGAAGGACGGCTACGATCTTCCAGGCTTTGGTGTCGGGCCAGTACTCAATGATGTGCGACGCGGTGCGGGTCACCGACTTTCCATTCTGGTTCGGCAAGAACGTGCCGGCGATCACGATCGAGCGCCCCCCGTTCTGCCACAGGCGATCCGTTCGTAAATGGTTCTTCTGGTAGGAATCGTCGGGCGCATCGAGGATGGTTTGCTCCTGCGCATCATCCAGCCGGTAGAGCACCATGCGGCGCGCGACGTACGTCACCGGCCGCGAGAAGTAGCCTAGCGGATCTTGAGTCAGAGAGGTTGCGTACGCCGCAGTGAACTCCGCGATGAGGGGGTACTGTTTGGCCCACGCCAACTGCCGCCACGCCTCAAACCGGGGAAGGACCGCCCAGCGCCCATCGGGTGAGATGTTCGCTGTCGGATACCCGCCGGAGCTCTCCGGGAATGACTCACCCAAAGCTCTGGCTGGCAGATGAGAGCCTGACTCCGTCACAAAGAACTGGAATCGGCGCTGCTGGTTGCGGAATCCTTCTTGGCCGAAGTGCACATTCCAGAACGAATTCGTGCCCACGACGATACTGCGAGCGCCCGGCGGCACGGCGGGGTCCGGGACCGGTGCTACGTACACCACCCGGCGCAGATCGCTCGCCACGTCAAAGCTCACAAGTCCCAAGGGGGCGTAGGTCAGTTGCGTGAGCTTGCGTGTGAGCACGTCGAAGCGGTAGGCCTGGAAGGGCTGGTCGTTGATCCGAGCCCGAAATACGAGGGTGCGGTCATCTATCCACCGGGCTTCGCGCAGTGGCGGGTCGTAGTCGTCATGGTCTTGCCGCGCATCCACCGTCAGCAAGGTGACCGGCACCGCGGCCCGGCCCTCGGCAAGCCGCTTGGGACTGAGATCGAGCCACAGCAGTTCGATGCGATTGAGATCCGCCGCCACATTGGCTTTGCGTGTCACGATAAAGGCTTGCTCTCGATCCGGAGAGATCTGGCTCTGCAAGGCGTCCTCATCGCCATTGACCGGCTGCACGATACGGGTGAACTCGACAACCTCCTTGACGGTCGGACCGATACCGGCCCACGCAGAAAGGGTCGGCAGCATGACCGCGAGCGCGACCAAAGCCCAACGATGGATCGACATGGATAGGGGGAGCGCCAGAAGGCGCTTGGCGCTTGGCAGACGAAAACAATGGAATGGCATGGGACGAGTCCTATCACTCGGACGCATGCGGCCCGAGGAAACACAAGGGTTGGGAATGAATCGCAGCGCAGGCCGCGGCGGTCAAATTGGCGCTAGAAGCCGCCGGAAGCCGCCGAAAACCGCTAGGGGTCGCCAGCGCCCAAGGTGCTACCAGCTCAAGGCAAGGCGCACGCTCGCATAACGCCCGCGCCAGTCGGCCTGGGTGACGTCGTAGTACGGCGCCGTCGACACGAATTCGGGCTGGCGGTCGGTCAGGTTGGCCACCGCCAAAGAGAGGCTGGCTTCCTTCGCGCTGGTCAGACCCAGACCCAACTGCTTCAGATCGAGCGACGCCGCGAGGTCGTGCATCCAGGTGCTCCCCAGGCCGCGTGAACTTGGCAGCACATCCCGGTAAGCCCCGAGGTAGCGGCTCGTCAGGCCCAGGCCCCACACGCCGCTGTCAAAGCCCAACGTGACCCGCCCCTTCCATGCCGGCGCCCAGTAGTCCGCAGCGCGCCGACCCAGCCGGTCCTCCACGGGCGCAGCCGGCGTGACCGCGACGTCGTACTGCGTGGTCCGGGTGGCGCTCGCGCCTGCAGTCCACTTGCCTCCAGTGGCCTTCCAGGAATGCGTCATTTCCAGATCCGCGCCCGCAGTGCTGACGCTACCGAAATTGACCTCGGTATACAGCACGCGCGTCACCGCGCCAGGCACGCCGCCAGCCGCTGGCGCGCGCGTGACCAGCCCAGGAAATAGCGCCTCGTTGTCGAGGGTGACCTGCGGCCACAGTAGCGAGATCAAACCATTGATCTTCACGCGCCATGCCGTCAGTGCGACGCGTGTCCCTGCCGAGTCCGGCTCCCAGACGCCGCCGAACGAGATGGCCCTGCCCTTCTCAGGTTGCAGGTTGGGGTTCGCCGCACGCAGCACCTCGCCGCCGACGATCGGTGCGTTGCCTGCTTTGGGGTCAACGAGTCCGTATAGGTCGGTGGTGGCGCTGGTGGAATCCACATGCGTCTCAAGCAGGGTCGGCGGTTTGAACGAGCTTGCGGTTGAGGCACGAAACATCAGTGTCTTCACCGGCCGGAGTTCGGCACCCGCCTGGAAGGTATTGGCGCTTCCGAAGTCGCTGTAGTGATCGCGGCGACCGGCGAGTGTCAGCGCGGCTAGCTCGCCGCCCTTGGATGCGCCACCATCGGTTGCGCGCCCCAGGAGTGGGATGCGCGCCTCGCCGTAGACGGCGCCGCTGGTCCGGTCCGCTTCAATGCGGAAGGCGCCCGGGGTGAAGGTCAGGTAGCGATCCTTCGACGCCTCGGCACCCGCAATGACATCGACAGGACCCGCAGGGAGGTCAAACGGAGAACCTCGCACGAAGGCGCTTGCCTGATCCCGGCGCCCATGGCCTTCACGAGGGGAGCGCGTCCAAATCCCATTCAGCACGTCCTCGTTGGCGGCCAGGCCGGTGGTGAACGGGTTGAGGGCCGTGGCCGCCGACGCCGAGCCGAGTGCCGCAGCCAGGGCCGTTGCATTCGGCACCGAGTTGGAAACGAAGCGGTGACCGTCGTCGCGGATCGTTGAGCCAGTGACCTCGAAATCCCAACCGGCCGACAACTCACCTCGGGTACCGATCAGCAAGCGCTTGAATTCGGTTTCTCTGGAGAGGCCTTCGGTGCCGTTCTGAACACCCAGACGCTCGGTCACGCGAACCGGCACGCCGAAGGGGTTGTAGAGATTATTGGCCGGCACCAGAACGTTGTTCATCTGATATCCGCCCTGCTCTGAGTGGATGCGGTCGCGCGCCACCGTCAGCTCGCCAAACACCGACAATTCATCGCCAACGCGACGCTCTCCAGCACCGTGCAGCGACGCGCTCTCCGTGCCATACAGGAGCGCCGTGCCATGGCCGCTGGCCACGCCATTGCATAGGTTCGGCTGTCCCGCCGTGGCAGCAAAATCCGCCACCGAGAGCGCCTGTCCCACGGCAGCGGCCGGGATGCCTGCAAATGTCGAACTCAAGCCCGGCAGATTGGCGCCACTTGTGCTGACGACCGTGCCCGGCGTGCAGCTGCGCGTGCGTGTATCCACGCCTCCGAAGCTACGGTAATCTCCAGAATGAAAGAAGCCCCGATCGGCGAGAGTGAGGGGCGTCGCCTTGCTGTACGAACCGAGCACGATGAACGAGCTCGCCTCACTGCGAGCGCCGGTGCTCAGCGACACGCTACCGTCGCCGGTGCCCTTGCCCGACGCGACATGCGTGTTCAGCGCGATGCCCTCCATGGACTTCTTCAGAATGACGTTGACCACTCCCGCCAGGGCATCGCCGCCATAGACTGCCGACGAGCCCACAGGCACGATCTCTACGCGCTCGACCGCGGCCATTGGGATGAGGCTGAGATTGAAGTAGTTGCCCGAGGATGACCCGACGGCCTGGATGCGCCGGCCATTGATCAGCACGAGCGTTGATCCCAACGGCAAGCCGCGAAGTTGGACCGTGCCCTGCCCGGTGGTCTGCCCGAACCCGCCTTCGCCCGTGCTGACTGACACTTCGTTCAAGCTGCTGAGGAAGCGCTCCAGCGTGGGTTGGCCGCTGCGCTCGAGGTCTCTTTGCGTGTACACGTTCACCGGCACGGGGCCTTCAGCATCGATGCGCTTCAGACGCGAACCGGTCACCACGACCCGGGTGAGCGGCTGGATCGCCGCCGCATGGGCGTCCAGTCCGAGGCCTGGGGTGCCATTGCCGTTGTCCCCGGGTGCAATGCGCCCGCTCGGCTCATCGTCGGAACCGGCAGCTCGATCCGCTGCGCCACCTGAGGGTTCCGCCTTGCGCGCCGCTGATGCAGGCGTCGCCGGCGCGGCCGGAACGGACCGAATCACGATGGTTCCATCGGGCATCACCACCGTCTCGAGCCCCGACCCCTCCAGCGCCTGACGAATGGCCTCGGCTGCCGTCAGTTGTCCTGACACGGCCTTCGATGAGCGGCCTCCCACCTTGCCGGGATCGAACAGAACGGAAGCGCCCGTCTGCCTCGCTATCGATCGCAGTGATTCGCCAAGCGGCTGTGCGGGTTGATCGATGCGGTACTTGGTGGCGGAATCGGCGGCGAAGGCAAGCCCGCAGCTCAAGACCAACCCGACCGCTGTGCCACCCATCGCGAATCGGCGATCCCAACGACCAGCCCCGTTGAACTTGCTCTTCATCTCTTGTCTCACTTTTTTAGTTGGTGATGAAGAGATGACGGGTCTTCAAGAGCGCTTTCAGCGGGGGAATGCCCTACTGAGCTCTGCCCAGTTCCAATCGTCCTTCGTGCTCCCGCACCTTGAGTCCATGAAGTGCAGCGACTGCCTGCGCGAAGCCACTGCTGTCACCTGTCCGGTACAGGCCGCTGACTCGCAGGGTCGACAAAATCGCATCGTCGCGCAGCACCAAGCGTGTCTTGCTGTAGCGATTCATCTCCCCCACCGCCTCGGACAAGGACACATCGTCGAACACCACCTCGCCGCGCTTCCAGGCCACCAGTCGTTCGACGTCCGGCTTGTCCAAATGCGCGGTCGTGACGTCGTACGGTCGATCCTGCGCTTTCACCAGTCTCACCTGGTCTCCAGCCTGCATGGAGATCGGCTGGGCGGGCGCCGCGCCAGCACTCAACAGCCCGCCTGCGGGCCTGACCGTGACCCGACCCTCGACGAGCGTGACGGCCACAGCGTCTTCGGGTTGGGCCGCGCCAGCGCCCAGGCGCACGGAAAACACCGTGCCCACCGCGACCACTTCGCTGCCTGCGGCGCGGACGACAAAAGGTCGGCGTGAGTCCTTCGCCACCTCAAAAAGGGCTTCTCCCTTGTCGACGCGGATCGATCGCTCCTGGGTCCCCATCTTGACGTGCACCTGGGTGTTCGTATTCAGGACCATGCGCGAGCCATCGTCCAGCAGAACGTTTTGCTGTTCTCCGACTCGGGTCCCGAAAGTCTCGCCACTGCCCAGCATGAAGAAGGCCCCTCCAGACACGCCCAGGATCAGAACCAAGCCCATGGCCGACAAAAGCCAGCGGCGAGTCCCGACGAGATCCGCGTTTGCCCCGACTGAGCCCGCCGGTGCTCGCGACGCCGCGCTTGCATAGGCATCGGCGAGTCGCACGCCGGGCACGGCTTCCCAGACGTCCGTACAGCGCTCAAACGCCAACCGGTGCGCCGCAGACCGCGCCTGCCAGCTGAGGCATTCCCTTTCCATCTCCACCGACCGGTCAGGCCCATGCAGCCGAGCAATCCATACCGACGCTTCTGCCGCGATCTCCGGCGTCACCTTGACGGTGGATTCGTCCCCGCCTACACCGTCTGGCGCGTTCATGGCCACCAGCCTTCCATGGACCGGGTCAACATCAGCGCCGCCTTGGCGATGTGCTTCTCCACCGCACTGATCCCGAGGCGGTTGGCACGCGCGATCTCGGCGTAGGTCATTCCCTCGATGCGATGGGCCAGGAAAATCTTCAAGCTCCTGGGATCGAGCTCGGCCAAACACAGGCTCAAACGGCCCATCCTCTCTCGGGCCAGCACGGTGTCCTCGGCGCTTGGCGAAGCATCAATGAGCACCGCATCCTCCAGGAGCACTTGCTCACCATGATTTCGAGTCGTTCGATGGGCATCGAGCGACAAATTGAGCGCGGCGCGCATCAGAAACGCCTCGGGCTTGGCGACGGCCTGCAAGCGCTCGGCACAGGCCAATCTCAGGTAAGCCTCCTGCACCAGATCGTCTGCGTCCTGGCGAGATCGACCGCGCCGCATCAATGCGGATCGAATCTGGGAGGAAACCGCTTGCCAGTTGAGTGCCATCACAGCGCAGCGCCAAGGAATGAGCTCGAAGTCGAGGTTGAAGTCGAAGCCGACTGGGGGATCTTAGACGGCACATCTGCCCGAGAACAGCAATCCCTCAACGCGCATGCAAGTGTGACGCACGCATGCCGAACGAAAGCGAATGTACTCCAGCACCGAACACCAGCGGCTCGGCGCGTTCCAGGAACACTGACGGCGCCCAATGACGTCTGTTGCCGCGGGGCGCACCGTGCTACCGGCAGGTTCTGCGCGGCGCTGCTCTGCGCCTTCGCGGGCCTTGCGCGAATCCCGTAAGGGTTCACCGCCGCAGCGCCCGACACCGAACGGTGACGACGTCGATGCGTCCTCATGCTTGAACCTTGACCAAGGTCTCAAACAGCATGCGTCTGTCGATGGACCGCGATGCGCGCAAGACGCGCAGCGCCGCAGGCGTGCGCTTCCCGCGCGGCCTGGTCGATCCGTCGCGGAGCCGGGAGACATGCCATGACCGAACTCAGAGCGCTTCACGCCCTACCCGCACCCATCAGCGTCGGAGGTCATGGGGAATCGTGGCAAGTGCACCTGGTGAACGTGCCCTCCGGTGTGGCGGCAGGTCGAACGCTGCGGCTCAGCGGCAATGCCCGGCTCGAATGGTGGGCACTGTTCAGCAACCTCGAACAGGTCGACGTGTGTGCGACGAAGGATCCGCTGCGGTTCGCGGAGCCCATTCGGTTCGCACGGATCAACAGGGAGTTCAACAATGCATTCCACTCATCTCGGCCAGACGACGTCCATACAGGAGCTCGCACGGGGCGCTGACTACCCAGCACGGGTCCTCGCGGCAATCGTCGAGATCTCCCTGGCCAAGGACCCACCTGCTCTCTTGGAAGGGCTGATGCGAGCGACGGAGTCCATCGGCGCCAGTGCCAGCGTCTTCACCGCGGCCATCCCCGAGGACGGAAGCAGGCCCTCCTGCTTCAGCGTGTTCGCGTGCCATCCAGCCTTCGCACACGAGCAGAGCAACCGAGACGCGTTGCTAGACAACCCCTGGTGGCATTTTGCTCAGACGCATCGCAAGCCTGGAACGAACCATGAGATGCAGTTGCAGCACGCCGCCGACGCCGCTTCGATGGAAGTCGCTCGGCAGTACGGCTTTCGGTCCTGCCTGGTCGTACCCACGATGTCCGGTACCGAGCCCGCGCGGCAGGAGATGCTGTGTCTCGGCAGCGAATGTGAAGATGACTTTGAAGGGAGCGAGGCACGAGTGGTCCGCGCCCTCGCGCGCTCACTGGCGAGCGAGCTCCACGACTGGCTCACTGGCCACCTGCGTCGCCAGCTGCTCGGCACGACACAGCTCCGAGAGAGCGATATACGGCTCCTTGCGATGGAACGGCGAGGACTTGGAACCAAGGAGATTGCCGGTCTCACCGGCCTCAGCCTTGCATCCATCAACTCCCGGTTCCAGCGCATCAACACGTACATGAACTGTACGAACCGTAAAGACTCCGCCAGGCGCGCCGCTGCCTACGGGCTGCTCGAACCGCTCTAACGACTTCCAAGGCTGCGGCCCTTGGCCAGCACTTTCTCTGCGCGGATCAACAAGCTCACCATTCAGTAGGCGACCGCAAGACCGACGGCAATTACCAACGGCTCCGCCCCGCTCACAAAGCCGGCTCCTCAACGCCGTCCAACGCTTCCAGAGCCTGCGCCGCTGCGTCCAAGCGCACCCTTCGTTCGGCGAGCGCTGCATTTGGAGATCGTCATGAAGACGGAATCCCGAGACCTCTATGCCAGTGTCACCACGCAAATCATCCACGCCCTGGAGGCGGGCACGCCGCCCTGGATCTGCCCCTGGCGCCGCACGGGGAGCGATGGTCGCCCGACCAATGCCGGCAGTGGCCGGCTGTACCGGGGCATCAATGTCTTGCTCTTGAACCTGCGCGCCTTGTCGGCCGGCTATCGGTACAACCGCTGGCTGACTTTCCGCCAGGCCCTGGCAGCTGGCGGCCATGTGCGCCGCGGCGAGCAGGGCTCGCCCATCGTGTTCTTCAAGATGCACGAGGTCGAGGGTCCGTCGTCGGGCGCAGGCGAAGAATGCAAGATCATCCCGCTCCTACGCGCCTTCACGGTGTTCAACGTCGGCCAGATCGACGGTTTGGCGCCAGAGGTCGCGGGAGTACCCGAGGCGCCGCCGAGATGGGATCCCATCGAGGAGGCGCAACGCCTCCTTGAGGCGGCGGGTGCGGAGGTCCGCCATGGCGGCGATCGCGCCTTCTACGCGCCGGATCAGGACCGGATCCAGCTGCCCAGCCCCGGCGCCTTCGCTTCCGCCGAGGACTATTACGCCACGGCATTGCACGAGCTGACCCATTGGACCGGTCACCCCAACCGCTGCAACCGGCTCCTGGGGCGCCGGCACGGCATTGAGGCCTATGCCTTCGAAGAACTCGTGGCCGAGATGGGCGCTGCCTTCCTCACCGGCCACTGTGGCCTGCAGAGCCAGCTCCAGCACGCCAGCTACATCGCCGCCTGGCTCGAAGCATTGCGCAGCGACAAACGCATGATCTTTGCCGCCGCTGCCCAAGCGCAAAGGGCAGCGGACTTCGTGCTCGACGACCGCGGCGAGCACGACGACGAGTCAGCCCAGGCCGTGGCCTGAACCCTCTAGGGGCAGAGATTCTGTTAGCCCACAGAATTCTGTTGCCGGGCTTGACAAGCGAAGGCACAACGGAAAAAGGACTTAGAGGCCGAAGCTTCTAAGTCCTTGATTTCTCTTCTTATTTTTGGTCGGGGTGGCGGGATTCGAACTCGCGACCCCTTGCACCCCATGCAAGTGCGCTACCAGGCTGCGCTACACCCCGACTGAGCCTAAGAGTATAGCGTGCTTTTAGACCCCTCGGGAGGAATCAAGGAAAAATCAGAACAAAAGTTGCTCGCGAATGGCCAGCAACTCCGCGCGAACTTCGGCGACGCTGAGTTTCTCGGTGGTGTGCACGCGTACCACAGCCACTTCGGGCCGGACGGCCAGGGCCACGTCGCCGTCGTCGCCCTCTTCGACGGTCTCGAATTCCTCGAGCTGCGCGGCAGCCTGATCCGCCTCCAGCTTGAAGGCCGAGGCATCTGCGCGCATCACCGCCGCTTCGGTCAGCTGGTTTCGCGCACCGCTGATCGTGAAGCCCTGGTCATAGAGCAGATCCCGGATGCGGCGGATCAGCAGCACCTCGTGGTGCTGGTAATAGCGGCGATTGCCGCGCCGCTTCATGGGCTTGAGCTGGGTGAACTCCTGCTCCCAGTAGCGCAGGACGTACGGCTTCACGCCGCAAAGCTCGCTGACCTCACCGATGGTGAAGTAGCGCTTTGCTGGGATTGAGGGGAGCGATTTCTCCATGGAAATCAACAAGTTCACCGAAGGAGGTCAGACTCTACTCGAAGTCTTCGCCGGCGGTTGTATCACCTTGCACCAAACTCTTGAGCTTGTGGCTGGCGTGGAAGGTGACGACGTTGCGCGCCTTGATCGGGATGGACTCGCCCGTGCGCGGGTTGCGGCCCGGGCGAGGTGCCTTGCGCCGTATGTTGAAGTTGCCGAAGCCCGAGAGCTTGACGTCGTCGCCGCGCACCAGCGTGCCGTGGAGGATGTCGAAAAAGGCCTCGACCATGTCCTTGGACTCGCGCTTGTTCAGGCCGAGCTTGTCGAACAGCAGCTCGGACAGCTCGGCCTTGGTCAGCGTCGGCGTCTCCAGGCTCGGCAGGAGGACCGGGTGCTCTTGTGCGTTCTCGTTCATCAGCTTGTCTCCCCTATCCACGCAGGCGCGCGCCAAGCTCGCGACCCACGGCATCGATCACGGCGGCCACTGCCTGATCGACGCGCTCGTCGGTCAGCGTGGCCTCGTCGTCCAGCAGTTCCAGGCGCACGGCCATGCTGCGCTCGCCTTGCGCCATGTCGGCGTTGGCTTGAGCAGCAGGCTTGAAGACGTCGAACAGCCGGGCGGAACGGATCAGCCCTTGCGCGGCGGCGCCGGCCTTGCCGATGGCGCCGATCAGCGCGTCATGCGTGACGTTTTCGCCGACGATCAGGGCGATGTCACGCTGCACAGCCTGCTGCTTGGGCACGCCCTGGCTTTGCGGCAAGGTGCGGGCCAGCACTGCGTCGAGCGCGAGCTCGAACACGACCGGCGCGCCCGGCAGCTCGTAGCCCTGGCGCCACTTCGGGTGCAGCTCGCCAATCACGCCGATCTCCGCGCCTTCCAGCAGCACACGTGCGCTGCGGCCTGGGTGCAGGGCCGGATGCTCGGCCGCCACGAACGTCAGCGCGCGCGGCGCGAACAGCGCTTCCAGGTCGCCCTTGACGTCGAAGAAGTCCACGACGCGGTCGCGCTGGCTCCATTGCTGGGGCGCAGCCGGGCCATAGGCCAAGCCGGCCAGCCGCAGGGGCTGAGCCACACCCTTGATGCTGGTGTCGGTTTCCTCGACGGAGCCGTCGCGCAGGAACACGCGCCCAATCTCGAACACGCGTACGCGCGGCGCCTTGCGTGCGAGGTTGTTTCGCAGCACCTGCACGAGGCTGCCGATCAGGCTCGTGCGCATCACGGCCAGCGGCGCGGCGATGGGGTTGAGCAGCTGGATCGGGTTGGCATTGCCGGCCAGCTCCTGTTCCCAGCGCGCTTCCACGAAGCTGAAGTTGATGGTCTCGAAATAGTCGCGCGCGGCCATGGCGTGGCGCAGCGCATGGGCGGCGCGGCGCGACTCGCTAGGCACCTTCGCCACCACGGGGGCCAGCGGCGGCGTGGAGGGCAGGCTCGGGTAGCCCAGCACGCGGATCACTTCCTCGATCAAGTCTTCCTCGATCTGCAGGTCGAAGCGCCGGCTCGGCGGCGAGACGGTGATCGTGCCCTCACCTTGCGAGAAGCTCAGGCCCAGGCGTTCAAACACGCCCGCGCACTGCTCCTGCGTGACCGGCATACCAATGACCTTGGCGGCGCGCGCCACGCGCAGCGTCACGGGCTTGCGCTCGGGCAGCGCGACGACGTGGTCGTCCATGGGGCCTGCCTCGCCGCCACAGATCTCCTGAATCAGGGCTGTGATGCGCTCGATGTGCAGCACGGTCTCAGCCGGATCGACGCCACGCTCGAAGCGATGACCGGCATCGGTCGAGAAGTTGTAGCGGCGCGAGCGGCCCATGACGGCCTTGGGCCACCAGAAGGCCGCTTCCACATAGATGTTCTTCGTATCGTCGGACACGGCGGTCGCGTCCCCGCCCATGATGCCGGCGAGCGACTCGACCTGGCGGTCGTCGGCGATCACGCCGACGCTGCCGTCGACCTCGATGGTGTTACCGTTCAGCAGCTTGAGCTGCTCGCCCTTCTCACCCCAGCGCACGACGAGGCCGCCGTGGATCTTGTCGAGATCGAAAATGTGGGAAGGCCGGCCGAACTCGAACATCACGTAGTTCGAGATGTCCACCAGCGGCGAGACCGAACGTTGGCCGCAGCGTGCCAGGCGGTCGACCATCCACTGCGGCGTCTGCGCCTTCGTGTTCACGCCGCGCACGATGCGGCCCGAGAAGCGGCCACAAAGATCGGCGGCCTTGACGGCCACGGGCAGCATGTCCTGATGGCCCACCGCCGCCGGCGTGATGACCGGCGCCTTCATCGGCGCGCCGGTCAGCGCGGAGACCTCGCGTGCGATGCCGTCGATCGACAGGCAGTGCGCCAGGTTCGGCGTCAGCTTGAGCGTGAACAGCATGTCGTCCAGCTGGAGCTGCTCGCGGATGTCCCGGCCGATCTGCGCGTCCGCCGCCAGCTCCAATAGGCCGCCATGGTCTTCGCTGAGCTTCAGCTCACGGGCCGAGCACAGCATGCCGAAACTCTCGACGCCACGCAGCTTGCCCTTGCCGATCTTGAAGGGCTTTCCGTCTTCGCCCGGGGGCAGCTCGGCGCCGACGGTGGCCAGAGGCACCTTGATGCCGGCACGCGCATTGGGCGCTCCGCACACGATCTGCAGCGGCTCAGGCCCACCGGCGTTGACGGTGCACACGCGCAGCTTGTCGGCATTGGGGTGCTGCTCAGCCGTCAGGATCTCGGCCACCACGATGCCGGTGAAGGGCGGCGCCACGGGGCGCAGCTCTTCCACCTCCAGGCCGCTCATGGTCAGCAGCTCGGCCAGTTCTTGGGTGTTCAGCTTCGGGTCGCAAAAGCTCCGGAGCCAGGATTCTGGGAATTGCATAACTGTTTACTTGAACTGACTCAGGAAGCGCAGGTCGCCGTCGAAGAACAGGCGCAGGTCGTTCACGCCGTAGCGCAGCATGGCCAAGCGGTCGATGCCCGAGCCAAAGGCAAAGCCGATGTACTGTTCAGGATTCAGGCCCATGTTGCGGATCACCTGCGGATGTACCTGGCCCGAACCCGACACCTCCAGCCAGCGGCCCTTGAGCGGGCCGGTGTTGAACATCATGTCGATCTCGGCGCTGGGCTCCGTGAAGGGGAAGTAGCTCGGGCGGAAGCGAATCTCCATGTCGGTCGTCTCGAAGAACTGCTGCATGAAGTTCAGGTAGACGGACTTGAGGTCCTTGAAGCTGATGTTCTCGCCGACCCACAGACCCTCGACCTGGTGGAACATTGGTGAGTGCGTGGCGTCGCTGTCCACGCGGTAGGTGCGGCCCGGAGCGATCACGCGGATTTCGGGCATCACGCCGCCGGCATCGATCAGGGCGCGATGCTTCTTCACATGCTGCACCGCGTAGCGGATCTGCATGGGGCTCGTATGCGTGCGCAGCACGTAGCCGTTCTCGATGTAGAAGGTGTCGTGCATCGAGCGCGCGGGGTGGTCCTCCGGCGTGTTCAGGGCCGTGAAGTTGAACCAGTCGTTCTCGATCTCGGGGCCGTCGGCCACATCAAAGCCCATGGAGCCGAAGATGCCCTCGATGCGTTCCATGGCGCGCGTGATCGGATGCAGGCCGCCGGTGCCACCGTTGCGGCCGGGCAGCGTGACGTCCAGCGCCTCGGCCTTGAGCTGCTTCTCAAGCTCCGCGTCGGCCAGGGCCTGGCGGCGTGCATTCAGCGCAGCCTCGATGCCCTGCTTGAGCTGGTTGATCTCGGCACCGCGGGTCTTCTTCTCCTCGACGCTCAGGGCCGCCATGCCCTTCATCAGTTCGGTCACGCGACCGGATTTGCCGATGTAGCGGGCCTTGGCGTTTTCAAGGTCGGCCGGAGTGGCCGCGGCAGCAAACTCGGTTTGAGCCGATTGCAGCAGTTGATCGAGATCACTCATGTAAAAAACAAGGACTGTGCCCTTGCGTTGGAGACTCATATCGCCATTGGCGATGTGGAACCCGTAGGGCGTGTCGGAAACAAAAAAGGCCGACTACCAAGGTGTCGGCCTTGCAAGAAGCTCAGGTGCAGGCTGCCGGAGCAGCCTGCGAGTACTTTGCTTACAGCGCGGCTTGCACCTTGTCGAAGATGGCCTTGAAGCCAGCCGGGTCGTGCACAGCGAGATCGGCCAGAACCTTGCGGTCGATGTCGATCTGGGCCTTCTTCAGGCCGGCAACGAACTTGCTGTACGTGAGGCCCAGGCCACGGCTTGCTGCGTTGATACGAGCAATCCAAAGCTGGCGGAACACGCGCTTCTTGGTACGACGGTCGCGGTAGGCGTACTGGCCCGCCTTCATCACCGCCTGCTTGGCGATGCGGAAGACGTTCTTACGACGACCACGGAAGCCCTTGGCCAGAGCCAGGACCTTCTTGTGACGGGCACGAGCGGTAACACCACGTTTAACGCGAGGCATATGTTTCTCCTTGAGTTAAGTGGGATTACAGGCCAGCAAAGGGCAGCATCTGAGCGATGTGACCCATGTTGGTTTCGTGGACCGTGACGGCACCGCGCAGCTGACGCTTGTTCTTCGTCGTCTTCTTGGTCAGGATGTGGCGCTTGAACGCCTGACCGCGCTTGACGGTACCACCCGGACGGACGCGAAAACGCTTCTTCGCGCTGCTCTTGGTCTTCATTTTGGGCATGTTGATGCTCCTTTTAAGTTGTCCCGCAGGCGGTTGCGACGCAACGCTTTGGGGCCTGACGGTGACTAATGAGACGGGCCGATGACCAAATCGACCCATCCAACTCCATTCGGTTCTTAGCGCTTCTTAGGTGCAAGAACCATGATCATCTGCCGACCTTCGAGCTTCGGCATGTTCTCAACCACTGCCACGTCGGCCAGCTCGTCGCGGATCCGCTCCAGCAGGCGCATGCCGATGTCCTGGTGCGTGATCTCGCGGCCGCGGTAACGCAGCGTCACCTTGCCCTTGTCACCGTCCTCGGCGATGAAGCGGCGCAGATTGCGCATCTTGATCTGGTAGTCGCCTTCGTCCGTACCCGGGCGGAACTTGACTTCCTTGATCTCGATGACCTTCTGCTTGGCCTTGGCTTCAGCCGCGCGCTTCTGCTCCTGGTACTTGAACTTGCCGTAGTCCATCAACCGGCACACGGGCGGGTTGGCGGTGGCAGAGATCTCAACCAGATCCACATCCAGGTCGCCTGCCATGCGCAGCGCTTCTTGGATGCTCACGATCCCGATGGGTTCATTCTCGGGACCATTGAGGCGGACCTCGGGAGCCATGATTTCGCGGTTCAGCCTGTGCTTGCGCTCAGGAATCGCTCGACGATCAGCAAAAGTAGCGATGGTGGAAATCCTTCATCGGACCTGCAGGCAATACAGGCCCCAAAACAAAAGCAAAGCGCGCCCTGCAGCGACAGATCGGGAGCCGATCAGACCTTGTCGGTGATGGCTGCCTGGAGCTTCTGCTGGAAGTCTGCCAGGGACATCACGCCCAGATCCTGGTTGCCGCGGGCGCGCACCGCAACGGCTCCGTTTGCCTTCTCCTTGTCACCCACGACAAGGATGTACGGAACCTTTTGCAAAGAATGCTCGCGGATTTTATACGTGATTTTCTCGTTCCGCAAATCGGCCTTTGCTCTAACCCCTTGTTTTTGCAGCGAATTCACGATCTCCAGGGCGTAATCGGTCTGGTTGTCGGTGATATTGGCCACCACGACCTGCTCCGGAGCCAGCCAGGCCGGCAGGGCGCCGGCGTGTTGCTCGATCAGGATGCCGATGAAACGCTCCAGGCTGCCGACGATGGCGCGGTGGAGCATCACGGGCGTGTGGCGGGCGCTGTCCTCGCCCACGTACTCGGCGCCCAGGCGGCCCGGCATGGAAAAGTCCACCTGCATAGTGCCGCACTGCCACTGGCGGCCCAGAGCGTCCTTGAGCGTGTATTCGATCTTGGGGCCGTAGAAGGCGCCGTCGCCCGGAGCGATGATGAATTCCACGCCCGAGGCGCGCAGACTCTCCATCAGCGCGAACTCGGCCTTGTCCCAGACTTCGTCCGAGCCGATGCGGGCCTCGGGGCGCGTGGCCACCTTGTAGATGATGTCCGTGAAGCCGAAGTCCTTGTAGACCTTCTGCAGCAGGGCCGTGTAGTTCACGCACTCGGCCAGGATCTGGTCTTCCGTGCAAAAGATGTGGCCATCATCCTGCGTGAAGCCGCGCACGCGCATGATGCCGTGCAGGCCGCCTGTGGGCTCGTTGCGATGGCACTGGCCGAACTCGCCGAAGCGCAGCGGCAGATCGCGGTAGCTCTTGATGCCGTGCTTGAAGATCAGGATGTGGCCGGGACAGTTCATCGGCTTGAGCGCGTAGTCGCGCTTTTCCGACTCCGTCGTGAACATGTTGTCCTTGTACTTGTCCCAGTGGCCCGAGGCCTCCCACAGGCTGCGGTCCAGGAGCTGCGGGCCCTTGACCTCCTGGTAGCCGTTGTCGCGGTAGACGCGGCGCATGTACTGCTCCACCTCCTGCCACACGGCCCAGCCCTTGGGGTGCCAGAACACCACGCCAGGCGCCACCTCGTCGATGTGGAACAGGCCCAGCTCCTTACCAAGCTTGCGGTGGTCGCGCTTCTCGGCTTCTTCGAGCATCGTCAGGTACTTCTGCAGGTCGTCCTTGCTGGCCCAAGCCGTGCCGTAGATGCGCTGGAGCTGCTCGTTGCGGTGGTCGCCACGCCAGTAGGCGCCGGCCACCTTCATCAGCTTGAAGTGTTTGAGCTTGCCCGTGCTGGGGACGTGCGGGCCGCGGCACAGGTCCGTGAACTTGCCTTCGGCGTAGAGCGACACGTCCTCGTTCGAGGGGATGCTCTCGATGATCTCGGCCTTGTACGCCTCGCCAATGCTCTTGAAGTAGCTGACCGCCTCGTCGCGCGGCAGCACCGAGCGCGTCACCGCCTCGTCCTTCTTGGCCAGCTCGCTCATCTTGGATTCGATGGCGGCCAGGTCCTCGGGCGTGAAGGGGCGCTTGTAGGAGAAGTCGTAATAGAAACCGTGTTCGATGACCGGGCCGATGGTGACCTGCGCCTCGGGGAACAGCTCCTTCACCGCATAGGCCAGCAAGTGGGCCGTCGAGTGGCGGATCACCTCCAAGCCGTCGGCGTCCTTCTCGGTGACGATGGCGAGCTGGCTGTCCTTCTGGATCAGGAAGCTCGTGTCCACGAGCTTGCCGTCGACTTTGCCGGCCAAGGCGGCCTTGGCCAGACCGGCGCCGATGGAGGCGGCCACACCGGCCACCGTGACGGGCGCGTCAAATTCACGCTTGGAACCGTCGGGGAGTTGAATCGAAATCATGAGAAAAATCCTGTGCAAAAAGCAAAAAGCGCGGCCGGTGCCGCGCTTTGAGTCATAGAAAGACGTGAGCAGGCCGCGGCGACTAAACCCGAGTGGGGGTGGTCGTAGTTCGCGGTGTCATAACCATCGTGCCTTTCTCGCCCTTGTGGATTGCAGGAGTTGCGATTCTACAGCTGCTGGCGTGCGTGGTTGGCGCCGGCACCTGTAGGGGCCAACTCCAGGTAGGTTCGATAGGCCTGCTTCGCACGCGCGGCTTCTCCACTCTTGCTCAGCGCATCGCCGAGGTTGAGGTAGGCAATGGCCCGCGCCGGGTCGAGCTCGATGGCATTGGAGAACCAGCGCGCGGCCTCGGCAAAGCGCTCCTGCTTGAAGTAGACGAAGCCGAGGTTGTTGGCCGCCTGCGCAAAATCCGGGCGCAGCTTGAGCGCCTCGGTGAAGCCGGCCTCGGCTTCGGCATAGCGCTTTTCCTTGTAGGCCAGCAGCCCGCGATCGTTGGCCTGCTGGGCTGCCTGGCGCACACCCGGTGCCACCAGCGCCACGGTCTTGAGCGTCTGCTCCTTGCCCGCGAGGTCCAGGACCTTGACCTCGGCCACCTGGGCCGGCCGCCCCGGCGCGCCGGGTTGCACGCTGGGGCCCGCCGCATCGATCTTGGCGTTCAGCGCAATCGCTGCACCGCCGAGCTGCGAGGTGTCGTTGCTGATGAACTCCTGCTGCGCTGGCAGCTCGAACACGAAGTCACCGCCCTGCGAGCCGGGCAGGCTGCCGAAGCCGGGCGTCTGCGTAGACAAACTGGCCACGGCCGGCGCCACGTAGGCGGCCAATTCGGTCGCGGTGATGAGCCCGTCGCCATTCAGATCGGCCTTGCCGGCCAGGCCCTGCAGCAGGGTCCAGGTGAAAACTGAGTGGCCTTCCGGCCCGTCGTCGGCGACCTCTTGGTCGGCGCCGCCGGCCGTCAGCATCTGCCGCGCCGTGCGCCGGGCGTTGTCGCGCAGGTAGTTGCCGGCGCCACCGCGCGTGAGGCCCAGGCCGCTGTAGCAGGCGTCCATCACGAAGAAGACATGCTTGGCGCTCAGGCTCTCGGCGATGTTCTGGATCTCGCTCATGGAAATCGCATCGGTCGGCGTGTCCTTGGGGTCGGCATCCACGGGCACGATGTAGCCAACCTCGCGACCCGAGGCCAGCTGGCGCGTCGTGCCGTGGCCAGCGTAGTAGACGAAGAGCCGGTCGTTGCGCTGCATCTTGCCCTCGCCGAAGCGCTCGTGGAAGGTGTTGAGGATGCCGTTGCGCGTGGCCTCGCCGTTCTTCAGCAGCAGGACCTTGGATGCATCGAAACCCAGGCGTTCGACCAGCGTCTTGCGCACGTCCTCGGCATCGTGCACGGCGTGCTTGAGCTTGGGCCATTTGGCGTAGTCGTCGATGCCGATGATCACGGCCCAGGAGTCGGCGTAGCCCGAGGTCACGGGTTGGGCTTTCGCGGCATCGGCCTTGACGCTGAAGCCCTGCCCGTCCCAGGCGGCGAAGCGGTAGCCTTCGGCCACCAGCCGGTCCAGGATGACGGGCAAGGCCTTGACCGCCTGCGGATGGATGTCGTGGAAGAGCACGATGCCGCGACCCTCTTTGGCCACGGCGCGCAGCACACGGTCCGCCACGGAGCTTGGGACCGGGTCGGCCCAGTCCATCGAGTCAATGTTCCACATCACCGAGCGCAGCTGCGCTTCGCCGAGCACCTGCAGCCCTTCGGCATTGCGCGCGCCGTAGGGGAACCGGAAGATCGGCGCGCGATTGGCATCCACCGCACGCAGTAGCGCGTCGGTCTGAAGTACCTCGGCCTTCAGCGCTCCACCCGTCTCCTTGGACAGCTGCGCATGGCTGAAGCTGTGGTTGCCCACCGCATAGCCGTCGGCGACCAGGCGTTTGCTGATGGCCGCGCCGGGACCGAGCTTGGCATTGTGCTGCGCGTCCACCGAGCCGAGATTGCGCCCCACCTCGAAGAACGCGCCGGGCACGTCGTATTGCTTGAGCACGGCCACGATTTCGTCGGTGTAGATGGAGTGCGGGCCGTCGTCGAACGTCAGGGCAATCGTTTTGGGCGGCAGCGCATTGCCGAAGATCTCGCCTGGCGTGTCGTCCTTGGGCAGGTCTTGCGCCGCATAGGGCACGATGACGCCGAACTCCTTGAGCACCTGCTCGCGCGAGATCAGCGCCTGCAGCTTGGCCATGTACTCGTCCCACTTCTCGCGCTTGAGCACGATGCCGCGCGTGTCCAGGCCCGCGAAGGAACGGCTGATTTCCTTGTCGTAGTTGCGCTCGATCTCGTCCAGCGCATCGAGGTCTTCGCCGATGCGCTTGTGCAGCTTGACTACGGCCAGGCTGGAATCGCCGTTCAAGGCCGTGCGCAGGCTGAGCAGCGCCTGGCGAAAAGCCAAGCGGTCCGCGTCGAAGAGATCGGGCGCCGACTCCATGTAGTCGAGCGCGTCCTGCACCACAGCCAGGCGCCCGAGGCCTTGGGCAGCATCCAACAGACCCTGCGCCCGCTCGGCGATGCGAGCCTCGATATTGACCTTGTCATGGAACAGCGCCTGGCCCACCGCCAACACCTGCCGCGACTGTGCCGCAGGCAAGGCGTCGCGGCCATTCATCAACACGACGATCTGGCGCTGGCGCAGCAACAGGCTCTTCAGGTCGCCCTGCAGGGCCGCGCCCTCAGTTCCCAAGCGCGCATCGCGCGTGACGGTCGGCGCCACGGCTGGCGAGCGCCAATGCCAGGCCGCGGCGCCCGCCGCGAGCAGCAAAAGCATGGCCAATCCGGCCCAGACGAACTTGTTCTTAGCAATCGACACGCTTGAATCCTCCCTGCGGGAGCAAGCGTAACTGAGCGCGAAGGCGGACCTGCGAACTCAGCTCAAAGCGGCAGCGCGTCGATCGAAGGCTTTGCGCAGGCCGCCGCGAATTCGTCGCGCAATTGCTGCCCTTGCGCGACGGCACGCAACCAGGCCTTGGCGCGGCCCGCCACGTCCGTGCCGTAGTGCTTGAAGTCCTCGCGGTCAGGCAGCTTGGCCCGCGGCAGCTGGGCCACCCAGTCGGGGTGAGGGGCGAGCACGATCAGGTTGTCGAGAAAGGCGGTCGAGCCATGGCGGTGCTTGAGCGCCTTGTCAAGCCAGCCCGGCACGACCTGGCGCTGGAAGTGCGGGTACAGCACGAGGCCTTCGCCCATCGCCGCGTAGTTCAAGTGCAGGTGATAGTCGGTGATGCCGCCGTCCCAGTACGCGCCACGCGGCGCGCCAGGGATGTCGTGTACGGCCTTCAGCCAGAAAGGAATCGAGCAGCTGGCCAGCAAGCTCGCACGCACGTTGCCTTCGTCCAGCCCCACCTGGCGGCTGCGGAAATCGTTGAGCGGCAGCGGCAGCGGCGCGCGCGGATCGGAAAACACCACGCGCTCCAACCACGCTCCGAGCATGCGCCGGTTCAGCACGTTAGCCCCGAAGGCCGCCAAGTAACCCAATGGCGTACGGATGCGCCCTTCCCGACCCAGCACATGGCGACCGCGCGAGGTGAAGATATGCAGGCGCAGCTTCGGATGCGAGAGCACGAGCGACTCGCGACCACCGAAGACCTCGTCGAGCTTGGCCGAGAAGCCCCGCGTCACGGTGGCTGCATCGGGCATGCGGTAGGCGCCGTCGGGCGGCAGCTCGGGCTCGTCGTAGCGCTGATGCGCATACTCGTTGGCGAGGCGGTCGAACTCATGCTGCACGTCCGCGGCCGAGCGCGTCAGGCAGGCCGTGGCCATGCGCCAGGCGCCGATGGAGGCACCGACCAGATGCACCTCGTGATCGCCGCGCGGCAGCCAGTCGCCAAAGAGGTACTGATCCAAGGCGTTGAGCACCAGGCCCTTGGGGCCGCCGGCCGCAGCGGGAATGATGCGGACATCAGCGGGCGCGAGGCCGCGTTCGCGCAGGCGCTGACGCGCCCGCGGACCGGCGAAGATTTGCAAAGCGAAGGACATCCGCTCAGTTTAGGGTCAGCGTCAGAGCTTGGTCTCGAAGCTCAGGTTGTAGAAGGCTCGGCCTTGACGTTCGGTGAAACTGCGATATCCGCTGCCCAGCAGCGTGGCCGACTGCGTGTCCACCGGCGCGAGGTTGTTGACTGCGAAGCGCATGGAAGTCGTGCGGCTGAAGTTCCACTGCGCGAACGCGTCCAGGCCGCGGCTGCGCGACTGCACGAGCGACTGGGTCAGCGTCTGTGTCGTCGTGTAGCCCGGCGTGAAGACGTAGCTCGTGCCCATGTTCAGCGGCAGGCTGGTCATGCGATAGTCGGCGCCCATCGTGGCGGACCAGGGCTGCTGGCCGTCCAGGCGGTTGTCGGGCCCCGGCAGCGCCGCCACGCGGGAGCGGTAGTAGTTCAGACTGGCGCGCAGGTTCAGCGGCAGCTTGGGGTCGAAGGCGCCCGGCATCAGCTCGCCGGCGCGGCCCTTGACCTCGAGCTCGACGCCGGCGGTCTGAGCCTTGGAGAAGTTAACAGGGTGCGAGACCCAGCGCTGCACCGAGGACCAGTTCACTGTCTCCAGATCCGTCACGCTGCGGATCAAGTTGTCGACCTTGCGATAAAAACCGCCCACGCTGACCATGCCGCCGCCAGCCAGGTACTTCTCGTAGGCCAGGTCCAGGCCCGTGGCCAGCTCGGGTTTGAGGTTCGGGTTGCCGTAGCGGTCGGGTGCGAGCTGGGTGTTGGGCTGGCTCGGATCAGGGTAGAGGTTGTTGATGGCCGGGCGGGCCAGCAGGTCGTTCAGATTGGGTGCCTTGTAGCTGCGCGTCAGGCTGGCCCGCACGAGGTCGCGGCCCATGGGATCGGGCTTGAAATTGACGTGCAGCAGCGGCGTGGTGACGCTGCTTACGTTACTGCGGCCTGTGTCGCCTTCGCTGGCACTCTCGGTCTGGATGCGTTCGCTGCGCAGGCCCATATAGGCCGACCACTGGGGCGAGACCTCCCATTCGTCCTGGGCGTAGAAGGCCTGGCGCTGAATGCGGGCGGCGAAGGGCAGGCCGTCGATGCCGGGCAGCTGTGCCACGCCGTTGATGGTCACGTCGCGCAGCTCCTCGCGGCGGCGCCATTCGAGCTCCCAGCCCACCGAGAGGCTGTGCGCGTCGCCGAGCAGGTGGGCGTACTTGCCGCTCTGCGTGTAGCTGCGGTCCTGGTTGTTGCCCGTGGAGCTGCGTGGCGGGGTCGAGTAGGTCTCGTTGTTGAACGTGCCGTGCGCCTCCTGCACGCCGGCCTTGAGCTCGAGCTTGGCGTCGCTGCTGAGCTGATTTTGGTATTGCAGATTGCCGCGCAGCATCTGAAAGCTGCCGTAGTTGCGGGAGTTGGAGTCGAGGCTAGGCAGGCCGACGAGGTCCGAATTGGTGAAGCCGTTGTCGAAGCTCCACTGGCCCTTTTGCACAAAGCCCATCAGCATCAGCGACTGCTCGTCGTCGATCTTCCAGTTCAGGCGCGGCACACTGTTGAGACCGTGGCCGTGGAAGAGCGCCGTCTGCGTCTGGGTGGCTTGCGAGGGCTGGTAGTCCAGGCCGGGCATGTCCCGCGTCGTCGTGGAGACGTTCTCGCCCCGCCACTGGAAGACCGAGAGCGGCACCGAGAAGGACAGGCCCCCCTTCTTCTCCCCGTACGTGACGGTGGCCTGCGGCGTGGGGCGCTCGGCGTTGTACTGCAAGGCCATGCGCAGATCCAGCTGCGTGGTCTTGGGCGGATCCCTGAGGATGATGTTGATGGCACCGGCCACGGCCTGGGCGCTCTGGTCGGCCGTCGGGCCCTTGGTCACCTCGATGCGCTCGACCTGGGCGGGGTCGAGCTGATCCAGGTTGAAGCCTGGGGGCGCGGGGTCGCCGTTGATGAGGACGAGGGTGTAGCCCGAACCCAGGCCCCGCATGCGCGGCGCATTGCCCTGCATGGTCACGCCGGGCAGGCGCTTGAGCACGTCGGCCACATTGGTATCGCCAAACTTGTCGATCTCCTCGCGTCCGTAGATCTGCTTGGCGACCTTGGCCTTGCGCCGCATCTCGGTATCGCTTTGCGGACGGGCCGAGATCTCCACCCGGTCCAGCTTGGTGCCCGGACGCTGGGCGCCCTCGGACGGCGGGCCCTCCTGGGCTTGGGCAAGGCTGGCGACAAAGGCTGCGGCGGCCAGGGCGGTGATCTTGATTTTCTGCATGCTCAGGAGTCAGGGGGCTGCGGACAAAGTCGCGGATCTTGCCCGCCACGGGGTTTACCAGACCAAAGTCATGCTCAGCGAAGTACGAGGGACGCACCCTTCCAGGCCGGATCGGACCAGCGCTGGAAGGCGCCCAGTTGGCTGATATCGGGTGCCTGGCGCTGAGGGGTGAGCGTGCCCAGATCCAGCACTGCGAAGCGGCGGCTGGCGTAGCGGCCTTCGGCGCGCGACTCCTGCGCCACCAGCAGCTGCTTGCCGCCGGGCACCCAGCCGGCGAACTCCACATAGCCCAGACCCGGCGCGGCGGCCGCGGGCGGCAGGACTTGCAGTGTCCACTCGCCACCGGCCTTGGCCAGCACCCACAGCTCGCGCCAGCCGTCCAGGGTTTGCACGGCCAGGGCCAGTGCATTGCCCTCGCGGCTCAGCGAGGCCGAAGCGAGCGAGATGCGGCCGAAGCTGCAGCGGCCCAGGCCCTGTCCCTTCGGATCGGTCAGCGTCAGGCAGCGCTCGCCAGGCGTCGCCCCATCTTTCAGCGTCAGCTTGAGGCTGCCCAGCGAGCGTTCATCGGCCGCGGGCTGCGCCGTCCAGCGCACCGCGTTCACGCGCATGGCAGTGTCGTTGTAGTCAGGCATGTCGTCCTCGGCGATCTCGGCCGGCTCGAGTTGCGCGAAGTCGGCCAGCGCGGCCTTGGCCAGCTCGGCGTCGCCTCGCGCGAAGGCGCGGCTCGCAGCCACCGCAGCGCGGCGCATCAGCACGCGGTTCTTCTCGAAGGCAGACAGGCCTTGAAGCGGCGCGTGGGCCAGCACCTCGGCGCGCCAGTCATCCAGCGAACGCGCCTCCTGCGGCGTGGCGGTGCTGCTGCGGCATTCGGGCCGGGTCAGCGCCAGGGCGGCGCGAGCCCGCATCGTGGGTGCGCCGGGCAGGCTCAGCACCCGGCGAAAGGCGTCGCCGTCGTAGCACAGGCGCACGCTGCCATCGGCCTGGGCATAACTGTCGAATCGCAGGCCATAGCGACTCGCAAGGTCGAGCAGACCGGCGCGGCGCGGCGTGGTGTTGGCGGCGATGCGCTGGCCCAGCGTGCCGAGCGCGTCCAGCACTTCAGCCCCAGGCTCGGCGGCCAGCTCGCTGCGAGGGGCCGCCTGGATGTAGGCCGCAGCGAGCGCCAGGCCCAGGCCCTCGCCGCCGTCCTGCGGCAGGGTCAGGCGCAGCTGCGCGAGCAAGGTGGGCGCGTCGGTGGCGAGCGGTGTGGCCTGGCTCTTGCGGACGTAGCCGCCGCGCTCGCGGCGATAGTCCCAGACCTGGTAATAGTCCAGCCGCTCGTCGCGGATCTCCAATACGTCGCCGCGCTGGAGCTGGGCCTGCTGCGGGGCGCTGTCGCGGGCGCCGGCGCGCATGCTTGCGCCTTCCTGCAGGACCAGCGCGGTCGGGGCTGCATGGGCGGTCTGCACGGCCGTGGCGATCACGGCAACGGCGAGGATGGCTGTATAGCGCTTCATGGCTTACTCCGATTGCTGGTTCTGCGCTTCCGGCTTCGGCGCCGCGGCTTGCGCAACGGCAGCATTGCCGAGCAGGCCCGACCCAATGAAGGCCCCGCTGACCGAGGGAGGCGCGATGATGACCTGTACCTTGTCGCTGAGCTTGTCGGCCAGGGTCTTCTGCACGAGCAGCGGATGCTGGGTCAGCAGCACGCCCTCGCGGGCCATACGCTCAGCATCGGCCTTGCCCACCTGAGTCAGGCGGTAGACCTCGGCATCGGCCAGCTTGTTGCGCGCATCGGCTTCCGACTGGGCCTCGATCGCGCGCGCTTTGGCATTGCCCTCGGCCAGCTTGATGCGCTGGGCGTTGGCGGCCTCGGCCTCGAGCGCGCGCTGCTCGATCTGCTTCTGGCGCAGCGGCAGCACATGCTTCATGGCCTCCTCCTGCGCTCGCGCGGCGATGATCTGCTCGCGCTCGGCGGCCTCGGCCTGGACCTCGCGGCGTGCCTTGTCGGCCTGCGCCTCGAGCTCGTTTTGCTTGACCTGCTTGGCCTTGAGCTCCAGGGTGAACTGCATCTTCTCGCTGGCCAGACCCTCGGCCAGCAGGCCGTCCATGCCGCGGCGGTAGTCGGCCGGCAGGTCCACATGGCCGACCTGCAGGCTGCGCAGCTCGATACCCTGGCGGCCCAGGCGCTCTCGCAGCGCTTGGGAGACCTGCTGCTCGATCTCCGTGCGCTTGGCCGAGAAGATCTCGCGCACCGTGTGCTGGGAGATGACCGGGTAGATGCTGGCCTGCAGGGCCGGCGCGATCAGATCTTGCTCGATGTTCTCGGGCAGGCTGCTGGCCAGGGCTGGCAGGCGCTTGTCGTCCACGCGCCAGGCCAGGGTCAGGTCCAGGCCCAGGGAAAGGCCTTCGAGCGACTGCAGAGCGCCCGAGCCCTCAGCGCGGGCCAGGCTGGTGGCGTGGTAGACGCGGTCTTGCGTGGGCAGGCTGCGCACCTCGTGCACGCCGGGCAGCATGAGCAGGCGGCCCTCGCGCTCGAGGCTGGCGTGGCCGGTGAACAGATTCGTTCGCACCGCCACCTCCCCGCGTGGCACCGTGTAAAAAGGGGGATGGCGGACCAGCCCATAGACGGCGCCCGCGGCCACGGCCAGCAGGGCCAGGCGCGGCAGGCCGCGGCCGACACGTTGCCCTAGCGCAGGCAGGCCGGCGCCGATGCGGGACGGGATGTTGCGGATCGAGTTGGGGATGTTCATGAGAGCCTCCGGGGTTAAGGTGGACTCATGATTCCGCCCCGTGGCGCGAGCGCTCAATGCCGGCGCCGAGCGAATCGCTTCCGAGGTGCGGAAGAAAGCTTCCGAGGCGCAGGGCCCGGCCCAACCAATAATGCCCGCCATGCCTCGCATCGCCATCATCGAAGACGACCGCCCCACCAGCGAGCAGCTCGCCGGCTGGGTCCGCGCCGCACGACCGGAGCTGCAGATCGACCAATGGTTCGACCGCGACTCGGCCGAGGCCGCCCTGGAACGCGAACGCTACGAGCTCGTGCTGCTGGACATCGAGCTCGGCCACGAGCGCCATGCCGGGGTGGCCCTGATCAACGCCATCAACAAACGCCACGCGGGCACGCCCGTGCTCGTGGTCTCGGCCATGCCAGCCGCGATCTACCGCTCGATCATGAAGGCGCTGGACGCCTGGGACTACCTGCAAAAGACGGCCTTCAGCGAGGCCGAGTTCATCGAGACCTTTCTGGACATGCTGCGCACAGCCCGCTCGCGCCAGGGCAGCGCCCCGGCGGAGGCGGCACAGGACCTGCATCTCGACCCGCTGTGGCAGCGCTCGGCCGTCTGGCGCGGCCAGCGCATCAACCTGCCGCTGACGGCCCAGCGCATTCTCGCAACGCTCTACCAAAAGCGCGGCCAGGTCGTGGCCTACGAGGAGCTGTTCGAGGTGGTCAAGAGTGGCCGCAGCAAGGACAACGTGCGCAAGCATGTGGCGGCCATTCGCGAGGCGCTGCGCGATGCGGACCCGGAGTTCGACGCCATCGAGAACGTCCCCATGCGAGGCTTTCGTTGGACACGGTGACCGAGCTGCGCCTCGGCCTCGCCGCGTGGCGCAACCGCCTGCTGGTCCACGCCGTCTTCCTACTCCTGGCCCTGGCCACGCTGGCCCTGGCCATCACCCTGCTGCGCGAGGAGAAGGAGCGCGCCTACCAGCGCTATGCCCAGGGCTTTGCGCAGTCGCTGTCCACTCTGGCGGCCAAGCTGCGCCATCCCACGGGCCAGTTGGCCCTGCTCAACCCCGAGGCGGGCAGCGGCCCGCTGCTGCTGCCTTTCTCTGCCATCGACTTCGACGACCCGAGCAAGACGCGCAGCGCGGTTGAGATGTCGGGCTGCGCACGCCAGTACGCCGACGGCACGAGCCTGTGCCTGGCGGTGGGCAGCAATGCCTATGCAGGCGGCTTCGTCTACGCGGTGGGCAGCCTCGATGCGCCGCCGCTGGTCGAGCGCGAGCGCGGCCAGCTTGAGCTCGGCGGCGTGCACAGACTGCGCGTGAGTCTGCACTACCGCGGCCAGGGGCAAACCTGGATCGCGCCCTTCGAGGCCATGGCACCCGGCAGTTGGCAGCAGCGCGGCCGCCTCACTGGCTTTGAGAACGTGGGCGGCGACGTGCTGCCTCGCCACGCCTTGCCCGACCGCGACTTCCGCGGCTGGATCTGGCGCGAAGGCCCTTGCGTGCACGAAGGTGGCGATGAAGCGGCCTGCGCGCGGCGCAGCTTCTTCTCGCTGCGCCTGCCCGTGGCCGCGCTGCGTGATGCGCTGACGAATCAGTACAAGCTCGTCTGGCCGCCCCGCGATCTCTCGCAGATGGCCTTGCGCATCGAGCTGCTCGCGCCACAGGGACCACCGCTCTTCGATAGCGCCACTGAGGCCCACCTGCCGCCGAGCCTCATGAGCCTCGAGGACGACCTACAGCCGGGCGAGGTGCTGACGATCAGCCTGGGCGGCAAAGCGGTCGCGCGTCTGAGCGGCAAGGCACAACTGGACGAAGCACCCTCGCCCTGGCTCACGCGCCTGATCCGGCGCCTGCCGCTCAAGGAGTCCGAGCCCACCCTGCTCGCGCGCGAGACCGTGGCCACGCCGCTGGGACGCTATGAGCTGAGCCTGAGCGGCGACATCAAGAGCGTGGACCGGGCCTTGAGCGCGGGGGCCGCGCGCGTGTCCTGGCTCGTCGGCGGCATGCTGCTGGCCATCTTGCTGGCCTGGCTCGTCATCGCGCTGGGCCTGATGCGGCGCGTCGCGCGCCTCACGCGCCGCGCGGCGGCGGTGTCGTACAACATGCAACCCGCGCGCATCGACGAGCGCATCGGCAACCTCGATGTCACCGATCTGCGCGGCACGGACGAGCTGGGCATCCTGGCCGGCACACTGGCCGACCTGCTGGCCCGCGCCAAGCTGGCGCTGCGCCGCGAGCAGCTTCGGGCCGAGCACGAGCGTGACATGTGGCATGCCGTGGGGCACGAGATCATGTCGCCGCTGCAATCGCTGCTGGCCCTGCACGCCGACGAATCCGATGAGAACCGGCGTTATCTGCTGCGCATGCAGCAGGCCGTGCGCGTACTCTATGGCACGGCCAGCCCCAGTGAGGCCCTGGCCGCCGCGCCGCTGCAGGCCCAGCCCATGGACCTGGCTTTCTTCGCCGCCCAGCTGGCGGGCAACGCCCATTACGCGGGCATCGCCAAGGTGCTGCTGGAGCCGTGGAACGAGGGAGCGCTGATGGTCAACGCCGACGAGTATTCGCTCGAGGACGCGCTCGCCCACATCCTGCGCAATGCCGACCGCCACCGCGAGCCCGGCAGCACAATCACGCTGCGCCTCACGCGCGACGCCGCCAATGCCGAGCTGCGCATCCACAACCGCGGGCCCGCCATCCCGGCCGCCATGCTGGAGCGCGTCTTCGAATACGGCGTGTCCACCGCCGAGGCCGCCGAGGGCCAGGGCCGCGGCCAGGGCCTCTTCGTGGCGCGGAGCTACCTGGCCAAAATGGACGGGCGCATCGAGGCCGTGAACGAAGACGGCGGCGTGAGCTTTGTGATCTCGCTGCCGCTGCAGCCCTGAGGGTCCTCAAGAGTGCGGCGTCAGCCGCAAGTCCTGAAAGTCGAAGCTGAAGTCGGTCAGCGGAGAGACCTTGTCCATGCGCACCTCGCGGATCTTGCCGTCGGCGTCGAAGGTGAAGCTGACAAAGGCATCTGCGTTCAGCTTGCGATGGCGCCAGCGCACGATGAAGGTGTCGTGCTGCCAATGCTCGAGGTCGCCGAGCAGCTCGGCCGTCTTGCTGAACTGCATCTCCAGGCCATGCGCGCCCTGGCGGATCATGACGTCGCCGTACCAGGGATCGCTGTAGGTGCCGGCGTATTTCTCCAGCGGCAGCGAGGGCTTGCTGTCGGCCGCGCGCGCCGCCACGTGCTTGCTCCAGCTCTGCTCGGCATCGCCCTGCGACTTGGCGGTGGCGGCCGTGTAGGCGGCGAGCCAGTCGTGGTCGCCGCGCCCCAGCAGCATGTCCAGCGCCTCGTAGGTTATGGCGTTGTAGGCTGCCGAGCTTTCCGCTCCCGTCAGCACGACCACGCCAAGTTTGCGGTCCGGCAGCAGAGTCAGGCGCGAGACTTGGCCCGGCCAGCCGCCCGTGTGCCAGGCCATGCGCTCGCCCGCGTAGTCGGACAGCACCCAGCCTTCGCCGTAGCCCGAGAAGTTGGGCATGGCCGGCGCCAGTTCTGGCACCGCAGGCTTGTTCACCGGGATGGGCGTGAGCATGGTCCACATCTCGCGCTGCCGGTCTTCGCCGAAGAGGCGCTTGGCCGATTCTCCGCTGCCCGAGATCACGCCGTGTGCGAGCTGCAGCTCCATCCAGCGTGCCATGTCGTGGGCGCTGGCATAGATGCCGCCGGCGCCCGAGACATTGTCCCAACTCACCGTCTCCACCGGGAGCAGCTCCTTGCGGTCGAACTTCTCATGGCCTGTGGCGACGTTGTCGCCCGGCTTCAGCTCGATGCTGTTGTAGCGCGTCTCCGTCATGCCCAGCGGATCGAAGATGCGCGACTGCAGAAACTGCCGGTAGCTCATGCCGCTGGCCTGCTCGATGACGAGCTGGGCCACGCCGAAGAGGATGTTGTCGTAGGCATAGCGCTCTCGGAAGCCTCCGCTCAGTGGCACGTCCTTGAGCCGCTCGGCCACCTCGCGCGTGCTGTAGCTCGAGGGCGGCCAGTAAAGCAGGTCGCCCGCGCCCAGACCCAGGCCGCTGCGGTGCGCGAGCAGGTCGCGGATGCGCATCTCGCGCGTCACGTAGGCATCGCTCATGCGGAACCAGGGCAGGTGGTCGATCACGCGGTCCGTGGTCTTGAGCTTGCCGTCTTCCTGCAGCATGTTCAGCGCGGCGGCGGTGAAGGCCTTGGTGTTCGATGCGATGGCGAACATGGTGTGGGCATCGACCTTCTCGGCCTTGCCCAGCTCACGCAGGCCGTAGCCGCGCTGCATCAGCAGCTTGCCGTCCTCAACGATGGCCACCGACAGGCCCGGCACCTCAAAACGCTGGCGCACGGCCTCGACGAAGGCGTCGAAGCGCGCCAGGCGTGCGGCGTCGGGCACTTTCACGGCAGCAGGCTGGGGCTGAGCCAGGACGCCACTTGGCGTGACGCCGCCAAGCGCGATGGCCAGCGCAAGAACGAGATGGGGGGCGCGCATACCGGCTCTCCGAAAAAAAGCGTGAGTATGGACCCGGAGCGACCGCGCGGCCGGGCTCAGTCTTCCTTCATCTGCGCTGCCTTCGCGATGGAGCCGAGCCGAGCCCTCTCGGCGGCGAGGAACTTGCGGAAATCCTCGCGGCTGCCGCCCGTCGGATCAATGGCCAGCGGGATCAGGCGCCCGCGCAGCTCGATGGATTTCAGCGCCTGGTTCACGGCGGCGTTGAGCTTGTCGAGGATGGGCTCGGGCGTGCCCTTGGGCGCGAAGATGCCGCTCCAGTGGCCGATGACGATGTCCGCAAAGCCCTGCTCCTGCGCCGTGGGCAGGTCAGGCAGTGCGGCGATGCGCCGGCTCCAGGTCGAGGCGATCGGCTTGAGCCGGCCGGCCTTGATCTGCGGGAGCACGACGGGGCTGCCCTCCGAGGTGGCGTCCACCTGCCGGCCCACCACCGCGCCCATGCCTTCGGAGCCGCTCTTGTAGGGAATGATCTGCATCTTCGCGCCGGCGCGCAGCTTGAGCATCTCGGCCACGAAATGCGGCGTGCTGCCGGTGCCAGCCGTGGCGAAGTTCAGGCCCTCGCCCTTCTTCGAGGCCGCGATCAGGCCCTTGAGGTCCTTGATCGGCGAGTCCGCAGGCACGACGATCACCGAGGGGCTCACGGCCATCATGACCACGGGCACCAGATCGGTCTCCTTGTAGGACATGTGCGAGCGGATCATGAAGTTCGTCATCACGCCGGCGGCCGGCGCGAGAAAGGTGTAGCCATCGGGCGCCGACTTGGCCACGAATTCAGCGCCCAGCGCCGAGCCCGCACCGGGCTTGTTCTCGATGACGATGGTCTGGCCCAGCACCTTGCTCGTGGCCTCGGCCACCGCACGCGCCACGATGTCGTTGGAGCCGCCGGGGCCGAAGGGCACGATAAAACGAATGGGCTTGGTGGGCCAGGCGTCTTCAGCGTGTGCCGTGGCGGCGATGGCCGCCAGCACGGCAAGAGCGAGTCGGGCGAGGGTCCTGCGGGTCATGAAAGGCTCCAGTCATCGGTGAACGGCTGGATGCTAGAGCCTCTCGGTAGGTTCACAGGGCAAGATGCCCACTCTTGAGGCGCCGCAACACGAAGCTGGACTTGCTGTGCCGAATGCCAGGGATCTTGTAAAGCTGCTCGCGCAGCAGGCGCTCGTAGTCGCGCGTGCCCTTGACGGCGATGCGCAGCACATAGTCGTAGTCACCCGAGACGAGGTAGGCCTCGAGCACCTCGGGAATCGCTTCGAGCTGGCGGCCGAAAGCTTCTAGCGCGTCTTCGGAATGCGAGTCCAGCGTCAGCTGCACGATGAGCTGGTCGGGCACGCCCGCGAGCTCGGCGTTTACCTCGATCGTGTAGCCCTCGATGACGCCAGCCTCCTCCATGCGCTTGATTCGCGCCCAGCACGGCGAACTGCTCAGGCCCACCTCGGCACTGAGCTCTTGCAAGCTGGCGCGCGCGTTGCGCTGCAAAGCGCGCAGGAGGGCCAGGTCGTAGCGGTCGAGCTTGATTTCCTTGTCCATGAACCATCGGCAGTAATATTTGCCATAACTATTCATAGTTTCAGCAAACAAAGCAAACATTTCTGCAGGGACCGACAGACACTGGCCGGATGAATGCCCTGCCCGATTGGCTGCCTTGCGCTGCCGCCCCGCCCGTCGCTCGCAGCGGCGCGCAAGTCCTGCTCGACACCCTGGTCGATCTCGGCGTGAACCTCGTTTTCGGCTATCCCGGCGGCGCCGTGTTGCCCATCTACGACGCCCTGCACGGCGAGGAGCGCATCCGCCACATCCTCGTACGTCACGAGCAGGCCGCTGTCCACGCAGCACAGGGTTATGCGCGCAGCACCGGCAAAGTCGGCGTCGTGCTCGTCACCTCGGGCCCAGGCATGAGTAACACGACGACGGGCCTACTCGACGCCATGTCCGACTCCATTCCCATCCTCTGCATCAGCGGCCAAGTGGCCCTGCCCGCCATCGGCACCGATGCCTTCCAGGAATGCGACGCGCTGGGCATCAGCCGCTCCGTGACCAAGTGGAATGCCCAGATCCGCACGGCTGGCCACGTGGAGGCACTGGTACGCCAGGCCTTTGAGGTGGCCAGCAGTGGCCGGCCCGGTCCAGTGCTGCTCGACTTCCCCAAGGACTTGCAGCAGCAGGCTGCGGTGCAAACGCCCCTGCCTTCGCCACGTCCGGCCAAACCAAGACCGCGGCCCCCAGACGAGGCGCATATGGCACAGGCCGCTCAGCTCATCGCCACGGCCGCGCGGCCCGTGTTCTACGGCGGCGGCGGCCTCATCAATTCGGGTCTGCAGGCCTGCGCCGATTTCGCGGACCTCGTCCGCCTGAGCGAGGCCCCTTGCACGCTGACGCTGATGGGCCTCGGCGCCATCCCGGCGTCCAGCCCGCAGTGGCTCGGCATGTTGGGCATGCACGGTACGCTGGAGGCCAACCTCGCCATGCATCATGCCGACCTCATCGTCTGCGTCGGCGCCCGTTTCGACGATCGCGTGACGGGCCGGCTCGACAGTTTTGCGCCCAACGCGAATGTCATCCACCTCGACATCGACGCCGCCTCCATCCACAAGGTCGTGCGCGCCGATCTGCCCTTCGTTGGCGATGCCGGCGAACTGCTGCAAGGCCTGATCGCCGCACTGCGCCGCCAAGCGCCAAGGAGCGGCCGGCTCGACGCCTGGTGGCAGCAAATCGAGGAATGGCGCCGTCAGGATTGCCTGGGCTTCGAGGACACGCAACCGTCCATTGCCCCGCAAGCCTTGATGCGCCGTCTGCGCTGGCAGCTCGAAGGCCGGGACGCCATCGTCGCCACTGACGTGGGCCAGCACCAGATGTGGGCCGCCCAGCACCTGGCCTTCGAGACGCCGCGGCGCTGGCTCACCTCCGGTGGCGCCGGGACGATGGGCTACGGCCTGCCGGCTGCCATTGGCGCGCAGCTCGCGAATCCGGGCAAGACTGTCGTCTGCGTGAGCGGCGATGCGTCCATCCTCATGAACATCCAGGAGCTGGCCACCGCACGCCAGCACCGCACGCCCGTCAAGGTCGTGCTGTGCAACAACGCCCACATGGGCATGGTCAGGCAGTGGCAGCAGCTGATCCACGGCGAGCGCTACAGCCACAGCTACAACGACTGTATGCCCGACTTCGTGGCCGTGGCGCTGGGCTTCGGCTGGCGGGCCGCGCGGGTGGACTCGCGGGACACGCTCGACGCGGCGCTGAGCGAATGCCTCGCCTGCGAGGAGCCGTATTTCCTTGATGTGCGGGTACGGGCGCAAGAGAACTGCTTTCCGATGATTCCGGCGGGACGCGGGCATCACGAGGTCATGCTCGGCACGAAGTCACCCTGACCTGATCCGAGCCGGGCCATCGCGACAACGCCCACGCGCCTCCTCGTGCGCCATTCCCACAAGTTATTGCTCGCAATCAAGCTTGTATGGCGGACCTGCAACAAACGCTCCAGCACCCTAGGTGCGGCGGACCTTTCGTCCCTTGATGATCGATTGCAAGCTGCATGTGAACTTTTTCACGGCGGGCTGCTGTAGTCGCTGTATTGGGTCGGAAATCGCTGAACAGAACTGACTGGAGAAATCCCTGATGAAATTGAACGCACTCGCCCGCAGCCTTGCGCTGCTCGGATTGGGAAGCTCGGTGATGGGCCTGGCCCACGCGCAGGACGCTACGGCGCCGGTCCAGAGGATGGACAAGGTGGAGATCACCGGCTCCAGCATCAAGCGCGTGCAAGACGAGGGCATGTCGGCAGTGCAGGTCTTCAAGGCCGACGATCTCGTGAAGATGGGCATCACCAGCGCCGAGCAGTTGGTGGCCACGCTGAGCTCCAACGGCGCCGGCATCGACAACATGACCACCAACCAGGGCGGCGACTTCCTCGGCAGCACAGCCGACCGCGCGCACAACAACGGCGCCTCCGGCGCCTCGCTGCGCGGCCTGGGCGCCCAGTACACGCTCGTGCTGCTCAACGGCCGGCGCGTGTCAACGCACGGCCTGAGCGGCAAGTCGGTCGACCTGAACTCGATCCCGATGGCCGCGGTGGAGCGCATCGAGATCCTCAAGGACGGCGCGTCGGCCATCTACGGCACCGACGCCATCGGCGGCGTCATCAACTTCATCCTCAAGAAGGAAGTGCGCGGTCTGGAAGTGACGGCTTTCACCGATCGCACGCAGCACGGCCACGGCAACATTTCGCGCGGCTCGCTGCTGGGCGGTGCAGGAGATCTCGCCAAGGACGGCTTCAACCTTTTCGCGAGCCTGACCTACGACACCAACGACCGTCTGCGCGGCGAAAACCGCAGCTTCGTCAACGGCTACCAGCCGAGCCGCGGCCTCTCGCCCGACACCACCGGCACGCCCTACGCCACGATCGTCACGGCGCCGGGCACGGCGCTGCCCTACCCCACCTCCGGCGTGGCGCTGCCCGGCGGCACCCAGGTCTACAACCGCTTGAACCCGCTGGGCATGCAGGGCAAGTGCGAGACCGTGCCCGATATGCATCCGTACCGCAGTGACGTCATTGGCTTCCCCACCAGCGCCCTGGGCTGCTCCTATGACTACGGCCGCGACTGGAGCCTGATGCAGCCGGTCGACCGCACCAACCTCGTCAGCCGCGCGACGTTTGCGTTGACCCCCGAACACCTCATCTTCGCCGAGGTGGTGGCCTCGCGCACCAAGTCGGCGGTGGAGTACACGCCCGTGCAGCCGACCGGTGGCAACTACGCCGTCCCGGCCAGCAGCGCCTACTACCAGAACCTCGCGCTGCTGTTCCCCACGCTCTTCAAGAGCACGAACACCGACCCCACCGACACGCGCGTGTTCTTCGACGCCACCAAGCCCGAGCGCATCCGTTGGCGCTGCCTGGAATGCGGCCCGCGCCAGCAGAACACCTCGACGGACGCCGATCGCGCACTGCTCGGCATGGAGGGCACGCTGAGCAACTGGGACTACAAGCTCGGCCTGTCGACCGCGCGCAGCTCGGGCAACACCGTGCTGGGCGACGGCAATATGTACATCGACAAGTTCAAGGCCGCGATGCAGAGCGGTTTGATCAACCCCTTCCTTCTCCCCGGCCAGACGCAGACGCCGCAGGCCCTGGCCCTGATCGACGCCGCCAAAGCCACCGGCGCCAAACTCTACGCCGGCACCGCAGCGGTCTCAGAGTTCGATGGCACCATCTCGGGTGACCTCGCCAAGCTCCCCGCCGGCCCGCTGGGGGCTGCCGTGGGATTCGATGTGCGCCGCGAGACCTACCGCTTCAACAGCGATCCCTCGTCCACCGACAACATCTTCGGCGTGGGTGCCCCTGCAGGCCTGCCCGAGGTCGGCCGCAACATCAAGGCGGTGTTCGGCGAGCTGGCCGTGCCGATCGTGAAGGGTCTGGACATGCAGCTGGCCGCCCGCTACGACCACTACAGCGACTTTGGCTCAACGACCAATCCCAAGGTCGGCCTGCGCTGGCAGCCGGCGCAGCAGCTGATGTTCCGCGGCTCTTACTCGACGGGCTTCCATGCCCCCGACTTCGACCCGCTCTACGGCGGCGCCAGCAACAACAGCTTTAACAGCGACATCAATGACCCGCTGCTCTGCCCGGGCGGCGTCGGCAAGGTCGGTTGCGGCATCCGCCCGGACATCAACACCGTGAGCAACCCCAACCTGAAGCCGGAGAAGTCCAAGCAACTCTCGCTGGGCGTGGTGTTCTCGCCGGCGAGCTGGCTGACGACGAGCGTGGACTTCTGGCAGCTGCAGCTGACCGACAAGATCGCCGCCCTGTCCGGCCCGACCGTGATCGATCAGTACGCGCAGTACAAGCAGTACGTCCAGCGCGATCCGGTCACGAACGAGATCATCGCCGTCAACGCACCCTACCTGAACCTGGCCGGCGACAAGGCCAGCGGCGTGGACCTGAACATCACGGCCAATTACGCGAATTCGTACGGCCGCTGGCTGTTCACCTTCGACGGCTCCTACCTGGGCAGCTACAAGAGCCGCTACCTCAGCAGCGACCCCTGGACCGAGCGCGTGGGCACCTTCGGCGACGCCAACTTCGGTTGGGACCTGCACCTGCGCTGGAAGCACGCACTGAGCCTGACCTGGGCGCAAGGCGACTGGAGCGCCACGATGAACCAGACGTACAGCAGCGGCTACCAGTCCGAGCAGGACGGCTATGGCGCGGGCTTCAACCCCATCGGCGCACCAGCGCGGGTCAGCAGCTACACGCTGTATCACCTCTCGGCCAGCTACACAGGCTACAAGAACCTGACGCTGACGGCGGGCATCAAGAACCTGTTCGACACCAAGCCGCCGTACTCGTCGCAGGACGTGGACAACGTGGCTGGCGCCGGCTGGGATGCCCGTGTGGGTGATCCGCGCCTGCGTTCGTTCACGCTGCGCGCGAGCTACAAGTTCTGGTAAATCCAGAGGAGCGGAGGGCCTGCGGGCCCTCCGCCATTCATTTCTTGAGCAGAGCCCTCAGCTCGTTCCCGGCAATTCTGAGCTGCTCAACACTGCGGCGGCCACGAGAACGAGAAGCAAAGTGCAGGCCTCGGCTCGAAGGACCAGGAGCAGCCAGCGATGTCCGCCCCCCTGGTCCTGTGCTTGCAGGCGCGGCAAGCCAACGAAGCGATTCAAGCCACCTAGGGTGGCCGCCACGGCGACGAGAGCCAGCTTGACAACGAGCGCATGACCGTACGCCGAGTCGATGTAAGTCCCGAGTGAGCCGGCGTCCATCCATCCTCGCCAGATCTTGAACAGTCCGCTTGCAAGAATGCCTGCGATGGCAACCGTAGCCGTGCTCGACATCTTCGAGACCCAGCGCCACACATCGGATCGATCAGCAGCAGGCAGGGCTTCGCTCGGAATCATCAGCCGGGCTCCTGCGATCACGACGCCGACCCAAAGGCACACGAGCGCCAGGTGGATGGCGTCCACAGCGACATCCACCGTGAGGTCGCCTTGGCTTGCGGCGTGGGACACGGCACTTCGCGTCACGACGAACACGCAGACGCCCGACAGTCCGGCGACGAAGAGAACGAGCTTGCGCGCGCCGACATGGCTCACGCGCAGGAACCCCGCAGCGGCCAGCCAGGCGAACAGCCCGACGAGCGCGGCATGGCCGTAGTGGGTGTGGGCGAGCAGAGCACCCAAGGCAGCGCCCGCCGCGAACAATGGCGACTCACTCATGGCCGCAGCTTCGAACCAGAGCGAAGCGCCCAGGCCGATCAGGCCGAGCAAGAAGCCCGTTTGCCGCGCCTGCGCCGCCTGCGCAACCACCCCGGTGGCCCAGGCCGAGCGTCGCCCCTCCATCCATAGCTCGGACGCGAGCGAGCTCATGACCAGCGCCAGCCCGAGGTGGATGGCCACGAGGTCGGCCCTCATGAGCAGGGACAAGGCGCCGTCAAGCATCACTTCACCGTGAAGCGAATCTCGCCCTTGGTGTGGTGACCATCGCGCCCCATCGTGTTCCATTGGACGCGGTACTCACCGGGCGCCAGCTTGGGCAGGGGCTGGACGAGGGCCTTGTCGTCGCGCGGATCGGCGGCAATCTTGTCGGTGACCACCGCGGCGTTGCCGGGGCCGATGAGCTTGATGCTGCTCATCGCAATCTCGACAGGCTCGTTGTACTTCAGCCGCAGCTCCGTCGGAGCGGTGGCGAGCGCGGCGCCATCGGCGGGATTGGAGCTCTGCAGCTTCGCATGCGCGAAGGCCGGCGATGTCGCCAGCGATGTCGCCAGCGCAAGCGTGCTCAGCGTGAGGAGGTTCTTCATGTTCGCCCCTTTCAGTGGGAGTTCAATGGCCTTCATGGCCGCCGGGTTTGCGAACCCGCAGCGTCTTGTCGTCGGCTTGGGGCTGCACCGCGCGCGGCACGGCATCGTCGTCTTCGGCCGTGTATTCGCGGGCCACGGTGCCTGCGGGATGCTTGAACCAGCCGGGGTCGCGGTACTCGCCCGCACGGACCCCGTCCCGCACCTTGACGACGCTGAACATGCCGCCCATCTCCAGGGCGCCAAACGGACCGTCGCCCGTCATCATCGGCAGGGTGTTCTCGGGTATAGGCATCTGCATCTGCGCCATTTCGGACATGCCGCCCGAACCCATGGGCATGTAGTCGGGGACCAGCTTGGAGATGCGCTCGGCGACCGCCCGCTGATCGACGCCGATCAGGTTGGGGGCCGTATGCGACATTGGCCCCATCGTGTGGTGGGCCTTGTGACAATGAATGGCCCAGTCTCCTGCAACGGCGTCGAACTCGATGGCGCGCATCTGGCCGACGGCGATGTCCGTCGTCACCTCCGGCCACCTAGCGGACTTCGGCACCCAGCCGCCGTCCGTGCCCGTCACCTCGAAATGCGGGCCATGCATGTGGATCGGGTGATTGGTCATCGTCAGATTGCCGATCCGAATCCGCACCCGGTCACCCGAGCGCGCGACCAGCGGATCAATGCCGGGAAAGACGCGACTGTTCCAGGTCCAGAGATTGAAGTCCGTCATCTCGCTGGTGCGCGGCGTTGCCGCACCTGGATCGATCGCGTAGCTCGCTAGAAGGAAGGCGAAATCACGGTCCACGCGGAACTGGTGAACGTCCTTCGGGTGGATGATCAGCAAGCCCATCATGCCCATGGCCATCTGCACCATCTCGTCGGCATGCGGGTGGTACATGTGCGTGCCCGGCCGCTGCAGGACAAACTCGTAGACGAAGGTTTTGCCGGGCGGAACATGGGCTTGCGTGAGGCCGCCCACCCCGTCCATGCCGCTGGGAACGAGCACTCCGTGCCAGTGCACCGTCGTGGGCTCGGGCAGCTTGTTCGTCACGAAGATGCGCACGCGGTCGCCTTCGACGGCCTCGATGGTCGGTCCGGGACTGGAACCGTTGTAGCCCCACAGATTGGCCTTCATGCCGGGGGCGAGTTCGCGCACGACGGGCTCGGCGACGAGGTGGAACTCCTTGACGCCGTCCTTCATGCGCCAGGGCAGGCTCCAGCCGTTGAGGGTGGCCACTGGGTTGAACGGTCGGCCGTTGGGGGGCGCTGGCGGCGGCTGCATCGTCGTCGCAGTCTGAATGGCCGCCTCGGGCAGCGAAGCAGCCCCGGTGCGGCTGACGGCAGCGGCGCCCAGCATCGTCGCGCCGGCGGCCTTGATAAAGTTTCTTCGGTGGGTCATGGCGGGTTTTCACGGATTGGGGGGTGATGGGCTGCCCGACGCAGATACGGCTCCGGCGAGCGCGGACTGCATGCGGCTCTCAGCCAACCAATAGTCCCGGGAAGCCTTGACGGACGCGGTCACGCTTGCGACCTGTTCGCGCGCATCGGCCAGCAGCTGGAACACGTCGATGAGCATGCCGTTGTAGCGCAGCAGGGTCTCGTCGGAGATGCGTTTTCGCAGCGGCACGACTTCATCGCGATAGCGCCGGGCGAGTTCGTAAGCGTTGCGGTAGGCGGCATCGCTCTCGCGCAGCTGCGAGCGCGCGTTGTTTGCGATCGCCGCCGTCCGGTTGACGGACTGCAGATACTGGGCCTTCGCTTGCGCGCGCGCCGCGCCGCCGAAGTCGAAGAGCGGGATGCTGAATTGCACTTCAGCCCCGCGCTCCGGCGGAGAACCGTGCTGACTCTTGCTCTGCCAGCCTGCATTGATGTCGTCAACGAAGGCCGTTGCGCGCGTCAGGCCCAGCTCGAGCGCCAGCGCCTCGGTCTCGCGCCGGGCCATCTGGACGTCCAGCCGCTGATCAAGGGCCGCCTGCTCGGCATCCATGATCCGACTGGGCTGCTCTGGCAAGTCGGGCAAGCGTTCCGGCAACAGGAGTGCGGAGGGCCGGTCGCCCAGGCCGAGTGCACGCAGCAGTCGTTCGCGCGCGGCGAGCGCCTGCTGCTGCGCCCGAGTGAGGTCCGCGCTCGCGTCAGCGTAAAACGCCTGTTCACGCATCTGATCGAGCCGGCTCAGGTTGCCGGCCTGCGCCATGCCGCGTGCGAGCTCGCTGGTGGCGTCGGCCGCCTCCTTGACCTGTTGCGCATACGTCGCGAGTTGCGCCGCGGCGACGGCGTCGAAGAAGGCTTCGCGGGCCTGCGCGGCCGTCGCGACTGCCTCGCCGGCGGCCTGGTACTGCGCCCTCTCGAACCGCTGCTCGGCAAGCTTCGTCCGTGCCGGCAGCGTCAGCAGGCCCAGCAGGTCGAACATCACCGACCGATCGATCTCCAGCGCACCACCGCCAGCAACCCTCCCCAGCGAGACCAAGGGATTGCGCAGACGGCCCGCGCGGACCAGCTCCGCCCCGGCGATGCCCAGATTGCCAAGCTGTGCCTGCAGGCTGCGATTGTTCAACAGGGCAAGCTCCACCGCGGCGTCTGCAGACAAGGGCGCCCCGAGCAGCTCGGCCACGCGAGCCTGCGCGGCTGCGGCGTCCTGGTCGTCTCGTTGGTAGGTCACGGCATGGCCGCTGCGCTCCTCGGTCAGGCGAGACACGCGGTTCATGCCGCCATCGCTTGAGAAGGTGGCACAAGAGACCAGCACGAGGCTACTGGCGACGACAAAGGCCGATCGGATCATCGGGGACCTCCCTGATGCGAAGTCATCTGACATTGCAGCCCTGCGTTGGCTGCGCGATCGCTCGGACCGCAGGCACGAGCGCATACCGGCCTCGCGCGGAGGCCTCGAGGGGTCAGATACTTCGGGGCGGACGTTCCTGGCCTTCGGACACGTAGGTCGGGGCCAAAGCCTGGAAGGTCGGAAACGTCGCGGCCTGTTCATCGGGCGGGGGAAGCGTCGGCGCAAACGTCGCGAGCATCGGGGTGGCCGAGCAGCAGGACGCGCACAGATTGCATTTGCCGGCAGCACCGTGGTCGTGATGGTGCATCGAGACTGCAGCGTCCGCGTGCCTGTGCACCGCACTTACAGCGCAGGGTACAGCCGCCGCCACGGCTCCCCGAACGGGGATCAGCACGGCGAGAAGCAGCAGGAGCCAGATGCGCAGGGTCTTCACGAGGCGCAGAGTATCACCGGAAACTCAGCGCGAGCCAGCCGCCCCGGCGCGCTTCAGGTGCAAGGCTTGTAGTTCAATAATGGGCCCCCTCATCGCGAATGGAGCACCCATGCACTTGCTTCGCACACTGGCTGTCGGGCTGCTGCTCGCGACCCGGGTCACCCTCCCCGTCGGTGCGGCCGAATCGCAGCCAGCAACGCCGCCAAGCGCGGCGTACACCCCTGGCCTGGGCGAGTTCATGAGCACCATCCAGCTTCGACACGCAAAGCTTTGGTTTGCCGGCAAGGGCAAGAACTGGGCTCTCGCGGCCTACGAACTGGACGAGCTCAAGGAAGCCTTCGAGGAAGTCGGCAAGTACCAGCCCGCGTTCGACGGCAAGCCCATCGCCAAGCTGATCGGGCCGATGACCGCGGCGCCCATCGCGCAACTTGAACACGCGATCCAGGCGAAGGACATGGTGGGTTTCAGCAAGGGATTCGACGCGCTGTCTCACGCATGCTCGGCCTGCCATCAGGCCACCGAACACGGCTTCATCTTGATCCAGCGACCCGTCTCTCCACCGATGACCAACCAGCGTTACGAGCCTGCCCGCCAGCCATGACTGCCTTGCACGAGAATGAGGCGCTTCACGGCGATGAGCTTCAACACCCAGAAAACGCATGGGCGGTCTTTCTCGTTTTCCTTCGCCTGGGCCTGACCTCGTTCGGCGGGCCGATTGCCCACCTGGGCTACTTCAGGGCGGAGTTCGTGGATCGCCGACGCTGGCTGAGCGAACGCAGCTACGCCGACCTGGTGGCCCTGTGCCAATTCCTGCCGGGGCCCGCCAGCAGCCAGGTGGGGCTGGCCTTAGGCCTCATGCGGCGCGGCTACGCAGGCGCGCTGGCCGCGTGGGCAGGCTTCACGCTGCCGTCAGCCCTGGCGCTCATTCTTTTCGCGCTCGGCATCTCTAGCCACGCCAATGCCCTGGCGCCGGGGGCGCTGCATGGACTCAAGGTCGTGGCGGTGGCCGTGGTGGCGCAGGCGGTCTGGGGCATGGCCCGGAGCCTTTGCACCGACGTGCCTCGCGTCACGATCATGACGGTGGCCACTTGTGCTGCCTTGCTGCTGCCGACGGCGCTCGGCCAACTGGGTGTGATCGGCGGGGCGAGCCTGGCGGGCCTGGCCCTGTTCCGACCGGACCCCGCCCAGGATCACGAGCCGCTGCCGCTGGCGATCGGCCGGCGTGCCGGCACCGTCTGGCTCGCACTGTTCTTCGTCCTGCTGCTGGGCCTGCCGGCGCTGAGCGGGGCCGTGGCGTCGCAAGGCGTGGCCGAGGCAGCAGCCTTCTATCGCTCGGGCGCCCTGGTCTTCGGTGGAGGGCACGTGGTCCTGCCCCTGCTTCAAGCCGCCGTCGTGCCGCCGGGATGGGTGAGCAACGACGCCTTTCTCGCGGGCTATGGCGCAGCCCAGGCCGTACCCGGGCCGCTGTTCACTTTCGCGGCCTTTCTCGGTGCGTCAATGAACACGGGGCCCTCAGGATGGCTGGGCGGATTCATCTGCCTGCTGGCGATTTTTGCGCCGTCCTTCCTGCTCGTGGCCGGTGCCCTGCCGTTCTGGGAACGTCTGCGCGGCAACCGGCGAACGCGGGCAGCGTTGATGGGCGTGAATGCGGCCGTCGTGGGCTTGCTGCTGGCAGCGCTCTACCAGCCTGTCTGGACCAGTGCGGTCCTTCAGCCTCGCGACTTCGGCCTGGCCGTCGTGGCCTTCGTGGCGCTGACGCAATGGAAGCTCCCGCCTTGGTTCGTGGTGGTGGCCTGCGGAGTCATGGGCTGGATGCTGGGTGCCTAGGTGACCGCGCGGCAGAAGATTTGCGCCAACGACAGGTCCCCGGCTTCGTCGCTAGTGGTCATCTCGGCGGGCTGGTTTGATTGCCGTCGCGTTTTGATCGTTGCGCTGTCTGTTTCGGTCCT
>Ga0213872_10000045_pt1 | contig 112229 bp, 89 predicted proteins | sample VelepicomBERX_R2_FD_160071 | JGI IMG/M metagenome (GOLD analysis project Ga0213872, IMG submission 160071) | Rhizosphere microbial communities from Vellozia epidendroides in rupestrian grasslands, the National Park of Serra do Cipo, Brazil - RX_R2 | ecosystem: Host-associated > Plants > Roots...
TTCAACGATGCCGCCGTCGCCATGCCCACGCCGATGAAGGGCCGCATCGAATCGCAGACCGTGTCCACCGCGCTTCGCCATGGCTGGGCATGGAAGATTCCGCTCACCAACCGCCACGGCAACGGCTATGTGTACAGCAGCGCGCATTGCTCGGCGGACCAGGCCGAGACCGAGTTGCGCAAGCACCTGGGTCTGCTGGATTCGGACGTCCCGGCCCGGCATCTCAAGATGCGCGTGGGCCGCATGTCCAAGCAATGGAGTCGCAACTGCGTGGCCGTTGGCTTGTCTCAAGGCTTCATCGAGCCGTTGGAGGCCACGGCCCTGCTTTTCGTGCAGCGCACGGCGGCCGCTCTGGTGGACGCGCTGGAGAAGGGCGATCTCGGACCGACCGCGCGCGACAGCTTCAACGAAGCCATGCGAGCCCGCTTCGAGAACACGCGCGACTACATCGTGGCCCACTACAAGACCAACTCACGCAGCGACACCGAGTACTGGCGCGCCAACGCCGAGAACATGAAGCTCTCTGAATCCCTGCAGCAGGTGCTGATGACCTGGATGTCGCGCAAGCCCCTGACCGCCGGCCTCAAAGCCGGCCGCTTCGGACAGGGCTATCCCATCGTGTCCTGGTACGCCCTGCTGGCCGGCATGGGCATCTTTCCAGAAGGCGCGGACCTGCGCCCGCCCACGCCGCACCAGGCACGCCATCGCCTGGAGACGGTGGACGATTTTGTGGCCCGCAGCGCCACAAACTTCCCCGACCACCGCAAACTGCTCGCCAACATTCCGCCGCGCTTGGGCGACAAGACCCTGCAGCTCTATCTTTGGTAAAGGCTCAGGGCTTGAGCTGGTCGCCGACGCTCTTGCGGATGGCCGCGTCCGCGGCCGCGTCGAGCTTGCCGAACAGGTGGCGCTGCCCTTCCGGCATGTGCGCCAGCTCCGCACCGCGGGCCCCGAACACATAGTGCCCGAACAGGGCGCGCCAGCCCTCGCGCTCGCCGTCAGGCAGATGGCGAAAGGCGAGCATGGCCAGACGCATCGCGGCCAGATGCAGATCGTCCTTGCGTTGAGGCGCGGCCTCGGGCCGCCACCAGTAGTTCATCAAGATGTTCAGGTGGGGCGCCAGGGCCTCGACCTGATGGAACCAGAGCGGCGGAATGTAGATCGCGTCGCCGGGCTCCAGCTCGGCCACCAGGGCCTGCTCCAGCGCTGCATCCAGCAACGGGAAGCGCGCCCGGTCGGCCCGGTGCAGGTCGGGTACGACGGACATGGGCGCTGGCGTTGGCGCGTAGTCTGGCGGCCCCAGGTAGAGCATGGGCGCGCATTGCGGCGGAAGCAACGTAAAGCGGCGACGCCCCGCGGCCACGCAGGCGATGTTGTGCGAGTCGTCAAAGTGCGCGGGCACAGTGGCACGGTTGCCAATCCAGATGCGCGGCGCGGCCGAGGCGTCGAGCAGCGGGCAGGTGTTGGCCAGCTCCAGGCCCGGCAAAGCGATCGAGACCAGCGCGCTTTGCGCCGCCAAGCTGGGCGGGTCCGGAAAATGGCTGTAGCGCCAGAGCTGCTCGAACAGGGCCGCGTACGGCCGCTTGTCACGCACGAAATTGAAGCCATCCTGCTCTGGCTTGTAGCTGAAGGCGCGCGTGGGATCGGGCTTGGCGAGCACGGCATCCACGGCCTCGCCCTTGTCGAAGCCCATCAGATATTGCAAGCAAGGCTCCAGGCCCGCGCGTCCTTGATCCACCAGGGGCCAGTCCCCGACCACGCCGCGCATCACGACGGGCTGATACGCGGTCAGTACGTCACGCTCGAAGCTTTCGCGCGTGACGTCGTCCAGCACTTTCATTGGCTGCATGGGCACCTCAAGTCCGTCGCGCCAGCGCGCCGTGCCAGGCTTCGGGAATGTGGGCCGCCGGATCCTGTTCGCGTTGCACCACATGGTGCTCGAACATCGCGGCCCAGGCATCACGCTGCGCGGGCGGCAGCGCGTTGAGCACCTTGATCGCCTGCATCAGCGTTTGCGCGGGGCTCGGCAACTGCACGTCACCTTGCACCGGCCACCAGAAGTTGATCAGCAGGTTCACCTTCTCCAGCGCCTCAACCTGGTGGAACCACAGCGGCGGGATGTACAGCGCATCGCCCGGCCCCATCTCCGCGACGCGGGCCGACGCCAGGGCGTCGCGGTAGCGTGGGTAGCGCTCGAAATCCGGCGGATTGGGATGCACAACCGAGATCGGCGCGCCCGAGGGCGTGTGCTCCAGCGGTCCGATGTAGAGATTGCCCACCTGCTCGGGCGCGAACAGCGTGAAGCGCCGCCGGCCGGCCACGACGCAGGCCAGGTTGTAGGGATGGTCGTGATGCACAGGCACCGTCAGCGCATTGCCCAGCCAAAAGTTGGGAATCACGCCCGGCAGCGCGGCCAGTGTGTTCTCGTCCAGGAAACCGGGAATGACCTCGCTAACCTTGGCGCATTGCGCCGCAATGGACGGTGCGCCTTCGGCCGGCAGGAAGGCCTGCAGATGGGCCATGAACTCCGTCAGACTCATGCGCGCCTTGACGAAGGCAAAGTCCGTCAGGCTCTCGTTGTAGCCCATGACACCGCGCGCCGCAGCACGGGTCTTGGTGGCGATGATCTCGACACCGTGGTCGAAGCGGCGCAGGTAGTCGCAGATGCCCAAGCCCGCCTCGCGCCCGGCCTGCGTCGCCGGCCAGTGCGCCACGAGCCCCTTGAGCAGCACCGGTTCCGCCCGCTGCTCGAGGCGCTCTTTGAGTTGCGGCTCGTCGGCCGCCGACCAGGTCTGCACCGGCTTCATGTCTGCAAGGCTCACATGTCGCAGCGGCTCTCCAGTCCGCTCGCCGGCACATTGTCCACGCGGGCGACGCCGCGCTTGCGCAGCTCGGCCACCTGGGCCTGAACCTGTTGCTCACTCAGGACCTCGTCCTTGGCGTGGAAGACCCAGTCCACGTCTTGCTGGTACCAGCGAGCCTCGGGTCCCGCGGCGAAGGGGCCCTCCTTGATGAACCAGTTCGAGAAGCTGATCGCCATGAGCGAGATCGGATGATTGCGCCCGCCGTGCTGCGCCAGTTCGCGGCCGTCGAGGAACCAGCGCACATGGCCGTCGGCCACCTGGGTGAGCAGCACATGCCAGCCGGTAAACGTGCCATATTCCTGGTGCGCCTGGTTGTAGGACTGCCAGGGATCCAACCTCACCGTGTGCCAGCTCACGCCGTACAGGCGCGGCTTGGCGTCGTCCCAGCCACCATGGGGCAGATACTCCCAGTCGATCTCGCTGTATTCGGGGTCGAAGTCAAAGCGCAAGGGCGTCACGGCGTAGAAGGTCTGCACCAGGGCGTCTCCACCGCCGGAGGTGTCGAAGCGCACGCGGGCCGCATAGGTGCCGTTCAGGAATTTGCGCGCCTGGCAGAGCTGGACCTGCTCGGTGCCGGGGGCCGTGCCGTCAGTGTGCGCGGACAGGCGCAGCAGACGGTTGCCTGGGGTCCCCTCGTCGGCCACGATGCTCACCCCCTCGGGTGCCCAGCGCGAGCCCTCGATGCCTGGATGCCCGGCCTTGTCACGCAGGATCCAGCCCGCGGCGCGCAGGCCGGCCACGTCGGGATCGGAGAAGTCGTCGAAGAAGAGTGCGCCGGCATTGGCGGCCAGCGCCGCCAGGGCCAGGCTGGCCGCGAGAAGGCGCTTCATGCCGGCACCGCCTCGGGCGCGGTACTCGCTTTGGCCTTGCCCGGGATCCTGACGAAGAACATCAGCACAAAGGCCGGGACGCCGCAGGCGATGGTCCAGAGGAAGAAGGTCTCGTAGCCCATGGCCAGCTGGATGTCGCCGCTGATGGTCTTGCTGAGAATGAAGCCCAGCTGCATGACGCCCGAGCCCAGCGCGTAGTGCGCCGTCTGGAACCTTCCGGGCGCCACCGCCTGCATGAGGTACAGGATCATGCCGACGAAGCCGAAACCATAACCGAACATCTCCACGCCAACGGCCGTGCCGATGTGCCAAAGATCGGTCGGCAGATGGCTGGACAGGTACCAAAAGGTCAGGTTGGGCACGCCCATCGCGAGGATCAGCACCGGCATGGCGCGCTTCAGACCCAGCCAGGCCGTGAAGTAGCCGCCGATGATGCTGCCCGCCAGGAAGCCGCCGCTACCCACCCAGCCGTAGATGTCAGCCACCTCGCTGGTGCTCAGTCCCAGGCCATGCTTGGCGCGCGCCTCGATCAGGAACAGCGGCCCAATCGTCTGCACCTGCCCCTCGGCGAAGCGAAACAGCACAATGAAGAGCACGGCCAGCCAGATACCGGGCTTCGTGAAGAACTCGACGATGATCTCGCACGTGGTCGCCCAGATACCGGCGGCCGTCAGTTCGCTGTGCTCGGTGGACAGCGAGCCGGGCAGCGCGTAGGCGTTGTAGGTCGCCAGGCTGGCCAGCAGTACGGCCAGGCCGGCGAAGACGAGTGTCCAGGCGTTGACGATGCCCATCGGCCCTTCGAGCGCGCCGGCCACCTTCATCACGCAGCCGATCATGAAGAAGCGCGCGCCGTTGAAGAAGGCGCCCTGCCAGCCCGCGTAACGCGCCTGGCGCTCGTTGTCCAGCGAGGCCATATAGAGGCCGTCGCAAGCGATGTCGTGCGTGGCCGAGGCGTAGGCGATCACGAAGAGCGCGGCGATCACGGCGGCGAACCAGGCCGGCAGGTGCAGGCACAGGGCCAGCACGCCAAGCGCGACCGCACCAAGGTACTGCATGGCCACGACGATGAGCTTTTTGCTGCGCAGCAGCTCCAGGAACGGGCTCCACAGCGGCTTGACGGCCCAAGCCGTGCCGATCAGCCCCGTCCAGTGCGCGATCTGGTCGTTCGCCACGCCCAGGTTCTTGAGCGGGAAGGCCACCAAGTACATGACCACGAAGAACTGCATGCCCTGCGTGAAGTACAGACTCGGAACCCAGCGCATCGGGTTACGACCGGTCGGGGTTTGCTGGGTCATGAGGGCTTTCAGTTCAAGGTCACGGGAGGTACGGCCGGCGCCGGCGCACGGCCCTCGAGCCAGGCCTGCAGCGCGGTCATCGCACCCTCGCCGTAGCCCCAGGTGATGACGCCAGGCGCGGGGTTATCCAGCACGTGGAAGGGGTTCCAGATCGCCAGGTGCAGGTCGATCTCGGCACCCGAGGCCGCAGCACCATAACGGCCACGTTGATTGGACACGAGCACGTTCAGGCGCTCGTCGCGCGGCAACTCACCGGCCTTGAGCTCGCGCAGGTGCGCGTGATGGACATAGGTCACGTCCGCGAACGCAGCGAACAGCGCCGCCACGCCCTCGACCGGCAAGCCAGCCTCGGACACACCGTCGCTGATCACGCTGGCCTGGGTAATGACGCGCAGTTTGCGCGTCAGGGCCGGCGGGATGGCGCCACGCAGGGCGCACAACGCTTGGGCCCAGCCGCGATGCATCAGCGTGTCGTCAATCTCCCGCTGGCCCGGAGCGTAGTCGCGGCGCTCGAGCGGGTAGGCATTCGCCAGCCGGTCGAGACGCGCGCGGGCCTTCTCGACCTGCGCCATGCTCAGCGCGCCGCTGTTCACGGCTTCGGCAATTGCGCGCAGCGCATCGTCTTGTTCAGTCAGCGAGCCCTGGGCTAACGGCATGTCGGCACCGGCCTGCAGGGCCATGACGGCGCCCAGGGCGTGACCGTAGCGGTCGTGCACCGCCTTCATCATCAGCGCATCGGTGATGACGACGCCGTCGAAGCCGATGTGATCTCGCAGGATGCCGGTGAGGATGGGCTTGGAGAGCGTGGCCGGGTGCTCGGGGTCGATCTGCGGATAGATGATGTGCGCCGTCATCATGGCCGGCGCCTCCGGGGCCAGGGCGCGGAAGGGGATCAGCTCCAGCGCCTCGAGCTCGGCCTCGGTCTTGTCGACAGTGGGAAGCGCGTGGTGCGAGTCCACGTGAGTGTCGCCGTGGCCAGGAAAGTGCTTGACGCAGCAGGCCACGCCTTCGCGCAGCGAGCCACGCATCCAGGCCCGCGCCAGTCGGGTGACGCGATCAGCGTCCTCGCCGAAGCTGCGCTCGGCGATCACCGGATTGGCCGGGTTGTTGTTGATGTCCAGCACCGGCGCGAAGTTCCAGTTGATGCCGAGATGGCGCAGCCCACGGGCTACAGCGGCCCCCACGTCCTCGGCCAGGGCCTCGTCATTGATCGCACCGAGGGCCATCGCCGCGGGCGCCTGCGGCAGGCTGGTCGCGCGGATCACGGAGCCGCCTTCTTGGTCGATGCCGATGAGCGCCTTGTCGCCCATGACAGCACGCAGGTCAGCCGTCAGCTTCTGGATCTCCGCCTCGGTGCCAAGGTTTTTTCGAAACAGGCAGACGGCGCGGATCTGGTGCTCGCGCAGGAAGTTCGCAGTGTCCACATCCAACTGCTTGCCGGGGATATCGACCATCACCAGGTGGCCGGGCTGGAAGGCAGTCATGTCAGTGTGTCTTGGTGACCTTGTTGAGGTGGCGGGGCTGGTCCGGGTTGAGGCCTCGGGCTCGCGCCAGGGCTTCGACCATCGGGTAGAAGCTCTGCACGGCGGCGATCGGATCCAGGTCCTCGTGGCCCGTGGTCACGAGCGGCAGCTCGGCACCGGGTGTACCGGCCTGCGCGGCCAGCAGCACGCGGGCGCCGCGGCCGCGCATCTCCTCGGCCAGGGCCAGGAGGCCGGCCTGCGCGGGACCGCGCGGGGCGAAGACGAGCATGGGATAGCCCTCGTCGACAAGCGCCATCGGGCCGTGCTTGACCTCGGCGCCCGAGAAGGCCTCGGCCTGGATGCCGCAGGTCTCCTTGAACTTCAGCGCTGCCTCGAGCGCGATGGGCAGCGAGGTGCCCCGCCCGATGACGAAGAGCTTGTCGGCGTCCTTGAGCGCATTCACCGCAGTGCTCCAGTCCTGCTTCGCTGCCTCTTCCAGTGCCGTGGGCAGCACCTGCAGGGCGGCCTGCATGTCGCTGTCCTCGGCCCAGGCTGCGGCCACGCGGGCACCGGCCACCAACTGGCAGATGTAGCTCTTGGTCGCGGCCACGCTCTTCTCGGGGCCGGCGTGGAGGGGGAACACATGCCCGGCCGCGGCAGCCAGCGGCGACCCTTCCGCGTTCACGAAGGCCACAGTGCGCGCGCCGTGTTCGCTGAAGTAGCGCGTGGGCGCCACGAGGTCCGGGCTCTGGCCTGACTGCGAGAAGCCCAGCGACACCAGGCCCTCGCACTTGATCTTGCTTTGGTACAGCGTGATCAGGGACATGGGCAGCGAGGTCACCAGATGGCCCAGCTTGGCCATCACGAGATAGGCCAGGTAGTGCGCGGCGTGGTCCGAGCTGCCGCGCGCAATCGTCAGCAGGTTCGTGGGCGGCGCGGCGCGAAGATCCTCGCCCAGCCGGGTGTATGCGGCCTGGTCGGCGGCCAGTTGGCGTGCCACCGCGTGCGGCGCGCTCAGCGCCTCTTCGAGCATGCGCGTGCGCTGTTCAATCCCCGAGCTCAATTTCTTCTCCTTCAACAAAGATTCGCTGCAACTTCAGATCGCGATCGACGATCGCCAGGTCAGCCCAGGCGCCGGCGCCCAGGCGGCCGCGGTCTTGCACGCCCATGTAGTCGGCGGCATATGTGGACACGCGGCGAGACGCGTCTTCAATCTCAAGGCCGAGTTGCTGCACGAGGTTGCGCAGGGCCTGGTCCATCGTGAGCGTGCTGCCGGCCAGCGTGCCGTCGGGCAGGCGCACGCCGCCCATGCACTTGGTCACCGTGTGCCGGCCCAGGCGGTACTCGCCATCGGGCATGCCGGCCGCCGAGGTGGAGTCGGTCACGCAAAAAAGGCAGGGAATCGAGCGCAGCGCCACGCGCAAGGCGCCCGGGTGCACGTGCAGCAGGTCCGGGATCACTTCGGCGAACTGCGCATGGGCCAGGGCTGCGCCGGCCATGCCGGGCTCGCGATGATGCAGGCCCGTCATGGCGTTGAAGAGATGGGTGAAGCCACGCGCGCCCTGCTCCAGGGCCGCCACGCCTTCCTCGTAGCTGCCGGCCGTGTGGCCGATCTGCACGACGAAGCCGGCCGCGCGCAGCTCGTTGATGAGCGGCAGATAGCCCGGCATCTCGGGCGCCATCGTGATGACGCGGATCGGCGCCAGCGCATTGAGCGCCTGGATTTCGTCGATGCTTGCGGGCTTGGCGAAGTCGGGCTGGGCGCCGAGCTTGCCGGGGTTGATGTAAGGGCCTTCGAGATGGACGCCCAACACGCGCGCGCCGTTCTTGACGCGCGCCTTGCAGGCCGGGCCCAGCGCCGCCATGGCGGCGCGGATCTCCTCCAGCGGCGCGGTCATGGTCGTGGCCAGCAGGGACGTCGTGCCGTGGCGGGCGTGCATCCGAGCGATGCTCTGGATGGCATCACCGGCTTCCATGGTGTCGCGGCCGCCGCCGCCGTGCACGTGCGTGTCGATAAAGCCGGGCAGCACGATGGGCAGCGCGTCCCGGCCGTTGCGGACTTCGGATTCACTGACGGTCACGCCCTCAACGCGTGTGATGCGGCCGGCATCGTGGTGCAGCGCGCCGCGCACAAAGCCTTGCGGCGTGAGGATGAAACCTTGAACTGAGGACACGGTCAACCTTCTCGCCTCATCTCGGCGACGAAATCGTAGTAATCGCTGCGGCAATACGAATGCGTAAGCTCGACCGCCTGGCCGCCGTCGCGGTAGCCGACGCGGGTGATATAGAGCACGGCCTGGCCCACGGGGACCTCAAGCAAGGCCGCAAGCTTGGGCTCGGCATTGATCGCGCGGATGTGCTGTAGCGCGCGCGCCGGCGCGTTGCCGGTGCCGGAGAGATGCTGGTAGAGCGAGGCCTCGACGATGGTCGGGTCGGGCAGCACGGCCTCGGGCAGGATGCTGACTTCATAGGCCATGACCACGGTGTCGGCAAGACGCAGGCGCTCCAACCGCGCCACGCGTTCGCCGGTGGCCAAACCAAGCGCCAACTGCTCGTCGGGCGCGGCCAGCGCGAAGCCGCGCGTGAGCCACTTGCTGCTCGGCTTGAAGCCGCGCTGCCGCAGTTCTTCGGAGAAGCTCGTCAGGCGCGAAAGCGGCTGTTCCAGGCGCGGCGCGATGTAGTTGCCCGAGCCGCGCTTGCGCACAATGAGCCCCTGCTCCACGAGCCGGTCGATCGCCTTGCGCGCGGTCACGCGCGAGAGGTCCAGCATTTCCGAGAGCACGCGCTCCGAAGGCAGGGCCTCATCGGTCTGGAACTCTCCGTCGCGGATCGCCTGGGCGAGCTTCTGAGCCAGTTGGATGTACAGGGGCGAGGAGGCGTCTGGATCGGGCTTGAATTGAAGGGCCATTGTCAGTTTCCAAGCTTCTTGAGTTCGCCACGCACGAGGTAGAGCCCCCCCTCGGCCGAATCGCCGCGCGCCGCGACACAGCGCTGGCGCAGAGGCGCAGAAAAACGTGGCGCCAAGCGCAGTGCCACGCTGCCGCACAGTGCCAGCGGCAGTTCGCCCGCCGGGTCCAGCGCATGCGCGAGTTTTTCGAGTTCGGCCACTGCCGAGTCCAGCAGCGCAGCCGCGACGACATCGCGGTCAGCGAACTCGAAGACCAGAGGAGCCAGACCGGCGAAGCCCGCCTGGCCGGCCGAGGCGTTCCAGGCATTGATGGCACTGCGATCGTCGCCCGCCCGAGCCAGTACTGCGCGCGCCAACGCACCGCCCTGTGCGCGGCCATCGAAGACCTGCTCGGCGTGCCGCATGGCCTGGATGCCCAGCCATGCGCCGCTACCTTCGTCCCCGGTGAGCCAGCCCCAGGCACTGGCCACGGCACGGGAGCCGTCGCGACGCAGTGCCACGCCGATCGTTCCGGTGCCGGCCGCGAGCACGGCCCCCGGCTCGCCCGAATGCGCGCCGAGCAAGGTCGTCCAGCCATCACTGTCCAGGGCCAGCAAGGCATAGCCCGGCTGCAAGCCCAGGAACTGCGCGACGGACTCCTTTAAACTGCTGCCCGAGAGACCCAGCCCAATGGCGCAACGCGAAGGATCGAGCTCGGGCAGACCCGCCTGGACGCGCGCCTGATGCAGGGCCTGGCCGATATGACGCCAGGCCTGCTCGGCCCCCTGCCCCAGGGCCGACGGACCCGCTTCGCCCTGCCCCAGCAGCCGCCCCTCGCGATCCGCCAGGCGCACGCGAGTGCCGGTGCCGCCGCCGTCGACGCCGACCAAGAAGCGCAACTCGGACAGCGCGCTTGGCGACGCGGATTCAGGGCGAAGGACGATGGTGGATTTCATGGTAAAACTGATTTAATACCAGTTTAGTACCACGATTATCGCATCGTCAATGCAGGCCCATCCCTAAGGTCATGATTTTTTTGCGGCAGCCCTCTAGGCAAGGGGCATGATCGGGTTCGGATCGGCATAAATACCAATCTAGAACCAAGTCTTGCCGGGATCCTTCGCCGGCACCTCAGGCCACCCACTGCACAGGCCGGTCCCGCTCGGCCAGCCAGCGGCTCGCGGCGGAAAAATGCCCGCAGCCGAGAAAGGGCACCGGCGGGCGGCTGGCCGACAGCGGCGAGGGGTGGTTGGCCCGCAGGATCAGATGGCCTGTGTCGGCGCTCTCGATCAGGGGCGCCTTGGCCTGCGCGTGAGCGCCCCAGAGCATGAAGACCTTGGGCGCGGCATCGCGTGCACAGGATTCGATCAGGGCGTCGGTCAGCGCCTCCCAGCCCTTTTTTGCGTGACTCGCAGGCCGGCCGTCCTCGACGGTCAGGCAGGTGTTGAGCAGCAGGATGCCGCCGCGCGCCCAGTCGCCGAGATGGGTCGTCGCAGGGGCCGAGCCCAGGTCACGGATCATCTCCTTGAAGATGTTGCGCAGGCTGGGCGGCGTCTTCTGCCCGGCCGGGACCGAGAAGGCCAGGCCTTCGGCCTGGCCCGGGCCGTGGTAGGGGTCCTGGCCGAGGATGACGATGCGGACCTCGTCCAGCGGCGTCAGCTCCAGGGCCCGGAACGGCTCGGGCGGATAGATCGTGGCGCCAGCAGCACGGCGGTCTGCCAGAAAGGCCTCCAAGGCCTGACCTTCACAGCTCGCCCTCCAGGCGTCGACAACGGGCTGCCAGGTCACGCGAACAACTGGGCCAAGGCCAGACCCGGATCGGTCGCTCGCATGAAAGCCTCGCCGACGAGGAAGCTGTTCACGCCGGCCTCGCGCATGGCCGCCACGTCGGCCGGCGCGAGAATGCCCGATTCGGTCACCAGCAGGCGGTCCGGCGGCACGCGGGGCAGCAGCCCTAACGAGGTCTTCAAGCTGACCTCAAAGGTCTTGAGGTTGCGGTTGTTGATGCCGACGAGCGGCGTCTTGAGCTTGAGCGCACGGTCGAGTTCCTCGCCGTCGTGGACCTCGACCAGCACCGCCAGGCCCAGCGCCTGCGCGCAGGCTTCCAGGTCGGCCATCAGGGCATCGTCCAGGCAGGCGGCGATCAGCAGGATGCAGTCAGCTCCCATGGCTCTCGCCTCAAAGACCTGGTACTCATCGACCATGAAGTCTTTGCGCAGCACGGGCAGCTCACAAGCGGCGCGGGCGGCCTGCAGGTAGTCAACAGCACCCTGGAAAAACTGCCGGTCGGTCAGCACGCTGAGGCAGGCGGCACCGTGGCGCGCATAGCTCTGCGCGATCTCGGCGGGGCGGAAATCCGCGCGGATCACGCCCTTGCTGGGGCTGGCCTTCTTGATCTCGGCGATGACGGCGCTGCGGCCTGCGGCCAGCCTGGCGCGCATCGAGGCCTCGAAGCCGCGCACATCGTGCCGGGCTTCAGCCTCCTCTCGCAGGCTGTGCAGCGAGCGGTGCTTGCGCGCCGCCGCCACTTCCTCATGCTTGACCGCGACGATGCGGCTCAGGATGTCAGACATTTCGCGTGGCTTCCACAAACTGATCGAGCTTGGCGCGCGCTGCACCGCTCGTGATGGCGATGCGCGCGCGCTCGATGCCTTCAGCGATCGAGGGCGTCGCATTGGCTGCGTACAGCGTGGCACCGGCGTTGAGCAGCACGATGTCTCGCGCCGCGCCGGGCTCGTCGGCCAGGGCACCGAGCAGCATTTTGCGCGAATCCTCGGGCCCGGCGACCTTGAGGCTGCGGTTGGAGACCATGGCCAGGCCGAAGTCCTCGGGATGAATCTCGTACTCGCGCACCACGCCGTCCTTGAGCTCGCCGACAAGGGTGGCCGCGCCCAGCGAGACCTCATCCATGCCGTCCTTGCCCCAGACCACGACCGCGTGCTCTGCGCCCAGGCGCTGCAGCACGCGCACCTGGATGCCGACGAGGTCGGGGTGGAACACGCCCATCAAGATGTTGGGCGCGCCGGCTGGATTGGTCAGCGGACCGAGGATGTTGAAGATGGTGCGCACGCCGAGTTCCTTGCGCACCGGCGCAATGTTCTTCATCGCCGGATGGTGGTTGGGCGCAAACATGAACCCGATCCCGCAGCGCTGCACGCAGGCTGCCACCTGCGCGGGGCTGAGCATGATGTTGGCACCCAGGGCCTCGAGCACATCGGCGCTGCCGGTCTTGCTGGAGACGCTGCGATTGCCGTGCTTGGCGATCTGCGCGCCCGCCGCCGCGGCCACGAACATGGAGCAGGTGCTGATGTTGAAGGTGTGGGCGCCGTCACCGCCGGTGCCAACCACGTCCACGAGATTCGGCAGCTTGGGCAGCTCGACCTTGTTGGACAGTTCGCGCATCACCTGCGCGGCGGCCGCGATCTCGCCCACGGTCTCCTTCTTCACGCGCAGGCCGATCAGCAGGGCCGAGGCCATCACGGGTGACATCTCGCCGCTCATGATGCGACGCATCAGCTCCAGCATCTCGTCGTGGAAGATCTCGCGGTGCTCGATGACGCGGGTGAGTGCTTCGCTATCGGAAATGGCCATGGCGCTTACTTCTCCAGCAGGTATTCGCGGACCGCCGCGACGGCGCGATCGACGCCTTCGGCATCGACATCCAGATGCGTGACGAAGCGTAGCCGGTACAGGCCCGTGGCGAGCACGCCGCGCGACTTCAGGTGCTCCATCAGGCCAGGAGCTTTCGGGCCAACCAGATCAGCGAAGACGATGTTCGTCTGCGGCGCCTCGACGGTCAGCCCGGGCAGACCTTGCAGACCCTCGGCCAGGCGGCGAGCCAGCGCGTGGTCATCGGCAAGACGGGTCACATGGTGATCCAGCGCGTAATGCGCTGCTGCGGCCAGGATACCGGCCTGACGCATGCCGCCACCGGTCATCTTGCGCCAACGGCGTGCGGCTTCGATGAACGATTTGGAGCCCAGCAGCACGGAGCCCACCGGCGCGCCCAAGCCCTTGGAGAAGCAGACCGAGACGCTGTCGAAGTGACGCGCTATTTGCCGTGCGCCCGCATAGGGATCACCACCCGCGGCCACCGCGGCGTTGAACATGCGCGCGCCGTCCAGATGCCGCGCCAAGCCATGCTTGTTCGCCAGCTCGCAAGCAGCGGCCAGATAGTCCAGCGGCAGCACCTTACCGCCGATGGTGTTTTCCAGCGTCAGCAGACGTGTGCGTGCAAAGTGCGCATCGTTGGGCTTGATGCTGGCTTCGATGTCGGCGAGCGCCAGGCTGCCATCCGGTTGGTGATTCAGCGGCTGTGGCTGAATCGAGCCGAGCACCGCAGCACCGCCGCCTTCCCAGCGGTAGGTGTGGGCGAACTGGCCGACGATGTATTCATCGCCGCGCTGGCAGTGCGTCATCAGGCCACAGAGATTGCTCTGCGTGCCGCTGGCCATGAACAGGCCCGCTTCGAAGCCGAGGCGCTCGGCCAGGGCCGATTGGAGTGCGTTGATCGAAGGATCGTCGCCGAACACGTCGTCCCCGAGCGGGGCGGCCATCATCGCGGCACGCATGGCCGCGGTCGGTTGCGTGACGGTGTCACTGCGGAGGTCAACCAATTTGCTCACGCCGCCAGCTCCAAGAAGTTCTTCAGCATGGCATGGCCGTGCTCGCTGAGGATGGACTCGGGGTGGAACTGCACGCCTTCCAGCGGCGTCCTCGTGCCAGCCAGCTCGCGGTGTCGCACGCCCATGATCTCGTCGTCGTCGCTGCGTGCGCTGATCTCCAGAACCTTGGGCATGGTCGCTTCCTCGATCACCAGAGAGTGATAGCGGATGACGCTGAAATCCTCAGGCAGCCCCGTGAACACGCCCCTACGGTCCGTGGCAATGGTGCTGGCCTTGCCGTGCATCTGTGTCCTGGCTCGCACAATGCGTCCACCCAGGGCTTGGCCGATGCTCTGGTGTCCCAAGCAGACACCAAGGATGGGGATGCGGCCCATGTGGGCCTTGATGGCATCCACGCAGACACCCGCCTCGTTGGGTGTGCAAGGACCAGGCGAGAACACGAGGTGATCGGGCTTGAGCGCGCCGATCTCCTCGACCGAGATCTCATCGTTGCGAACGACCTTGACCTGCGCGCCAAGTTCGCCGAAGTACTGCACCAGGTTGAAGGTGAAACTGTCGTAGTTGTCGATCATCAGCAGCATGTCAGAACCCTCCTTCCACGAGCTCGGCGGCACGCAGCAGCGCGCGGGCCTTGGCCTCCGTTTCCTGCCATTCAAGCTCGGGCACCGAGTCGGCTACCACGCCGGCAGCGGCCTGCACATAGAGCATGCCGTCCTTGATGATGCCGGTGCGGATGGCGATGGCCAGGTCCATGTCACCTGCAAAGCTGAGATAGCCGCAGGCGCCGCCGTAGATGCCGCGCTGCACGGGTTCGAGCTCGTCGATCAGCTCCATGGCACGGACCTTGGGCGCGCCCGTCAGCGTGCCCGCCGGGAAGGTCGCCTTGAGCACGTCGAGCTGCCCGACCTCGGGCCGCAGCACACCCTCGACGTTGGAGACGATGTGCATCACATGCGAGTAGCGCTCGACGACGAAAGCCTGCGTCACCTTGACGCTGCCGATGCGCGCGATGCGGCCAATGTCGTTGCGCGCCAGATCGATCAGCATCAGATGCTCGGCACGCTCCTTGGGGTCGGCCTGAAGCTCCGCTTCCAGCGCCAGGTCGCGCTCAAGCGTCTCGCCGCGCGGGCGTGTGCCCGCAAGTGGGCGAATCGTGACCTTGCGGGAGCCATCTCCGGCATGCTCCTCGCGCACAAGGATCTCGGGGCTGGCGCCGACGATCTGGAACTCGCCCAGGTCGTAGAAGTACATGTAAGGACTGGGGTTCAGCGTGCGCAGCGCGCGGTAGAGCGCGATTGGGTCGGCCTCGTAGGGCTTGGACAGACGCTGGCCGACTTGGACCTGCATCAGGTCGCCTGCAGCGATGTATTCCTTGGCGCGCAGCACGGCCGCCAGATAGTCCTCCTTGGCAAAGCCGCGCGCAACGGGGCGAGGTTCGGTCGTCGGGACTTCAGGTGCGGCGATGCTGCGCTTGAGGCGCTCGCCCAGCATTTGCAGGCGGCTCGCGGCGCGCGCGTACGCGCCGGCCTCGTGCGGATCGGCCCAGACGATCAGGTAGAGCCGGCCCGAGAGGTTGTCGATGATGGCCACCTCCTCGGTCAGCAGCAGCACGATGTCGGGCGTGCCAAGCCCGCCAGTCTTGCGCGTGCCTGCCAATCGGTGCTCGATGGCACGCACGGCCTCGTAACCAAAGTAGCCGGCCAGACCGCCGCAAAAGCGCGGCAGGCCTTTGGGGATGCTGGGCTTGAAGCGCTCCTGGTAGGCGGCGATGAAGTCCAGCGGATTGCCTTCGAATCGCTCGACCACGCCGCCGTCAGTCAGCACCTCGGTCAAGGTGCCCGTGGCGCGGACCACGGTGCGCGCGGGCAGGCCGATGAAGGAGTAGCGCCCGAAGCGCTCGCCGCCTACGACGGACTCGAGCAAGAAGCTGTTGCGCCGGTCTTCAGCGCAGAGCTTCAGGTAAAGCGAGAGCGGTGTCTCGAGGTCGGCGAAGGCTTCGCTGACGAGGGGGATGCGGTTAAAGCCTTGAGCGGCAAGGCTGTGGAATTCGGATTCCTTGATCACGGCTGACCCTTGGGGCTTGGTGGCGCGCAGCGCCACCGTCATGGACGGGCCCGGTCAGCGTGTCACGAGCTGGATCTCAGCAAGGAGTCTGCCGGGCATTCAGGCGAGAGCGATCCAGGCCCGCCAGGGCCAGGCTCCCCGGTCCTTGGTGGACCCTGCAATGGGCTTGCGCGTGACAAACATGCGGGGCAGTGTAGCAGCGCCGCGTCAAAGCCCCTGCGGCCGTGAATTCGGCCGCACACCATCGAGCCTTGCCGGCCTCATACTGCGCTTCCCACCTAACTTCCCGATCAGGCGTCATGCGCAGATTCCTCATTGCCGTAGTGACCACGCTGGCTGTCTTGGGCGCGCAGGCCCAGACCGAAAAGCCCGTCGAAGTGGCGGGCGTGAAGTTCGAGACCGTGGAAACCGTGGGCGGGCAGAAGCTGCAGCTCAACGGCGCGGGCATCCGCTACAAGGCCATCTTCAAGGTCTATGCCGCGGGCCTGTACCTCTCGGCCAAGACCAACACGGTCGAGGGTGTGCTGGCTGCCACCGGGCCGAAGCGCCTGCACATCGTGGCACTGCGGGACATCGACGGCAACGACCTGGGAAAGATGTTCACCAAGGGCATCGAGTCCAACGCCTCGCGCGACGAATTCATCAAGTCCATCAACGGCGTGTTGAAGATCTCCGAGATGTTCGCCACCCGCAAGGAACTCAAGAAGGGCGAGAGCTTCACGGTGGACTTCATTCCCGGCACGGGCACATTTGTGTCGGTCAACGGCACGGTGCAAGGCGACCCGATCAAGGAGCCTGAGTTCTACGGCGCCTTCCTGCACATCTGGCTGGGCAAGAACCCACCGGACGCCCAACTCAAGGACAAGCTGGCGGGCATCAGCCCTCAGCGCAGCAACAACTGATCGAGCCGGTCGAGGTGCTGCATCGCCGGCACCTCGTCGATGGGCTCCCCGTGGTTGTAGCCGTAGCGCATCAGCACGACAGGGCAGCCCGCGGCACGCGCGGCCTTCGCGTCGTTGCTGGAGTCGCCGATCATCCAAGTCTCAGCGGGCTGCACGCCAAGCGCCTCGCAGGTCCTGATCAGTGGCAACGGGTCGGGTTTCGTGCGCTCGAAGGCATCGCCGCCGAAGACTTGCGCGAAGTAGCCTGACAGGCCCTTGCGCGCCAGCAGCTCGCGGGCGAAAGCGCCGGGCTTGTTGGTCAGGCAGGCCAGCGGTTTACCCGTGGCCCTGAGGGCCTCCAGCCCTTCGGTAACTCCCGGGAACAGCGCCGAATGCTCGCCATTGAGTGCCGCATAGTGGCGTTGATAGAGCGACCACGCCTCCTCGTATTGCTCCTTCTCACCGCCAGCTTCTGCCAAGACCGAACGGATCAGATGCTCGCTGCCCCGGCCAATGGTGCGCTCGACGAACGCGCGCGACACCGCCGGCAAGCGCATCTCCGCAAGCACGAGTTCCAGCGCAGCGACGAAATCACCGAGGGTGTCCACCAGGGTGCCGTCGAGGTCGAGGATGAAGGCCCGAGGCGGGAGTTGGTGCGACTTAATAGAGTTCACAAGTTGGAAATAGAGTTCGCAAAATTCGCTTCACGCCGCGACGCCCCTGAATAATAGAGTTCACAAAATCGAGCTTGCGTGTTCGCGGGCGCCAATCCCGGACCTAGACCCGGTGAAATCGTCGCCGAAGTAGGCGAGCAGCAGTCCTTTGGGCCAGTCCAAAGTCCTCTTGCCCGCAATGGTGCGGATGCTGGCCGGCGTCGACCGCCATGTTGGTCGGCGCAGACAAAGGATGGTGACGTCCGCGGTCGGTTGCTTCGGCTTTGCAGCGTCCTCGGTCCGTCGACGCCGACTGCCAGGCTCACTGTGTCGGCTGCTTCGCGGTCGTTCGGGGGAAGGCGGCCTCGCCGTCGCGATGGTCCAATTTCATCAGCGAAGCTGCCCTTGGCGTCGTGGGGCTGGCCGGCAGCGACCTGAACGGCAGCTACGCGGCACCGCGAACTTCCGGACCCGACCCGGTGCCGACATTCGTTGTGCCGAATTGGGCGCCGAACAGCTGTCGTTCGGCCTGTCGGACAGGTAACGTCGTGGAGCAGTTCCTCGCTGACCCGCTCTGCACGGAAGCTATTTGGCGGAAATAATCTCGTCCGTCTTCGAATCCCGAGCGACCCAATGGCAAGGGTTGCCATCCTTGTCCGAAGAATAGTCGCCATCGGAGTCGCGCCCAGTTGTGACCGTAAATTTGGCGGTTTGCCCGGGCTCCAGAGTCCAATTATGAAGTCGGCCCAACCACTGCAGGTTTCCGTTAACGCCAAAGCGGGTCGCCACATCGAGACTTGTGATCTGGAAATCCGACTCGGTTCGACTGTCAACACGCACGTGAATCGCCTTTTTGAAAGTCAGCGCGCGGTCGACAAAATCCGGCAGCAGCGCCACGTTGTCTCCATTTGCACACATCCGAACTGAGGGATACACAATCCCCTCAAATTTATCCGCCTGGGGATGGTTTACTACGGCGCCCATATGCAGTTCCCCGATTGCGACGGTAAGCTTGTATTTGTCTGTCTGGTCGGGTGCGACGCGTTCCATAAAGAACTTGCTCAGAGCTCCCAAAATCTCTCCGTTTTTGGTTTTTTCAACCATACCAGCAAGAAGGGACTCTTGCGTTTTCGGCGCGGTGACTTGTGCCGATCTACCGGACCCCTTTGATTCTGCTTCAGTCCACACCGGAAGCTGTCTCTTTGCGCCGAGCGTTCTGAACACATCGTCGGTGTAACCAATGCTATTCACGAGCAACGGCGCTGTCGTTTGCCAGATCGAAAGAATAATCTCATCATGGGCTTGCAGGTCTTGAAGTTCGAAAAATAGAGCTTCTTTCCCTGCAGAACAATACATGAGCGCATTGCCTGACCGATTTAGCCGATTGAGGCAGGCACCTTCCTTAGGCGGGTAAACGATATCTTGCCTGCGAATTCCATTGGCCTTGTTAAAAGTTGTGGTGATCTTGCGAGCACGGTAGAAGAAATTCCCGCTATCAATGATTGGAGCCCTTAACTGCAAACCAACAAGGAGCGGCTGCAGTAGCTCCTTTATTTCGTCGATCGTCAACGCATTCAGCTGAGTGGCGATCTCATCGAAAACCGCCATATTGGGCACGACTTCCTTAGCCGATGTGGAGTGCGATGAATTGTTCACAATCTCGACATTCCAGAAATTACGGCTTTAGGGAGGGAATAAATCGAGAACCCTGCCGAGGGCCCTCGCCTGACCGCACGATGTCGGCTATCCCGTTCGATCTGACCGACCGCTCCTGGCCGATTCGAGCCGACGCATCGGTTTGTCGGCGTCGCGGTTACACAAGTCGTGCGTCAAGATTGAAGTCCCGACGAACGTCTGGATGATGCAAAACACCGAGTAAAAATCCAAAGACTGGAAGCATCATTGCTAGGAGCAGTGCATCCTGTAGCGCTGAATACCATATGAAGTGGCCAGTAGCTTGGAAGATTTCGAGGACATCCTGAAAGGCCATGAAAATCAGCAGCGCGATTGAAATCCAAGAAATAGCACGGTAGCAAATCAGTGCCCAACGCCGCCCGGCCCATGCTCCGACAGAAATCCCGACTGACATCAGAGCAACAAATGCGCAGGTAAGTTCAAGCACGCGCATTGGGCTCGGTAGTTGTACGCCCGGAAGAAAGGCCATTCCAACCGACCACGCAACGCCGCCTGTGCCGAACAGGAGGGATAAAAGTTTGTTCCATCGCATGGCCGTCGTCCTTCTTGATTCTTGAATATTTCAGGCCGAACTCAAGCCTCGTCGCTGCAATGCGGTCCCTCACCGTCGACCGCTTGTGGCCGCTCGTTAACGTTCAGCTGCGCTTAGTTGATCTTGAATCTGGCTGCCTAACCCTCGTCATGTTCCCAGGGATTTATCAGCAACACTCCGGTCCCTTCGAAATCACCAACGTTGCGCGTCACGACGGTCATTCCGTGGATGATCGCTGTCGCCGCGATCAGGGCGTCCCGTTCCGCACGCCGATTTGGAACGTGGAGCTGGGCGCATTGAAGCGCCACTGCCGTATCAACCGGCAGGACTCGTCCATCGAATGCCGGCAAGACGTGACTTTGCATCCAGCTTCTCAAGATCGAAGCTTGCGGCTGATCGCGACGCTCAAGCGAAAGAATGCCGAGCTCAAGTTCAAGAATAGTGACCGCAGAGATGTACAGTGTCCCGGTCGCAACATTGTTGGCCCAAGCAAGTACGTTCGAGTTAGCCCGACCCGCTTTGCGCAATTCCGAGACGACGTTGGTATCCAGTACGTACATCAGCTGAGATCTACTGCGCGATAGAGCTCACTCGCGCGGGGCGGATCGAATTCGACGCTCTCGGCCCCCGGCATCGCCAGCAAGTTCGCGATGCTGGTTGTTGGACCGGACAACTCCTGATAACGCTCGATCGTCAGCAGCACGTGCGCCGGGCGCCCCCGATCCGTAATGAAGACAGGCCCCTGCGCGGCCGCCTTCTTCGCACGAGCCGTGTCCTGATTGAACTCCCGGCTGGAAAGAGTAGTGATGCCCATAAGCACTCCTTGCAATGTAGCAACTTTACTACATTGCTGCAGAGGATGCAATCGCACGCCTCATCAGGCGGACTTACCGATGCAGCTGAGACGCGGAAGAGCTGCCCTTTGCGATCATATTTGGCCCCTTTTGGCGGGAAATTAGAACCGCATCGCGGTCCGACAGCACGTGAAAAATCCCGTACTCCATTCCAGGTGGCCACTTCATGTCGAGCGGAGTTAATGCTGATCGCCATTGGGTCCCAAAAGCAAGCCCATGAGAAGAAGTCACTCGTGCGTGACCGCCGCTGGCCGGGACCATGGGTATCCACTCTGCATATGGAAGCAGACCTTCCGCGTCGCCAAGCACAGCCCGCAGCCCGCAGGCCGGATGGACGCCGTTGCCGACACGATCCTTGCGTCAAGCTCCGCGTTTTGAAGCCAACCAATTGAGCAGTAGAAATGTCGGCACGAAGTACGGAAAGATGCCGTACAGCGTGTCGCTGACGGAGTGAGAGTGCCGATCGACCGCGATGAACACCTGGATGCAGAAGATCGCCGCGCATGCGACGGCCAGGTAGCCTTGCCATGCAATTGGTCGAAACAGCCAGCCCACGGGCTTGAACCAAGCGTTCGTCATAGCGCGCCTCACGATTGCGACAGCCTGTATCGCTTCAATCGTAGCGCAGGGATGCCTCACGTACTTTCAGCGGCGGCGAAAGCGCGAAGACAGAGCCCCCTCACCTGTCGATCACGCGCCGCGCGAATTGCTCCAGGTAGTCGAGCAAGCGGTTCGCAGCGACGACCGCTGCCGCTTCATCGCCACCCGCAATGGCGTGCGCGAGTGCCATGTGAGCGCGTGCTCCCTCCTGGATGTCGCCCTCGTGCTGGTAGGCGTACCAGAAGCGCCGGCATTGAACGACCAGCGGCACGACGGCCTTCACGGCCGAGCGGTTCTGGCTGGCCGCGTGCACGACGTTGTCCAGCTCCTGGTCGGCCTTCATGTAGTCGTCCAGGTGCTCATGCGCCGCTGCGGCAACCATCGTCTCGGCGCATCGAAGAATCTCCCTGCGCTGAGCGCTGGTGGCCCGCCGCGTTGCCGCACACGCGAGCAACGCCTCTAGGGCGCGTCGCGTCTGGAGCAGGTCGAGGTAGTCAGCCAGATTGATGTTCGAGACCAGCAGGCCGCGCCGGGGCTGCTGGTCGATGAGACCGATCGAGATCATGCGCAGCAGCGCCTCGCGCACGGGCGTGCGGCCGAGGCCGGTGCTCTCCGCGATCTCACCTTCGACCACCAGGGTTCCGGGTGCCAGCTGCAAGGTGGAGATCATGGCCTCGATGGCGTCGTAGGCGATGTCGGCGGTCCGCCGCTTCGCCTTTCTCTTCATCTGCGCGCCCGCAACAAGGGGCGCTGCCGCGGACCGTGCCGTCGGTCGAGCTATTTTGTCTGAGGCTGAGGATGTCATGCTCGAGTATCGATGAGTCGAGGGGTCGTCACGAGCCGTGGCGCGCACTGCGGCCAGCCCTGCAGGACCTCCAGTGCCGCGCCGCAGACCCGGCACTGACAGGCACCCATCGCGCAACGGGTCAGCGGCTTGGCCTCGTCGCAGCTGGTGCAGGCTTGCACGGCGCCCAGCAGGACGTCTTCGCAGCGCCGCACCAGCGTGGCTGCTGCGCCCACGATGCCGGCCCCCACCCCGATGATGTCCGTGTCCATTGCGATGGATCAGGGCCGGATGCCCCAGGCAAAGGGATCGGCTGGATCGATCAGAAGGTTTCCCTCGGCGCTGATGTGGGCACGCCCGCGCAAGTTAGGGATCACGCGGCCTTGGTCGTCCAGTTGGTAGCTCGCCTCGAAGACGCTGCCGATGATGCTGGCCTGCCGCCACAGCTGACCGGGCTTGAGCTTGCCGTCGGCCGCTAGGCAGGCGAGCTTAGCGCTGGTGCCGGTACCGCAAGGGGAACGGTCGTAGGCGAGCCCGGGGCACAGCACGAAGTTGCGGCTGTCCGCGCCCTGGTCGTCGTCGGCGAAGAGTTCGATGTGATCGATCTCGGCTCCCTGCGCACCGGTAATGCCCTGGGCCGCCAGCGCAGACTTCAATTCACAGGCATAGACCGTCAGCGCCGCGATGTTGTCGCTCTCCAATCGTTGGCCATGTGCTTCCACGAGGAAGAACCAGTTCCCGCCCCAAGCCACGTCGCCGTGCACCGTGCCGTGGCCCGGCACGTCGACGGAGACATGATGTTGATGACGGTAGGCGGGCACGTTTCGCACGCTGACCGAGCCGTCGTCGTGCAGGGTCGCGGTGATCTGGCCGACCGGGGTGTCGATGCGATGCTCGCCGACAGAGATCCGCCCCATGTGCGCGAGGGTGGCAACGAGGCCAATGGTGCCGTGGCCGCACATGCCCAGGTAGCGGGCGTTGTTGAAGAAGATCACACCGGCAACGGCGTCGTCCGAGGCGGGCTCGCACAGCAGGGCACCGACGATGACGTCGCTGCCGCGCGGCTCGAGGACGACGGCGGCGCGCCAGTCGTCGTGATCTCGGGCCAGGCACTGCAGGCGCTGCGCCATACTGCCCTTGCCGAGCGAGGGGAAGCCGTCGACCACCAGGCGCGTGGGCTCGCCGCCGGTGTGGCTGTCGATGATCGAGATGCGCTTCATGGAGTCCGGACTATCGCACCGACTGGTATTCAGCCGGGCGGGTCTCCAGCGCATGCCGCACGATGCGCTCGACGTGCTCGCGCTCGGCCCCGGCCAAGGGCAGGCGCGGGCGCCGGACATGCTCGGTCCCGACACCCACCAGCGCATCGATCAGCTTGAGGTTCTGCACCAGCTTGATCGAGACGTCGAGGTGGAGCATCGGCGTCATCCAGCGGTAGAGCCTGAGCGCTTCGTCGAACCGACCCGCCTTCATCAGCTCGTAAAGCGCGACCGTCTCGCGCGGGAAAGCGCAGCCGACGCCGGCCAGCAGACCATCACAGCCGAGCGCCAGGGCTTCGAAGGCGAGATCGTCAACGCCAATGAAGAGCTGGTAGCGATCGCCCAAGGCGTTGCGCAGGTCCGTGATGCGGCGGATGTTGTCCGTGCTCTCCTTGATCGCTGCGATCCAGCGGCAATCGGCGAGTTCCTGCATATGCTCGGGCCTGAGGTCCACCCGGTAGGCAACGGGGTTGTTGTAGACCATCACCGGCTTCTGCGCGGCTTCGGCCATGCTGCGCACATTGAGCATGGCCTCGCGTGCGTCGGCCACGTAAATGACTGAGGGCATGAGCATGAAGCCCGACACGCCCAGCTTGTTGGCGCCGTCGATGTAGCGCAGGGCCTCGCGCGTGCGGGTCTCGGACACATTCGCCAACACGGGGATGCGCCCGTCGGCGGCCTCGAGCGCGATCCGGGCGACATGCAGCTTTTCCTCGAGTGACAGGGTGCTCGCTTCGCCCAGCGAACCGCAGGTCACGAGTCCGTGAATGCCGTTGCGGATCTGGAAGTCGATGTGCCGGGCCGTGCCCTCTGCATCGATGCTCTCGTCGGCGTTGAACTTGGTCGTGACGGCGGGGAAGACGCCTTGCCAGCGCGGGATGGTCATAGGGCACTCCTGGAGTCGACGCAAAGATAATAATAATATCCTATAAATATATTTACAAGATACTAAGACATCGGCCTGTGGCATAGCCAAGGGTGGGCTGGCATCGCATAGGCTTGCGCCTTCTTCGGGAGACTCCATGCGCTTCATCGCCACCCTGTTCCTTCTCGTGAGCCTGGCCGCACAAGCCGCCGACAAGCCCTCCACGGCCGCGCCGAACGTGACGGTTCTCGCCGAAAAGCTCGCCATCCCCGGCCTGAACCGGGAGCGCACGATCCGCCTCTACCTGCCGCCGTCCTACGACAAGTCACCGGCCAAGCGCTACCCCGTGCTCTACATGCACGATGCCCAGAACCTCTTCGACGCAGCCACCAGCTTCGCCGGCGAGTGGGGTGTGGACGAATCGCTCAACGAGCTCGCGGCCAAGGAGGGGTTGGAGATCATCGTCGTGGGCATTGACAACGGCGACGAGCACCGCCTGCCCGAGCTGACGCTGTACGACTCGGGCCCCGTGCCCAGGGCTGAGGGCGAGGCCTACCTGCGCTTCGTCGCCGAGACCGTGAAGCCCTTCATCGACAGCCGCTATCGCACGCTGGCCGATCGCGCCCACACCGGCATGATGGGCAGCTCCTTGGGCGGGCTGATCACGCACGGCGCGCTGCTGCGCTACCCGCAGCTCTTCGGCCGCGTGGGCATCTTCTCGCCGTCCTACTGGGTCAATATGCGCCTGTACGACGAAGCGGGCCTGCAGCCACTGCCATCCGACACCCGCGTCTACCTCTACGTCGGCGGCGGAGAGGGCGGCACGGAGGTCGACGACACGGTGCGCATGAGCGGCAATCTCGTGCATCGCAACCCCGGCGCGCCGATCGAGCTGCGCATCGCGCCGACGGCCCAACACAACGAGACCGCCTGGCGCGCCGAGTTCCCGCGCGCCGTGAAGTGGCTGTTTCAAGACGCGCGATAACGAAATTCACGCATCCGGACCTCGCCCTTCCCGGCGCTAAAGAGCGCGATCTTCAGGCTGACAAAGGCCGCAGGCATCGCCGATGCTCGCGCGCCGCCGGGGCCGGGCTTGCCGCCCTTGGCGCGCAGCCACCGGAGGTCCACTCGACGAACTCCTGCAGCGTCTGGCTGCCGAGCGTGCGAACCGAGCGTGCGAAAGCCGTTCTTGTCGCGGTGACTGATCATCGAACAATCGCCAGCCCGCCTTGAATGCGCTGCGGCGCGAGATCGTTCCCATACGTTTCCGCCTCCTCGTTTTGCGCGCGTGCTGCCTACACTCGGGGCATGAGCATTCTTTGCATCGGCGGCGCCAACATCGACCGCAAGCTGCGCCTGCTGCAGGCAGCGCATCCCGGCTCGAGCAACCCGGCCTTCCTGAGCGAATGCCCGGGCGGTGTGGCCCGCAATGTGGCGAGCAATCTGCTGGCCCTGGGCCTCCCGGTCCGACTGCTGACGGCCGTGGGCGACGATGACGACGGCCGGGCCCTGCTCGAGCCCTTCGACAGCCAGGGTAGCGTGATCGCCCGCGGCGTCAGCGACAGCTACACCGCCGTGCTCGACACAGAAGGCCGCCTCGTGATCGGCCTGGCCGCGATGCCGCTCGTGGACGAACTGCGGCCCGAGAAGCTGCCCACCGACTTGCCCGCGTTGACCGTCTTCGACCTCAACCTGCCCGCGGCCAGTGTCGAGGCCCTGCTGGCGCGCGCCGGACGCAGCCGCTTGCTGGCCGTGGCCGTTTCCGAGCCCAAGATGAACCGGCTGCCGCTGGATCTACGTGGCCTGCATGCGCTACTGCTGAACGAGGGAGAGCTGGCGCAGACGCCGGGGCTCGCCGATCTCCATGCGCGCGGCGTGGCGCGCATCGCCGTGACCCTTGGGTTGCGCGGCGTGATGATCAGCGAGGCTGGCTCTGCCCCCATCACCTTGTCTGCACCCCGCGTCACGGTGATCGACGTCACCGGCGCTGGTGATGCCTTCGCGGCCGGCGTCTGCGCCGGCCTTCGGGAGAACGAGGACTGGGAGGCCTGCTGCCGACGCGGCCTCGCCCTGGCCAGCGCCGTCCTTCAAAGCACTGCGAGCACCCTATGAAAGACCTGATCGCCTATTCGCCCGAAGTCGACGCCGCACGTGTCGAGGGCCGCGCCATCGTCGCGCTCGAATCGACCATCATCTCCCACGGCATGCCCTGGCCTCAGAACGTGCAGACGGCGCGCGAGGTCGAGGCCATCGTGCGCGCCGAGGGCGCCGTACCGGCCACCATTGCCGTGATCGACGGCAAGATCCGCGTCGGTCTCTCCACCGAGGAGCTCGACCTGCTCGGCAAGTCGCCCGATGCGATGAAGCTCTCGCGCCGCGACCTGGCCTACGGCGTCTCCAGCGGCAAGGTCGGCGCCACGACCGTCGCGGCTACCATGATCTGCGCCCGCCTTGCCGGCATCGAGGTCTTCGTGACCGGCGGCATCGGCGGCGTACACCGCGGCGCCCCCGAGTCCTTCGACATCTCGGCCGATCTGCAGGAGCTGGCGCAAACCCCCGTCGCCGTGGTGTGCGCCGGCGCCAAGAGCATCCTCGACATCGGCCTCACGCTCGAATACTTGGAGACCCAGGGTGTGCCCGTGGTCGCCGTGGGCCAGGAGAACTTCGCGGCCTTCTACACGCCGGACAGCGGCTTCAAGGCGGATTTCCGCATCGACGATCCGGTGGACATCTCGCGCTTCATCCGCACGAAATGGAAGCTGGGCCTGGCGGGCGGCATCGTCATCAGCAACCCGGTGCCCGCGGCAGACGCTATGCCGCGCGAACGCATCGAGGCGATCACGCAGCAGGCCCTGGAGGACTGTGTTCAACAAGGCATCAGCGGCAAGGCGGTGACGCCCTTCCTGCTGGCGCGCATCAAGGCGCTGACGGGCGGCGCGAGCTTGGCAACGAACATCGCCCTGGTGAAGAACAACGCGCGCGTCGGTGCGCGGCTGGCCCTGGCCATGGCCGCGAAGACAGGGCCGGCCTAAGGTGCGGTCAGGGACTGCTCGAAGCGCACCCGCAACTGCCAGTCGTTCTCTGCACGCACCCACACGTCGACGACGGATCGCGTGCGACCGTCCGCATCGCGCAGCATGAAATAGGCAATGGCCTCAGCACCCACTTCATAGACGGACAGCTCGCTCATCATGGCTGGCTCAGGGTGCGGCATGCGTGCGCGGCTGGCCGCCATCCAGGCCTCGCGGGCCAGCGTCTCCTGGTGCGGGCGCCGAAGCTCGAAGAAGGGCGAGAGCAGGCGGTCGAGCACCGCCGCATCGCCGCCCGCATCGGCACGGGCGAGCTGCTGCTCGAGGCCGCCGATGACCTTCATGTACAGCGTGAGCACCGGCGTACCCAGGCCGCGCCCATCAGGTGCGACCGTCTGGGCCAGGGCCGGTGCCGGCAAGCTCAAGCAGGCCAGCAGGAACAACAAAGTGGCCCGCATCGATCGCTCCCGTCAGTAGCTCAGCGTGCAATAGCCGCCGCTGGCGTTGACCCAGTTCTGCTGCAGCAGCCAGTTTTTTCCGCCAAACGTGTTGTTGGCCGTGGCGCCGTTTGAGGTCTTGAAGGTCGTGCCGAAGGTCCACGCGCACTTGTCCGCGTTCTCCTGGCCGCGCCGGTCGTACCAGGCATTGAGATCGGGGTCGGTAGAGGCCTCCGAAAGCTCGTGATAGATGACGCTGGCCATGCCATCGATGCCACCATCGCCGTTGGGCGAGGGGTTGTTCACGCCACAGCCCGAGGGCGCGATCGTCGTTGCGTTGCCGACGAAGGCGTACTTGATGTCGGCCCCGCCGATGGTGCCGTGGGTATGCCAGCCGCAGTACTGGGAGCCGAAGCCCGAGGTCTCGGCCACGTCGGGTGCCGTCAGCACGAAGTAAACGCCATTGGTGTCACTGGGCAGCGCACCGGCCTGGATCTGGTTGGCCACGATGGTCTGGATATTGGCGTCGCTCAGCGACTTGCCCAGCGAATAGTTGTCGTTCGCCTGGCCCTTCAGCGTGACGGCATTGACCACGCGGCGCTTAGAGCCGTCGTAGTAGCTCGTGTTGATGTTGAAGATCGGCGTGCCGCCCAGGCCCATCATCAGCGAGGTCAGGAGGGCCTGCTGATTCGACGTCCAGCTCCCGTAGAAGATGTAGTAGACGTTGACACCGCTCACACTGGTTATCAGCGGGCCGCCGTGATAGCTGATGCCATTGGCGCCGCCGCCGCCCGACTTGGTCAGACCGTTGTGGACAGCTTCAGTGGCCGCGGCGTCGAGTTCGCCAACGCCCTTGCCAGTCGGCTTGTAGACATCATCGTCAGACGTCTTGACGCTGCCGGCATGCGCGGCGCTCATGAGGCCGGCGCAGGTGAGGGCAAGAAGCATGCGGGTCTGGGACTTCATGTCGACCTCCTTGTGTCTGCTGGAATCAGGCGTTGCCGCGGATCGCGCGGTCACCCATTTCACGCCTTCTGCTGACGAGGAACCATGGGGTTACCGAGCAATCGTCGCACGGCACCGACGGGTTTCCAAGACCTTGAAACAAGTCCGTCGGCAAGCTTTCGGGCGCACCGACGATGGCAACGCTTTCATGGGCCAGCGAGCACCTGCGCCACCGCGTCGTCCACGCTCCAGGCCGCGTAGCACTCGGGCGGCAGGCGCGGCGCCGCCACCCGGCGCAGGAGCTCGCGCACCGGATCCTTTACGCGCGCCAGGCACAAAGGCACCGGGCAATTCGCCGAGAACTCTGCCAGGGCCTCGATGCTGCCTGCGTCCAAGGTCGACGATTCCTCAAGGCTGAGCACCAGGTGCCGCACGCCGGGCTCGGCGCGCAGGCGCTGCGTGAGCGCTGAGAAGATGGGGTCGGCATTGCCGAAGAACAGCGGCGTCGCCGGCCTCGCGATCAATACGCCCGGTGGCGCGACGGCTTCGGGGTGGCGCTCGAGATCCACGAAATCGTGCCCCTGCCCGAGACGGCCCAGCCACTCGACCCGCGGCGTCGCCATTCCGCGCAGCAGCAGCAGCAGGCTCAATCCAACCGCGGCCAGCAGACCGTCGAGCACGCCCAGCAGCAGCACACCGAAGAAGGCGGTCAACGCCACCGAGCGATCGCGCTGCCAAGCGAAATACGGCCGCAAGGCCCTGGGATCCAACGCGTGCCCGACGGCGTGGATGACGATGGCGGCCAGCACTGGCTCGGGCGTGTGGGCGATCCAGGGCAGAAGGGCCAGCACCGCCGTCAGCACGACCGCGGCCGCGCACAGGCCCGCTGCACGGCTCTGGGCCCCGGCTGCCTCGTTGGCCGCGCTGGCCGAGAAGCCCGCACCCACGGGCATGCCTTGCATGAGGGCGGACAGCCCGTTGGCAAGGCCCAGGGCGAGTAGGTCACGGTTGGCGTCCACAGAGTCGCCATGACGCAGCGCCAGGCTGCGGATCGAGCCGTAGGACTCAACATAGAGGATCAGCGCCAGCGCCGCGGCCAGTTCGCCCAAGCGCGGCCAGGCGCTCCAAGGCACGTCCGGCCATTGCGGCCAGGCCAGGTCCAGGGCGAAGGCCCCGACGGGATGAATGCCCCATCGCGCACTCCAACCGAGGACGTCGATCGCGATGCCGGCAGCAATCACGAGCAGGGCCGCGGGAATGAAGGGGAATCGGCGCAGCAGGCGCAGGACGATCAGGCTTGCCGCCGCCAACCCAAGCCCGGCCAAGTTCCATTGCGGAGCGGCCTTCGCCAGCCCGGACACCACGGCGAAGAAGCCGCCGGGAGCCGGAACGCCCAGCACGATGGGCAACTGCTTGACGACGATGGTCAGGGCCAGGCCGAGCGCAAAGCCGCGCAGTGCGGGCTTGGAAATCAGGTTGGACACGGCTCCGGCCTTCATCAGGGCCGCGACGACAAAGAAGACGCCGGCCATCAACACCAGGCCGAGCCCCAGGGCGCGCGGCCCGGCCAGGCCGGCTGCCGAATGCGTGGCCGCAAACAGAACAGCCGCCGAGGAAGAAGTAGCCGAGACGATGGCGAAGCGGCTGCTGCCCGCGAGCGCATAGACGAGCAGCCCACACAGCAGGGCGATCACGCCGGCCTGCGGCGGCAATCCGGCGATGCCCGAGTAGGCGACGGCCTCGGGCAGAAGCAGCCCCGCGATCGACAGACCGGCGATCGCATCGGCCCGGGTCATTGGGCCCCGTGCCATCCGGGCAGATAGCGCGCGACCTGGTCGCGCGCCAGCTCGACCGCGCGCGCCAGCGCCGCCGCAGCCATCGGCTCGCCGACGCCGACCAAGCTCTTGACCGGGATGCGGGCGCGGAAGAAGTCGGCCCACAAGAATTCCGTGAAGGGCTCGGTGTCCTTGGCAAATCCGCCGGCCTCGCGCACGAAGCCGGCCAGGCTGCGATAAGGATCGTCGCGCAGGGCGCTGAGCTTCTCCGGTATGCGATCGCAGTCACGGCGCCGGCCGCGCTCGTCGAAAGGATGGGCCCAGCGGTGGAACTCCATGACGCGCCAGAAGGTGTCGCCCGCCAGCTCGGAGAGGTCGGCCAGCTGCAACACCCAGACCCGCTCCACCGCTTCCTCGTGCAAGGCCCGGCCCAGGTGGTGGTGGTCGACGATGAAATGCAGATCGCCGGGGCCGCGCACGGCCGGAAACCAGTGGCTCTCGAGCAAATTGCGCCGCGCCTTGGGCTTGAGCCCGGCCCAGCGCTCGCGCTTGAGCCGCACCTCGGCCATGCCGACGGTCAGCTGCGTGGGCCGCAGCTTGCTGAGCGGCACACGAAGCAGATGCTGTGCGGGACGCGTCATGATGGGATCACCCCTGTTCGATGCGTTTTGCGAGATGGGCCAGCGCCTCCTCGACCTGGTCGACCAGCACCAGGCACAGGTCGCCCGGCTGCAAGCGGTCGAGGGCCGCGTCGATGGCAACAAACTCGCCATGGATCTCGTCGACGCGCCGGGTCCGCGTCGCGCCCTCCAGGCCCTGGCGCAGCAGCGCCAGCACCTCGCCGTCCTCGCGACCGCGCTGGCAGGCGTCCTGGAATAGCACGACCTCGTCGAAGGCCTTGCCCAAGATCTGCGTCTGCACGCGGATGTCCTCGTCGCGGCGATCACCGGCGCCACTGATGACGACTGAGCGTGTCTTGGCCGGCAGGGCTTCGACGGCCGCGACGAGCGCGTGCATGGCATCGCCGTTGTGGCCGTAGTCGGCAATCACGGTGGCACCGCGGAAGTCCATCACGTTGAAGCGGCCCGGCGCGTTGTCGGCATCGTTGGCAAAGCTGCCGACGCCGCGGCGAATCGTGTCCCAGTCCAGGCCCACGCCCCAGGCCGCGGCCACGGAGGCCATGGCGTTCTCGACCTGGAAGCCGATGGCGCCGCCGCGCGTGATGGGAATGTCGCGCAGCGGGATCGTCTCGCGCCAGGACCCTTGCGCAGCCACGAGCTGATCTCCGTCCACGTAGACGCAGCGCTTGCCTTGCGAGCGGTGCGCCGCCATCAGGGGGTGGTGGCGGTCCGCGGCGAAGAAGATGACCTGGCCGGGGCAGGTGGCAGCCATCTTGGCCACGACCGGATCGGCGGCGTTGAGCACGGCATAGCCGTTCGGCGCCACGTTCTGGACGATCACGCGCTTGACCAGGGCCAGATCTTCCACGGTATGCAGGAAGTTCATGCCGAGGTGGTCGCCGGCGCCGAGGTTGGTGACCACGGCCACCTGGCAGCGGTCGAATCCCAGGCCCTCGCGCAAAACGCCGCCGCGCGCGGTTTCGAACACGGCCGCCTCTACGTCGGGATGCATCAGCACATTGCGGGCGCTCTTGGGGCCGGAGCAGTCGCCGCTGTCGATCTGGCGGCCGTCCACGTAGACGCCGTCCGTGTTGGTCATGCCGACCTTGAGCCCGCACGTGGCGAAAAGGTGGGCGATCAAGCGCGTCGTGGTGGTCTTGCCGTTTGTGCCGGTGACGGCGACGACGGGGATGCGGCCGTCCTCACCCTTGGCGCCCGTGCCGTACAGGTGCGAGATGATGGCCTCGCCCACGTTGCGGCCCTTGCCGAAGCTCGGCGAGAGGTGCATGCGCAGGCCCGGTGCGGCGTTGACTTCGACCACGCCGCCGTTCACCTCCTCCAGCGGGCGCAGCACGCTCTCGGCCACCACGTCCACGCCGCAGACATGCAGGCCCACGACCTGGGCCGCCGCGATGGCCCGGGCCGCGACCTCGGGATGCACGTCGTCGGTCACGTCGGTGGCAGTGCCGCCGGTGGAGAGGTTGGCGTTGTTGCGCAGGACGACGCGGCGGCCCTTCTCTGGCACGGACTCAGGCGTCAGACCCTGCAGTTCCAGGCGCTGGACGGCGATGTCGTCGAAGCGGATTTTGGTCAGCGAGGTGGCGTGGCCGTCGCCGCGGCGCGGATCGGAGTTGACCTTGTCCACGAGCTGCTTGACGGTCAGCTGGCCGTCGCCAATCACATGGGGCGGATCGCGGCGCGCGGCGGCCACGAGCTTGTCGCCGACCACGAGCAGGCGATAGTCGGCGCCGGGCAGGAATTTCTCGACCATGACCTGGCCAATTTCGTCGGCGGACTTGTAGGCCACCTCCAGGTGCTCGCGCGTGGCCACGTTCACGGTCACGCCCTTGCCCTGGTTGCCGTCCTGCGGCTTCACGACCACGGGCAGGCCCACTTCGAGCGCGGCCGCCCAGGCATCGTCGGGGGACTCGACCGGGCGGCCGACGGGCACGGGCACGCCGGCCGATTGCAGCAAGCGCTTGGAGAGATCCTTGTCCTGCGCGATGGACTCGCTGACGGCGCTGGTGGCGTCCACCTCAGCCGCCCAGATGCGGCGCTGCTTGGCGCCCCAGCCGAACTGCACGAGGCTGCCCTGGGTCAGGCGGCGATAGGGCACGCCACGGGCCACGGCCGCGTCGACGATGGAGCCGGTCGAGGGGCCTAGGCGCACGTCCTCGTCTTGCTCGCGCAAGGCCTTGATCGTGGCCTCGGCATCGAAGCTGCCACCCGTAAGCGCGGCAGCGAGCAGCTGGCAGGCGGCGTCGAAGGCCATGCGGCCCACGTCTTCCTCGCTGTACTCGACGATGACCTGGTAGGTGCCGGCCTCGCCGGTGTCGTGCGTCTGCGAGAAGGTCACGGGGCAGCCGGCCTGGGCCTGCAGGGCCAGCGCGGCCTGCTCCAACACATGGGCCAGGGTGATGGACATGCGCTGGCCGGGCTCCTGGCGCGAGGCCGAGTTCAGCGGGCCGATGCCGGGAAAGAGTTCACGCAGTCGCGGCTCGAAGGCCGGCATGTCGGCAATCGACTGCTCTTCAGGGCTGCAATGGACGACGGCCTCAATGGCCGTGTGGCGGCTCCACATGTTTGGGCCGCGCAGCGCGCGTGTGCGGGAGACTTCCATGGTCAGCTCTTGAACTCGGGAACAAAGGTGTCGAGGCCGGCCGAAATCAGCTCGGCCGGAATATTCATGGCCCAGGCGGAGGCCACGGCAGCCAGAGCCGTGAGTGCATCGCACTCCAGGCCGGCGGCGGCGAAGCGGCGCTGCAAGGAGTCCACGTTGGCACCGGTCGTCTCGCCCTGGCCCTGCGCCAGCATGGCCATGCCGCCTTGCAGGAAGACGGCACGGCCGCCCTGCTCGCGATGGGCCTGCACGGCCGCCGAGTCGCGGGCGTAGAGCAGCACCTCGCCGTCGGACAGCTCGGCCATCTCGGCCACGAAGGGAATCTCGGCATTGAGCACGGCGGCGCCGTCGGGCAGCACCACATCGACCTGTGTGCGCAGCACCTTGTAGAGCTGCTCATCGGTCCGCACATCGTGCTCGGCGAGGCCCTCGATGCCGTCCATGTCGGTCACGACGCCGACGAGGGCGCGGTCATAGGCCAGGCCGTCGCGCAGGATGGATTCGGCGCTGTTCTCGACGACCACGGCATCGCAGCCGCGGTTCATCAAAAGGCGGTGCGCGGCCTCCCAGCTGGCGCCGCTGCGTCGGTCCACGCGGCGGTTGCCCAGGAAGAGGCCGTCGCGGCTGGCCAAGCCCACATGCCGGCCGTTCAGATGCAGCAGCCAGGCCACGATGCGGGCGATGGTGTGCGTACCGCGCGAGCCGGCCACGCCGACGATGGGGATGCGGCCGGTCTCGTCCTCGGCGAAGAGGTGGTCGATGATGGCCTGGCCCACGGGCTGGGGCGCGCCGCCGGCGGGCTTCAGGTGCATGAGCAGGCCGGGGCCGGCGTTGACCTCGACGACGGCGCCTCCCGTCTCGCTCAGGGGCTTGCCGATGTCTTCGGTCACCAGGTCGACGCCGGCGATGTCCAGGCCGATGGTGCGCGCCGCCAGCGAGACCGCATGGGCGACCTCGGGGTGGACCTCTTCCGTGCAGTCGATGGACACGTTGCCGTTGCGCTGGATCAGCACACGCCGGCCGGCTTCCGGCACGGCGTTGACCGAGAGGCCCTGGCGCTCCAGGTCAAGCAGAATCACGCCATCGTCGGCAATATTTAGACGGTTCAGCGGATGGTCCTCGGTCAGGCCGCGGCGCGGGTCGGAATTGATCTGCGCCTCGACGAGCTCCAACACGGTGAGCTTGCCGTCGCCGACCACCCAGGCCACCTCGCCGCGCGCGGCGGCCACCATCTGGCCTCCGACGACCAGCAGGCGATGCTCGTTTCCGGGGATGTAACGCTCCACCAACACCTCGGAGCCATGCCGATCCGCCACTTCGAAGGCGGCCAGCACGTCCTCGCGCTTGTTCAGGTCGAGCGTGACGCCGCGGCCGTGGTTGCCGTCCGAGGGCTTGACCACCGCGGGCAGGCCCATCTCCTGCGCAGCCTCCCAGGCCGCTTCGCCGCTCTTGACGACCACGCCCTCGGGCACTGGAACGCCCACGGCCTTCAGCAGGGACTTGGTCAAATCCTTGTCGCTGGCGATGCCCTCGGCGATGGCGCTGGTCATGTCGGTCTCGGCCGTCCAGATGCGGCGCTGGCGCGCACCGTGGCCCAATTGCACGAGGTTGCCGTCGTTCAGGCGGATGTGCGGGATGCGGCGATCGGTGGCCGCGGCCACGATGGCGGCGGTCGACGGGCCGAGATAGCAGTCGTCGAGCTTTTCCCTCACGCGGCCCACGGCCGCTTCCACGTCGAAGGCCTCCGCGTTGATCGCCGCCATCAGCAGCGCATGGCCCTCGGCCAGGGCCTGGCGGGCCACCTGCTCGTCACGGGCGCGGAAGACCATGCGGTAGACACCGTGCTTGGATGTGGAGCGGGTCTGGCCGAAACCGGTGGGCATGCCGGCGAGGTTCAGCAGCTCGATGACCACGTGCTCGAGCACATGGCCCATCCAGGTGCCTTCCTCCATGCGTTGCAGAAATCCACCACGCTCGCCCACGCCGCATTGGTGCTCGACCAGCGCGGGCAGGGCCGTGGTCAGGCGGGTGTTGAAGCCTTCGATCTTGTGGCTCGGGAAGTCTTCGAGCTCCCCCAGGTCGAGCCACACCTCCAGCACAGGGCGGTAGGTCCACATATTCGGGCCGCGCAGATAGCTGATGCGCAGCAGCTGGATGTCTTGCTTCTTGCTCATGAAGGACGGGAGATGAAGGCAGGGGGTGATTGTGTGCTGAAACGGGGAACGGCCGAACTGGGTGAAAATCGGTGCCAATGCAAGAACATCCCACAGCCCTGGCGGACCCGCATCCGCAATGGCCCGCCCTCCAGACCAAGTTGTTGCCCGGTGAGAACGTCGCCGCGCCCCTGGAGGTTGACCTCGACGCCGAACTGCACTTTGCCCGTGGCCTGCTGACGCTGACGAACCGGCGCCTGCTGGCCTGGGAGCCAAGCACTCGTGCCTGGACCGAATGGGAGCTCCGCCCCGAGCTGTCGGTGCGCATCTCCGACCACGCTGGCGTTGGCCTGCTGGAGCTGGTTGACGGCCGCGGCCGCCTGGCCACCTGGCGCTTTACCCTGCAGATGACGCTGCAGGCTCAGCGCTGGCAAGAGGCCTTCGAGAAGCGCGACGAACCGCCGCGCGAGTCCGCTGAAGATGTCAGTTACTGCCCGAGCTGCAAGGCGCCACTGCCGCCCGACAGCGAGGAATGTCCCACCTGCGAACGCGAGCTGCACACGCCGCCCTCGACCTGGGTGCTGCTGCGCCTGTGGCGGTTCGCCTATCCCTACCGCGGCCAGCTGCTGAGCGGCTTCTTGCTGATGCTGGGTGCCATGGGCGCCACCCTGGTGGCTCCCTACCTGACCATGCCGCTGATGGACAAGGTGCTGATCCCCTTCCAGCAGGGGCACCACATCGAGCCGGGCATCGTCGCGGTCTACATGGGCGGGCTCTTCGCCGCGGCCCTGGTGTCTTGGGGACTCGGCTGGGGCAAGACCTACATCCTCGCCCTCGTGTCCGAGCGCATCGCCGCCGACCTGCGCACCGCCACCTTCGAGCACCTGCTGGGCCTCTCGCTCGAGTACTTCGGCAGCAAGCGCACCGGCGACCTGATGAGCCGCATCGGCTCGGAGACCGACCGCATCAGCGTGTTCCTGTCCCTGCACGCGCTGGACTTCGTCACCGACGTGCTGATGCTGATGATGACCTCGGTCATCCTCTTCTCCATCAACCCCTGGCTGGCCCTGGCCACCCTCGTGCCCCTGCCCTTCATCGCCTGGATGATCCACCTCGTGCGCGACCGCCTGCGCACGGGCTTCGAGAAAATTGACCGAGTCTGGGGCGAGGTGACCAGCGTGCTGGCCGACACCATCCCCGGCATCCGTGTCGTCAAGGCCTTTGCGCAAGAGAAGCGCGAGGCCCTGAGATTTCGGGAAGCCAACAGGCACAACCTCGCGCTCAACGACAAGCTCAACAAGACCTGGAGCCTGTTCGGCCCCACGGTCACGATGCTGACCGACATGGGCCTGCTGATCGTCTGGGCCTTCGGCATCTGGCTGGTCGCCGGGCAGAGCATCACCGTCGGTACGCTGACGGCCTTCCTCGCCTACATCGGCCGCTTCTACGGTCGCATGGACTCGATGAGCCGCATCGTCTCGGTCACCCAAAAGGCCGCGGCCGGCGCCAAGCGCATCTTCGACATCCTCGACCACCAGTCCAACGTGCCCGAGCCCACACAGCCGCTGGAGCTGCAGGGCGTGAAGGGCGGCATCCAGATCCGCGACATCGGCTTCCGCTACGGCAACCGGGCCGTGATCCGCGGGCTCTCCCTGGACATCCGGCCCGGCGAGATGATCGGCCTCGTGGGCCACAGCGGCTCGGGCAAGAGCACGCTGGTGAACCTGATCTGCCGCTTCTACGACGTGACCGAAGGCGGCATCAGCATCGACGGCACCGACCTGCGCCGCATCAAGGTGGCCGACTACCGCCGCCACATCGGCCTGGTGCTGCAGGAGCCCTTTCTCTTTTTTGGCACCATCGCCGAGAACATCGCCTACGGCAAGCCCGAGGCCACGCGCGAGGAGATCGTGGCCGCGGCCCGCGCCGCCCATGCCCACGAGTTCATCCTGCGCCTGCCGCAAGGCTACGATTCGCTCGTCGGCGAGCGCGGCCAGGGCCTCTCGGGCGGCGAGCGCCAGCGCATCTCCATCGCCCGCGCCCTGCTCATCAACCCGCGCGTGCTGATCCTCGATGAGGCCACCTCCTCGGTCGACACCGAGACCGAGAAGGAGATCCAGAAGGCGCTGGACAACCTCGTCAAGGGCCGCACCACCATCGCCATCGCCCACCGCCTGTCCACGCTGCGCAAGGCCGACCGGCTCGTGGTCATGGACCGCGGCCAGGTCGTCGAGGTCGGGCAGCATGACGAGCTAATGGAGAACAAGGGCCACTACTGGCGCCTGTACGAAGCGCAGGCGCGCCGCGTCGATGCGGAAGACGCCGAACCTGTCGCCCTGCCCAACCCCAACGCCCACACGGTGCAAGTATGAAGCTCTCTCGCAATGCCTTTGGCAAGCTGGTGATGACCGATGCCGTGGGTGTCGAGCACGTTGGCGTGCTGCCCGTGCGAGCGCATCCAATCAGCGCACCCGACGAAGGCGTGTCCCTCGTCGGCACGGACGGCCACGAGCTCGCATGGATCGACCGTCTCTCTGAAACGCCCGCCGAGCAGCGCGAGCTGATCGAGGCCGAGCTGGCGGCGCGCGAGTTCACGCCCGTGATCCAGCGCATCACCAAGGTCTCGACCTTCTCCACGCCCAGCCAGTGGACCGTGGAGACCGACCGCGGTGAGACCGTTTTCATCCTCAAGACCGAAGAAGACATCCGCCGCCTCGGCGAGGGTCGTCTGCTCATTGCGAGCAGCCACGGCATCCAGTTCCTGGTGCCCGACCGCTTTGCCATGGATCGCGGCTCTAGGCGGATCCTCGAGCGCTTTCTCTGACCGAGGCCATCAGGCGCGCCAAGCCCAGCAGTGCGTCGAGATTTGGCGTGGGCACCTTCAGGAAGCGCCCGACCTCATGCGCGGCGCCCAGCAGCGCGTCAAGTTCCAGCGGCCGACCCGCCTCCCAGTCCTGCAGCATCGAGGTCTTGAAGGCACCGAGCTTGCGCGTGATGACGTGACGGTCCTCGGGCGTCTGTCCCGTGGCGCAGCCGAAATGCGTGGCCATCTCCTCGGCTTCGATCATCACGCGGGTGGCGAAGACGCGCACGAGATCGTCGGCCATGATGAGGTCCGTCGTCGCGCCGGTCAGGGCGGAGATCGGATTGGTCGTCATATTGCCCCAGAGCTTGAACCAGATGTCGCGCTGGATGCGCTCGGAGGTCTCGGCCTCGATGCCGGCAGTGGTGAGCAATGCAGCCAGAGAATCGACCGCATCCGAGCGCCCACCGAGCATCTCGCCGACAATGAGCCGCCGCCCCATCACATGCCGCACGAGGCCCGGTTCGGGCGAGGTGCAGGACAGGTGCACCACGCCGCCGATGACGCGCTCCGTCGGGATCAGCGCCGCGATGCGACCGCCCGGGTCCACCGACTCCAGCCGCAGCCCGCCTGCCTTGCCCGGCAAGCCCTCAAAAAAACACCAGGGCACGCCGTTCATGGCCAGCAGCACCCGGCCGCGCTCGCCGATCAGCGTGCGAATCGCCGGCGCCGCAGTCGCCAGCGAAGGCCCCTTGACCGCGACGATGACCAGGTCCTGCTCACCAAGTTCGGCCGGGTCCTCGCTCGCCTTTAGAGACACGACGCGCCGCCGGCCTTGCATGTCCAGCCGCAGGCCCTGCTCGCGCAAGGCGGCGAGCGTGGCGCCGCGCGCCAGGGCGCTGATTTCGGCATGCCCGTCCAGCATGGCCGCCAGCCAGCCGCCGACAGCCCCAATTCCCACGATGCAGACTTTCATCGCTACAGTTTCACCCATGGACGGTAAGTCGCAAGATGGGCAGTACATAGACGAAAGCACGATCTCGGAGGGTGCGTGAGCTCAGCATGTGTCCCTTCATTTAAACACGCTAATCATCAATCAATGAGCGAAACAGGCTAATATGAAATACCTGCACACCATGGTCCGCGTGACCGATCTCGACGCCTCCCTCGCCTTTTATCGCGACGCCCTGGGCCTCGCCGAGATGCGGCGCAGCGAGCACGAGGCCGGCCGCTTCACCCTCGTCTATCTGGCCGCGCCCGGCGACGAGCCCGGCAAGTATCAGCCGCAGATCGAGCTGACCTACAACTGGCCCGACGCCGATGGCAAGGGCGAGACCTACACAGGCGGCCGAAACTTCGGCCATGTGGCGCTGGCAGTGGAAAACATCTACGCCACCTGCGAGCGGCTGCAGCAGCACGGCGTGACCATCCTGCGCCCGCCGCGCGACGGCCGCATGGCCTTCGTGCGCTCGCCCGACCAGATCTCCATCGAACTGCTGCAGGATGGCGCCGCGCTCGCACCGGCCGAGCCCTGGGCTTCGATGCCGAACACGGGCAGTTGGTAAGGCTTCAGCGCTCGCTTGTATCGATCGGTAAAGCCGGTCGACCGGGAGCTTCGGCGGGACGTTCAATCAGAGCATCTAGAACAATATCGGAGTCCCGATCATGAAGCGCACCCTGTTCATCGCCGCCCTGCTTGCCGCCACTCTGTCCGGCTGCGTCGTCGTTCCCGCCCATCCTGGCTATGCCTATCAGGGTGCGGTCGTCACCGTGGCCCCGCCGCCGCCCGAGCAAGAGTTCTACGACCAACCGCCCGTGGCCGGCTACGTCTGGATCGGCGGCTTCTGGAACTGGGTCGGCGGCCGCCATGTGTGGGTCGGGGGCCATTGGGAAGCACCGCGGGCCGGCTACTACTGGGCTCCGCACACCTGGGTGCGCGTCGAAGGCGGCTATCGCCTGCGCGAAGGCCACTGGGAGCGTCGTCGCTGAAGTGGCACCGCGAATTCGTCAGAGAGCTCTCTGACGGCAATTGACTGGGCTTTGTCGAGAACTGAAATGGCCGGTGCTGCGCCTGATCCCCACAATGTTCCCGCAGCTGCGCTCCGGCGCGCCGCACTGCGGTGCCAGGCGCGGATTCGACAGGAGACAGCGTGATTCGGGACTTGAAGATCAAGGTCGTCGTGACCGGCGCAGCCTGCGCCAGCTCAGGCCCGTAGTCGCGCCGCAGCACAGCCTCGGTCTGCTGCGCGGCCGCGCCGCCCAGCAGGGCCTCGTCATCGCTCGCGGCCCGGCCGGCGCGCAGCTCGGCCAGCGCATGAGCTGCGTCCCCGGCGGCAGACACGCCACGCAGCGGCGTGCTGAAGACGCGCTGCTCTAGGCGCAGCGTGGGAGCCGCGGCGTAGTCCTGCCGGTGCGCGGCGAACCACTGCCGCAGTTCCTCCTCGTCGGGCGCTTGTACGCCGGACTGGGCGAGCAACTCCATCTTCTGGGCGAGGCGCCGGCGCACGATGAGATCGTCCCGGTCGAGGCCCGCGGCACGCGCCTCGCGCACCAGCACCTCCTCGCGCACGAGGTCGCCCAGCATTGCCGTGAGTCGCTGCGCGTCCGGCTCACGGCCCCATTGCTTGAGCGCCATCTCCCGCAGGCGCTGCATCTCGGCGGTGCCGATCTCGATGCGCCGCCCGGCGGGCGCCTCGCCTGGCACGAACAGGGCGTGCAGGCCGAAGATCAATGCGCCCAGGGCAAGGAAGCGCGGAAACGGAAGTTGGAGAAAGCGGAGCATGGCGGCGGGCTTTGGCAGCGCTGCCGATGATTGCGTTTCCCGGCCCGGGCCGCGATGTCCATCGCCGCCACCACCTTGTCAATTTCTGACAGGCCTTGCGATTTTCCCTGGAGCGTCCAATCTCACTGCGCCTCGTGACAGACCGCCTCGATATTGTTCCCGTCAGGATCGAGCACGTAGGCCCCGTAATAGTTGGGGTGATAGCGCGGTCTCAAGCCCGGGGGGCCGTTGTCGCGCCCGCCGGCTTCGATGGCCGCCTGGTAGAAGGCGTCCACCGCGGCGCGCGAGGAGACGCGAAAGGCGATATGCACCGGCGGATGCGTGGGGCCACCCTCGGTGATCCAGAGGTCGGACCCATCGACGTGGCAAAAGCCGGCGCTCGGCCCATGCCCGCCAACGCTCGCTGGCAACTCGACCAACCGCGAATGGCCGACAGGAGTCAGTGCCTGCGAGTAGAACGTCTTGCTTTTTGCGAAGTCGCTGACAAGAAGACTCAGGTGATCAATCATTGCGTCCCTTTCGTCGAGCCGCGATTCTGGCGTGTTCGCGCGCTTCGGTCCCCGATCAGCGCCGATCGAAGGCCGTCGACGCCTGCGCCTCGGCCTCAGGAGGCTCGACACCTTCGAAGCTCACCACGACGCGCAGGCCTTGCTTGCCGTCCTGCCGATCTTGGAGCTCCACCTTGGCCTTGAGCGCCAGTGCGATCTCGCGCACGATGGCCAGGCCCAGTCCGCTACCTTCCTCCTGAATGCGGTCGCAGCGGTAGAAGCGCTCGAAGACATGCTCTCTTTCGTGCGGCGGAATCCCCGGACCGTTGTCCTCCACCACCATCGCGACCTTGCGGCCCTGGTGGTGAACGGAAACCGTCACGGTCGTGCCGGCCGAGCCGTAGCGGATCGCGTTGTCCACCAGGTTCTCCAGCATCGCCCGCAGCAGCACGGGCGCGCCGAGAACGAAAACGCCGTCCTCCTGAGACACGATGCCCAGGTCGACATCCTTGGCATCCGCCAGCTCAGCAAGGTCAACGAGCACGTCGTGCACCACGCCGGTCAGATCCGTTGGCGAGGCCTCCAGCCGCTCGCCGACGCGATGGTCGGCGGCGGACAAGGTCAGCAATTGCCGCAACAAGCGGATGCAGTGCTGCAGCGTGGCATAGCTGGCCTCGAGGGCGTCGTGCTTCTGCGCGGGCTCCTGACTCCGCAAGCCCACGGTGACCTGGGTATTGAGCACCGTGATGGGGGTCTTGAGTTGGTGCGCAGCGTTCGAGATGAAACGGTCGCGCTCGGCCACGTGATGGGCGATGCGATCAATGTAGTCGTTGATGGCCCGCACCAGAGGCCTCAGCTCGGTCGGTGCGTCCACCGCCTCGATGGGCTCCGCCGAGTCGGGAGGATGATGGCGCACGGCCGCGCCGATGCGCAGCAGCGGCACCATGGCCGCGCGGGTCCACAAGCGGCCCAGCGCCGCCACCGCGATCAGGAGCAAGGCCTGGGGCCAGACGGCTCGCAACCAGATGCGGCGCGTCAAGAGCGTGTGAGCCTGCGTCGTGGTGGCGATTTGGATCAACACCGGCGTGGTACCGACCTCTGAATGGACCGGCTGCGCAAACACGACCGCACGGACGGCTTCGCCCTGAATGTGGGCGTCGTAGCCCTGCCAACCCTCCGACGCCAGCGCACCGTGAAAGACCGGCAAGTCCGGCGTGCCTGTCAGCAAGCGGCCCGCCGCAGTGTCCACCCGGTAATAGATTCGGTCGCGGGACGAAGTCTGAAGGTTCTCGAGCGCGGCCGGTGGAATTTCGACGCGCAGCCCGTTCTCGTCAGCCACGACGCTCTCCCCGATCAGGCGGGCCGAACCCGCCAGACGCTGGTCGATGAGCGCCTGCGCCATGCCGATGGCGCTGGCGTAGTTCAAGAAGCTGTTGACGAGGCTCAGCACCAGCAGGGGCGCGAGAAGCCAGATGTAGAGTTGTGAGCGAAGACTGCGCGCGCTCCAGCGCAGCGGCTTGCGGCCGGGGCGAGAATCCCCTGCCCCTGAAGCGCTGGGATCGTCGTCCGCCAGCCTCAAAGCATGTGCCCGCCGCTGGTCGACGTGGATCGCTTGAGCAGGTAGCCAAGCCCGCGAAGTGTGAAGATACGGGCGTCGCTCTCGGCCAGCTTGCGCCGCAGGCGCGACATGCAGACCTCGATCTTGCCGGTCCCGGGCTCGTCGTCGAGCGTATAGACGCTGTCAAGAAGCGTGGTCTTGGAGACCGTTTTGCCAACGTTGAAGAGCAAGACCTCGAGCATGCCGTGCTCGCGGGGCGTCAGGTGCAGCCGCTCCGCCTCGATGAAGAACTCGCGCGTGTTGGAGTTGTAGCGCAGGCTGCCGCAACTCAGCTCGGGGTTCTTCTGGCCGGCGTTTCGCCTGGCGATTGCACGCAACCGCGCCTCAAGCTCGCCGACGTCGAAGGGCTTGGCCAGATAGTCGTCCGCACCGGCATTCAAACCGGCGATGCGCGATTGGAGCCCGGCATCGGCGGTCAGGATGAGCACCGGTACGTCGTTCCCGCGGCTTCTGACCCGTTGCAGGACCTCGGAGCCGTGGACACCAGGCAAGCCCATGTCCAGGATCACGGCATCGAAATGCTGGTCTTGCAGGATCATCAGGGCCGCCTCGCCGTCACGGACACAGTCGACAGCATAGCCGGCGCGGTTCAGGGCCCGGGAGAGCCAGCTGGACAGCGAGGAGTTGTCTTCGACGAGCAGAATGTGCATGGCAGCGCCACAAGGGGCTGCACCGCAAGCAGCACAGCCCCCATCATGATGCATGAACGCCGGGGACCAGCGGCCCTTGCAAGGCCGCCGGCATCCGGGTGGTCAGAACTTGAACCGCAAACCGGTGGCGAATTCTGTCTCGTTTTTGTAGGTCTGGCCGGCGCCATAGTGCAGGCCGTTGCCCAGCGCATCGCCCACCACCCAGCCGCCCGTCACGTTGAAGCGATCGGCAGCGAAGTAGAAGTCCGTCTGGCGATCCAGGCGATAGCGGATCGCGCCGTAGAGCGAACGCTTGGAGCCGTCGGCCGTCGCCGTGACGCCGGCGGTGTTGCCCAGGAAGGGATTGAGCGTCACGCCACCGCCGCTGAAGCCGGCATGCTGGCCCTTCATGACCTGGTAGCCCAGGTCGTATTCGAAGGCGTTCGGACGGAAGCTCAAGGAGGTGGTCCAGGAGTTGTCGGTCCGCGTGCCGGCGCTGTTGTGCACGCCTTGCTCCGCCGTGTAATGGACGAAGCCGGCATTGAAGCGCCAGGGGCCGCTCACCACATTGCCACCGATCAGGGTGGCTTCGTGGATGAGCTGGTTCTTGTTGGCACGGTCGTAGCTGGCGTTGAGGTTCAGCTCCGCGCCGCCCAGGTCGAGCTTGTTGTAGGCGACCGAGATTGCCTGGCCGGTGCCGTTGCTGGTGTCGCCGGCGATCGGGCCGCCACTGCCAACGTCACCGCTGCCGCCATTGCCGCCTGAGCCGAAGGCGTAGGCCGCGCCCACGAGCCAATGTCCGTCGAGGTCCTTCTTCCATTCGATGGCGCTGTTGTAGCGCGTGCCGGAGGCGCCGGCCGAGTAGAAGATGAACTGCTTGAAGTTGTTGACGTTGCTGTAGCCGCCTTCCTTGGTGGTGACTTCAGCGCCGCCGTACGGGTCACCCCAGTTGGCGGTGAAATCGCGCGTCAGCGTGTTCTGGCGTCCAAAGGTCAGCTTGCCGAGCTTGCTGCTGTACAGGCCCATCCAGGCGTCGCGGTTGAAGCTGACGTTGGCGGTATCCATATTGCCAGTGGGCAGCTCGAACTCTTCTTCGAGCTTGGCGATTACCTTGAGGTCGGGCATGTCCCAGGACTGGCCGACGTCGAGCGCGTGCTGGATGTCGAAGCCCAGGCGGTTGCCGCTGAAGTAGGCCACCTGGAAGCCGTTCACCGTGCCGCCGGTGACGGTCTGGTGATTCACGCTGCTGAGGGTCGCTTCGACCAGGCCGTAGATGCTCAGGCTGGACTTACCGTTGTCATAGAGCGTGAGCGCTGTGTCGTCCTTGGCCGGACGGCCGTCCTGGTCCGTGGACAGGGCCGCGGAGCGGGCGGGCGCGACCGGGGCGGCGGCCACGGGAGCCGCGGCGGCCTTGGACTGCTTAGCCTCGATATCGGCCAGGCGCTGGTTCAGCAGCTGGATCTGTGCCTTGAGGTCGCTCAGCTCGTCGGCGTGCGCCGGCAGGGCAGCCAGGGGAATCGCGACGGTCGCGGCGAGGCCGATCAGTCGTGCGAGCGGGGTCAGCCGGCGGCGCGCGCCGGCAATGTCTGCTTTGGACATGGTGTCTCCTGTGTTGGTGTACTCAGCAAGATCGGAAGCCGACTTGGATTTCGCGCCTTGCGGCACGCTGCTTTCGCTTGCTGTGCGCAGGCTAGCGAGGCGCGGCTTACGAATGGCTTTCGACATCTAGACGCCGCCGAGCAAACATTGCCAATTGCTTTCAAATGAACACGGCGACCGCCTTTGGGGCTCGGCATCGTGTTGTCAGCAATAACCCGCGTTCGAGGTTCTGACGTCCGGCGTCTTAACGTTTCGAACACACCGACCCGTGCAAACTACGGGGCCGTCGAAGTCCCGACGGACTCAAAAGACCGACTAGAGACATGACAGAGCCCGCTCGACAAGGCGATTCCTCGCAAGACCCGACCCACCCCGCCATCGCCGAGCCCCGGTCCCGCAAGCGTCGCGGCCCTGCGCTGGTGCTGGGTGGCAGCGCGCTGATCGCAGCCCTCTGGGCCATCGGCCGCTTCACCGATCCTCCGAAGACCGCGCATGCCAAGACCTCGCAGGGTGCACCGGTGCGCGTGGGGACGGTCTCCCGCCGCGACATGGCGCTGATCGAGCGCAGCGCCGGCACGGTCATGGCCGAGACCTTCGTCCAGGTGACGCCGCTGGTGACGGGCGAACTCAAGCGCCAGTTCTTCCGCGAGGGCCAGTTCGTCAAGTGCGGCGAGCTGCTGTTTGAGATCGACCCGGCCCCCTACCAAGCCGCCGTGGACCAGGCCCGCAGCACCTACCTGAAAGACGTGGCGCTGCTGAAGAACGCCCAGCTCGACCAGCGACGCTTCGAGTCGCTCTACAGCAAGGACGCGACCTCGCAGCAGTCGCGCGACACGGCGGTCGCCAGCACCAATGTGCTGGCCGCCACGGCGGAGTCCGACAAGGCCGCGCTCGATGCAGCACTCTTGAACCTGGGCTACACGAAGATCCGCTCGCCGATCGACGGCAAGACGGGTGCCGTGCTCATCCAGCCGGGCAACGTGGTCAGCGCCTCCAACACGACGACCCTGGTGACGATCGCCCAGGTGGAGCCCGTCAAGGTCTCCTTCAGCTTGCCGCAGGGGGACCTGCCGCAGATCCAGGCCTCGCAGCAGGGCACGCGGCTGATCGCCCGACTCGACGACGCGCCGACCCTCGGATCGAACGCGAGCAGCGCGCCGATCGATTTCGTCGGCAACGGCGTCAACGCGCAAAGTGGCACCATCGAGCTGCGTGCGACCTTCAAGAACACGGACCACCGCCTGGTGCCTGGACAGCTGGTTCCCGTGGTCGTGGAACTGGGCCGGCTCCCGGGGGCGCTTGTGCTACCGCGCAACGCCGTCAACGACAGCCCCGCCGGCCCCTACGTCTACGTGGTCCAGCAAGGCAAGGCCGTGCAAAAGCCCGTGACCGTGCGCTTCGACGACGGCACCGATGTCGCCGTCACCGGCGAGTTGAACCCGGGCGATGTCGTCGTTACGGAAGGCCAGCTGCGCGTGGAGGCCGGGGGCGCCGTGCAGGTGCTCGGGCCAAGCACCCCGCCGCCTCGCATGGCCTCGGACAAGATCCATCCCGCCGCGAAATGACGACGTGACGCGATGAACCTCTCCGCTCCCTTCATCACGCGGCCGGTCAGCACCTGGCTCATCATGGTCGCAATCACGGTGGCCGGTGTCTTCGCCTATCGCTCCTTGCCGGTCAGCGAGCTGCCGAATGTCGACTTCCCCACCATTGCCGTCTCGGCCTCCCTACCCGGCGCCAACCCCGAGACGGTGGCGGCCTCGGTGGCCACGCCGCTGGAGAACGTCTTCGCATCGATCCCGGGGCTGGACTCGATGACCTCGACCAGCTCCCAGGGCGGCACCAGCATCGTGCTGCAGTTCCGTCTGGAGCGCAGCATCGACGCCGCGGCTCAGGACGTGCAGTCCGCGATCTCATCGGTGCAGCGCCGGCTCCCGCGCGCCATGCCCAACCCGCCGTCCTTCCGCAAGGTCAACCCCACCGCCCCGCCGATCTTCTACGTGTCCCTCTACTCGGACACCCTGCCCATCACCAAGGTCGACCAATACGCGCGCAACTTCCTGGCCACGCGGCTCTCCACGGTCGACGGCGTCGCTCAGGTGAACATCTACGGCTCAGCCCGCTACGCTGTGCGCATCCAGGCAGACCCGGCCGCACTGGCCGCGCGCAAGATGAGCCTGCAAGATCTCGTCACGGCCGCGCAGGCCACGAACGTGAGCTCTGCGGCCGGCTCGCTCAACGGCCCCTCGCAGACAGCCATCGTCGACGCCGACGGGCAGCTCAACAACGCCGAGGCCTTCCGCCGCCAGGTCATTGCCTATCGCAACGGCGCGCCGGTACGCTTTGGAGATGTGGCCCACATCATCGACAGCTTCGAGAACGTGCGCCAGATCGACTGGCTCGACGACCGGCGTGCCGTGACGGTGGCCGTGCAGCGCCAGCCCGACTCGAACACCACGGCCATCGTCCGCGATATCAACCAGGTCCTGCCCGGGTTCCTCGCTCAGCTGCCGGCCGGCATCAAGGCCAAGGTCTTCTACGACCGCAGCCAGTCGATCCAGGCCTCCATCAACGATGTGCAGAAGACGCTGCTAATCGCGGCGGCGCTGGTCGTGGGCATCATCTTCGTGTTCCTGCGCCGACTCAGCGCCACGCTGATCCCCTCGCTCGCGCTACCGATCTCAACGCTTGGCGCCTTCGCCGGCATGGCCCTGTTCCACTTCAACCTCGACAACCTTTCGCTGATGGCGCTGACGCTGTCGGTAGGCTTCGTCGTCGACGATGCGATCGTGATGCTTGAGAACATCGTTCGCCACGTCGAGGCCGGCGACGGTCTCTTCGAGGCGGCAATGAAGGGCTCGCGCGAGATCGGCTTCACCATCCTGTCGATCACGGTCTCGCTCGCGGCGGTCTTCATTCCCATCCTGTTCATGGGCGGCATCCTCGGTCGCTTGCTGCACGAGTTCGCCATCACCATCGTGATCGCGATATTCGTGTCCGGCATCGTCTCGGTCACGCTCACACCGATGCTGTGTGCGCGGCTCCTGGGCCACCATGGCAAGCACGACCATGCAGACATGCCTCGCTGGCTGCAGAGGTTCGACATCGCCTTCGACGCCGTGCAGTCGGCCTACCAGCGCAGCCTGGCCTGGTCGCTGAGGCACCACCGCCTCGTCTTCGCCTCCTTCCTCGCCAGCCTGGCGGCCAGCTATGCGCTGTATTCCGTGATGCCGCAAAGCTTCCTGCCGAGCGACGACTACAACTTGCTGACCGGTTCAGTGCAGACCTCCACCCGCTCGTCCTATGACGAGACCACACGATACGTGCGCGAGGTCGTAAAGCTCATCGAGGCGGACGAGAACGTCGAGCATGTGCAGTCCGACGAAGGCGGCGACATGACGATCTCGCTCAAATCCCCGGACCAGCGCCGGCTCAACGCCGACCAGGTCGCCAGCGAGCTGCGCGGCAAGCTCCAGGGCATCCCCGGCACGAGCGTGACGATCAACAACCCGCCAACCATCCGCGTGGGCGCGCGCGGCTCGCGCTCCACCTACCAGTACACGCTGCAGGGCCTGGACCTGGCCCAGATCCGGGTGGCGGCCAAGCAGCTGATGCGGGCGCTGCGCGAGGACCCGACGTTTGTCGGCGTCAACAGCGACCAGGATGAGGTGGCGCCTTCCGTCAGCGTCTCGATCGACCGCGAGAAGGCGGCGACGCTGGGCATCACGCCCGACCAGATCCAGGCCGCGCTGGGCGCAGCCTTCGGGGGGCAGCAGGTCTCACAGATCTATGCGTCGACCGACCAGTACCAGGTGATCCTCGAGCTGCTGCCTGAATACCAGGCTGATGCCTCAGGCCTGGGGCGCTTGTACCTGACGAGCGCCTCCGGCGCCACGGTGCCGCTGACCGAAGTGGTGAACCTCTCGCGCGGCGTCATGCCGCCGACGATCAGCCACCAGGGGCAGATCCCCGCGATCACGCTTTCCTTCGAGCTCGCGCCGGGCAAGGCGCTCAGCGACGCGGTGAGCGCGGTGAAGGCCGCCTCCGACCGCGTCGGCCTGCCCGATGGCGTGACGGGCAGCTTCGCCGGCAATGCCTCGGCCTTCCAGAAGTCCAGCTCCGACATGGGCCTGTTGTTGCTCGTGGCCACCTTCGTGGTCTACATCGTGCTAGGCATCCTCTACGAGAGTTTCATCCACCCGCTGACCATTCTCTCGGGACTGCCTTCTGCGGCCTTCGGCGCGCTGCTGTCGCTGTATCTTTTCAAGCTTCCGCTCACGATCTACGCCTTCGTCGGCATGATCATGCTGATCGGCATCGTGAAAAAGAACGCGATCATGATGATCGACTTCGCGATCAGCCGGCGCCGCGCGGATCCGTCCGTGTCGCCGGCAGATGCAATCTTCAATGCAGCCATCGTGCGCTTCCGCCCGATCATGATGACGACGCTGGCCGCGCTGATGGGCACGCTGCCGATCGCGTTGAGCACCGGCATGGGCGCCGACTCGCGCCGTCCACTGGGCGTGTGCGTCGCCGGCGGCCTGCTGTTCTCGCAGGTGCTGACGCTCTACATCACGCCAGTGATCTACCTCTACCTGGAGCGGGTGGGCGAATCTCTGAAGCGGCGAGGCCTTCGCGGCTCGCGCTAAGGAGCCAGCAGGCCGGCCCCAGCCAGGGCCGCGGCCCACTCGGCCTGCTGCCGTTGGCAACGCCTAGAGCGCTGCCCGAGACCGCAGGGCCGCCAGCGCGCGCGTGGCTAGGGCCTGCGCCACCATCTGGCAGGGCGGCCTGGCCAACCTGGCCGAACCAGCGGAACCAGGCCGCACACAGGGGGCCTGGAGCTCCTGCCACCCGAAGCTCGCCGCCATGCCGGCGGCCCTTTCGAGGGAGTTGCGGTCGCAGCCCCCGAAGTCGCTGAAGCAATGAGCCACGCGCTGGGCGCACGGCAGCCGGGCGCCCAGCGCGCGCCGGGGACTGCTGGAAGCAGAGCCGGCGCAGGGCCGTGAACTTCTTGCGACCCTGCGCCTCGTAGCCGAAGCGGACCATGAACACGGCGCGGCGCAGGTGCGACACCGCGGCTTTGAGCGGGCTCTTGGACTCTTGGACTCTTGGACGTTGCAATCGCCTCGTCCAGTCCCTGCCAAAGCCGCGACTTCGGAGTCGCGGCCTCAGGAGGTCAGGCGTTCGAGCGCCTCGCGGTATTTGGCCACCGTCTTTTCGATGACCTCGGCCGGCAGGGCCGGCGCCGGGGCGACCTTGCCCCAGGGCTTGCCGTCGACCACGGCCTGCTCCAGCCAGTCGCGCACGAACTGCTTGTCATAGCTGGGCGGATTGGAACCCACTGCATAGCTCTCGACCGGCCAGTAGCGCGAGGAATCGGGCGTGAGCACCTCGTCCATCAGCGTGAGCGTGCCGTCGGCGTCGAGGCCGAACTCGAACTTGGTGTCGGCAATGATGATGCCCTTGGTCAGCGCGTAGTCGGCGGCGCGCTGGTAGAGCGCGATGGAGACCTCGCGCACGCGGGTGGCGAGGTCGAGGCCAATGATGGAGACCATCTTGTCGAAGCTGATGTTCTCGTCGTGGTCGCCCATTTCGGCCTTGGTGGCCGGGGTGAAGATGGGCGTGGGCAGCTTGGAGGCGTTCAGCAGGCCAGCCGGCAGCTTGACGCCGCAGACCTCACCGCTCTTGCTGTACTCGGCCCAGCCGCTGCCAGCCAGGTAGCCGCGCACCACGGCCTCGATGGGCAGGGGCTTCAGGCGCTTGACCAGCATGGCGCGGTCGCGCAGCTGCGCCTTCTCGGCCTCGCTGCTCACGGCGGAGAGCGGGTCTTCGCCGGTCAGGTGGTTGGGTACGATGTCGCCGAGCTTGGCGAACCAGAACAGGGCCATCTGCGTGAGGATCGCGCCCTTGCCCGGCATGGGCTCGCCCATGATGACGTCGAAGGCCGAGAGCCGGTCGCTGGCCACCATGAGGATGCGGTCGCTGCCGACCGCGTAGTTCTCGCGCACCTTGCCGCGGGCGATCAAGGGAAGCGAGGTCAGTGAGGATTGGAGCAGGGCGGCAGTCATGGGGCAGGCAAAGGCGGCGCGGGGAAGGCCCGCATTCTACGAGTCGGCCCGGCTGAAGCCGATGTGATGCTCCATGAATCGGCGACGCCCCACGCGCTCGATGCGCCCGGGACCCCAGGCGCCGGGGCAGCGGGCGGTCGGCGACTTCGGACCCAAAAGCCTAGACCCAGACGACGACAGACGAGCGGTCGGCCAGCCACACGGTCACGGCCCACATCAGCGAGCCGTAGGTGAAGCAGTTACTGGACAAGCTGGGCCAGTTCGCCGCGCGCGTAGGAGGCGGCCACCTCCACCAGCGTGCGGGCCTTGATCTTGCCGGCCTGGCCTTCGCAGCCGAACTCCAGGTAGCGCTGCTTGCAGACCGCCTTGGCCGCCTCGCGCGAGGGCTTGAGCCATTCGCGGGCGTCGAACTTCTCGGGGTTCTCGGTCAGGAACTTACGCACGGCGGCCGTCATGGCCAGGCGGATGTCGGTATCGATATTGATCTTGCGGACTCCGAACTTGATGGCCTCCTGGATCTCCTCGACCGGCACGCCATAGGTCTCGCGGATCTTGCCGCCGTACTGGTTGATCTGGGCCAGCAGGTCCTGCGGCACGCTACTGGAGCCGTGCATCACCAGGTGGGTGTTGGGGATGCGGGCGTGGATCTCCTTGACCCGACCGATCGCCAGGATGTCGCCTGTGGGCTTGCGGGTAAATTTGTAGGCACCGTGGCTGGTGCCGATGGCGATCGCCAGGGCGTCGAGCTGGGTGCGTTTGACGAAGTCGGCCGCCTGCTCGGGGTCGGTCAGCAACTGCTCGTGCGTCATGGTCGCTTCGGTGCCGTGGCCGTCTTCCTTGTCGCCCTTCATGGTCTCCAGCGAGCCGAGGCAGCCGAGCTCGCCTTCGACGGTGACACCCAGCGCGTGGGCCATGTCCACGACCTTGCGGGTCACGTCCACGTTGTAGTCGTAGCTGGCGATGGACTTACCGTCGGCCTCGAGCGAGCCGTCCATCATCACGGAGGAGAAGCCCAGGTTGATGGCGCCGCGGCAGACGTCCGGGCTTTGACCATGGTCCTGATGCATCACCACGGGCACATGCGGATAGGCCTCGACGGCGGCCAGTACCAGATGCTTGATGAAAGCCTCGCCGGCGTACTTGCGGGCGCCCGCGCTCGCCTGGAGGATGACCGGTGCGCCGACTTCGTCCGCGGCGGCCATCACGGCCTGCACCTGCTCGAGGTTGTTGACGTTGAACGCCGGAATGCCGTAGCCGTGTTCAGCGGCGTGGTCGAGCAACTGGCGCATGGAGACGAGTGCCATGGGAATTCCCTCGGGAGAGTTGAGAACGAAATTCGCGAGCGCAGCCTACTCCGATCGCTTGATGTAACCGCGCTGTAACTACCGAGGATTCTAAGCAGTCGCGACCGCCAGCTGCCCCAGAACGGGACAGATTCTCCGGGCGCCGCTTATGATGCGCGCGCCGCCCAATCCTCTGCACCCAGCGTGAGTGCCCCGATGTTGCGTCTGTCCGCAGCGAGTGATCTCGAAGTCCAGGTCCATCGCAAGATGCTCCTGCTCCAGGGGCCCTTGTTCGTCTGCCTGGGCCTGTTCTACTGCTGGTTCTCCTTGCATGCAGGCCTGCAGCACTTCCCCTGGATCAGCGCCAGCATCACCGTGCTCAGCGCGCTGAGCCTGCTCTGGTCATGGCGTACGCGGGACTATCTGCGCGGCATCCAGATCATCAATCTGGGCCTCTTCGTCGCCTTCACCTATTCCACGCTGCACCAGCAGGGCATCTATTCCAGCAGTCTGTGGTGGCTGGTGCTGCAGCCCGTCGTGCTGCTGCTGGCTGGCTCACTGCGCCTGGGCGTCCTGACCGGGGCCGTCTTGCTGGCCATGTTCTTCGGCCTGGCCTTGTACGGCCCACGGTCGGTGGACAGCATGAGCCTGGTGCTGCGCGAAGGGCACGCCCAGATGCTGATCGCCGAGGTGGTGTCCACCGTCGTGCTGCTGACCATCACCGGCTTTTCCGTGCTGTGGCGACTGCAGTTGCAGCGCGAGCTCGAGCAAGCGCGACATGCCGCCAGCGTCGCTGCCGAGACCAAGGCCCGCTTCCTGGCCAATATGAGCCATGAGATTCGCACCCCGCTCGGCGGCGTGATCGGCGCCATCGAGCTGCTGCGCTCGGGCAGGATCGACGCCGCGCAGCGCGAGCAGCTCATCGCCCTGCAAGATCGCAGCGCCAAGGCCCTGCAGGCGATGATCAATGACGTGCTGGACTGGTCCAAACTCGAGGCCGGCAAGGTGCATCTGGAGCCGCGCCCCCTGAACCTGCGGGCGCTGGTGTTCGAGAGCAACGAGCTCTTTGCGATGAACGCCTTCGACAAGGGCCTCGAGCTCAGCTCCAGCTGCGCGGCCGACGTGCCGCGCAAATTGCTGGGCGACCCCACGCGCATCCGCCAGATCGTCAACAACCTGGTCTCCAACGCCGTCAAGTTCACGGCTGAAGGTGGCGTGCACATCCACCTGTCGGTGGACGGCTCGGACGCGCCCGATGCAGATCAAGTCCTCGCCCGCATCGACATCAGCGACACCGGCATCGGCATTCAGCCCGAACACATGGGCCGGCTTTTCGAGGCCTTCGAGCAGGGTGACAGCTCGACATCGCGCCGTTACGGCGGCACTGGCCTGGGCCTGTCCATCTCGGCTGAGCTCGCGCGGCTGATGGATGGGCGCATCGAGGCGCGCAGCACGCCCGGCCAGGGCAGCCAGTTCACACTGGTCTTGCCGCTGCAGGTGTCCCAGCCCGCGGCTGAACGTCGGCTGCCCAAGGCCAGGCCGGACGTGGTGCTGGCCTGCGCCAGCCCGGGACTGGAGCGCCACGTGGGTTCGCTGCTGGGTGAACTCGGCGTCAAGCCTCATCGCATCAACCGCCTGCCCGGCGAAAGCGACCTGCATGGGCGTGGGCTGCTGCTGATCGACGTGGCCTTGCTGGGCACCGATAGCCAGCGCTGGATGGCCCAGACCGGCGCCGACATCGAAATCGTGCTCATCGCACCGCTGTCGGACTCCCTGCCCGGCGCCCTGCCCCAGGGCTGGCGCGTCTTGCACAAGCCGGTGCGCCGTGCCGCGCTGGCCACCCTGCTGCGGCCGACGGCCCCAGGCGTCGAGCGCGTCGGCCCTGTCACGCCGGCCACGGCGCTGTGCCGCGTGCTGCTGTGCGAGGACAACCCGGTCAATCAGGTCGTCATCCAGGCGATGCTGGCCGAGCTCGGCGCCTCCTGCAGGGTGGCCGGCGACGGGCTCAAGGCGCTTGAGTACCTTGATGAAGAGCGCTTCGACCTCGTGCTGATGGACGTGCAAATGCCCGAGCTCGACGGCCTGGAGACCACGCGGCGCTGGCGCGTATGGGAAGCCGCGCGCGGCTCGGTGCCCGTCACCATCGTGGCCATGACGGCAGACGCCGAGGGCGATGCCAGCGCTGCCTGCCAAGCCGCCGGCATGGATGCCTACCTGGCCAAGCCCTTCGGCCTGGCGAGCCTGGGCCAATGCCTCGCCGCGAATGGCGTGCCCAGGCGAAGTCAGCAGCGCTCGACCGAAGCCTGAGGCCCACTAAGCGTTGCTCGCCACCACGGCCTGGATTGCCTGAGCCTGCGCCCGCAGACCAGCGTTGACGCGCTGCAGCTGTGCTTGAAGCTCGGGCCGTTTCCTTGCAGCGGCGAAGTAGATACCGCCCTCGCTGAGCGGCGGGCGCTGCACGACAAAGCGCCCGGCCGGCGGAGCCATCATGGCGATGCGCTGCTCCACGACGGCGGGGTCGCCGCTGCGATAAGTCATGAGCAGCCCGTCGCAGCGGCCGGCCGCGAGCATGCGCAGCAGCCCGTCGTACCCCAGATCGGAGTCGATGACCTGGAAGCGCTGCTCCCGCTCAGCTAAATCCAGCGCCGCACCAAGCGTAAAGCCGCGCCGCTTGCAGAGCTTGCGGCCGTCCAGGCCGGCCACCGTCGGCGCGCTCAGAGGCTGACCCGCGGGAGTGACGAGCCAGACCCGCGTGTTGAAGACCTGCTCGCTGAAGTTGAGCACGGCATCGCGCTCGGGACTGCGCGACAGGCCCCAGGCCAGCGCATCGCCCTGCATTGCCAGGACCAGCAGGCGCGCCCAGGGCACGATCACGAACTGCCAATCGAAGCCGCCGCCCTCGGCGACGAGCTTGAGCAGGGGCCGGACAAAATCGAGATCGGCCTGCTCGGCCACCAGAACGGGCAATACGGGCCGGTCCGCCGCGCGCGCGACGCTCCAGGCCCCCAGGCCCATCAAGAACTGCCGTCGAAGAAACCGCGCTGAATCCGCCATCGCTCGGCCCCCTTGCCGCGCAGCCTATCAGCGGCTATGCGAGTTTATGCAACCCGGCAGACCTTGAGCATGTTCGTGCCACCCGGGTAGCCCATGGGCTCGCCGCAGGTGATGGCGTAGGTGTCGCCCGGCCGGATCACGCCCTGCTCGACGAGGATGCGCTCGGCCGCGGCCAGGGCGATGTCGCGGTCATCGTACTTGGGCATCAGCAGCGGGGTCACATTGCGGTACAGGGCCATGCGGCGCTGGCTGGACTCGGTGGTGGTCAGCGCGATGATGGGCACATTGATGCGGTGGCGGCTCATCCACAGCGCGGTGGAACCCGACTCGGTCAACGCGATGATGGCGCGGCAACCGAGGTGGTAGGCCGTGAACAGCGCGCCCATGGCGATGGACTGGTCGATGCGCCCGAAGGTGCGACCGGTGAAGTCCGTGTCGAGATTCACGTCCTCGGCACGCTCGGCGGCGTGGGCGATGGCCGCCATCTGCAGGATGGTCTCGATCGGAAACTTGCCCGCGGCGGTCTCGGCGCTGAGCATGACGGCGTCAGTGCCATCGAGCACGGCATTGGCCACGTCGGACACCTCGGCGCGCGTGGGTACCGGGTTGACGATCATGCTCTCCATCATCTGCGTGGCTGTGATGGCGACCTTGTCCATCTCGCGAGCCAGCTTGATCATGCGCTTTTGCAGGGCCGGCACGGCGGCGTTGCCGACCTCCACGGCCAGGTCGCCGCGCGCCACCATGATGCCGTCGCTGGCCCTGAGGATGGCTTCGAGCTGAGGAATGGCCTCCGTGCGCTCGATCTTGGCGATCATCGCCGGCTTGTGGCGATACGGCTCGCCGGCCACATTGGCCAGTTGGCGCGCCATCTCCATGTCGGTGGCGTTCTTGGGGAAGCTCACGGCCAGGTACTCGCACTGGAAGCTCATCGCGGTCTTGATGTCCTCCATGTCCTTGGCCGTCAGGGCCGGCGCGGTCAGGCCGCCGCCCTGCTTGTTGATGCCCTTGTTGTTCGACAGCTCGCCGCCGAGCACCACGGTCGTGTGCACCTGGGCGCCGCGCACCGAGTCGACCTGAAGCACGAGCAGGCCGTCGTTGAGCAACAAGGTGTCGCCAGGCTTCACGTCGCGCGGCAGTTCCTTGTAGTCCAGGCCCACGATGTCGTCGTTGCCGGGCTCGGTACGCTCGGCGTCGAGAACGAAGGGCCGGCCGTTGATCAGCTCAATCTTGCCATTCTCGAACTTGCCGACGCGGATCTTGGGGCCCTGCAGGTCGGCCATGATGGCCACTTCCTTGCCGGCCTTGCGCGCCATCTCGCGCACGAGGTTGGCGCGGTCAATGTGATCCTGCGCCTTGCCGTGCGAGAAGTTCAGGCGCACGACATCGACCCCCGCGCGGATCATCTGCTCCAGCACCTCGGGCGAGGAGGAGGCCGGGCCCAGCGTGGCGACGATCTTGGTGGAACGGTTCATGGAGCTTGTCTCGCGGGTTTGTAAGAGCGAAAGATTATGTGCCGCAAAACCCGCGGCCCCCCGGTTTCATCGGGTTACTGACTCGCCGCCGCCCTCCTTCACGCCCGGGACTCGGGTTAGTGCTAACGCGCTGCCCCGACGTCGGCCACCGCCAGCGCCGTCATGTTCACGATCCGCCGCACCGTGGCCGAGGGCGTGAGGATGTGCACCGGGGCCGCGCTGCCCAGCAGGATGGGGCCGATGGTCTTGCCGCTGCCGCTGCTGATCTTGAGCACGTTGAACAAGATGTTGGCCGCGTCCAGCGTCGGCAGCACCAGCAGGTTGGCCGAGCCCTGGAGCCGGCTGTCGGGCAGAAAAGTGTCGCGCACACTCTCGGAGATGGCGGCGTCGCCATGCATCTCGCCGTCGCTCTCGACCTCGGGGTGGGCCGCGGCGAACAGCTCGTGCGCGCGCCGCATCTTCAGCGCCGAGGGCCTCTTGCTGGAGCCGAACATCGAGTGCGAGACGAAGGCGAGCTTGGGCGGAAGACCGAAGCGGCGCAGTTCCTCGGCGGCCATGGCGGCGATCTCGGCCAGGGTCTCTGCGTCGGGCTCGTCGTTGACGTAGGTGTCCGTCAAGAAAAGCGTGCCCTCTTCCATCATCACCGCGTTCATGGTGGCGAAATGCTTGGCGCCGGCGCGCAGGCCGATCAGGTCCTGCACATGCTCGAAATGGCCGTCGAAGCGGCCGACCATGCCACAGATCATCGCGTCGGCATCGCCGAGCTTGATGGCGAGCGCGCCGATGACGGTGGCCGAGCGCCGCACCGTCGCCTTGGCCATCTCGGGCGTGACGCCGTTACGGCCCATGATGCGGTGGTAGGTCTCCCAGTAGCGCCTGAAACGGGCGTCGTTGTTGGGATCGACCACGGTCACGTCCTCGCCGATCCGGATGCGCAATCCGGCGCGCTGGATGCGCATGGCAATCACCTCGGGGCGGCCGATCAGGACGGGCTTTGCAAGGCCTTCGTCAAGCACCACCTGCACGGCGCGCAGCACGCGCTCGTCCTCGCCCTCGGCGAAGATGACGCTCTTGGGCGCGGCCTTGGCGGCGGCGAAGACCGGACGCATGAACATGCCGGTCTGGTAGACGAAGCGGCTCAGCTCCTGGCGGTAGGCGTCGAGGTCGGCGATGGGCCGCTTGGCCACGCCCGACTCGGCCGCCGCCCGGGCCACAGCCGGCGCAATGCGCAGGATCAGGCGCGCATCGAAGGGCTTGGGGATCAGGTAGTCAGGGCCGAAGGCCAGGTCCTGACCCGCGTAGGCCGCCGCCACCTCGTCGCTGGTCTCGGCCTTGGCCAGGGCCGCAATCTCGCGCACGCAGGCCAGCTTCATCGCCTCGGTGATCTTGGTGGCGCCGCAATCGAGCGCGCCGCGGAAGATGTAGGGGAAGCACAGCACGTTGTTGACCTGGTTCGGATAGTCCGAACGGCCCGTGGCCACGATGCAGTCGGGCCGCGCGGCCTTTGCCAGTTCCGGCCGGATCTCGGGTTCGGGGTTGGCCAGGGCCAGGATGATGGGCTTGTCCGCCATCGTCGCCACCATCTCCTGGGTCAGCACGCCGGCCGTGGAGCAGCCAAGGAAGACATCGGCGCCGCGAATGACCTCGGCCAGCGTCGCGGCCTGGGTCTTCTGGCAGTAGCGCTGCTTGCTCTCGTCGAGCTTGTCGCCACGCCCCTCGCGGATCACGCCCTTGGAATCAACGGCGTAGATGTTCTCGCGCCGAACACCCAGGCCCACCATCACATCCAGGCACGCGATGGCCGCCGCGCCGGCACCCGAGGCCACGAGCTTGACCTTGCCGATGTCCTTGCCCACGAGCTCCAGACCGTTGAGCAGGGCTGCCGCGCTGATGATGGCCGTGCCGTGCTGATCGTCGTGAAAGACTGGAATGTTCATCCGGTCGCGCAGCTTCCTCTCGATGTAGAAGCACTCGGGCGCCTTGATGTCCTCCAGGTTCACGCCGCCGAGCGTGGGCTCTAGCGCCGCGATGATGTCCACAAGTTTGTCGGGATCGCGCTCGGCCAGTTCGATGTCGAACACGTCGATGCCCGCGAACTTCTTGAACAGGCACCCCTTGCCCTCCATAACCGGCTTGGCCGCCAGCGGGCCGATGTCGCCCAGGCCCAGCACGGCCGTGCCGTTGGTGACCACGCCCACCAGGTTGCCGCGCGAGGTGTACTCGGCCGCCAGCGTGGGGTCGGCCTCGATGTCCAGGCAGGGATAGGCCACGCCGGGCGAGTAGGCCAGGGACAGGTCGCGCTGGTTGGACAAGGGCTTGGTGGGCGTGACGGAGATCTTGCCGCGCGAGGGCGTGCGGTGGTAATCGAGCGCAGCTTCGCGCAATGCGGCCTCGGCCGGCGACAACGACTTCTTGTCCATGAACATGTCTCCTGGTTCTGGTGGATACGGCGAGGTTACGCCCGTCGCGGCCGGCTGACGATGCCTCAATGCTTGGTCCGCATGCCGGCTCGGCATGAGCGAGAGTTTGTCGCAATCGGTAATCCGTCACTCGGGCGCAGCGGCACCATCCCTAGAATCTTGCGCGCACCGACGGATGCTTCGCGTCCGCTACTTCCTATTCAGATCTCCCATGCGTTTGCCCTCACGTCTTCTCGCACGCCTGCTGTGCGCAGCCGCCCTCTTCTCCTCGCTGGCCGTCGCCCATGCCGAGATCACCGGTGCCGGTGCTACCTTCCCCTCGCTGGTCTACGCGCGCTGGGCTGAGGCCTACGCCAAGAGCTCAGGCCAGACCGTGGCCTACAAGCCCACCGGCTCGGGCGACGGCGTCAAGCAGATCAGCGCCCGCAGCGTGAAGTTCGGCGCCAGCGATTCGCCGCTGAGTGCAGCCGAGCTGGGTCAACGCCATCTCGTGCAGATCCCGATGCTGGTCGGCGGCGTCGTGCCTGTGGTGAACCTGCCGGGCGTGCCCGAGGGTCGCCTGCAGCTGACCGGCGACCTGCTGGCCGACATTCTGGCCGGCCGCATCCGCGTCTGGAACGACGTGCGGTTGATCGCCATGAACCCGGGAATCACCCTGCCCGCGCTGCCGGTCCATCGAGTGGTGCGCGCCGAGAAGTCCGGCACCACCGAGGGCCTGACGCGGTACCTGAGCGCAGTTTCCGGCGCCTTCTCGAGCGAAGTCGGCACGAGCCAGCTGCCGAGCTGGCCCGGCGAGGTCGAGCGCGCCGAAGGCAATGACGGCATGGTCAAGGCCGTCAAGGCCACGCCCGGCGCCCTCGGCTACGTGAGCTTCGACCGGGTGCAGCAGTCGCGGCTGAACGCCGTGCGCTTGCGCAACGCCGCCGGCCACTGGGTGGCGGCGAGCGAGTCGGGATTCAGTGCCGCCATCGCAGCCAGCGACCTGGCCCGCCAGGGCGATGACCTGGCGCCGCTGATCAACCGCGACGGCGCCGACAGCTGGCCCATCACCATGACCAGCTTCGTGCTGATCGACGCCAAGCCCGCCAAGAGCGACGACGCGAGCCCGGTGATGCGCTTCATCTACTGGTGCTTCTTGCACGGCGACGACCTGACCCGCGGCACCGGTTTCGCCCCGCTGCCACTGCGCCTGCAATCGCGGCTCGCGGCCCGCTTCAGCACCGTCCGCGCCCAGGACGGCAAGGTGCCCGACTATCTGGCGATGTAGACCGATCAGAGCAGGCGCAGCCTCGCACTCACCCGGCTCAAGCCGGGAGGCAACTCCTCGGTCGTATAGCTGGCGCGCGTTCTGCACAGCACCCCGGGAGATGCAAGCTGCCTCAGCAGCTGGACGCAGGTGTCTGCCACCTGATGCTGACGCTGCCCCAACTCGTCCATGATGACCGGATCAATGCGTATCCACAGCAACATGCACCGGTAGCACCAGCCCCCTGCCAAGTCGATTTCGGCAGCTCCCAGCCATGCCTCACGCAGGGCCGGATGCCGCCTCAACCCCAAGGCGAGTGCAGCGCGTAGCGCTTCAGGCCATTCGCCTCCAGCCTGCACCTGACCGCTCTCGACGGCTTGTTCGAGCTTGTCGAGTGCTTCGCTGCGACGCTGCCGGATGCTTGCGAGGCGCCGTTCGAGCTGGCTTCGCTCATCCTGCGGCAGGCCAAGCGTCAGGCCGTGTTCAGCGAGAGCGCGGCACGCGACATCACGTTCGCCGCGGCGCGGCTGCGAAGTCGCCGCCCGGGCGCGCCAGAGATCTCGCGCCTCGGCCAGACGCGCCGTGGCGAAGCACGCCCGGGCGCGCAGCAGATCGGAGGCTGCATCGCCCGCCAACCCTTCGCTGAGGCGCAGAACCTCGCCATGTTCGTCGAGCAGGGCCGCCAACTGCAGGGTCTGCGCTACGCCGGCTTTGCGCAAGGATTCACTCGCCTGGTCGATACCCTGAAACATCGCATGCCACATCGCCCACTGCGCCCACACACGACGCCCAGCAGGCGCGTCGACTCTCTCCGGCCACCCGGTATAGGCCGGCTGCTCAGGCCAGGCCCAGTCCTGCGGGATCACGCCGAGCGCAACCAATCGTTCAGCGGTAGGCGGGTGCGTCGCCTGAGCCTCCTCGGCGGCAAGCAGGTCGCTGCGCGGCACGGCACGCCAGCCTGCAATGCGTTGCCCCAAGAGGTCGGCTGGCGGCTCAGCGAGGCGGCGCTGCAAGCGACGCTGAGTTGGCCCGTCGGAAAGCTCCATGCCGCGACCCAGACGATCCATCAGGGTCAGCGCCCGGGCGATGGCGGGTGTGCCGCAAGATTGCGCTGCCGCTGCGTCAGCTTCGAATTCACAACGCCGTGAATGGGCAAGACTGACGCGGCGGAACCAGGGCACGAAGGTCGATGCGAACCAGCCAGCGGCCTGCTCCCATACTGACATCTCCCCTGCACTGACGTGAATCTGCCAGGACTCCCAGGCTTGCCGGGCGCGATAGAGCCAGTGCCCCAGACGACCATGCCGACGCGAGAAATGCCCCAGCTCGTGAGCGACGATGGCGAGCACGGCCTCACGATCCAGGCTTTGCAGCAAAGGCCTGCCCAGCAGGAGCACGCGCCGCGTCGGCCGCAGCGAAATGCCACGATTCAGCTCCAGCGCCCCGGCGTTGAACTCATCGTTGAGCGCGATGGCGTGCAATCGCGGCGCCAGCATCGCATCAGCCAGCCGGTCAATGTCGGCATAGAGTTGCGGCGCATGCTCACGGCTGACCGGCTCAAAGTTGTCGCGAGTGGCCGGCTGCAGCAACCAGGCCAGCAACACGAATCCGGCACCACATAGCGCCGCGTAAATCGGATTGCCATACAAGGCCGCGGCAATGCCGAACATCACGGCCAAGGGTAGCAACAAAAAGATCTGGTGCAGCCCTTGAGCCGCTACGGCGACGACAGCCAGCAGGCGCGGCGACATTCAGTCGATCTTGGCCGACCGACGCCCCAACTCAGCCCGCTGCGCGCTTGGCCAGGATCTCGAAGGCCGGCAGGGTCTTGCCTTCAAGCACCTCAAGGAAGGCGCCGCCGCCAGTGGAGATGTAGCCGACGTCTTTCTCGATGCCGTACTTGGCGATGGCCGCAAGCGTGTCACCGCCGCCGGCGATCGAGAAGGCATTGCTCGCGGCGATGGCGCGCGCAATCGTCTCGGTGCCGTGGGCGAAGGCGTCGAACTCGAACACGCCGACCGGGCCGTTCCAGACGATGGTGCCAGCCGCCTTGAGCTGCTCGGCCAGCATCGACGCCGTCTTGGGGCCAATGTCGAGGATCAGGTCGTCGTCGGCCACTTCGTTGGCGGCCTTGACGGTGGCGGGCGCATCGGCCGCGAAGGCCTTGGCGCAGACCACGTCCACGGGAATGGGCACTGCCGCGCCGCGGGCCTTCATTCCTTCGATCACGGCCTTGGCTTCGCCGACGAGGTCGGGCTCGGCCAGGCTTTTGCCGATCTTGAGGCCAGCCGCGAGCATGAAGGTGTTGGCGATGCCGCCACCGACGACCAGGCCGTCCACGTTCTTGGACAGCGACTGCAGGATGGTCAGCTTGGTCGAGACTTTGGAGCCAGCGACGATGGCGACGAGCGGACGCTTGGGCGCGGCCAGGGCCTTGGTGATGGCGTCGATCTCTGCGGCCAGCAGCGGGCCGGCACAGGCAATCGGCGCGAACTGAGCGATGCCGTAGGTCGTGCCCTCGGCGCGATGGGCGGTGCCGAAGGCATCGTTGACGAAAATGTCGCAGAGCTTGGCCATCTTCTTGGCCAGCTCTTCGCTGTTCTTCTTCTCACCCTTGTTGACGCGACAGTTCTCGAGCAGCACGACCTGGCCGGGGTGCACGCTCACGCCGTCGACCCAGTTGGACACCAGGGGCACTTCGCGCCCCAGCAACTCGGAGAGTCGCTTGGCCACGGGCGCCAGCGAATCCTCGGGCTTGAACTCCCCCTCGGTCGGGCGGCCCAGGTGCGAGGTGACCATCACGGCAGCACCCGCCTTCAGGGCCATCTCAATGGCGGGGGCAGAGGCGCGCACGCGCGTGTCCTCGGTGATGTTGCCGGCATCGTCCTGGGGCACGTTGAGGTCGGCGCGGATGAAGACGCGTTGGCCGGCCACCTTGCCGGCGGCGATCAGGTCGGTGAAGCGAAGGACGTTCATTGGATTGGCTCGCGGGTTCGGTTCGACAAAACCCCGCGAGCTTACCAATGAGCGGTTACCGCCCGGGTTCAGTTCAGCTTCTTGACCTTGCCGTTGCCGGCGATGGAGGTGCTGATCTCCGGCGAGCCAACATAGCTGACGTCGCCCGAACCTGCGACTGAGATGTGCAGCTTCTTGCTGACGTTGACCTCGGCATCGCCGCTGCCCGCGATGGTGACTTTGCCTTCCTCGGCCTCCAGGCCGCGCAGCTTCACGTCGCCGGAGCCGGCCACGGAAATCTTGAGGCTGCCGGTCTTGCCGCTGCCGCTCACGTCGCCGCTGCCGGACACCGAGACGCCCAGGCTTTCGCTCTGCAGCGCGTCCAGCTTGATGTCGCCTGAGCCGGCGATGCTGATGTCGACGGGGCCGGTCTTCATCGGCTCGACCTTCACATCACCCGACCCGGAAATGGAGACAAGGCGCAGCTGCGGCATGTCCAGCACGAGCTGGGGCGTGTTGCCCGTGCTGATGCTGTAGCCACGCTTGACGCCAACCTCCAGCGTGCGGCCCTTGCCGCCATCGACGACCTTGGTCTCGATGTAGGGGAGGATGTTCTTGTCGGCCTTGAGCTCAACCTTGTTGCCGGCGCCCTGGCGGATCTGGACCTTGAAGCCACCGGTCAATGACACGCCGTCGAAGGCGCCGGTGTCGCGCGTTTCGCTGGCGAATTCGCCCGAGCCCTTGATGCGCTCGCCGCCGCCCCAGTTCCAGTCATGGGCATGGGCGGCACCGGCGACGAGGGCGGTGGCGGTCAGAGCAAGGAAGAGGCGACGCTTTTGCATGAGAGGCTCCTGAGTGTTGGACGGAGCGGATCATGCAACTGCAGCCGGGTGGGCGACAGGGGGGCGCGACGGACTGCGGGATTGACGGCCTGATCTGCGGCGAGCGCCGCTGGCCAGCCGCTCAGCGGCCCTTGGACTTGTCCGCCTTGTCCGCCTTGTCCGCCTTCTCGGTCTTGTCGGCCTTCTCGACCTTCTCGACCTTGTCGGTCCTGTCCGATTTTTCGGGCTTGTCAGCCTTTTCACCAGAGTCGGTTGCCGCATCGCCTTCGCCGGCCGGGCCCGACGCCGCCGAACGCTGGATCATGGGCGGCGTGCCTTCGAGCTTGTTGTCTCGCATATACGCATCCATCTCCATCCATCCCGCGTAGACCGCCGCCTTGTTCGCCTTCGGATTGAGCGTGTAGCAGTCCTCGATCGCCCGCAGCGCATTTCGACAGGCCCCGCCCACGGCCTTGCCGTCGGCCTCCTTCCTGGCGGCGATGGTGGCAGGGGTTTCGATGCCGAGCTTGTCGCAGCCGACCAGGGCCGCGACGACAGGCAGGAGATAAACGTAGCGGTGCATTCCTCGCATCCCCGGATATCGGCCGATCAGCCGCGAGCTTGAGCCATGGCCATCAGCCGGGCCACGCGCTCCTCGGTGGGCGGGTGGGTGGCGAAGAGGCCGGCCAGGCCGCCGCCCGAGAGCGGGTTCATGATCATCATCTGGGCCGTCTCCGGGTGCGCCTCGGCCGGCTCCAGGGGGATGCCCTGGGCGAGGCGATGGATCTTGTTGAGAGCCGAGGCGAGCGCGGCCGGGTCGCCCGAGATCTCGGCGCCGCCACGATCGGCCTCGAACTCGCGTGCGCGGCTGATGGCCATCTGGATCAGGCTCGCGGCCAGCGGAGCCAGGATGGCTACGAGGATGCCCGTCAGCGGATTGGCCGGCCGGCCCTCCTCATCGCGCCCGCCGAAGAACATCGCGAAATTGGCCAGCATGGAGATGGCGCCGGCCATGGTGGCGCTAACGGTGGAGATCAGGATGTCGCGGTGCTTCACGTGCGCCAGCTCATGCCCCATCACGCCGCGCAGTTCGCGCTCGCTCAGCGCGCGCAAGATGCCTGTCGTGGCTGCCACGGCGGCGTTGGCGGGATTGCGGCCCGTGGCGAAGGCGTTGGGCGCCTCCTCCTCGATCAGGTAGACGCGCGGCATGGGCAACTCGGCCTTGGCGGCCAGTTCCTGGACGAGTCGGTAGAACTGCGGCGCCGTCGAGGCATCGACCTCGCGGGCGTTGTACATCTTCAGCACCAGGGTGTCGGAGAACCAGTAGCTGAAGAAGTTCATGCCCAGGGCCAGCATGAGCGCGAACATCATGCCCGTTCGGCCGCCGATCAGTCCGCCGATGAACATGAACAGGGCCGTGATGGCCGCCATGAGCACGGCAGTCTTGAAGAGATTGAACATCGTGAGGGTCTCCTTCGCCGTGGAGATGGTACTCAGGCGCCGGTTTTCAAGTCGACGAGATGGCCTGGCAGGCGCTTGCCGCCGGCGCGCTGGAGTTCGGTCAGCTCCAGGGCACCCTGACCACAGGCAACGATGGGGCCTTCACCGCCCTGCCCCAGCAACTGGCCCGGCTGGCCGCTGCCGCTGGCCAGCCGGGCGCGCCAGACCTTGATCGCCTCGCCACCGAATTCGGCAACACCGCCGGGGAATGGATCGAAGGCACGCAGGCGGCGCTCGATCTGGGCGGCATCCTGGTGCCAGTCGATGCGGCTCTCGGCCTTCTCGATCTTGTGGGCGTAGGTGACACCCTGTTGAGGCTGCGGCGTGCGCGTGAGCGTTTCACGCAGGGCGCGCACGATGAGCCGGCCGCCCAGCTCTGCGAGTTGATCGTGCAGGCTGGCCGTGGTGGCCTCGGCCGCGATGGGCAAGCGCTCGACCAGGAGCATGTCGCCCGTGTCCAGGCCCGCATCCATCTGCATGATGGTGATGCCCGTCTCGGCATCACCGGCTTCGATCGCCCGGTGGATGGGCGCGGCCCCGCGCCAGCGTGGCAGGAGCGAGGCATGGATGTTCAGGCAGCCGCGCGGCGGAAGATCCAGCACCCATTGCGGCAAGATCAGGCCATAGGCTGCCACAACCATCACTTCAGGCTGCGCCGCCAGCAAGGCCTCGCGGGCCGCCGCTGCATCGGCGCCATACTTGCCGTCGAGCTTGAGGCCTTGAGGCTGGGCGACCGAGATGCCGTGCCCGAGGGCCAGTTGCTTGACCGGCGAGGCCTGCAGCTTCATGCCTCGGCCGGCAGGGCGGTCGGGCTGGGTCAGCACCAGGGGGACGTCAAAACCGGCCTCCAGCAGCGCGGCCAAGGCCACGGCCGCGAACTCCGGCGTGCCCGCGAAGACGAGCTTCATGATTCGGGGCTTCAGCGCGCGGCAGCCTGCTCGTCGCGCGCCTTCTTGACCAGCTTGGTCTTGATGCGGTCGCGCTTGAGCGGGCTCAGGTACTCGACGAAGACCTTGCCCAGCAGGTGGTCCATCTCGTGCTGCACGCACACGGCCAGCAAGCCTTCTGCGTCGAACTCCTGCATTTGGCCGTCGCGGCCCAGGGCTCGCACGCTCACGCGGGCGTGCCGCCGGACCTTGTCGTAGATGGTGGGCACGGAGAGGCAGCCCTCCTCGCCATCGACCATCTCCTCGCTGACGGCCGTCAGCTCGGGGTTGATCAGCACGCGGGGCTCGTTGCGATCAGTGGAAGTGTCGATCACGACCACGCGCTCGTGCACGTCCACCTGGGTGGCGGCGAGGCCGACGCCATCGGCGGCATACATCGTTTCCAGCATGTCGTCCACAAGCTGGCGGATGCGCGCGTCAACCTCGGCCACGGGCTTTGCCACGGTGTGGAGCTTGGGGTCGGGGTACTTCAGAATGTTCAGATTCGCCATAACGCTCGCGTTGTGGGCATGACACAACGTCTGTTTGTAAGTGCTTGCAAGAGCCGAAAACGCACGGACTCCTTCATTGCTGGCCCCGGGGAATGGGGGCAGAATCCGCCGCAGCAAGAGGGGATTTTCGCCGAAATGCAAAAGCCCCTGGCCGAGACCGAAGAACGAAACAGGCCGACCACCCTCCTCGGAAAGAGATCCATGCCCGCTGCATCCCTGCACCTTCGATCGGCAATTGCGCTGGCCCTGCTGGCGGCTCTGGGCACCGCGGGCGCCGCGGGCGACTACCCCATCACCCCCGAGCAGCGCGCCACCGCCGAGCGTGTGGCCCAGGCCGGCGTGCCGATCTCCGAGCTGGCCCCGAACGCCCCGGACACCTACACCATCAAGTCCGGCGACACGCTCTGGGCGATCTCGGGCGTCTTCCTCAAGAGCCCCTGGCATTGGCCCGAACTCTGGGGCATGAACAAGGCCGAAATCGCCAATCCGCATCTGATCTACCCGGGCCAGGTGCTGATGCTGGTGAAGCAGGACGGCCGCGCCATCCTGCAAGTGGCCCGAGACCGTACGAGCCAAGCCACCCCAGGCGGGGTGACCAAGCTGTCGCCGCGGGTGCGCACCTCGAAGTACGAGGACGCCATCGCCGCCATCCCCCTGCGTCTGATCGAACCCTTCCTGACCGAGGCCGTGGTCTTCGACGCCGACGCCCTGGCCGACGCACCACGCGTGGTAGCCGCTCCCGAGGGCCATGTGCTGGTCACACGCGGCGACCTCGCCTACGCCCGCGGCAACCTGAGCCAGGGCAATGAATACCGCGTGTTCCGCGAGGCCCGGCCGCTGCGGGATCCCGGCACGGGCGAGGTGCTCGGATACGAGGCACCTTATGTCGGCACGGCCGAGTTGGTGGCGCCGGGCGGCACGCAGAAGGACGCCAAGGGCAACGAGGAGACCGTGCCGGCCACCCTGCGCGTGCGCAGCGTGCGCCAGGAGGTCGGAGTGGGCGACCGGCTCGCTCCCGTCGAACAGCGCGAATTCCTGCACTTCGTGCCGCATGCGCCCGACAGCGCACTGCGTGGCCAGATCATCTCCGTCTACGGCGATGCGCTGCAGGGCGGACAGAACCAGGTCGTGGCCCTGAACAGGGGCAGCCAAGACGGCCTGGAGCGCGGCCACGTGCTGTCGCTTTGGAAGGCCGGCCGTCAGGACGTGGACCGCACGAGCGGCCGCAGCGAGGAGATCCGCCTGCCCGACACCCGCAACGGCGTTCTGCTGGTGTTCCAGACCTACAAGCGCGTCTCCTACGCGCTGATCATCTCCGCGCAAGACGCGGTCAACGCCGGCGACGGCTTCACGCCGCCCTGACACAGCAGGGAGGGCCCGCGCGGTGGTTGAGCGCGAGGAACTGGCTGCTTGGCTGCGGCTGCTGGAAACGCCCGGGGTCGGGCTCGAAACGGCGCGCGCGCGCCTCGCTCAGGCCGGTTCGCTGGACGAGGCGCTCGAACAGCTGCCCGCGCCGCCTCCCCATCTACCCGCGCTGATCGAGCAGACCTGGGCCTGGCTGCAGGCCGATACCCGTCACGACCTGCTCACCCTGGCCGACGCGGACTACCCTCCCCTGCTCATGCAGACGGCCGACCCTCCGCTGCTGCTCTACCTGGACGGCAGGCGCGAGCTGCTCCGCGCGCAGGCGCTGGCCATCGTCGGCAGCCGCCACCCGACACCGCAGGGACGGGAGCACGCCGAAGCCTTTGGGCATGGACTCGCGGCAGCCGGCCTCGTCATCGTCTCAGGCCTGGCCCTGGGCGTCGACGGCGCTGCTCATCAAGGGGCTCTGGAGGCCGGGGGCGGCACCATTGCCATCGTGGGCACCGGCCTCGATCAGATCTATCCGCGTCGCCACGAGGCTCTCGGCCAGCGCATCCGGCGCGAAGGCCTGATCCTCAGTGAGTACGCTTTGGCCACACCGCCCCTGGCGAGCAACTTCCCGCGCCGCAATCGCCTGATCGCCGGCCTGACGCGGGGCTGCCTGGTCGTCGAGGCCGCTCTGCAATCGGGCTCGCTGATCACGGCGCGGCTGGCCTCGCAGGCGGGACGCGAGGTCTTCGCGATCCCGGGCTCCACCCACTCGGCGCACAGCCGTGGCTGCCATGCCCTGATCCGCCAAGGCGCCAAGCTCGTCGAGAGCCCGGCGGACGTGCTGGAGAAACTGCAGCTTGGCCTGGATGTTCGCGAGGAAACAACGCCGGATGCCCCCGAGCCCGGCTGGAGCCCGGCACTGAAGCGCCTGCTGGGCTTGATGGGGTACGAGCCTGTCTCGCTCGAAGAGCTGCTCAACCGCGGAGCCGGCACGAGCTCGGAGGTCAGCGCTTGGCTGCTGGAGCTCCAACTCGCGGGCCTGGTCTCTCGTTTGGCGGGACAGGTATTTCAGCGCCGCGCGAGGACTTGAACAAGCCCGTGTTTTCGCCCGGTCATCATCCGGACAACAGGCGAAAACCCTCGGGTATCATCAGTCCATGTTCGACGTGCTGGTCTATCTCTACGAAACCTACTGGCGCCCGGATGCCTGTCCGGACCATGCCCAGCTGACGCGCAAGCTCAGCGCCGTGGGTTTCGAAAACGAGGAAATCGAGGAGGCCCTGTCCTGGCTCGATGGGCTGGCCCAGGCGGCCGAGTCCTATCAGGGCGAACAAGGCGAGAAGAGCCTGCGCATCTACATGCCGCAGGAGCTTGATCACCTCGGCGAGGTCTCCGTCGGCTTCATCAGCTTCCTCGAGTCGGCCGGCGTGCTGCCCGGTCCCATGCGCGAGATGGCCATCGACCGCGCCATGGCCATCCCCGGCGGCCCCATGGACCTCGAGGACCTGAAGATCATCGTGCTGATGGTGTTCTGGAGCCTGGGCGAGGAGCCCGACGCGCTGATCCTCGACGAGCTCTTCGTCGATCCCGAGGATCGCCTGATTCACTGAGATCGCGATCGAGCCGATCGCCCGACCAAGCGCCTAATTCAGCAATCGGCTGGGGTCGGCCTCGAGTTTCTCAAGCGCACTGCGCGTGGCCTTGACGGTCAGCAACTCATCCTGCGCAGGCTGCAGCAGGCCGGCTTGCAGAAAGGAAGCCATGCGGCTGACCTGGAACAGCACGCCGCGGCCGCCCGGGGTCACGAAGAGCGTGAGATTGCGGCGCACGCCGCGCCAGGCGAGCTGCACGACCTCGATACGGCCCCGGTAGTCGAGCTTGTACCAGCCACCCACGGGCAGCTCGCGCGCCCAGGCGAGCATGCCTGCCGTAGGCTGGGTGCCCCCCTCGGAGACGACTTCCATCCCCTCGGCCTCATGCCCCGAGAGGTCACGCATGATGCTGTCATTGATCCGTGCATCGTCGCTGCCTTCCTCGGGCAGCAAGGCCTCGAGCTGTTCCAACTGCTCCATCAGCTCGTCCAGGCGCTCCTGCGGAATGCTCGCTGTTTTGGCCGTGAAGGCGGCCGCGAGCGCGTTGTTGAGCGCGCGCACATGCTGGTCCTGCTTTTCGGTGGACAGACCGGCGTGCGCCATGCCGTCGCGCAGGGTCTTGAGCAGGGGCGGCAGGCGGCGGATGACTTCGGCGCGCTCGTCGCGCGAGACCTTGGCGCTGGCGCTCCAGATCAGGTCGGCTGCTGCGCGCTTCATGGACTTAGTCTCCTCGTCCTGCGCGCCCATGCGCATGGCCGTCACGGCCAGCACGTCGGCCCAGACATGGAAGAGGAACTCGCGCACCCCGTCCTGCACCGGCACCTCGTTGAGCATCTTGCGCAGCTCGATGGTGTACTGGATGGCCATCGTCTCGCGCTCCTCGATCTGCTGGGCCAGCGAAACACCCCTCATCGAGGCCTGGTTCTCTTTCTCGAAGTAATGGGCCAGGAACTTCTCGAACTCGGTCAGCACCGTGGCGAACACGCGCCGGCCCGTGTCCGGATAGGCCTCAACGACCTGGACCACGCGCTTGATCTCGCGCTCCAGGGCTGTCGACACGGCCCCCTCGCCGGCAGTGCTGGCCGAGAAACCCATGACGCAGGAGCCCATGCGGTCGATCAACTGGCGTGCCGGATGGTCGGTCGTGGCGAAGAAGTCGGGCTCACTAACGGCCACGCGCAGCACCGGCATCTGCAGACGTGCGAACCACACGCGCACTGTGGCGGGCAGGCGTTCTTCGGTCAGCAGGCTCTGAAACATCATGGCCACGATCTCGATCGTGGCGCGCTCGCCGGGCGTGTCGGCGGCCTGCTTGAGCACTTGCTTGAAAGCCTGCTGCCGCGCCTTGATGTCTTCGAGCGCCCGGGGCGCGTCGTTCACGACCAGGTCGATCTGCGCACCGGGTCGATGCTGCAACACTTCCTGGGCATGGCGGATCGCGGCCGAGAGCCGCGGTGAGGCCGCCACGGATCCGGTGGCCTGAGAGACGGCGCTGCCTGTGGCGGCCGCGGAACTCACCAGGCCCGCGTGATTCGAGCCCGGATGCGCCGCCGGTAGCCCCTGGACCCCCTGGACGCCCTGGACTGCCGCCGGTAGCCCCTGGACCGCCGTCGGAGCGAATGCGCGTGCCGGGGGGTTGCCCGCCGTGCCGGACTGCGTGGTCGGTGCCAGTGCGGCGCTGACGCCGAAATTCGGGATATGGCGCTGAAGCACGCGCTGCAGCTGGGCCAGCACCTCCCTGGCATTCACGGAGGCCAGGCTCTGCCCGGGGGCGGACGCATCGACGAGCTGCCCGCCTGCGCCCTGCAGCTCACCCACCGCAGAAGGCAGTCCACCCATGCCGGTGACCACGACGGTCTGGTGGCGGCCTTGGCCCGCCCCGGCGACCAGGTCCGCGGAGGCATGCGAAAGGCCTAGAGCAACACCACCGGCGGAGCGTCGGATGAAGGGCCGCAGGTCGACCTCGGGCATGACGTTCTGGGCCACGAGCCAGCGGTTGACCTCGTGGTAGGCCTCGCCGATCAGGCCCGCGAACTCCTCGTGGAGCTCGTTCTGCAGCATGTGCCAGACATGGATGTCCAGGCCGCAGGCATGCCAGCTGTCCAGCACCAGGTCGGCAATGACCTGGGCACGCAGCAGGTCGTTGGCATCGAGCTCCTCATGGTGCTCGAGCATTTGCATGCGGGTGCGCAGGTCGGTGAACTCCCAGGTGACCTTGTCCATCATGGCCAGGGTCAGGCGCGAGCCGGTGATCTGGCGCTCGATGGTGTCGTCGTCCACCAGGCTCAGGGCGCCTCGGCCGCCAGACTCAGGGCGGAGCCGCTGTGGGACCCCGTTGACCGCTGCTCGTCGCAGGCTGCTGACGAAACCCGACTGCCAGGCTTGGCCGCGGCGGTTCCAGGACTGGACCGCGTCGCGGCGCGCCACCATCACGGGGTATTCGGCCGGAAGCAGCAGCAGTTGAGCCGCCGTGTTGTTCAGGGTGCTGGCCAGGGGCACCATGCCCCGCACCAGATGCTCCAGATAGACACGCCGCGCCTGTGTGGCCAGGGCTTTGTTGCGAGCGGCGTCGGTCATGTAGGGCGGCTGGCTTGGCGGGGCGGGCAGTGGCTGTTTTGACTCTACACCACGGCGCCCGCGTTCGGATCGTTGGGGTCGTCCTTGGACAACGGCACTTTCACCAAATCTTCCCGCTTCACGCCTAGCCACATGGCGATGGCGGCGGCCACGAAGACCGAGGAGTAGATGCCGAAGCAAATGCCGATGGTCAGGGCCAGCGCGAAATAGTGCAGGGTCGGGCCACCGAACAGCAGCATGGACACCACCACGAGCTGGGTGCAACCGTGGGTGATGATGGTGCGGCTGATGGTGCTGGTGATGGCGTGATCGATGACCTCGCGGGTGTTGAGCTTGCGGTACTTGCGGAAGGCCTCACGAACCCGGTCGAAGATCACGACCGACTCGTTCACCGAATAGCCCAGCACCGCGAGCACCGCCGCCAGCACGGTCAGCGAGAACTCCCACTGGAAGAAGGCGAAGAAGCCCAGGATGATGACCACGTCGTGCAGGTTGGCGATGATGCCGGCGACGCCGAACTTCCACTCAAAGCGGATGGCCAGGTAAAGCACGATGCCAATCACGACGCAGATCAGGGCCTTGGCGGCGTCCCAGGCCAGTTCCTGGCCGACGGCGGGGCCGACCATCTCGGAGCGCGTCAGCGACAGCGGCTCGGCGCCGGCCGTGGCACAGACCTTCTTGCTTTCGGCGGCGCCCTTGGCGTTCACGCCGTCATGCTGCTGGACCTGGCCGCTCTCGGCCTTGCAGAGCTCGGCGAAGACCTGCTCGGTCAGCTCGGCTTGTTTGACACCGGGTTTGAGCGGCAGGCGGATCAGCACGTCGCGTGAGGAACCGAAGTTCTGCACCTGCACGTCAGGAAATCCCATGTGCTCGACCACGCTGCGGGTCTTCTCGATGTCGGCCGCCTGGACGTACTGGACCTCGATGAGGGTGCCGCCGGTGAATTCGATCGAGAAATGCAGGCCACGCGTGACGAGGAAGAACACCGCCGCGGCAAAGGTGAGGAAGGAGATCGCGTTGAGGACCAACGCGTGCTTCATGAACGGGAGGTCCCGCTTGATTCGGAAGAGTTCCATGGCGATCAGGCCTTGTCTGCAGTCGGTTCGGTCGCTTCAGGCGTGCCGGGGGAATCCGGAGCAGGCTTCCACACCTGCCCGATGGACACACTCTTGAGCTTCTTCTGGCGGCCGTACCAAAGGTTGACCAGGGCGCGCGAGAACACGACCGATGAGAACATGGAGGTGAGGATGCCCAGGCAGTGCACGACGGCGAAGCCCTTGACGGGACCGGAGCCGAAAGCCAGCAGGGCCAGGCCGGCGATCAGGGTCGTGACGTTCGAGTCCAGAATGGTAGCGAACGCGCGCTCGTAGCCGAGGTTGATGGCCACCTGCGGACTCGCACCGCCGCGCAGCTCCTCGCGCACACGTTCGTTGATCAGCACGTTGGCGTCGATGGCCATGCCCAGCACGAGGGCGATGGCGGCCATGCCCGGCAGCGAGAGCGTGGCTTGCAGCATGGACAGCACAGCCACCACGAGCAGCAGGTTGAAGCCCAGGGCGAGCGCGGAGAACAGGCCGAACATCATGTAGTAAAGGCACATGAAGGCGGCCACGGCCAGGAAGCCGCCGATCACCGAATGGATACCCTTGGCAATATTCTCGGCGCCGAGGCTCGGGCCGATGGTGCGCTCCTCGATGATCTCCATTGGCGCGGCCAGCGAGCCCGCGCGCAGCAACAGGGCCGTGTCGGCCGCTTCTTGCACGCCCATGGCGCCGCTGATGCGGAAGTTGGCACCGAGCTCGCTGTTGATGCGCGGCGCGGTCACGACCTCGCCCTTGCCCTTCTCGAACAGCAGGATGGCCATGCGCTTGCCGATGTTCTCGCGCGAGACCTCCTTCATGATGCGGGCGCCCTTGGCGTCCACGGTCAGGTTGACCGAGGGCTGGTGGTTCTCGTCGAAGCCGGGCTGGGCGTCGTTGAGGTTGTCGCCAGTGAGGATGACTTGGCGCTTGACGATGATCGGGCCGTATTGGCGGTCCATGTAGCGCTCGTCGCCGAAGGGCACAGGGCCGCTGCCGCTCAGGGCTGCCTGGGCCTCGACGCTGTCGTCCACCATGCGCATTTCCAGCGTGGCGGTGCGACCAATGATGTCCTTGGCACGGGCCGTGTCCTGCACACCGGGCAACTGCACAACGATTCGGTCGGCGCCCTGCTGCTGGATCACGGGCTCGCTGGTGCCCAGCTCGTTCACGCGGTTGTGCAGGGTCGTGATGTTTTGCTTGAGCGCGGCGTCCTGCACGGCCTTCTGGGCCAGGGGCTTGAGCGTGCCCACGAGGGCGAGGTTCTCACCGTCGGCGGCTTCAGCCCATTGCAGATCGGGCAGCTGAACGTTCAGCACATCTTGCGCCGCCTTGCGCGTCTCGGCCTCGCGGAAGGCGATGCGGACGGTGTTGCCGTCGCGCGTGATGCCGGCGTGGCGCACGTTCTTGTCGCGCAGCAGGCTGCGCACGTCGCCGGTCAGTGCCTCCGCCTTCTTGGTCAGCGCAGCCTTCATGTCCACCTGCATCAAGAAATGCACGCCGCCGCGCAGGTCCAGGCCCAGGTACATGGGGAAGGCATGCAGCTTGGCCAGCCACTGCGGCGAGCGCGACAGCAGGTTCAGCGCAACGATGTAGGTCGGCTCGGCCGGATCTTTGTTCAGGGCCGCGGTGATCGCGTCCTTGGCCTTGATCTGGGTGTCCGTGTCGGCAAAGCGGGCCTTGATGGAGCCGCCCTCGAGCTGGACGAAGTCGGGCTGGATCTTGGCGGCGTCGAGCGCCGCATTCACGCGCGCCACCAGGGGCTCGTCAATCTTGATGGTGACCTTGCTGCTGGACACCTGCACGGCGGGCGCCTCGCCAAAGAAGTTGGGCAGCGAATACAGGGCGCCGATCAGGAAGGCGATCACGAGGACCAGGTACTTCCACAGCGGATAACGGTTCATGAAGACTCCCTCGAAGGGGCACAGGCCGATCTCGGACCGGCCTGCGTTGGCAAACGTGCGGCGCTGAGGCCGATTACTTGATCGTGCCCTTGGGCAGCACTTGCGAGATCGCGCCGCGCTGCACCTGCAGCTCCACGCCGCTGGCCACTTCGATGCTCACGAAGCTCTCGCCCATCTTGGTGATCTTGCCAAGCATGCCGCCGGTGGTGACCACCTCGTCGCCCTTGGCCAGGGCCTCGAGCATCGCCTTGGTCTCCTTCTGGCGCTTCATCTGCGGGCGGATCATGATGAAGTACATGACTGCGAAGACAGCAAGCAGGGGCAGCATGCCGAGCAGGCCGGACGAGTCCTGGGCAGCGGCGCCCGTGGTCTGGGCGAAAGCGGTGGAGATGAACACTTGAAATTCCTCGGAGTAAGGCTCGCCGGGCAGGTCATGGACCTGCGGACGAGGGAATCGCGGATTGTATGCGGCAGCCCACTTGGAGCCTGATAGCGGATCTCCAAGCGCGGGTTTGCCCTGAACTCCGAGGCCGGCCGCGTCTCCCGACGCGGCCAGGGCCGGCTACTTCTTCTCCTCGGACTTGTCGTAGCCCTTGTCGTAATCCTTGTCGTAATCCTTGTCGTAGTGGCGGTCGTAGTCCTTGCTGTTGTAGTCGGGCTTGTAGGCCTTGTTCTTGTAGCCCGGCTTGCCGGCCGCAGTCGGATACGCCGACATCACGCGGGTCGGATCCACCGTCTCAAGATAGGACGAATACTGCTGGTCCGTGCACTCGGACTTGCCTTTGTACTCACCCTTTTCGTAGGCCTGCGGGCTGTAGTAGCGAGAGGCGTATTCGGTCGGGTAGTACTTGGCCGCGCACTCGTAACGCAAGGCCATGATCTCCGGACTGTAGGGTGCACCGCCCGCAGCGCTGCACAAACCGGTCACGGCCCCGAGGGCCAGGGCGATCAGGGTGGTCTTCATGTCCGCTCCTCCACGGCACAGTCGGAGGATCAGCGTAGACCTGCCGCGGACATAACTCCACATTTCGGCGCATACCTGCGCCGCGCCAAGGGTTATCCCTAGCGACTGTGGGAGGTCAGGCGCGCCAGCGGCGTCGCGACGCTAACGCCCGGACTGGCGCGGGTGGCCGCATCGGGGGCCGCACCGGTGTTGAGGTCGTCTTCGTCCGCGCTCGCGGCCGCCAGACTCTCGGGACTGCGGCGCATGGCCACGCCCACGGCCAGAATGTCGATCATGAGCAGGTGCAAGATGCGGCTGACCATGGGCACTTGCGTGGCCACGTCTTCCACATGGTCCACGATCAGCACGGCGTCGGCCTTGCGAGCCAGCGGCGACTGCCCGGCGGTGATCGCGATCAGGCGTGCGCCACGCTCGCGGGCGCGCTCGGCCACGGCCATCAGCTCGGGCAGACTCCCCGAGGCGCTGATCACGATGGCCACGTCGCCCGGCCCGAGCAGTTCGGCCGCCAACTGCTGCAGGCGCGGCTCCACGTGCACGGCGCAGGGCATGCCAAAGCGCATGAACTTGTACTGCGCGTCCTGGGCCACCACGCTGTAGTGGCTACGCGCGAAAAACTCGATGCGGCGTGCGCCCTGCAGCAAGGCGATTGCGCGGTCGATCATGTCGCGATTGAGCTGGCTGCGCACGGCAAGGATCGCGCTGGCCGTATTGCCCAGCACCTTGGCGCCGAGCTCCACGACCGAGTCATCGCTCTGCACCTGTGTGTGCGTGACGGGCACGGTACCGGTGAGCCCCGAGGCCAGGCGCAGCTTGAAGTCCGAGAGGCCCTCGCAGCCGAGCGAGCGGCAAAAGCGGATCACGGTCGGCTGGCTCACCTGCGCGGCACGCGCGATCTCGGCGATCGGCTCGTTCAGCACGTCGCGCGGACGCTCGAGCACATGCTCGGCCACGCGCAACTCTGCCGGCGAGAGTTGCTCGCGGGCGCGTCGGATCTGGCCGAGGATGGCGCTGCCTGGATCGGGCTGCAGGGTTCGAAGCTGCGAATCGAGAATCGTCGAGACGCCGCGGAAAGTTGAGTGTTCGTCCGTGATCACGTAGGTCGGGATCGAGGCCACATAGGAGTGGAAGCGGCCGCGGTCCTCGAAGCGCGCGCGGAACGGCGACTTGTCGAAGAAGTCGCCGAGCATGGGCACGATGCGCCCGCCGATGTAGATGCCGCCAAATGCGCCGAGCGTCACGGCCAGATTGGCCGCCGCCGTGCCGAGGATGGTGCAAAAGACCTCCAGCGCCTCCTTGCACAGCGCGCACTCACCGCTGAGCGCGCGACGCGAGATCTCGGGCGAGGACATCTCGCTGGCCTTCACGCCATTACGCTCGGCCAGCGCCATGCGAATCAGCTCCAGGCCCGGACCCGAGAGAACGCGCTCGAAGGACACGTGGTCGTATCGCTGCAGGCCGTATCTCAGGATGGCCAGCTCGCGATCATCGCGCGGCGCGAAGCTCGTGTGCCCCCCCTCGGTGCCCAGCGCCACCCAGCTGTCGCCGGCCGGGATGAGGCCGGACACGCCCAGGCCCGAGCCGGCGCCCAGCACGCCCACCACGCTGGGCATGCGCGGCGCACCGCCGCCGATCTTGCGCGCATCGGCCGCCGTCAGGCGCGGCAGCACCATGGCCAAGGCCGTGAAATCGTTGACGACCACCAGCGTGTCCAGCCCGAGGCGCGAACGCATCTGCTCGATCGAGAACTGCCAGTGGTAGTTGGTCATGCGCACCTGGTCGCCTTCGACCGGATTGGCAATGGCGATGCCCATATGCGCGATCTGCTGCACGCCGCCCGGCAGGTCAGTGATCGAGGCAAGATAGCTGCTCACGGCGGCATGGAAATCCGCGTGCTCGGCGCAACGCAGTGAGGCAATGTGGGTGAACACGCCTGGCGCGACTTCCAGCGCAAAGCGCGCGAAGGTGCGCCCGATGTCGCCAATCAGGCGCGGGCTGTCGAACTTCTCGGTCGGGACGGACATGGCTCTGAGGGAGGCGCGGCGGGCTGGCGGGTGCGCTGCATTATGGTGTAGCGACAGCATGGCACGAGATGTAGCTCGACTACACAGAATTTTCAGCAGTGCCGTACCCGTCGCGTACCTCGTACAAAGGACAGGGTTTGTCGTGCTTGAAGGCAATCTGTAGTTTTGTTACCTTCACGCCCTGCGCCCGGCAACCGCCCGGCGCCCACACAAAGAGACCGACCGTGCTCCATTTCTTCGTCTTCACGGCAGGCACGCAAGCCGCCTGCCGCCGCCATTCATGAGCGGCGCCTTCCCCTGGCTCGTTGCCGACATTGGTGGCACCAACGCCCGCTTCGGCTGGATTGCCGGCCCGGGCGAAGCCGTGGCCCACGTGCGCGTGCTGCCCGTGGCGCAGCACAAGGATCCGGCCAGCGCCGCCCGCGCCTACCTAGCGCAACTTGCCGAGCTCCAGCCCGGGGCGCCCGCGCCTCGCAGCGCCGCCTTCGCCGTCGCGACGGCCGTGGGCGGCGACCTGATCGAGCTCACCAATGCACACTGGAGCTTCTCGCGCGCCGCCACCCAGGCCGAGCTCGGCCTGGACCTGCTGCTGATGCTCAACGACTTCGAGGCCCAGGCGCTCTCGCTACCCCGCCTCTCCAGCGACCAGTTGCGCCTTTGGCCCGCAGCCGGCGCCGCAGCCGCCGCGGGCCAGGCCATGGCCGTGATCGGACCCGGCACGGGTCTGGGCGTGGGCGGCGTGACGCCGTGCAACGGCATCTGGCTCGCGCTGCCCGGTGAGGGTGGGCACGCCACGCTGGCTGCCGCCGACGACTTCGAGGCCGCCCTGCTGGCGCATGTGCGCCGCAGTTACGAGCATGTTTCGGCCGAGCGACTGCTCTCGGGCATCGGCATGCCAACCCTGCATGGCGCCGTGGCCGCCGTGCTCGGCTCGACCGGCGTGGCCGCCTTGACGACCGAGCAGATTGTCAGCCACGGCCTCTCGGGCCAGGACCCGGTCTGCGAGCGCACGCTCGATGCCTTCTGCGCGCTGCTGGGCAGCTTTGCAGGCAACGTGGCCTTGACGCTCGGAGCGCGAGGCGGCGTCTTCATCGGCGGCGGGATCGTGCCGCGCCTGGGTGAGCGCTTCTTCACCTCGGCATTTCGCGATCGCTTCGAATCCAAGGGGCGTTTCCGGGGCTACCTCGAGGCCATTCCGACAGCCCTGATCACGGACACCCTGGCTGCATTGTCCGGCGCAGCCCTCGCCATCGAACAAGCGCAACGCTGAAACGCTGTAGTTTGGCTACAAACACAGCATTTTCTGGACGATTTGTAGTTCGACTACACGTCGTCAGCGCCCAGGCATGCTTTTCAGCGTCCAGATTCGCCAAAAAACAAGTATTAACCCTAGGAATATCGAAGCTTTTTGCAAGACTCGGTAGCGCTGTCGCAACGTTTAGGGTTTACGTTTGCACGTCGCAAATCTAGTTTTGGTACAAATTCGCCCAGATTGATCGCAGACCCCCAGCCGAAGCCCCGTCCAACGAGGCCTCGCAACCGGTTGACCTGTAGTTCCACAAGAGGAGACATTCCATGACAACTTCCATCAAGAAGCGCAAGACCCAGATGGGCCTTCCGCGCGAACTCGCGGGCGTGAAGCCCGTGGCTCTGGGCTGTGCCATGCTGATGCTGACCGTCGGCGCGCAAGCGCAGGACGCGGCCCCCGCGCAGCAACTCGAAACCGTGGTCGTGACCGGCATCCGCAAGGGCATCGAGGACGCGATCTCGGTCAAGAAGAACAACGACGGCGTCACCGAAGCCATCTCGGCCGAAGACATCGGCAAGCTGCCTGACACCACCATTGCCGATTCGCTGGCGCGCCTGCCTGGCGTGACCACGCAGCGGACCAATCAGGGTCAGGCTTCGGTGATCAACATTCGCGGCTTCAGCCCCGACTTCGCCGGCTACTTGCTCAATGGCCGCGAACAGTCGAGCACCGGTGACAGCCGCGCCGTGGACCTGAGCGTCTATCCGGCGGAACTCATCGCCAGTGCCACGGTGTACAAGACCTCCGACGCCACCCTGGCCGCGGCAGGCCTGTCGGGCACGCTGGACACTCGCCTCATCGATCCGCTGGCCTTCGGCAAGCGCACTTTCGCCGCCAGCTATCAGAATGTGCGCAACAGCATCGGCCTGACCAAAGAGGGCATTCCTTCCGGCACCGGCCATCGCAAGAGCCTGACCTACATCGACCAGTTTGCGGACCGAACGATTGGCGTGGCGATCGGTTACGTACGCGTGGACGGCACCTCGGGCACGGTCGGCAATGACGGCTGGGGCAGCGGCAACGCCACCAGCGGCACGCTCGCCAACGGCACTCCCTACGCGGGCGTGCCCCTGGCCAGCACGGTCGGCAACGGCTTCGGCTTCAAGTCCGACCAGCAGACGGACAAGCGCGACGGCCTGGCCGCGATCCTGAGCTTCAAGCCGAACGCGAACTTCAACACTGAAGTCGATTACTACCGCGCCAAGATCAACGATCGGGACCAGAAGACGCAGATCCAGATGGGGACGCCGACCTCGGGCATCACCAATGCAACCATCAGCAACGGTGCCGTCGTCCAAGGCACCTTTGCGCTGGGCGCCGAGGACGCTGGTGGCCCGCACGGCCTGATTGACCGCACCGAAAGCATCTTCGATCACGACACGATTGACTCGATCGGCTGGCGCATGAATTTCGGTCTCGCTCCGACCTGGAAGATGAGCACCGACGTCAGCAGCAACACGGCCAAGCGCATCGAGCGCGACATCGAAGCCTACGGCGGCATCCTCACGGCCGATACGCTGAGTTTCGACGCCACCGGCGGCGGCATTCCGAAGCTGACGCTTGGCAACCCGTCGGCCTACACCAATGCGAGCACGATCACGCTGCGTGACCAGACCGGCTGGAGCGGCGTTGGCGGCGTCCCGCAAGATGGCTACGACAAGGGCCCGACGATCACCGACAAGGTCCAGGCCTTCCGTCTGGACTTCACGCACGATCTGCCCGAGGGCGGCGTGTTCAACAACGTCCAGTTCGGCGCCAACTACACCAAGCGCACCAAGGACCGCGTCGGCACCGAAGGCCTGATCGTTCCGGCCACGCCCAATACCTACAACACGATTCCTTATCCGAGCAACGCCTACGTGGCCAACAACGTCGGTGGCACGGGTCTGAACATGCTGACCTTCCAGCCGAGCGAGAACCTCTGGCCGGGAGCAGCGCTGCAGACCAAGTACAACAACGACATCCTCTCCAAGACCTGGTCGGTCGACGAGAAGGTCACGACCTTTTATGCCAAAGGCAATGTCGACACGGAATGGGCCGGTATTCCCTGGCGCGGCAACGTGGGACTGCAGGTCGTCCACACCAACCAAGAGGCCGCGGGCTACCGCGCCAACATCGGAAGCGGTGTGACGCTGACCAATCCGTCGCCGACGCTCTCGGTGAACGGAACGTCTTACACCGACATCCTGCCTTCGCTGACCCTGTCGGGCGACCTCGGTGCGGGCAAGATCATGCGCTTTGGCCTGTCCAAGCAGATCGCGCGCAACGACATGACGAACATGCGCAACTCGCTGGCCGTGTCGTACAGCGCGAACCAGGCGCGCCCCGACGGCGGCGCGCAGGGCGAGCTGACGGGTTCCTCGGGCAACCCCTACCTCAAGCCCTTCAAGGCCACTGCACTGGACCTGTCCTTCGAGAAGTACTTCGGAAACAAGGCCTATTTGAGCGCTGCGGCCTTCTACAAGAAGCTCGACTCCTACATCGCCCAGCAGAGCAACGTCTCCTACGACTTCACCTCGGTGGCGCAGAGCGTGGGCATCACGCCGCCGGCAGGCGTGGGCTACAACGGCCTGTACACCTCGCCGGTCAACGGTAGTGGCGGCAACATCAAGGGCCTGGAGTTCACGGCCTCGCTGCCATTCGACCTGCTGACGCAGTACCTCAGCGGCTTCGGTTCGTCGGCGAGCTATTCGGTGACGAGCAGCTCGGTGCAGATGCCCAACCTGCTGGGCCTGAACCCGACCAACACCGTCGCTTCGGGCACCATGCCGCTGCCGGGCCTGTCCACGCGCAACGCCAAGGCCATCCTGTACTTCGAAAAGTGGGGGTTCAGCGCCTTCGTGGCTGACAATTACCGCTCGAGCTTTGTCGGCAGCGTCTCCAACTCGACCATCGGCGGCTACCCGACCCTGCAGTACATCAAGGGCTCGAGCTGGGTGTCTGCGCAAGTCGGCTACGAGGTCCAGTCCGGCTGGGGCAAGGGCCTGGCGGTTCGTTTCGAGGGCAACAACCTGAACGACCCGAGCTACGTCCAGAGCACCACCGTAGGCACCTGGGGCTCGCCGACCAAGACCGGCCATCAGTACATCCTGATGGTGAGCTACAAGTACCAATAAGGCCTTCGGCCGAATGGCGTAAGAATGGGGAGCCCCCGGGCCGGTGCAAGCCGGTGCGGGGGCTCCCGTGCATTCATGGCCAGGATCGGCCCGACCAGGAGCGAGCGCATTTTGGAAGCAGTAAAACTCAAGACCATCGTCATCGTCGGCGGTGGCACCTCCGGCTGGATGACAGCCGCAGCCTTTGCCAAGGTGCTGCGTGGCAAGTACGAGGTCAAGCTCGTCGAATCCGACGAGATCGGCACCATCGGCGTCGGCGAAGCCACGATTCCGATGATCGGACTTTTCAACCGCATGCTGGACCTCGACGAAAACGACTTCGTCAAGAAGACCCAGGCCACCTTCAAGCTGGGCATCGAGTTCGTCAATTGGAGCCGCCTGGGAGACCGCTACATCCACGGCTTTGGCGTCATTGGCCAGGACAACTGGACGGTGGATTTCCACCAGTACTGGCTCAAACAATACCTGGCCGGCAAGGCCAAGGGGCTGGATCACTACTCGATCAACACGGCCGCCTGCGTGCACAACAAGTTCATGCGCGCGCGACCGGATCTGCCCAATTCACCGCTGGCACAGATCGCCCATGCGTATCACTTCGACGCCCATCTCTATGCAAAGTTCCTGCGCGGCTACGCCGAAGAGCGTGGTGTTCAGCGCGTCGAAGGCCGCATCACCGAAGTGCAGACCCGTGAGGGCGATGGCCATGTGACGGCCGTGCATCTCCAAAGCGGGCAGAAGGTCGAGGGCGAGCTCTTCATCGACTGCTCGGGCTTCCGCGCCTTGTTGATCGAAGGTGCGCTGGAGACCGGCTACGAAGACTGGTCGCACTGGCTGCCTTGCGACCGCGCCGCGGCCGTTCCCTGTTCCTCCGCGCCCGAACTGTTGCCCTACACCCGAGCCACCGCTCGCACGGCCGGCTGGCAATGGCGCATCCCGCTGCAGCACCGCATCGGCAACGGCCATGTCTATTGCAGCAAGTACATCAGCGATGACGAGGCCGTGGCCACGCTGCTGGCCAACCTCGACGGCCAGCCGCTGGCCGATCCGCGGCCGATCCGCTTCGTCACCGGCCGGCGCAAGAAGGCCTGGAACAAGAACGTGGTGTCCATCGGCCTGGCTAGCGGCTTTGTCGAACCACTCGAGTCGACGAGCATTCATCTCGTCCAGATGGGCATCGCCCACCTGCTGACCTTCTTCCCCGGGGCCGGATTCAGTGCGGCCGACACGCGCGAGTACAACCGCGTGATGCAGCAGGAGTTCGAGTGGGTGCGTGACTTCATCATCCTGCACTACAAGGCCACGGAACGCACTGACACCCCGTTCTGGAACTACTGCCGCGAGATGGAGATCCCGCAGAGCTTGGCTGAGCGAATCGAGCTGTTTCGCAGCCACGGCCGCGTCTTGCGCGAGGGCAATGAGCTGTTCACCAAGGTCAGCTGGCTGCAGGTCCTGCATGGTCAGCGTATCCAGGCGCAGTCCTACCATCCGCTGACTGATCTGCTGCCCGAGGACGAGATCCAGAAGTATCTCGAGGAAGTGGAGAGCGTCATCAGCACCTGCGTGGACTACATGCCCAAGCATGCGGATTTCATCGCCGAGCATTGCAAGGCGCCCCCGATCAAGACCATGTAAGAGAGCAAGGAGAGTGACGATGCGCGTATTGATTCCCCTGGCGCTTGCGGCGCTATTGAGCGCCTGCGCCGATGCGCCCAAGACCGGCGCGATGCTCACCTACGAGACCAAGCCCGAAGGCGCCAAGATCTACCAGGGCACGACCCTGCTAGGCACGGCGCCGGTGCGCCGCACCTATCCGACCGACGGCAAGCCTAGCGTGGACACACCCGAGGTGACGGCCGTCTGGGCCAGCGGTGCCAAGACCACCTTCTGGACCCGGCTCAATGCCGGCGACGACCAGCTCGCCACGCTGGAGCGTCCGGCCAATGCGCCGAATCTGGACGTGGACCTGGCTGCCGCCGCGCCCTACGCAAAGAAAAATAAGGCTGACGCCGACCGCGACAAGGACCAGACGCTGCGAGACCAGAAGGCCTACTCGCAGGCCTGCCTGGACGCCCGCGCCAAGGGCAATTTGACCGCAGCTGCCAACGCCTGCAACTGACGCGCCAGAGCGGCCAAGGGCAAAGCCAAAGCGAGAAGCGAGGAAAGGCCCAGGGGGGCTTGCAGTACTGACAAATCCCTCCATGCCTGCCGAGTTCTGCCTGAACGGCATCAGTGCGGCCGTCCTCTTGTTCTCCTGATACTCGCACCTGGCGCGGGGGCAGACATTCCCGGCGTTCATCGCGCTGCTCATCACGGGCATCGCTGCTGCGCGAGGTGCTGCGCCGCCAGGCGCCACGAGGCTCCGCTGACCCAGGGCCTGCTGACCCAGGGCCTGCTGCCCCTGCTGGGCACCATCGGCCTGATCCTCATCGTGCTCGCAGGCGTGTGGCGATGGCCGTGGGCTTCGCGCGCGACGGTCAGAGCACGCGCTTGTAGTTCGTGTAGCCGTCCACCACGGCGCCTTCGGGCGTGAGCAGCAGCGCGCCGCGCGGCGGCAGCTTCACCGCGATCAGGGCCGAGGACATGGAGTACACGGTCCCCGTCAGCTGGTCGATCCAGCGCGAGCCGTCCATCTGCTTGCCGTCGGGCACGAGCAGGCGGTGCTCGACCTCGCGATCGGAGAAGTTGAAAACCGCGACCACGGCATCGAGCGCGCGCTCAGTGAACCGCTCAAAAGCGAGCAGGCCTTGCGCGTCCAGCGGCCGGAAGTCGCCGATGCGCAGGGCACGGCGCTGCTTGCGCAGGCCAATCAGCTTGCGCGTGAAGGCCAGCACCTCGTTGTCCTCGCGCACCAGGTCCCAGCGCATCGGCGCGCGCATCTCGGGATCCTCGCCGCCGGTCATGCCGAGCTCACTGCCGTAATAGACGCAGGGTGAGCCTGGCAGCGTGAACATCAAGAGTTGCGCGAGCCGGGCCTGGGTGCGATCGGGCAGGCTCGTCGCCAGGCGCGGCATGTCGTGGTTGTCGAGGTAGATCCAGGAGCGCAGCATGTTCTCGACGCCGCTGTCCTCGATCATGCGGGCGATCCAGCGCGCACCCTCGTCCACTGGCAGTTGGCCCGAGGCCAGGCCGATCATGATGCGCCGCAGCGTGAAGCCCAGGATGCCGTCCAGCGCCGGGAACCAGTCGCGCGGGTAGTTGGCCACCTCGCCGAGCACGAGCGACCCGGGCTTTTGCGCGTGAGCCGCCTGCGTGAGCTGGCTCAGCAGCGCGGGACCGATCTCGAAGCCGACGTCGAGCCGCCAGCCGTCCGCGCCGTCGCGCAACCAGCCCCGCACGACCGAATCGGGCGCGCCCCAGATGTACTTCTGCACCTCGGGGTTCTCGAGGTTCAGCTCGGGCAGGTTCTGCGCACCGACCCAGGCACGGGCACCGCCCTTGTAGCTCTTGTTGAAATCGAACCAGTCGCGATAGCGGCTCTTCGGGTCCGCCTCGGCTTGCCTGAACAGCGGCGAGTTGCGGCCCATGTGGTTGAACACGCCATCGAGCACGAGCTTCATGTGCCGGCGATGCACGTCGACGGCCAGGCGCTTCACATCGTCGCGGCTGCCGTATTCGGCCGAGACCGCCCTGTAGTCGAGCGCGTCGTACTTGTGATTGGTATAGGCCGCGTGGATGGGGTTCAGGTAGAGCACGTCGGCGCCCAGCTGCTCGACGTAGTCGAGCTTACCGGCAAGGCTGTCGATGTCGCCGCCCCAGAAATCGATCTCGTGGCTCCAGAGCTTCTCGCTCTCGAGGTAGCTGCCGGCCTTGGGCACTTCGCTCCAGTCGCGCAGGCGTTTCGGCGCGGGGTAGAGCGAGCGCTTGGCCTCCAGATGGCGGCTCGGCGCGAAGCGGTCCACATAGACCTGGTAGACGATGGCGCCGATGCGCCAGTCCTGCTCGCGCGCCGCCATCCGCGCGATCAGCGGCCGGTCGAACACGCTGGCGTAACGCGTCCGGTCGAGACCCCAAGCGGGCGCCGCAGCCATGCCCGCGAGCAGGGCGCGGCGCTTCATCCCTTGACCCCGCCGGCCGTCAGACCCGAGACGATCCAGCGCTGCGCCAGCAGGAACACGGCCGTGATCGGCAGGCCTGAGAGCACGGCGGCGGCGGCGAAGTCGCCCCACAGAAAGCGCTGGTCGTTGAGGTAGTACTTGGCGCCCACGGCCAGGGTGAGGTTGCCCTCTTCACGCAGCAAGATGGAGGCGACCGGGTACTCGATGATGGTGCCGATGAAGGCGAGCACGAAGACCACCATCAGGATGGGAATCGCCATGGGCAGCAGCACGCGGCTGAAGGCCTGCCAGTGCGTGGCGCCGTCGACCTTGGCGTTCTCCTCGATCTCCACGGGAATCGTCTCGAAGTAACCCTTGATGGTCCAGATGTGCGTGGCCACGCCGCCGAGATAGGCGAGCACCAGGCCGCCGTGCGTCTCCAGGCCCAGGAAGGGGATGTAGCTGCCAATGGTCTCGAAGATCGCATAGATGGCCACCAGGGCCAGCACGGCCGGAAACATCTGCAGCAGCAGCATGGTGTTCAGCACACCCTTCTGAAAGGGGAACTTGAGCCGTGCGAAAGCATAGGCCGCGCTCGTGGAGATGGCCACGATCAGAAAGGCCGAGATGGCAGCGACCTTGATGGAGTTCCACAGCCAGGTCAGCACCGGGAAGGGCGGCTGCACCAGCGTGCCATCGGCCGCCTGGTACGGCAGGCCCAGGGCCAGCCGCCAGTGCTCGAGGCTGACAGTCTCGGGGATCAGGCTGCCGGTGGCGAAGTTGCCGGGGCGCAGCGAGATGGAGACAACCGCCGCGAGCGGGAACAGCGTGACGAGGAGGAAGGCGACGAGCAGCGCGTGGGCCGCGCAGAGGCGCCAGCGCGCCTGTTTGCCTCGGACGATGGCCATGTTATTGCTGAGCCTTTCTCATCAGGCGCAGGTTGAAGAGCGACATCGCCGCCACGAGCAGGAAGATCAGCGTGGAGATGGCCGCGGCCAGGCCGTAGTCGGTGCCCGAGTCGCGGAAGGCGATGCGATAGGTGTAGGAGACCAAGATGTCGGTCTGGCCGGCGGGAAGCTTGGTCGAGAGGAAGTCGGGGCGGCCGTCGGTCAGCAGCGCGATCAGGACGAAGTTGTTGAAGTTGTAGGCAAAGGCGCTGACCAGCAGGGGCGCCAGCGGCTTGATGATCAGCGGCGCGGTGATGCGGCTGAAGTTGGTCCAGGGGCCCGCGCCGGCCAGGGCCGAGGCCTCGTAGAGATCGGACGGAATGCTCTTGAGCAGGCCCGAGCACAGGATCATCACGTAGGGATAGCCGAGCCAGACGTTGACGATCAAGAGCATCAGCTTGGCCAGCAGCGGATCGGCGAACCAAGCCGGCTTGACGCCGAACACGGCGTTCAAGATGGCGTTGATCTCGCCGAAGTTCTGGTTGAACAGACCCTTGAACACCAGGATGGAGATGAACCCCGGCACCGCATACGGCAGGAACACGAGCGTGCGGTAGGCCGTGCGGCCCTTGAGGTCTTCCCAGTTCAACAGCACGGCCAGCAGCATGCCGAGAGCCGTGCAGCAGACCACCGTGGCCAGGGCGAATATCACCGTCCAGGCAAAGATCGAGAGGAAGGGGCCGCGGAACTCGGCGTCCAGCACCATGCGGGCGTAGTTGCGCCAGCCGACCGCGACCTTGAAGCCCGGCTGCAGGCGCTCGCCCTCGGCGCTCGTGAAGAAGCCTTCGTTGCGATCGGGCGAGAAGCGCTTGCCGTCTTCGTGGCGCACGAGGCTGCCGTCGGCCTCGGCGGCCCACTGCGCACGCATGGGCGCGAATTCGTGCAGGCCCAGATAACTCAAGGTTTCGGCGGAGTCCGGCAGCTTGAGTTTCAGCTGCATCAACGCCTCGCGGTGTGCAACCACGCCGCGCAGGTCCAGCGCCGGTTGCAGGGGCACCTCGGCGGCCGGCTGCATCTGCACTTGCACGGGGCTCTTCAGCGCCAGCGGCGGCGAGACCCAGCGCACCGGCGCAGCATCGTCGTCGCCTTCGTGCAGGGCCAGGCGGAAGGCCGCGCCATCGGCATGCAGGCTGAAGCGCTGCACCTGCGAGAGGTCCGGGTCCGCGCGTTCCAGCAAGGTGGCGCGGGCGCGCTCTTCGGAGAGCAGGTGGGGCGAGGAGTAGTTGGTGAAGCCGATGCGCGCCGTGAAGATCAGCGGGAAGGCGATGAAGACCAGCATGCCCGCCACGCCCGGATACAGATAGCGATAGGCAAACTGGCGGCTGACCACATAGACATAGAAGGCCGAGCCGAAGAGCGCGAGCGCACCCAGCGCCCAGGCCGTCTGGCCGGCGGCGTAGATCAGGAAGACCGTGTAGAGCGCCGCCAGGGCGGCCAGGGCCGTGATGGGCCAGCGCAGCAGGCGCGCGGCACGCTCCAGCGGGGAGGCGGGCAAGGTGCTGTAGTTCATCTTATTGTTTGAGCAGCATCCGGCCCGCGGCCCCGTCGAGCGCGTCCTTCGGCGACTGGAGCCCGTTGGTCACGGCTTCGAGCGCCGCGTCCATGGCGGTCCAGAAGCGGCCCACCTCGGGGACGTTGGGAATTGCGGCGCCGGCTCGCGCGTTGGCCATGCTGGCCTTGATCAGCGGATTGACCGAGAGCTCGGCATAGAAGGCCTTGTTGGCCGGCACGCCAATGGGCACGTCGGCGTCCAGCACCTTGAGCGACTCGGGTTGCATCAGCTGGTTCTCGATGAACTCGCGGGCGATGTCCTTTTGCCGGCTCGGCGAGGCGATCATGCAGCCGAGCACGCCGACAAAGCTCTTGCTCGGCTTGCCGGCAATGACCTCGGGGATGGGCGCCACGCCGAAATCGATCTTGGCCTTGCGCGCGTTGTCCCAGGCCCAGGGGCCGGAGATCATCATGGCCACGTCGCCGCGGGCAAAGCCCGTTTCCATCTCGGCATAGCGCGCGCCGCGCGGCATGGTGCCGCCTTCGATCAGGCGCTTGAGCAGGCTCGCGCCGGCCAGAGCGCCCTCGTTGTTCACGCCGACCTGGCGGGGATCGAAGTCGCCCTGCGCATCGCGGCCGAAGATGAAGCCACCCGCGCCCGCCAGCAGCGGCCAGGAGAAGAAACTCTTGTTGTAGTCCCAGAGCACGGCGTGCTTGCCCTTGGCCTGGAGCTGCTTGTCCAGGGCGATCAGCTCCTCCCAGGTCTTGGGCGGCGTGGGCACGAGGGCCTTGTTGTAGATGAGACCCGTGGTTTCGATGGCGATGGGGTAGCCCCAGACGCGGCCCTTGTAGGTGAAGGCTGACCACGTCTGCTCCTCGACCGAGTCGCGCAGCTTGGGGCCGATGGACAGGGGCGTCAGCAAGCCGGCCTTGACCCACTCGCCCACGCGGTCGTGCGGCCAGCAGAAGATGTCCGGGCCCTTGCCGGAGCCGGCGGCCGACTGGAACTTCTCGGGGGCATCGACCGGATGCTCGACCACCACCTTGACGCCGCTGCGCTTCTCGAAGGCATCCCCGACCTTTTGCAAGCCGGTGTAGGCCTTGTCGCTGTTGATCCAGATGAGCAGCTTGTGGTTCTCGGCCGCCTGGGCGCTGACCGTCACCGCCAGCGCCAGACTCAGGAGCGCGTGCTTCATGCGGCCGCCGCCTGCGGCGCCAGGCGCTTGAAGGCGTGGCCCTCGGCGTCGAAGAGATAGCAGTGATCGGCCGGCAGCGCCAGCGAGAGCGGATCGCCCGAGCGCACGCGGGTGCGTCCATCGAACTCGCAGGTCAGCGCGTCCTCCACGCCGGGGTAAGCGCAATAGGCATGCGTGGTGCCGCCCAGAGACTCGACGAAGGTGACGGTCGTGGCGATGAGGTTCTCAGCCGCGCCGATCTCGACATGCTCCGGGCGAATGCCCAAGGTGACCTTGTCGCCCGGTTTGGCACGCGAGGCGTCGACCTGGGCACGGATCTGCGCGCCATCGGCCAGCTTGACGACGGCCTCCGACGCCGAGCCGCGCAGCAGCTCGGCCTCGATGAAGTTCATCTTCGGGCTGCCGATGAAACCTGCCACGAAGAGGTTGTCGGGCTGCTCGTACAGCTCCAGCGGCGTGCCCACCTGCTCGATCTTGCCGGCCGAGAGCACCACGATGCGATCGGCCAGCGTCATGGCCTCCACCTGGTCGTGCGTCACATAGACCATGGTGGTCTTCAAGTCCTCGTGCAGCTTGGCGAATTCGTAGCGCATGCGCACACGCAGCGCGGCATCCAGATTGGAGAGCGGCTCGTCGAAGAGGAAGACCTCGGGCTTGCGCACGATGGCCCGGCCGATGGCCACACGCTGGCGCTGGCCACCGCTCAGGTCCTTCGGCTTGCGCTCCAGGAGGTGTTCGATGTGCAAGATGCGCGCCGCATTGCGCACGGCCGCCTCGACCTCGTTCTTGGGAACCTTGGCCAGCTTGAGACCGAAGGCCATGTTGTCGAACAGATTCATATGCGGGTACAGCGCATAGGACTGGAACACCATGGCGATGCCGCGCTCGGCCGGCGGCACGTCGTTGACGAGGCGCCCGCCAATGCGCAGCTCCCCACCGGTGATCTCCTCCAGGCCGGCGATGGTGCGCAGCAGGGTGGACTTGCCGCAGCCCGAAGGGCCGACAAAGACCATGAACTCGCCGTCGCGGATCTCGAGGTCGATGCCGTGCAGGATGCGGGTCTCGCCATAGGCCTTCTCGACCCGGCTCAAACAAACGTCAGCCACTTCTTGTCTCCAATATTTTGTAGAGAATATACAGGCCAAGATCGCCAAGAACAACGGGCCTCACGATTTCGTAACCCGATTGAATTCAGTGAAATCAATGACTTGTGTTCAAATCCGGGTATTCCTGATGTAGTCAAACTACATTCGGAATCCGCGTCATCGATACTTCCCAGGCCGCCGCTTCTGCGGCATTCTTGCCCCCGTGCTTTGCGGGGCCGCCAGCACATGAGCGATCAAGCCATCTCCCGCACTGTTCGGAGCCCGAGCATGTCCACCGCACACACCTTCGCCCAAGCCTATGCCGCCGAGTTGGCCCAGGCCGGAGTCCAGCCTGGCCCGCAAAGCGCGCTTCGCGCCGCCGCCGCCGCTTGCCGCACCCAACTCGCCGAGCGCTGGGCCGCGACGCAGGCCGCGGATGCGGCCCGCGCCGCCGATGCGCCCGTGCGTCGCGTCCACTACCTGTCCATGGAATTCCTGATGGGTCGAGCCCTGTCCAACGCGCTGGCCGCGCTGGGCATGCAGGCGCCCTTGCAGCAGGCCCTGGGCCAGATTCCCTTGAGCGATGTGCTTGAGGCCGAACCCGACGCCGCCCTCGGCAACGGCGGGCTGGGCCGTCTCGCCGCCTGCTTCCTCGATTCCTTCGCCGAGTTGGGCCTGCCCTCCTTCGGCTACGGCCTGCGCTACCGATACGGCATGTTCGCTCAAGCAATCCAGCAGGGCCGCCAGGTCGAGTCGCCGGACGACTGGCTGCGCCTGGGCGCGCCGTGGGAGATCGCCCGCCCCGAGGTCCGCTACCGCGTCGGCTTCGGCGGCCGCGTGCAGGTCGAAGGCGGCCAGCGCCGCTGGCTGCCGGCCGAAGAGATCGAGGCCCAGGCGCACGACTTCATCGTGCCGGCCCACCACAGCCAGCGCGTGGCGACATTGCGCCAATGGCAGGCCCAGGCCGCCGCACCCATCGACTTCCAGGCCTTCTGCGAAGGTGACTACGCCAAGGCCGGCCGCCAGCAGCTGCTGGCCGACAGCCTCAACTGGGTGCTCTACCCCGACGACAGCACCGAGGCCGGCCGCGAGCTGCGCTTGCGCCAGGAGGCCTTCCTCGTCAGCGCCTCGCTGCAAGACCTGCTGGCCCGCCACTTGGCCGAGGGCCGCCCGCTCTCCGAGCTGGGCCGCGCCAACGCCATCCACCTGAACGACACGCACCCGGCACTTGCGCCTGCAGAGCTGATGCGCTTGCTGCTCGACGAGCACGGCCTGCCCTGGGATGCCGCCTGGGCGACCACGCGCCAGGCCATCAGCTACACCAACCACACGCTGATGCCCGAGGCGCTGGAGACCTGGCCCGTGCGCATGTTCGAGGCTCTGCTGCCGCGCCACCTCGAAATCATCTACGAGATCAACCATCGCTTCCTGAGCGAGGTGGCCAAGGCCTTCCCCGGCGACACGGGCCTGGTCAAGCGCGTCTCGCTGATCGACGAGGGCCACGGCTACGGCGGCCATGGCGGCGAGCGCCGCGTGCGAATGGCGGCGCTCTCGATCGTGGCCTCGCACCGCATCAACGGCGTGGCCGCCCTGCACTCGGAGCTGATGGTGCAGACCATCTTCGCCGACTACGCCAAGATCTTCCCCGAGCGCTTCCACAACGTCACCAACGGCGTGACGCCGCGGCGCTGGGTGCAGCAGGCCAACCCCGGCTTGTCGACGCTGCTCGACACACGCTTGGGCACCAAGTGGCGCCAAGACTTGGCCGAGCTGAAGAAGATCGCACCGCTGGCCGAGGATGCGGCTTTCCGCGCCGAGCTCTCCGCCGTCAAGCGCGCCAACAAGCAGCGCCTGGCCGACTGGGTGCAGCGCGAACTGGGCATCTCGCTCAACGTGGACAGCCTCTTCGACGTGCAGGTCAAGCGCATCCACGAATACAAGCGCCAGCTGCTCAACTTGCTGCACGTGGTGGCGCGCTACCAGGCCATCGTCGCGAACCCGGGCAAGGCCTGGACGCCGCGCACCGTCATCATCGCGGGCAAGGCAGCCTCGGCCTATGTGGCGGCCAAGAGCATCATCCAGCTGGCCCATGACATCGCCCGTGTGGTCAACAGCGATCCGCGCGTGGGGGACAAGCTCAAGCTCGTCTTCCTGCCCAACTACAGCGTCTCGCTGGCCGAGATCGTGATGCCGGCGGCCGACCTGTCGGAGCAGATCTCCACGGCAGGCACCGAGGCCTCGGGCACGGGCAATATGAAGTTCGCCCTGAACGGCGCGCTGACCATCGGCACCTGGGACGGCGCCAATATCGAGATGGCCGAACACATGGGCGTGGACAACATGTTCGTCTTCGGCCTGCGCACCGATGCGGTCGCCAAGCTCAAGGAGCTCGGCTACGACCCGCGCCTGCACTACGAGGAGAACGCCCAGCTCAAGCGCGTGATCGACGCGATCTGCGGCGGCAGCTTCTCGGCCGGCGACGCCACGCGCTACCGCGCCCTGGTCGAGCGCCTGCTGGGGCACGACGCCTACTTGCTGTTCGCCGACTTCGCGTCCTATGTGCACACGCAGGAGCAGGTCGACGCGCTCTTCGTCGATCCGCCCGCCTGGTCGCGCAAGGCTGCGCTGAACATCGCGGGCATGGGCTGGTTCTCCTCGGATCGCACGATCGCCGAATACGTCGAACGGGTCTGGTCCCGCGCCAGCTTGCAATGAAGCCCCCACGCTCGCTTCCGCTCGCGCCCCCCCGAGGGGGCGCTCAGCGCCTTCGGGCGGCCAGGCGGCGCTGAGATGATTTCCAGCGCCGATCTCGAGCTGCTGGCCCGCGGTGAACACCCGCGGCCGCAGTCCGTGCTCGGCGCGCATCCGCAGGAAGGCGGCGTGCGCTTCGCTGTCTGGGCGCCGCGCGCCCGGCGCGTGAGTGTGGTTGGCGATTTCAATGCCTGGGACGGCAGGCGGCACCCGCTCCATCGCGAAGGCCCGATCTGGGTGGGCCTCGTGCCCGGCGTGGCGACCGGCGCGCTCTACAAGTACGAGCTGGAAAACGAGGCCGGCGAGCTGCTGCCGCTGAAGGCCGATCCCTTCGCCTTCGCCACCGAACTGCGGCCGGCCAACGCGAGCATCGTCGCCACCGCGCCGAGACGCCCGCTGCCCGCGAGTCGCCGGACGGCCAATGAGCGCCACGCGCCGATCAGCATCTACGAGGTTCACGCCGCGTCCTGGAAGAAGCCGGATGGGCGATTTCCGACCTGGGACGAACTCGCCGCTGAACTTCCGCGTTATGCCGCTGACCTCGGTTTCACCCACCTCGAGCTGCTACCCATCAGCGAACATCCCTTTGACGGCTCCTGGGGCTACCAGACCCTGGGCCTGTTCGCGCCCAGCGCCCGCTTCGGCCCGCCCGAGGGATTCGGCCGCTTCGTGACCGCCTGCCACGCCGCCGGGCTGGGCCTGCTGCTGGACTGGGTGCCGGCGCATTTCCCCTCCGACGCGCACGGGCTCGTCCGCTTCGACGGTGCCCCGCTCTACGAATACGCCGATCTGCGCGAAGGCTTCCACCGCGACTGGAACACCCTGATCTACGACTTCGGCCGCCCCGAGGTGCGCCAGTTCCTGGCGGGCAGCGCCCTGCACTGGATCGAGGCCTGGGGCGTGGACGGCCTGCGCGTGGATGCGGTGGCCTCCATGCTCTACCGCGACTACTCGCGGCCGGCGGGCGAATGGATCGCAAACGTCCACGGCGGCCGCGAGAACCTCGAAGCCATCAGCCTCTTCAAGCTCATCAACGAGAGGCTCGGCACGCAAGTGCCCGGCGCGATCACGGTGGCGGAAGAATCCACCGCATTCCCCGGCGTCTCGGCGCCCACCTACAGCGGCGGCCTGGGCTTTCACTACAAGTGGAATATGGGCTGGATGAACGACACGCTGCGCTACATCCACGAGGACCCCATCCACCGCCGCTGGCACCACGACAAGCTGACGTTCGGCCTCGTCTATGCCTTCAGCGAGAACTTCGTGTTGCCGATCTCGCACGACGAGGTGGTCCACGGCAAGGGCTCCATGCTCGACAAGATGCCCGGTGACGATTGGCAGAAGTTCGCCAACCTGCGCGCCTACTACGGCTTCATGTGGGGCCATCCGGGCAAGAAGCTGCTCTTCATGGGCCAGGAATTCGCGCAGCGCCAGGACTGGCGCTTCGAGGAGTCGCTGCCCTGGCAGTTGCTCGCCGAGGAAAGCCACGCGGGCGTGCAGCGCCTGGTCCGCGACCTCAACCGGCTCTACCGCGCGCAGCCCGCCCTGCACCGCCTGGACTGCATGCCCGAGGGCTTCGAGTGGCTGGTCAAGGATGACGCCGAGCAGTCGGTGCTGGCCTGGAAGCGCCGCGATGAAACCGGCCGCCAGGTGATCGTCATCTCCAACTTCACGCCCGTGCTCCGCCATCGCTATCGCATCCCCGTCGGAACCGACGCACACCAATGGCGCGAGATACTCAACACCGACGCGCCGCACTACGGCGGCAGCGGCGTTGGCAACACCCTGCTGCCCGTCGCTGACGGCCACGTCGAGCTGACCCTGCCGCCCCTGGCCACCGTTTTCCTGATTCCCGATGCACCTGCCTGAGCACATCCTCGAAGGCCGCCACGAGCCGTTTGGCGCGCATGCGCGCGACGGTGGCGTGAACTTCGCCGTCTTCTCCGAACACGCACAGCAGATCGAGCTGTGCATCTTCGACGCAGCCGGCCAGCGCGAGATCAAGCGCTACGCGCTGCACGGTCCGCACGACGGTGTGTTCCATGGCTTTTTGCCAGGGCTGCAACCGGGGCTCGTCTACGGCCTGCGCGCCCATGGGCCCTACGACCCGCATGCGGGCCATCGCTTCAATCCGCACAAGCTCCTGCTGGACCCGAACGCGCGCGAGATCGTCGGCCATTTCAGCTGGCGCGCCGAGCACCACGGCTACGAGATTGGCCACCCGGACGGCGCGCGCTCCTTCGACACCCGCGACAATGGCGTCCATGCGCTCAAGGCCCGCGTCAGCCCACCACTGACGGACAGCCCGCGCACCAATGCACCGCGCCATGCCGCCGCCGATCTCGTGCTCTACGAAGTCCACGTCAAGGGCTTCTCCATGCTGCACGTTGACATCCCCACCGAGCTGCGCGGGACCTATGCGGGCCTCGCGCATCCGGCGGCCGTCGCGCACTTCAAGCAGCTCGGCGTGACCACGCTATCGCTGCTGCCGGTGCACTATTCGATCGCCGAGCCTCACCTGGCCGACAAGCACCTGCCCAACTACTGGGGCTACAACACGCTGGGCTTCTTCTGCCCCGACCCGCGCCTGGCACAGGCCGCGCACCGCGACGACCCGAGTGCAGTCACCGAAGAGTTCCGCGACATGGTTCGCGCCCTGCACGCCGCCGGGCTGGAGGTGGTACTCGACGTGGTCTACAACCACACGCCCGAGGGCAACGAGTTCGGCCCCACCCTTTCTTTCCGCGGCCTGGACAACAGGGCCTGGTACCGACTGCAGCGCGACGACCCGGCCCACAACGAGAACCTCACCGGCTGCGGCAACACCCTGCACTGCGCCCACCCGCGCGTCACGCAGTTCGTCCTCGACTCGCTGCGTTACTGGGTGAACGAGATGGGAGTGGACGGCTTCCGCTTCGATCTTGCCCCCGTGCTGGGCCGCACCAATCACGGCTACGAGCCCGGGGCCGCCTTCTTCACCGCCCTGCGCCAGGACCCGGTGCTGAGCCAGGTGCACCTGATCGCCGAGCCCTGGGACGCTGCCTACGACGGCTACCAGCTCGGCCGCTTCCCGGGCCGCTTCCTCGAGTGGAACGACAAGTTCCGCGACGCCGTGCGCGGCTACTGGCTGGGCAAGGGCGTGAGCCGCGGCGAGCTGGCGCGGCGCTTCACGGCCAGCAGCGACGTGTTCCGCCACGGCCAGCGCTCGCCCCAGGCCTCAGTCAACTTCGTCTCGGTTCATGACGGCTGGGTGCTGGCCGACGTGGTCGCCTATGAGCACAAGCACAACCACGCCAACGGCGAAGACAACCGCGACGGCCGCAATGGCGAGCTCTCGTGCAACTTCGGCGTCGAAGGCATGACGACGGACGCCGCCATCCTCGACGCCCGCCGCAGCACCCGCCATGCCATGCTCGCGACCTTGCTGCTCGCGCAGGGCACACCCATGCTGTGCGCCGGCGACGAGATCGGCAACAGCCAGCAGGGCAACAACAACGCTTATTGCCAAGACAACGCCACAAGCTGGCTCGACTGGTGCGCGGCCGACGCCGGCACGCTCGCGCTCGTGCAGGCCTTGCTCGCGCTGCGCCGCGAGGAGCCCTTGCTGCGGCCCGCGCGCTGGATGACCGACGCCAGCATCGTCTGGGTCACACCCCACGGCCACGCGATGCACGCGCACGACTGGCACGCGCATGGCAGCTTGGCCTTCGGCGCCAAGCTCGAATCGCGCTTGATGCTCGTCTTCAACCCGGAGCCCCATGAAGTGGCCTTCCATTTGCAAGGACGCTGGCAACTCCTGCTCGACAGCAGCGGCCGTCTCGCGCCCGCCTCCCTGAATCAACTCCACGCACCGGCGCGCTCGCTGCTGGTGCTTCGTCACGAGGCCACTCTATGAATCTCAACGAACGCTGCTCAGGCGTGCTCGCCCACATCACTTCCCTGCCCGGCCCGCATGGCTCGGGCGACTTCGGCCCCGGCGCCTACCGATTTGTGGACTGGCTGGCCAGCGCCGGCCAGACCCTGTGGCAGTTGCTGCCCATCACGCCCATCGGCCCTGGCGACAGTCCTTACCAGGGCGTCTCGGCCTTCGCCGGCAATCCCTGGCTCGTGGCCTTGGAGCCCATGGTCGCGGCCGGCTGGCTGGTGATGGACGAACTGCCGGCCTTCGACGCCGCCAAGGTCGACTATGGGCAAGTGACGCCCTGGCGAGAGCTGCAGTTGCGCAAGGCCGCCGCGGGCTTCTTCGCCAAGGGCGACCAGAAGGATTTCAAGGCCTGGTGCACAAGTGCCGCCTCCTGGCTCGACGACTACGCCCTCTTCATGGCCATCCGCACGCCGCTGAACGGCCAGCCTTGGTGGGCCTGGTCCAAAGGTCTGGCCAAGCGCGACGCCGCCGCCCTGGCCGCCGCGCGCAAGGAGCACGCCGAGGAGTTCGCCTTCTGGCAGTTCGTGCAGTGGCAGTTCGACGTGCAGTGCAGCGCGCTCAAGGCCTATGCCAATGGCCGCGGCGTGCGTCTGATGGGCGACCTGCCCATCTTTGTCGCCCACGACAGTGCTGACTGCTGGTCGCGCCCCGACCTCTATGACCTGGACGCCGGCTTCAGCACCCGCGTCGTCGCCGGCTGCCCGCCCGACGCGATGTCGGTGGACGGCCAACGCTGGGGCAACCCCCTCTACCTGTGGGACCGCATGGCGGCCGAGGACTACGCCTGGTGGACAGCGCGCGTGAAGCGCGCCCTCTCGCAGGCCGACGTGTTCCGCATCGACCACTTCCGCGGCTTCGCTGGCTATTACGAGATCCCCGGTGAACGCATGGACGCGCGCGTCGGCCAATGGCTCAAAGGCCCGGGCAAGCCGCTGTTCGACGCCATCACCCAGGCCCTGGGGCCCCTGCCGATCGTGGCCGAGGACCTGGGTTTCATCACCGAGGACGTGATCGAATTGCGCGACTCGCTGGGCTTCCCCGGCATGAAGATCCTGCAGTTCGGCTTCGGTGGGGATGGCAGCCACGAGTTTCTGCCCCACACCTGGACCCGCGCTTCGGTGGCTTACACGGGCACGCACGACAACGACACGGTGCTGGGCTGGTGGCGCTCGGCCTCGGCCCGGGAACGCGCTTTTGCCGGCTCCTACCTCGCCTGTGGCGAGCACGACGTGCACTGGGCCATGATCCGCGCCTGCGCAAACTCCGTGGCCAATATCGCCGTCTATCCGCTGCAAGACGTGCTGGGCCTGGGAACCGAGGCGCGCATCAACGTGCCCGGTGTGCTCGGCGGCAACTGGGCCTGGCGCTTCACCGACGCGATGCTCGGCCAGGAGCCGGCGCGCGTGCTGGGCCTGATCACGGCGGCCAGCGGCCGCGGGCCCTTCGAGCTGCTGCAACTGCCAGCCTGAGTCAGCCGAAACTGTTGGTTAGGGCCCACTCGCACGGAGGGGCCCTAACGCGCTTTTGCCGCGAGAGGTTCAAAATGTCCTACAAGCCTGCGGCTATTCGACCGATAAGTGGGATGCGAGGTCTTGCACCATGCGCTCAGGCACGGGGTCGAGAGACCACGGTCACGCGCATCCACGCCACCCTTGACAGCCGGTCGCCGTGAGGGAGATGGGCTGGACTGCTTGCGACCTTGAACAGGAGGAATCTCTGATGAAGCCCACTTCTCTTCGGCACTACGCGGTCTTGTCGGCCTTGCTGCTCGCTGCAGCGAGCGCCCAGGCGGCCAGCACCACGGCCACCGCCACGGCCACCGTCCTGACGCCCATGACGATCACGAAAAACACCGACTTGTCGTTCGGCAACATCGTGGGCGGCAACGGCACGGTCACCATTGATACGAGCGGCGCGCGCAGTCTTGCCGGGAACACAGCGCCCGCGGTCAGCGGGGGCACGGCCCTTTCAGCGGCCAAGTTCACGGTCGGCGGCACGGCAAGTCAGGGCTACGCCATCACGGTCACCCCCCCAGCAAACCTGAGTTCCGGCGGCAACAACATGGCTTTCACGGCCTTCTGGGAAGCGCTCGATACAGCCACGCCCACGCCGGTCAGCTCAGGCACGCCGGCCACCTTCACGCCGGCCGGCGCGACCTCGTACATCCTGCTGGGCGGCACCATCACCGTCGGCGCCAACCAGGCCGCTGGCACTTACACCGGCACGATCACGGTCAACGTCGACTACAACTGAGTCGGCGCCGCGCCCCGACAGCCCTCTTCCTCATGTCATGAAACCCAGGCTCGGCCCCACCAGCTGGGTGGCCTTGCGCTGCCTGGCCGCGGTCGCCGCACTCGTGCCGGCGGCCGGGTCGGCCTGGGCGGTATCCGCCCACGGCATCGCGATGGCTACCGTGATCGAGCCCATCCAGGTCAACCGGCTGCTGGGCCTTCCGGCCAGCGCCCTTGAGATCTACCTGAGCCAACGGGGCCCCGCAGGGCCGCAGACCGGCTCGGTGCTGATCCGCGTGATCGGCGGTGTGGGCGACCAGCCGGTGGCCGTCCAGCGGGCGCAACCCTCGCCGGTCCAGGCGCAGGGGCTGGTGGGCGGTGCGGTGATCCTGGACCGCGGCCTGGCGATGGCCGTCATGGCCAGCATGAGCGACGAGGAGCAGGGGCATGACGACAAGCCGGTCGCCATCACGATCGCCTTCAATTGAAGCAGCGGCGCTGCTGAGCCTGCTGCTGGTCAGCGCCGGCGCGGCGGCGCAGAGCATTTCCAACTCGAGCAGCCTGTCCTTCGGGGCCTTTGCCGCGGGCAATGGCGGCACGATCACCGTCAGCACCCTGGGTGCGCGCAGCCAGTCTGGCGGCGTTGTGCTGGCGAGCTCGGGATCCTCGGCCTCGGCCGCGCAGATCATCGTCAGCGGCACGGCCAGCGCCAGCGTCGCCTTCACCCTGCCCGCCAACGGCACGGTCGTGCTCAGCGATGGCAGCCACACGATGGCGCTCAACAACTTCGTCAGCAATCCGTCCGGCTCGGGCATCCTGGGCGGCGGGACGCTCATGCTCGCCATCGGCGCGAGCCTGTCCGTGAGCCCTTCGCAAGTGCCCGGCAATTACACGGGCTCCTTCGACGTGACCGTGGACTACAACTAAAGGTTCGATCATGAACGCTCCATCGCTTGTCTTCCGCGGGCTCGCCGCCCTGCTCCTGCTGATGGCGGCCGGCGCGGCGCAGGCCGACCTGATGCTGTTTCCCACCCGCATCGTGTTCGAGGGGCGGCAGCGAGCCGGCCAGGTCGAGCTGATGAATTCTGGCGCCAAGCCGGAGACCTATCGACTGCATCTGGTGAATCGCCGCATGGGTCCAAACGGCGAGTTCATCTCCATCGAAACGCCGGGGCCGGGCGAGCAGTTCGCCGATGCCATGGTCGTGTTCTCGCCCCACCAGGTGACGATCCCGCCCGGTGGCTCACAGGTCGTGCGCATCCTGCTGAAAAAGCCCACCGAGCTGGCCGATGGCGAGTACCGCTCGCACCTGCAGATTGACCGTGTGCCCGAAGCCTCGGGCGCCAGCAGCGTGGAGCAGATGGCCAAGCCCGACTCGCAGGAGGTCGGCGTGGTCATCCAAGCGCTGATCGGCGCCTCTATTCCCGTCATCGTGCGGCAGGGCCAGACCCATGCCCAGGCCAAGCTGAGCAAGCTCGCGCTGATGCCCTCAGGCCCCGGCCAACCCGGCGGCGCGCTGTCCCTGTCCATCGAGCGCGACGGCACCCGATCCGTCTACGGCGACCTGACGGTGAGCTTCACCACCGCGGCCGGCGTGACACTGCAACTCGCGCGCGCCAACGGCGTGGCCGTGTACGTGCCCAACCCCAGCCGCAGCGTGCTGCTGCCGCTGACCCTGCCCGGCGGCCAGCCCCTGCCCGCCGGCACCTTGCACGCCACCTTCCGCGATCGGCCCGAGGCCGGCGCCAAGCTGCTGGCCGACGCCAGCCTCGTGCTGCCCTGATGAAACATGCGCTCGCGCCCCTGCTCGCCCTGCTGCTCGTCGGCGGCGAGGCCGCGGCCGTGGCGCCGGGGGCCGCGCCGGCGCAGGAAACGCCGGTCCAGCTGCGCGCGCTGAGTGTCAAGCTCGAGGGCAAGCCGCTGCGTCCGCGGCTGGACGCGTTCCAGAGCAACTACCAGGTGCTGCTGCCTCTGGGCGAGCTCTCGGCCCTGCTGGACCTGGGCCTGACGCTGAGGCCCGGGGGCGCGGGCGGCACGCTTGCGCAGACCGGCCAGGCCTTCAGCCTCGAGCTGGGCGAATCGACGGTGAGGATCGGCTCGCGCGAGCAGTCCTTCGAGCCGCGTCTGGTGCGGCAGATCGACGGCGAGCTTTATGTCTCCACACAGCTGCTGGCGCGCTGGTTGCCCCTGGACCTGGGCGTAGACCTGCCGCGCTGGCAGCTCAACATCGCACCGCGCATGCCTCTGCGGCATGCGGCGGTCGCTGCGGTGCTAGCTCGGCAGCCCGCGGCGCCTCAGGCTGCCGCTCCCGTGCCGCGGACGGCCGAGAGCCTCGAGGCCAATCTGCTCGTCATGCAGGTGATGCTCGATGGCGAGGTGCTCTCCGACAGCCTGGCCGCCTATCAGGAGGGCAACCAGGTCATGGTGCCGCTGGGCGAGATGGCGCGGCTCCTGACACTGCCCATCCAGGTGCAGGCCCTTGACGGCAGCGCGACCGGGCTGCTGCTGCACCCGGACAAACCCTTCGCGCTGAACATCGGCCAGAGCCTGGTGAGCATTGCGGGCCATGAGCAGCAGTTCGATCCACGCCTGGCCACCGTGGTGGGCGACGAGGTGTACGTCTCCGCCCAGTTGCTGTCGCGCTGGCTGCCCGTGGAGCTCAAGACTGATATGGCGAGCTTGTCGATCCAGGTGCTGCCACGCGAGCGGCTGCCTTTGCAGGATCGCCTGGAGCGCGAGCGCCTCGCCGCCTTGCTGCGCCAGAACACCGCAAACGCGGCGCCGCAATATCCGCTGCAGAATTCGCGGCCTGGGCTCATCAGTTGGCCCATGATCGACCAATCGGTGGGCACCGACGCGCGGCGCGGCCCCAGTGGGCGCCAGCTCCGCGACGTGTCGACGACCTACCTGACGGCTGACCTGCTGGGCATGGAGGGCTCGGCCTACGTCCAGAAGGCCAGCGACGTCGCCAAGCCCGAGCTACGCCTGACCCTGGCCCGCAACGACCCGGACGCCGGCCTGCTGGGTCCGGCGCAGGCGCGCAGTGTGGCCATTGGCTCCATCGTGCTGCCGGGCGTGCGCAACCTCATGGCCAGCAGCGCCCGCGGCGAGGGTGTGCAGATCAGCAACCGCCCGCTGGACCAGCCAACGACCTTCGACGCCCACAGCCTGCGAGGCAACCTGCCGCCCGGTTGGGACGTGACCCTGTACTACAACGACGCCCTCGTCGCCTATCAGGCCTCGCGGCCCGATGGCCAGTACGCCTTCGACGACCTGCCCCTGTCCTTCGGCCCGAACGAATTCCGCCTCGTCTTCCACGGTCCGCTGGGCCAGCTGCGGGTGGAGCGGCAGAGCTTTCTTCTCGATCAGTCCAACCTCAAGCCCGGCCAGCTCTTCTACTCGGTGGCGCACCAGGTCGACGAGCATGGCGACCTGCGCAGCCTGGCCCAGCTCGACGTGGGGCTCAGTTCGCAGTTCAGCGGCACGGTCGGCTATGTGAGCCGCCCTTCTGGCATCAATGGGCCGCAGCGCCAGTACGCGCTGCTCGGCGTGCTGGCTTATGTGAAGTCCATGATCCTGAGCGCGCGGCTCTCGGAGATGCAAGGCGGCGGCCGCCTGAGCGAGCTGGGGCTCAAGACCCGTGTGGGCGGCCTGGCCATCGACCTGCGAGAGACGCAGCGCCAGGGCATGTTCGACGCTGAGGAGTTCAGCACTCTGGCGGGCGGCGTGCGCCAGCAGCAGTCCTTGAGCTTGAACGGCAACTGGCGGCTGCCGGGCTTGCCGGTCTCGTTTGCGATGGATGCGCTGCGCAATGCCTTCGACAGTGGGCCCGCCAATTACGTGGTTTCGGTGCGCGGATCCACCGCGCTGCGCGGCACGGCGCTCTCCAACAGCCTGCGCTGGCAGCGCCTGGGCGACATTTCCACACTGGACGGCGTGCTGCAGGTCAGCCGGCGCATGGCCGGCGTGGGCCTCAACGGCCAGCTGCTCTACGGCCTCAAGCCCGAGGCGCGCGTGCAGGGCGTGGCGCTGTCGGCCGACTATCTGCTCGGCGGCGGCTACCAGATCAACGCAGGTGCCCTGCATACCCTGGACAGCGGCCTCAGCGTGCTCTCGGCCGGCGTGAGCCGCAACTTCGGCAACTTCGGCCTGGCCATGTCGGGCAGCTATTCCAACCAGCACGAACTGGCCGTGGGCATGCAGCTTTTCATCGCGCTGGACCGCGATCCGCGCACCGGCAGCTGGAACCTCGATGGCCAGCCGCTTGCGGCGATGGGCGCCGTCTCCGCCCGCGCCTTCGTCGACAAGAACGGCAACGGCGTGCGCGATCCCGGAGAGGAGCTGATTCCGAATGCCGGCTTCATCCTCAACGGCGGCGGGCGCCACCAGCGCCTGACCGACGAGGACGGCACGGCCATGCTCTCGCGCCTGCAGCCGGGCCGCTACACCGACATCGGCCTGGATCCGACCACGCTGGAAGATCCGCAGTGGAAGCCGGTCGGCGGCGTGCGCGTGCTTCCGCGGCCGGGCCGCGTGGAGGTGGTCGAGTTCCCCGTCGTCCCCACCTCGGAGATCGAGGGCACGGTCTTCCTCGTCGAATCGGGCGGCCACCGCCGCGGCATCGGCGACGCCAGGCTCGAGCTCGTGGACGCCAAGGGCAGGGTCGTGGCCAGTACCAGCAGTTCAGGCGACGGCTACTACCTCTTCCACCACGTGGAGCCCGGCATCCACACGCTGCGCGTGGTGCCGGAGCAGGCGCAGGCACTGGGCCTGTCGGGCTCGCTGACGCGTGCCATCGAGGTGCCGCGCGACTCGGACTTCATCAGTGGGCAGGACCTGGAATTGCGCCTGGCCTCCGCGCGGTGACTCACCGCGCTGAATCAGCGCGCCAGCTCGATCAGCATCACACCGCGCGCCGGGACAGCCAGGCCGTGCCCGAGCTCCAAGGGCTGGCCGCTCATGAGGTCCACCCCGTGGCTCGAGGGATCTAGCATGTCCTTGAAGCGCCGCGTGTCGAGCTCTACAGCGGTCTTGTTCTTGTTGAGCACGAGCATGAGCTTGCCGGCCGGGCCATGGCGGAACAGCACGTAGACCCCGTCCAGTGGCGCGTAGTGCATCAGCGCGCCGTTGCGGATCACGGCACTGCCCTTGCGCCAGTTGAGCAGCTTGCGCAGCCAGGCCTGGGCCTCAGCGGCACGCGGCGCCAGGCCCGCGCCGGCGAAGCCGTTGGCCGCGTCGCTAGCAAAGCCGCCGAGGAAGTCGGCACGCACGGCGCTGTCGTCACGATGGCGCGGGCTCGTGAAGAGCAGCTCATCGCCATAGAAGAACTGCGGAATGCGCTGCACCACGGCCAAGTAGGCCATGGACATCTTCCACAGGTCCAGATCCTCGTTGAGCAGGCTGTAGACGCGGGGCGTGTCGTGGTTGCCCGCAAAAACGACGAGATTCGCGGCGTCGGGGTAGACGAAGTCCATTCCCAGCGCCTCGTACAGGCGCATAAAGCCAGCCTCGTGCGTGTCGCCCTCGTGCAGGCCGGCCAGCATGGCACCCTGCAGCGGGAAGTCCATCATGCTCGGCGCGGCGTCAGGCTGGGCCGCGCTTCTCTGCCAGCGCGCCACGAGTGGCGGATAGGGCGACCACTCCTCGCCGACGATATTCATGCGCGGGTACTCCTCGCGCACCCGGCGGTTCCAGGCCTTGGTGAACTCTCGGTCGGAGTAGGAGTAGGTGTCCACCCGCAGGCCGCTGAGATCGGCCTCCTCGATCCACCAGAGCGTCATCTGGATCAGGTAGCTCGCGAGCTCGGGCACGCGCTGATTGAGGTCGGGCATGTGGGGGCCGAACCAGCCGTCGGTAAAGCGCAGCTGGTCGCTGGGCGCGGCGTGTGGGTCGTCCAGGCTCACACGGGCGTGGTGGGTCTCCACATAATGCCCGGGATCGGCGTGGTTCAGCCAGTTGCCGGACGGCAGGTCGCGCATCCACCAGTGGTTCACGCCGATGTGGTTGAGCACCACGTCGTGGATCAGGCCGACGCCGCGCGCACGCGCCTGGGCCGAGAGCTCCAGATAGTCCTTCAGCTGCCCCAGGCGCGGATCCACGCGGTAGAAGTCGGTGGCCGCGTATCCGTGATAGCTATAGCGTTCGCTGTTGTTCTCCACCACCGGCGTGAGCCAGAGCTGGGTGAAGCCCATGCCGGAGATGTAGTCGAGGTGCTCGGTGATGCCACGCAGATTGCCGCCATGGCGGCCGCCCGCGTCAGCGCGGTTGCGGCCCTCCATCAGGCCTGCGCGATCCTCGGCCGGCTCGGCGCGCGCAAAGCGGTCGGGCACGATCAGGTATATCGCATCCTGGCGGCCAAAGCTGGCGCGATCGGCCGAGCCGGCGCGGCGCGGCTTCAGCACATAGGGCTGGCTGGCGATTTCGCGGCCCTCGCGAAGGAGCTTGAGCTGCAGGGTCTGCGCGGGCGCATCGGCGGCAATGTCGAGATCGACGAAGAGGTAGTTCGCGCTGCTCAGGCCGTGGCTGGCGGCCACATGCACGCCAGTGCCCTGCACGCTGACCTGCGCGGTGGCGATGCCTTCGCCATGCAGCATCAGCTGCAGGCGGCTGTTCTTCATGCCGGCCCACCAGTGGGGAGGTTCGATGCGTTCGATGCCGCTCGCGGCGGCCAAGGTGTTGGCGAGGGTCAAGATCAATCCCAGGAGGAGGCGGTGGATTCTCATGGCAGCAGGCGGTAGACGGCGATGGACAGTGGCGGCAGGCCGACAGTGGCGCGGCCCTGCGCATCGCTGCGCAGGGGCAAGCCTTCGCGGGGCAGCTCGCTGACCAGGGCCGCCAACGGCGGCAGACGATCGAGCGCCACCTCGGCCGCCTGGTTCGCGTAGTTGAGCACGACAACGACGGTCTGCGATTCGGTTCGGCGCTGAAAGCTCAAGGAGAGCCCTGACACCTGCGCCTGCTCGAAGCGGCCCTGCGCGATGGCGGGCAGGCCGTTGCGCAGAGCGATCAGCTGCTTATAGAAGGCGAGCATCGCGTTCGGGGCCTGCGCGTTTTGCGTCGCGGCATTGCTCGCATAGGGCCGGAAGGGCCGGGCTGCGGAGAAGGGTTGGGCGCTGCCCCAGCTCATGGGCCCGCGCAGTTCGTCATCGGGGCTCTGATCCGGCGAGCCGGCCATGCCAATCTCCTCGCCGTAGTAGATGAAGGGCGTGCCGGGGCCGAGCAGGTAGCTGGCCGCGGCGAGGCGCATGCGCGCCTCGTTGCCTTCGAACTGGTCCCACATGCGGCGGCCGGCGAAGCCGTCGTGGTTGGAGAGCATGGTGGCCATGCCGGGCGGCATCGCCGTGTAGTAGTCGGCCACGGCGCGAACGGCCTCGGGCTGCCCCTTGGCGGCCTTGACGATGTCGTATTGCAGGCCGAAGCCAAAGGCGCTGCCGCACAGCTCCGGCTGCGCGTAGGCAACCGGATTGGCGGTGGCCTCGCAGACCACGTAGCGGCCCGGGTAGGACTGGATCAGCTCGCGCATGCGGCGAGTCAGCGCGCGGCTCTCGGGCTGGTCGTTCCAGTCCTTGGCGTTGTTCTCCACCAGATGGGGCACGGCGTCGAGCCGGTAACCGTCCAGCCCCATGTCGAGCCAGTAGCGCAGCGACTTGAAGTGGTAGTCCACGACCTTGTCATTGCGCCAGTTGAAGTCGGGCATGTTCTTGCCGAAGATGCCCAGGTACTCGCCCTCCGGCGCCGGGTACCAGGGGTTCTTGTCAAAGACCTGCCATCCGCTCGAATAACCGGCCACCTGAGCGTCAGCGAACACGTACCAGTCCCGGTACGGGCTCTTGCGGCTCCGGCTCGCGCTCTGGAAGAAGGGGTGCTGGTCGCTCGAGTGGTTGACCACGTAGTCCATGATCACGCCGATGCCGCGCTTGTGGGCCTCACGCAGCAGCCGGGCCATGTCGGCGTTCGAGCCGTACTCGGGCGAGATGCGGCGATAGTCGGTCGCGGCGTAGCCGTGGTCGTGGTCGCTACTGGCGGTCACTGGCATCAGCCAGATGCCGCGGATGCCCAGCGCCTTGAGGTAATCGAGCCGCGAAGTCAGGCCACGCAGGTCGCCCACGCCGTCGCCATTGCTGTCCTGGTAGCCGCGCACGAAGATTTCCATGAAGGCGCCTTTTTCCCAGCCGGGTTCGAGGGCGCCGGCGTGTAGCGTGGCAGCCAGGAAGGCGCAGCCGAGAAGGGTCTTGGACAAACTCATGGATTCACCTGGAACACGCGCAGTGATTGTGCCGGCACGGAGATCGAGGCCTGGCCGGAAGCGTCGGCGGTGGCATCGGCCGCGCCGCTCGGGTAGAGGCTCTTGAGGCTTGCGTTGGCACCGAGCGAGGCCACCCCGGCGGTGGCGGCGGCGCTGCCGTAGTTGATCAGCACCAGGGCCTTGGAGCCCGCGCTGCTGCGCTGGAACTGCAGCAATGCGCCGCTGCTCGAAGCCTGCGTGTAGTCGCCGGCGGCCAGCGCCGGAACTCCGTTGCGCAGCGCCAGCATGGCCTTGTAGAAGTTGAGCAGCGAGGCCGGGTCGGCGGTCTCGACCGCCACATTGTTGCTGGCCACGTTGGCGGCCAGCGCCCGGTAGGGCGTGCCGCTGGTGAAGCCGCCGTTGCTGGTGCTGGCGCTCCAGCTCATCGGCGAGCGCAGCGCCGCATCACCGCTCAGGCCGCTGCCGCCGGCCATCCCCACTTCCTCGCCATAGTAGATGAAGGGCGTGCCGGGCAGCAGCAGATAGGTGGCGGCCGCGAGCTTGTAGCGCACCGCATCGCCGCCGAGCTGGTCCCACACGCGCGCGCCGGCAAAGCTGTCGTGATTGGCCAGCAGCGAAGCCATGCCGGCCGGCGCGGTCTTGTAGTAGTCCGCCACCTTCTGCGCCGCGCTAGCGTCGCCGGCCGCCGCAGCGAGGATGTTGCCCCTGAGGTCGAAGGCAAAGGCGGCCCCGCAAGCCGTGCTCTGCCCGAAGCCCTGGGGATCGTCGGGCGCCTCGCAGACCATGTAGCGCTGCGCATAGCCGGCCACGAGCGACTGCATGCCCTGCATCAGCGTGTAGTTCTGCGGCTGGTCGAGCCAGGCCGTCGGGCCGTTCTCGACGAGATTGCCCACCGCATCGAAGCGGAAGCCGTCCACGCCGCGGTTGAGCCAGAAGCGCAGATTGCTTTGGTGATAGGCCACCACGTCGCCATTGGTGAGGTTGAACTCGGGCATGGTGTCCGAGAACGCGGCGTAGTAGGCGCCGGTCGTCGTCGTGCGCCAGGGGTTGCCGCCGTAGACGCTCCAGCCCGCAGGTGCCGTGGCCTGCCAGACATACCAGTTGCGGTAGGGGTTGCTCGTGCTGTCGCGCGAGTTCAGGAAGAGCGGGTTCTGCGCCGCGCTGTGGTTCATCACGTAGTCAAGGATCACGCCGATGCCGCGCGCATGGGCCTGGCGCAGCAGTTCGTCGAGATCCGCCAGGCTGCCGTAGGCGCTCTCGATATCGCGGTAGTTGACGACCGCATAGCCATGGTCGCCATCCTGGCTGACCGTCACGGGCATGAGCCACAGGCCTTTCACGCCAAGCGCCTGCAGGTAGTCGAGCTTGGAGATCAGCCCCTTCAGGTCGCCCATGCCGTTGCCATCGCTGTCGGCATAGCTGCGCACGAAGATCTCCATGAAGGCACCGTGCTGCCAGCCCGCGGGCAAGGCGCTGCCCGGATCGGCGGCGGCCACGCTGCTGACGTCCACGCTTGGAAGCGCCGGCGTGACCACGGGCGGCGGGCTCGATCCACCGCCGCCACCGCCGCCGCAGCCGGCCAGTCCAAGCGCCAGCAGGGGCGCCATCCATCGGGTTGATGTAGCCAAATTACATCGTCTCCAGTCTTGTTTGCTGCCAAGCATAAAGACAAGCATGAGTTACAGAAAGCGTACATCGAGTAAATTTGTAGTTTTGCTACTCAAACAAAACGGAGACGGTGATGAGAATGGCACTCCTGGTGGGCCTGCTGGCCCTGGGCAATGCTCAGGCGGCCAGCCTGGCGGACTGCGACGGGCCGCTCTCGACCACGCTCGTCGCCGATGCCCAGGCGCTGCCAGCGCAGGCCTATTGGCTGGACCGCTCGCGCCTGCAATGGCCGGGCGCCCCGGTCGCGGCTCGCTTTGCCCTGCATCACGCGCGCTCGGGCGGCCTGCACGCCCAGCCCGGCCAGCCGGTCCGTGGCGCGGACGCGCGCGTGGAGCTGCAGCCCGACGCAGGTCCGCTGCCCGAGCACTTCAAGTTCATCGGCGCCGGACCGCGCCTGCTCGTGCCGAACCCGACACCCGAGCTGCTGCGCGGCGAACTGCTGCTTGTGGCCGAAGATGAGCAGGGCCGCGTACTCGCCGCCACACGAACGCAGACGCCGGGCGCCCTCGACGACTGGTATGCCGACGATGGGCGCCGCACGCTGGGTGCCGTGCCCGGTCCCAAGGACACGCGTTTCGCGGTATGGGCCCCGACGGCGCATGCCGTGGGTCTGTGCCGTTATGCCAGCGCCACGGCCAAGGCCGGAAGCTTCAAACCCCTGCAGCGAGAAGGCGGCACCTGGAGCATTCGGCAGACAGGCGCGCTGACCGGCCAGTACTACCGCTACCTCGTCGAGGTCTTCGTCCCTGGTGTGGGCCTGGTGCGCAATCTCGTCACCGATCCCTACTCGGTAAGCCTGAACGCCGACTCCGAACGCAGCTACATCGCG